>Ga0335072_10000491_pt1 | contig 77712 bp, 69 predicted proteins | sample Lox_Sample_21_FD_206725 | JGI IMG/M metagenome (GOLD analysis project Ga0335072, IMG submission 206725) | Soil microbial communities from Loxahatchee National Wildlife Refuge, Florida, United States - Lox_Sample_2.1 | ecosystem: Environmental > Terrestrial > Soil > Wetlands | place: USA... | reverse complement strand
TCTTTTCCAGCATTGGCAAAATACTGCGCATTTGGCGGAGACTTGTCAAAGCCGCGTGTCTCGGCCATCATCTTGACGCTCAGCTCTAATGGGGATGGTAAGTCCGACCTGCCTACGATAGGTCCGGCCTGCATCTGCTCGAAACCGATTACGAGAACACAATCTACGGCGCCTCCTTTGATAAGCGTCCTCGCGAGGTGCAGACCTGTTGATCCAGTAGCGCAGGCATTGTGCGTGTTGTATATTGGGATCCTGCTTGATTGTTACTCCAGTTTTCTGTGAGCGCTTTGCAAGAAACAACGTACGTCGACATGCCAAACTGATAAAATATCCTCTGGCCGCTTGAAGTGCCAGCCATACAGGAGCATGCCACTCCAGTCTCAACGTCGTCATAATTAATCTGTGCATCAAGCATCGCCTTCACACCAGCTTCATACCCCATCTCAGGATAACCGCGAAGCCGACGGGGCTTGATGAACTTAGTTAAGCCTACGCCCAACACATAGGCGGGAATGCCGTTTGAGACCATGGTTCGTTTTCGAGCTGTAGTGTCTATTCACTTTGGTTCACAAAGCTTCAAGAGGTGGAGAGTGAGTTATAATGTTATTAGCATTGCCTCGCTAATCTAGAGTATCGTTCTTACCCCGATTACCGTTGACTGCCTCGGCTGCATAGGTGACTTCTTAAAACGAGCTCTAGCAACTTGACTACTGCGGAGAGTTGCATTTGCCGGACAGTGCCGCGCCTACTTAAGACCCGGCTTCCGGCGCCACCAATGGTACGATGGCTTGATTGTCGGTTGGTGGGTTCAAAGAGGGGAACTTGCGCTGGAATTAGAGTAGGTCACAGCGTCAAATTAGTTCTCGTTGGTTGCTGGAAGCTACATGATCGAGATTAAGAAATGTAGGATATAACTTCTTTTAGGGTCTGTTATTATATTTCATCCCTCGTGTGATAGGAACAGATAATCGTGGCAATCGTCTTTGATCTCCGTCATGGAAGAGTCTAATGAAGCTCATCGAAGACAAGAGTGGCCCGGAGAGCATGTCCGAAGGCGGTACCACCTAAACTGGAGGGAAATTCTCGTCAACAAACTTTACATCGATAAATGCTCTGCATTTACTTCGTAGCTGGCTATACTAGGCGCGACTTTTAAATCCAAGCAAGAGCGGCTCCGTGCCCATAGGGGTATCCTGTAAAGTAATCGTCGTGGATCCCACATCATCGATGACGAGCGCGGTCTCACCCATACTCTCATAGAAGGTATCACAGCTCAATTCATCCATCCCCTTACCCGCTGGTCGAACTTCCACGGACGGTAGTAAGATCTTGCCAGGTTTGAGAGGAATCAACAGAATCTGCCAAGTCTTGACCTCATCTTCCTTTGCCGAGAACCGAGTGCGGCGCTGGCCTGCAATCAGCCAGGTATCAGGTGGTGCGTCCAGTTCGAACACAAAGTCCAGCGCTCCATCCGTGTCTTGCGTGAGAGAGTCATATACGTCTGCCGAATCCCATCGACGAGTATGGAAGATGCTCAGCTGTGCGGACACTAATGCACCAGTGGCCAGAATCTGCGATGCGTTCTTTTGAAGTAACAATTTGGCGGTGTGGAGAACAGGCAGCCTAGGAACGGGAACTGTAATGTCTAACCGGCGTATTCCTTCCTCATTCTCTACAGGCTCGTCGATGCCATCAACCAGACCGAGAGCTAGGACCGAATTATTGTTATGCCATTTCTCAAGCCACACTTGGACTTTCTCGCGGTGAAGGCGAGGGAATCGCGGTAACAGGGACTGCCACCCGATCTCAGCAAACGAGGGCAACTTGATCTCCTTGAGGACGCCGATTTGGGATAGCTGTGCAGCAGTAAGCCATCGGCGTACCTGTACATCGAGGTAGTTTCCCAGCAGCCGGGAGAACTGGCCTAGCTCCGAATCATCCAATTGACTGATGAGACACGAACGGATTGAAGATGTGACTCGTTCATCCAGACATTGGTACCATATACTGAGGTCGAGCGATGTTTCTTTCTCCGCTGGTTTTCTTGGTTCATCTCCACGAGGTAGGATTCTGTAAGACTTCTGTGCAGGCTGATCCGGAAAGACTAACATCGGCGCGGCTTGAACTGACGATGATCGTACTTCGAATAGATCCGTATCTGAAAGATCAATGCCAAGAATGTTTACGGGAGAAGCACCTGCAGGTTTAATGTTGAAAGTCGATCTGATGAACGTGCTTCTGAAGAAGTCTCTCACGTTTACCTCTACGGGTAGTGAAATTGGAATGGTTTTGACGGATGTATAAATGAAGTCCCCTGTTGATGTCTGGTAAGATATCTCCAACCGAAGTGTGACCGTTGGCATGTCTCTTTCCATGTCGTATGGAATGAACATATGGATGATCGAATGTTGTTTGATGTTCTTTATTTGAACAAGGACTCCAATTGCACCGGGAGCGGTCGATGTTTCTAGCTTTGCGCCGCTTTGATCCGTTGCCGCCAACTTTGTTTCTGCAGTTCGCAGTCGAAGTCCTGCCGATGCGGCACGAACCTTGATATCTGCTGTGCTGATTGCATTTCTTCCGCTTTCAATTCTCAAGTCCAGCATTCTTGGCTTATCGAGATGAACATTTGGACTAGGCTGAATAGAGGCATATAGGGCATCGTTGGAGAGATAGCACAGTACTTGCGGCATTTGTTGTTCAGAGAGCGGTTGTCGTTTCTCCACAGCTATTTGCTGAGACTTGTCTGACTCGACGGCTGCTTTTACGGCGAAAATGAGATTTCCCGCCTGAAGCGAAAAGTGGTCGACTTGAAATATGCCACGCGTGGTAACCTACAAGCAGTTAGCCGCCATCAGCGAAGAAAGAGTTGGAATCCTACGTTTGTGCTCGCTACTACCGAACAGGTACCTCTCTTCACTTCGACGTTCTTGGCTGTGAGGACTATTTCCTGTCGTTGAGCCTCTCCATAATTGCTCATTTGCAGTTTGGCAGTGTCAAACGTGATATTTTCGGGCAACAAATGTCTGAACTTGATCGAGATTGAGAAACCATCTTTATCGTCGAAATGATGGATGTAGGGTTCCACAACAACCTTATCGAACAAAGCGAACATAGGCACAGTTAACTCATATGGTAGATCTTTGGCTGCGAGTGACAACTCTTCAATTAGCCCGTCTGTGTCAAGAACTGAAGGTGGACGCCGTTGAGCGTCCACCATAGCTTTGTGGTTATTCCTGGTAGATGCCAGCGAGCTACGTTGCCTGTTGACGCTGTTTTCGAGAATTCGAAGCAATATTTGAATGTAATCGTCCCGGCGGTGTAGCGTCTTGAGACACTGCGCGTGTAGTTTCAGCAACGATTCTTCGATAAGATACCACTGTCGTTCGGCGTATAGCGGTGTGATTCGAGCAAAAAACCCTGCTGCTCCAACCATATCTCCATTCCCAAAATTAATGATGGCTAGATCAGCGAAAAGTTCCTCAATTGCATTCGGTCGAGTTGCAGCAAAGTAGTGGTTCAAGGCCAGCGACGTGAGTGTCTCGTAAGCTTTTGTGAAATGCCGCTTAGACTGTAGTGATTCGCGAAGATCTTCGAGACAGACTCCTGGTCCAATTTCTACGGGTTTCCTTCCCTCATCTTCAATTGTTTCAGATGTATCTTCCTCCTCAGATCGATCCAGGTCGATGTCTTTCATGTCTTCTTTTGAAGTAGTAATGCCTTTGCGCAGAGCAGCGATTCCGGCAAACCAGTCACACATCTGACCGAGCTTTTCCAGAGTGCGCCTTTGAAGTAGAATAAGATCTGCTCGGCGAGCTGCAAGTTCTTCGAATTCGTATCCTGAAGCTTCTGCCGCCGTTGTTGTTGGACTTGCTCTGCCTCCCTGCTTCAGTCTGTCAAAAGTGACCTGTGCATCTTCTGGAACTTGCTCGTATGGTGGTCTCAAAGCACTGGTCCCTACAGCAGTGCTAGTGCGATGTGAATGGCCTGACTTCTGCTTGTTAGGTGACGGTAGAGGCTTTAGAACTTTGTTTGATTGTTTCAAAGCAGCAGTGAACGAATTGGTTACAGTCTCGTCCAAGATCTGTCCTGCAACTGCGTAAGTCCACGAGCAAGCAATTTCATCGATTGTCTTTTCAGCATCTTCCAGCGAGTTTGACTGTGCGGCATGAAGCAAGTCGGCCCGTAACGCTCGCGAATCCGAAGTGATGAAGCTCGCTGCTCGTTGACATAGCTCCGCCAAACAGGCAAGGTCCTCATTTCTTTCGTTCTGTTGTGCTGCCTTGGTCTTATCTGACTGCATCTTTTCAACTTCTGAGGCATGCAAAATGCCCATTCTGTGCAGAAGGATGATCTGTCGTGAAAATATGTAGCATTTGAAGTCGAAAACAGAGATGTTGTTGTTTAAGATCAGCGCACGATAGTCCTTTCGACGCGGATCAATCGGCTTGTCTGATGAGTTCCATATCGAAGTTACCTTGCCATTCGTTTTGGAAGCCGTTAGCAGATCGCTCAATTCGGGGGTCTCATCCAAAAATGCATTCATTGCGTTGGCTTCATCTCGCAACACAGAATCAAGCTCTACAGACAGCTCGTCGTAACCAAGGAGAGCATCATCTAGAAGACCAACACTTTCCAGACCCATTGACAGGCCTTCTTTGAGAAGAAAGAAGGTACAGAAGTTCCACCCAGGAAGAGAGCGCTGAGATCCTCGTTCCTTGATGTCTTCCTCATACTGTCGCACTCGAAGGTCGAATGATGATAGTATGAGCAACTTGAATTTTGCAACGACGTCATTCCAAGCATTCTGTCTATCCTGAGCAGTTTCATGGTGACCGACCTCTCCAGGTTTCTTGGCTGGAAGATGTTCGCGAGGGATATCGTCTGGCTGCAACCGTATCTGGGCAACTCGATCAGGTGCAGATTTGCCAGACGCATTAAAATCGGCCTTGGTCTTCTCAAGGATCGTATTCGAGCTTCGGCCAAGTAGTTTTGACCCTGTCTTCCCGGATGGCTCTTCGTCTTTACTTGAAGACTTACTGTATCGGGGCTGGCTCGCAGCTGATGTGTTAGGGTAAACGACATGTAAGATCATCCATTCGTAAGCATCGTGATTCTCCTGTGCATTGGAGGAAGACGAGCTTTGAGACGGTGGCGTATTGGCTTTGAGCCACTCGCGTAAAGATTTGCGTCCAGACTCTCGATACGCATCGACATCATCGCATCTGAGCAGAAATAGCTTCAAATACGGCGTTTGACGTAGTCCCGGGATCTGATGCCGAGACTCTTGGGCCTTGGTTGGAGCGTCAACGCTTGGAACTAGATCCACATGTAAGAAGTCGATTGAGCGAAGTGGTCTATTTTGGGATTTCCAGTGGAGATTTCGTAGCGGTAGATGAGACTGCAAGTGTCTGGAAAGTACTGGCCAAACGCCTGAAGGATCGTAATACTCGACTGTACAAGCTGATGAGCCAAAGTACGCCTCGTATTTTCATTTCGCACATACCTGTGACTTTCGATATTCGGTCGGTCGCTGCCGAAGTCATATCGTCAACAAAGACACAATCAAGACTCACTAGAAGCTGTCATAGTACAAGACGGATCTGGCAAGGGCTTTGTATGGTGCCTTTTGTTGGTGTTCATAATAATACAATGCGGTGTGTGATACTGGAAGGTGCCTTGCGACGAATTGGTACGAAGTAGGTCGCAGGGAGCTCCTTAAGAAGTGATCTTAGCGCTGAATAGGAGCACTGTACTCCATACGATATGGAGTACTCTAGCGCTGCCAATGCTCTGGAGCAACATCAACGATCCTTCCGTAAGGTATGATCAATTGGACGACCAACTCCAAGCTGGACCAGATGAATTAGATAATGAATTAGAACTTTTAAGAATGCATTAACTACGTCTTAGTATTCCTTGCCTTTCTCCACATAATGGCTATGCAGTTCATGCCGATTGCCAACATCATATAAAACTTCAACTCGAAGTCGCTGAGGACGCCTTCGTATTTAACTGTATTTTAGATATATTGACGGATCCGTTCCCGCTAAATAGAAAACACCATGAGCAAAGCGACAGTAGATACGTTGCCAACCATTAATCTTGAGTAGCGCCAGGTCCTGCATGATCAGAATGCATTGCAAAAAAAGTAGAGTGTCGCAATAAATCCTAACCAGAAGCCCAAACCTGCAGGGTACTCAATGACTACCGGCACCTACCCGGTTGTCAAGTTACCGTGTTTTTGTCGCATATGCCTCTGGTAATTGTCTTTGCGTGGAAATCCTCTCAAACTCCATTCGCACGTTTCCACTGGACAATAGTGCAATTCTCGCATTGGGCGTGATGGTTGTGTAGATTTGAGCCATAGCCTGTGTGCACTCTCTTCGTGCCGAGTCAGGTCCTTTCTATATGCGAAGGCACCTTGACATCCATCAACTGAACATTTGAAAGGTCGCGTGTGGTACTTCATGTGGCGACTGTCAAGCAAAGCGTTAACTCGATGATGAACGGCATATGAACTGCTACGCTTACTTCAGTTCGTGGAGGCGATCAAATGTGGCACCGCAGACCTCACAAACTTCGTTTGAGCCTTCGACTGAAGCCTCTGTTGCAGATGGGAAGGTTTCAGACAGCGAAGAGAGTTGTTCAGCTGATGGCATTGAGAGGTGTGCCTCGGAGTCGAACTGTGGAGAGCTGGTGTGTTGCTGCGGCCATTCCTCTCCGATCGCTGCCAGTGAATCTTGATTTGAGCTGGTGCTACTTAAAATTGCGTTTCCGCTCATATCGTTTTGATGAGCCTGCGGTTGTCATCAACCCTCGAAATGTGCCGAGAATGGGGTAGAGCTCGAGCAAACCTGATCTAAGCCAGACACGATAGGCACATGGCTCACTTGAGTATCAAATCCGGTACAGTGCGCGTCAAGAGAGACTAAACCTTGTTGATTGGTTGATGTTTGAGATGCGTAAGGGTAGCTAGGGTTGGAATAGAGATGTGAATTGGGTTGAGATGTATGATTGACTGATGCAGCGGTCTCATTAGAAGACAAAGACCTTAGACTATGATAGAGACTTGGATCACTGTAACGAACGGCTTCAATGGATTGGGGAAAGCCATTATCAGCCGTCGGATTCTCTGAGTTTAAGTAGCAATCCAACCCAAAACGGTCTAAGTCGAAGTTAGAAAACTCAGAGTCCATTGCGATCGTCAGTGCATGCGAGACGGACCTTACTTTCGTAGATGCGGCGCTGAAGCCATATAAAGGGCAGGCATAGGAATCCCAACTGGAAAGCAATAATGGCCCTGCTCAGCAGACGGAGCGGAATGTGATGAAGCTTTATACTGGAGCATTGTCGACCGGCGAAACGTGGCCCTGTAGAGAAGGGATCTCGACGCCCTCCCCATCCGCTGGCTCCAATGAAGAAGAGGCGAGCGTTGCAGGCCTCTTTGGAGGCCTGTCGCGGTTGTGACCTTCAAAGAGGCCTACTACTGATGAATGGGTTGTTCTGTCGTGATCGTTGGGCGACTGAGTTTTCATTGCAGCGCTCGGTCAGGCTTTCTTCCGCTTTGCTCTCACATTATCACCGACGCTTATTGTAATCCACTCACATCTCGCATGCAGAGCCTCGTAGCCGCGAGACCTTGTACTACCTTACGGTAAGTAAGTTCGGTTGGCGCCCTCTTATTCATCGATAGCCAAGATCCCGCGAATTTTAGTAGCGCGTCGCCACACTGAACCCTACGGCAAGTGTTCTAGTAGTCTGCCTTGCGGCGGGCCCACCTGCTACACCGCCCCCGCCATTTTGTCTTCATTCAGGACCATCGCCAACACAAGGTAGACTCGAGTTTTCCATTTCCATGCAATCACCACTTGTAATCAAACCATCCAATCATCTTCCATTGCTATCTCTTCCGAGACGGAACAAGGTTTGCTAGACTTTTACCTGCTTTCTAATTTTGGATTTGCCTCATGAACACGCTCTCTTGTCAGTAACATCAAGCGTGATGTAGATCATAACATTGGCAGTTACTTCCGCTGCGTACGAGAGCAATAACGCCTTGCCCGTAGAAATCTAATCTACGACTTTTCCTTATGGATTGTGCTTGGTTTTTTCTATATTATGAAGTGGTGACTTTGTCATTTGGGCCACTAGAACGATTCCATAGTAACTTCAACATTCTCCATTCAAAATGACACAATACGTTGAAGGTAGTCTCTACTACTATGCACCGAATAAGGTCGCTCCGATTGTCTTTTCCATTCTGTTCTGCACATCCGGCATCATTCACTTCTATCAGAATTTCCGTTTTGGGCTATGGAGAACTACCGGACTTATGCCCTGGGCAGCTCTCCTGCTCACAGCCGGATTCGCGTTGAGAGAGGTTGGCGCTTATCACTATTCCAACGTGGACATTCTCATTGTTAATACAGTTCTCATTATGTCTGGACCGTAAGTCGCCCTTTCACTGTCGTTTTGGTGTTGTGCTAAAGGTCAAAGGCCCATCTACGCTCTCATTAACTACCTGGTGCTGGCAAGAGTGCTCTTCTACGTGCCATACCTCTCACCAATACACCCTGGACGAGTTATGACGACTTTTCTGGCAGCGGACTCATTGTGTGAGATATTAATCGGAAACGGCGCGGCTCGCATGGTTAATACTTCACTCTCACCCACAGAAAGGTTGGTGGGCGAAGACTTGGTAAAGGCAGCGCTCATTCTCCAGGCTTGCCTGTTCATCAGTTTTATTAGCCTTGCCGCTATATTTGAGAGGCGTGTCTACAAAGCTCAAGTCCTCACAAAGAACATCAAAAGTGTCCTTGCCGTCATGTACGTCAGTTGTGTCATTATCACTATTCGATGTGCCTACCGCATCGCCGAGTTCTTCTTGGGCTATTCGGGATACATCTATACGCACGAATACTTCTTCTGGATCTTTGAAGCGACTATCATGTTCATCAACACCGCTATGCTCAATATCTTCCATCCCGGGCGATACTTGCCGCGGTCAAACAAAGTCTTCTTATCCCAGGACGGCCACACCGAACTTCGCGGTCTGGGATGGGCTGATAAGAGACATTGGATCATTTCAGTCTTCGATCCTTTTGACCTCTACGGTCTCTACACTGGCCGTGACAGCTCGACGAAATTCTGGGAACTCAGCCGTGAAGAGCTTGACGCTCTACATGCAGAAAGAGATGCTGAGAAAGCTCGCAAAGCCGCATTGCCACGTCCTTTTGCTGAGAGAATCGTAGATCCCTTCCATCTATTTGGTCCCACTGGTAAAATAGTCAAGGCTAGCAAGAGGTACGGAGACAAAATGGACAGTAAACAGCAGAAGAACAATGTGAATGTTTGAGGAGATCGGTATAATATCAACGAGCAGTTGGAGAAACGGGTTGAGTTTGATTCCCGGCAGTGTGTATTGAATTTCGTCTTTTGGCTTTATATCTTTCGCAAAGAGTGTTAGTTATCATAGATTGCTGGTAGATGTCGCATCTTCCGGCCTGTGTAAACCAATCGTAAACAATGGAGACTTCTTAAGGTCACACTCCGCTTGAGTTTTCATTGTCTCTAATGTCGTTTCGACTTCCTTGGTTCCTCGAGGCCGCATATCATCTTCATATCCTTGAATTGCCTCTGCAAGAGTCTTCTGACCGTCGTGAAATTCTCTGAGTGCTTCGGCCAGTAAAGCTGCGTCCATGATTGCATTGTTCAAACCTTGACCACGGTGCGGTAACATGCTATGGGCGGCATCTCCAACCAATACCACCTTTCCTCCATGATTGTTCCATTCAAAGTTACCGATTGGTTTGAAATTCCACCCATCGTCAACAGGTAGAACAAGATCGTCAGGCAAAGACTTGCCTACCGAGTAGAATGGCTCGGCGATTTGCTCGAAAATCGCCTTGACATGCTTCATAGCTTTCTCATTGGTGTCCAGATCCGCTTTCCTCGGTCTACCTTTCCAACCGGTATAGACCTGGAATTTCCAGTCCTCCGGAGGCGCCTCAGGGGACGGGATATCAAGTGTCGCAATAAGCGCTCCCACTTGCAGATCTGGATGTATAGCTTGACTGAGGATGGGATGCTTCTCCCGCAGGCGTAACGCAACATCGGCCGGCAAAGTAGTCCACGTATTGATCATGGTGTAGTCGGAGTCGAAGCCCTTCGCCGCCTCCTCACCAACCACAAACTCCCTCACCTTACTCTTCGCGCCGTCGCACCCAACAACCACGCTCCCTCGCGCCTCACTCCCATCCTCAAACCGCACTCTCACCTCCTCATCCACATCCTCCACCGCAACAACCCTCTTCCCACACACAACATTCAGCCCGGGACTCAAAACGCGCCTCGCCTTCGCCCTACTCACGCGCACCGTCCCATCCACCGCCTTCGGCCGCAGCAGCTCAGCGCCAGTCTTCGCGTCCCACAGCACGCCAGGGCCGCAGGCCTGCGCGCCATCGAACCACGGATCGACGGCCATGGCGGCGCGGCGCTCCCACAAGTCGTCGGGCAGACAGCGCCGCAGGTACGCCTGGCCCCAGTGCAGCAGCGAGCCCCAGTCGCGCGGGCGCGCGAGGTACGCGGCGCTGCTGTCGCGCTCGTGCAGCGTGTAGGGCACGGCGTGCTTTTGCAGCGCGTGCGCGAGGGCGAGCCCCGAGTAGCCGCCGCCGATGATGAGCACGTGGAAGGGTGCGGCGGAGGGCATGGTGGTTGCGGGTGGAGACTGAGTGGTGAGTGAGAATGTGACGTTTATGTAGTGAGGACTCTGCTGAGGATGGATTGGAGTGCAATTGAGGTATTGTGACCAAAATGTAAGTGCTTACTCTCAGCCTGGTTCGATCCTGTTGTTGGTCAGATGCACAGGTCCCTTTGGAGTTGCCTTCTGAGAATGAATTGAAATTGTCGAATGATAGTAAAACCGGTGCTACAGATTGAAATCGAGTAAGAAAATGGATATTTGTCTTTTTGTGGTTATTGAAAGACGTCGTAAAAGGGAAAACCGGAAGGATTGTGGTCAATGCAGAGATAATATCCATTTTGGCCCTCAAGGAGTTGGGGGCCGAACCACGGCAAAAAGTGTTGCATTATGCTCGATGAGAAATGCAGCACAGCTGATTTCAGTCACCCAGATCTGATCTCCGCGTTCTAATCATTTCATCGACAATGCAACAGCATAAGAATAACCCCGTCCCATACCTTAGACAAGCCCAAACCCACCGATCATAGTCCAGGTAACGCACCACAAACCCATCTACCAAGCCATCCAAAGCGTAACCCAAACGCCAACCATCCACGCCCATAAATACAGGAGCCGCATTTACCAAACGGTTAGCATCACCATGCTCGCCGTGGCCGCTCCCACGACCACCCACAGACTAGCGGCCAAGCTCCTGGCACCGCTCAAACCGGGCCAATCGACGCTCGGCCAATTGCAAGTGAGGATGTTCTCCTCATGGGCGGTAGCATTGAGCACGCCGTAGCTGCGGCGCAGCAGCCAGTCAGGCTTGGGGCAGACGAACTGCAGGGCGGCGGGACAGCTCTTGACGAGCTCGAAGCACAGCTCCTGGCACGGCAGGACTTCCTTGTAGGGCTGCGGGATGATGGTCTGGTCGATGAACGGGTTGCGGCTGCTGTTGAACCGCACCGTCGTTGCCATGCTGGCGTTCAGCCCCGGCTGCGTCAGATCTGGCGTCGTGCCGTTCGCGAACGCGTTGGTTACTTCGCGTGGCGCGAGGAATGAGTATTGCGCTGTGGCCGGTGCCGAGAAGTCATAGCAGCGGGGGATCGATACCGCGCAGAGCCAGGCTCGGTAGTCACGGTCGCAGTCGTCGCAGTTGCGTGACAGTGAGTACTGCGCTGAGGATGTCGTGTTGCATGGAATTTGCTGCAGAGAGTAGTTGAAGCCTTGGTATGTGGCTAAGGTAGAGTTGTCATAGAGTTGGGCCAGCGTGCTAGGGTCGGTTGTGCCATTGTACGGTACGGCATAAGCTACGTCAGAGCAGAACGGAAGACCGAAGATTAATTTACAGTTGCCGTCTACCAGCTTTCGTTAGTATAGTTTCGGGGAGAGCAAAAGTGCTCCAAGCAATCTTACCGCTCTTGGTTGTGAAGTTCACTGGGTTCCAAACCTGACTGAAATTGGCGCTACTGTACGCCAGTATTGCTGTATAAGTCGTGCCGGCCTGAAGACCTTGAATGTAGAATTGTTCCTTGACATTTCCGCCCCTGCCACGGTTTGTCATACTTGCATTCACGTTGATTGGTGCCATGTCAAGATTTAGAAGTGCGGCAAAGGAATTCTGCACACCATTGATTCGCGGATCGCTTGCGTTGAAGACGAATAAGTCAAATGGCGGACTGCTGCTGAGGAACTGCTGACGGAGAGTACTCGTTGCATTATCGGATGCATCGTCTCCCGTCAAATTGTGGGTTGCAATGAGTCCCGTCGTCGAGTCAGTGTCGACAAGGAAAATTCCGTTCGTGCTTCCATTGAAACTGTAGAACGGACCATCGATTGACGCGACAATGGCGTAATTCCAGATGCCGGATAATCCGCTCAACGCACTCTGAGGAGGCGCTTGAACACTCATGAATACATTGTCCGAAGCATCCACGTTAGTCTCCGCATAGCCTCCAACAAGCTCAACCATCACCACATTGGGTGTATCAGCATCCGGTTGCTCGGTTGTAGTGGATACGAACAGTGTGCACTGAGGCATGGGACCAGAGAACGAGCTGTTGGCTGTTGGCTGAAGTACGGTATTCACCACGACGTACACCGTTCGACTTGCACCGCTCTGCCTCTTCACATTCACTCCCTGAGGCTCTAACCCATCGTATTCTTCATATTTTTCATCTTCAAAATCGTCGTTTGTATAATCCAAATCATCCAGGGGTACAGAGCGCTGATAAAGCGTCGATGAGGTCAAATCAGCACCGAACGCAGACAGGTTAGCGGGAAGAGCGTTCTCAGTGTCAGAGGAACTGTCCCATATCGACGAGTTATCAAATATGAAGAACTGTATATCGCCACCGTTCATGTTGCTCTTTGTTGGAATGTTGTTCACAAGCGCCGTGGTGCCGCTTGCCGCTCGTCCGATGATGCTCCTATCGTGGGCAGGCCCAAAGTCGGCCTGATAGCTCGGCGCATACTTGTCGTAGTCCTCATCGCTGTCTTTACCCCAGTCAATGTCATTGGAGAGGTCAAAGTCGTGGTATATTCTGTGATGGTTGTGGTCTTCGTTCAGAGTAGATTCTAGTTCGGCGGCATAAGCGAAGTGTGTGGGAGAGAGCGAGAAATAGATGATGACGAGGAGGACAGAGGTGCCGAGACAAGCGGCGAAGCGGGATTGAAGCGGAGTGAGCTTTGGGAACTGCATTGCGCAGTTACCTGTCGGATTCAGGTGTAGAGGAAGATAGGCGGCATTACATATAGGTAGCGGGGCACAGCCCCAGGGGTTGGTAGAATGAAAATCGTGAGTAGCGCAAGCGAAGGAGGTGATGGACGAGATCGAAAGATGGTTCCGACTGAGTCAGTCTCGAGGTGTGAGCGTTGAGAGCGTTGAGAGAGCTGAGAATGGGGATTATCATGAAACTTTGACGCTTCAGCAGTTCAACGTGTGGCATCGCGGCGCTGAGAAAACCCTGCCAAGACATACAAGCAACGCCCCAGCTATTTTCAGCAGCCCATGCCTGCAAAGTGAGGATCGACAGCCTGCACGCGCAAGCAATAATATGGACAGGTTTCACATTCACAAGGCTTCATCTGGTAGATCATTCTTTTCCGTCGTTTCGTACACTTCGCTATGTACATGTAATACTGTAGAACTCTACAATTATGCCAATCCTAGAACATCCCATTGTAATGCCGTATATTCGTCTTTGATCCAAAAACGCCCTTAGAGTCGTGAAGTTTGGGGATATGCCGGAGACCGCTTAAAATGCTACTTCAGTGCCCACCGATTGGTGTAGCGCGCTGACGAAAAATCAAAAACCAAGTCAGAGTTCTACAAAATGAGTGCAACACCCGCACCGAAGCCGGCAAGCATAACGGCCGCCAGCTTGCCGTACGGTAGACCCGCTGGCGCTGCCGCTGGCATGCCTCCTGAAGCAATGGCAGTGACCGTAGGGTTACCGCCATTGCGCGCACCACCAGTAGAAACGGACAGCGACGTGACTGCGCCTGTGACGCCGTTTGCATTTGGAACGCCACTTGTTCCGCTGGTGATTTCCTGTACGTTGCTTGAGGTGGCGTTGAAGTCGGTTTGCGCAATGGAGATTTCGTTGTTGCTCAGATCGTACACGACATAAGCGCTTCGCAGGAAGGTGTCGCCCAAGACAGCCGTGGTGTCGCCCGCGTCACTAATGCCAAGGATGCACACGGCCTCGTTGTGTCGGTAGCCATCGAGAATGACGAGTTCGCTCATGGAGACGCTGATCGTCTTGCCAGAGAATTCGAAATCAACCGTGTCTTGGCTGTTCATCAGGTTGCAGTTAACGACGGCTGCACCCGCGTTCTCGTCGTATTCGGCATTGAAGATTGTGAAGGTGGCATTGGCATAGGCTGTTGGAAGGTAAGATAAGCTGCTACCTGAGTCCAGCAGGACAGCCACGGCTCCATCGCTTGACGAAAGAACGGTCTGGTTGGCAGCCGTAACGCCGGTCAGAGCAATGATGAACTCTCGGTATTCGCCCTCCTCCTGGATAATTGGAAGGGTTGCCAGAGAGCCGACGTACTTGTCGCTATCCACTCCACCGAACAGGATCGAGCCCTCATTCGCGTCAATGTCATTCAACCACAGGCTGTACGCCATAGAATTGATGACACCGGCGCTCACCAAGACGGCCGGGAAGTTGGGATAGGTCTTGTCAGTGGTGGAAATGGCAGCCTCATTGGTCTCGTAACCGATACCCAGAATGCCTTGTGGTGAAGATGAGCTGTAACCGATGCCGAATTGCACATTTTCAATTGCGGTGCCGCCAATGGCCAGAGTGTCGGTAGCGTAGTCACCAACGGCTTCGGAGCCATCAGCATACTTGATTTCGAAGTCGCTGTTCACGTAGTTGTATGACGATGAGGAGTTCGCGTTGTAGGTGCCCGAAGCAGCACATTCTTGTTGATACTGTTGGCATAGCTGCGAGTTTGCCGAGTTTGCCCAAATGTCGCTGCTGCCTGTGTCGATGTCCAGCCGCAGGTCTTGCGCCGGAGTTCCAAGTGAAACATTGGCGAAATAGAGAGTCTCTTCGTCATTGTCAAGTTTTTCCAGGAGAGTACCGGCGCGTTTTCGCAAGTGGTCGCGCTGTACAGGGCTGCCCGACAGGCTTCGCCGCGTGGTGCTTAAGGAAACGACCTTGGGGTTCTACAGAGGGTTTGTCAGTTCCGCTGCGCTGGTGTTAGACTTGATCGGAACACTAACGCTTCGCTCAACCAGAGCCAACGCATCCGAAAGGGTGCAGGTAGTGGCCGCCACCGCCAGACAGTGTAGAAGCCGCATGTTGTGCAAAGTTTGTTCAGGGAGATGAGGCTGAAGGGGATGGATGGAAGGTCAGGAGCGCGCAGAGGCGATTATAGGGCAAGTGAGAGCACAACCAAAGAGCCACTCGAATTATATGGCAGAGGGGAATCGAGGATGCAGAAAAAGGCGGACGGAAAAGAGACAGGCCATGCAATTGTGCATGCGGCGGTAGTTTTAACTGGCAGGGCTCGATGACGCGGCTGGGCGAGAGGGAAAAGCTGGGATAGATCGGGGCTGTGGCTGCGTAAAGACGAAGACCAGATCATGACGCGCGGTCCAGCCAGTGAAACTGCACACTACGGCCGCGCCCTTGCCCCCCCTTTCACCCTTCACACCGCCCGCTCTCCAATTGCACCCTCCCATTTCAATTTCAATGCGCTCCTACGTAGTGCTTGTATTGCTGCTCGCTAGCTAACTGTCAACGTATACCTTTTCCATCGGTCTCGCCTCTAAGCCTATGATGGCCGTCACGCCGATGTGGATTACTGTGTCTTTGTCTGCATGTTGAGCGGAGCCAGTCCGGTCATCCTCCGTCCATTCAGCTTCCGCAGTTTGTGGCGGAGGCAGTAGCTATTTTCAAATCATGACGAGATTTGGCACGCCTTGCAAGACAGACGCCTCCGGTAACTGACAAGTCTAGCCTAGCTGAGAAAAAGCCCGCACAGGCCCAAGACCTAGATTTCTCACGTTTCGTCTCGGCATCGCCTTGTTTCCTCCATGGTCCTTGTTTCGACTTTCACTCTACGTCAAAGCCTTCGGACCTCTACCTCCGCGCCATCACAATTGACCGGCACCGCCTGCACGGAGAGTAGCGTGAAGGGAGTGGTCTTTGAGAGAATGTGCGGTAAGCCATCACGAAACGCTCAGCGTCTACCAAGCGAATCGGAGAGCACTTTGTTTTGCTTCAGAACAAAAGCTGGCACGACTAGGCGTTTCGGAGTGACAGCGTTCCTGAGTGGCGCGGCGAAGGATACTGCGGTTCCTCATCCGGTCCCAGCTTGAAATGCCGAACATTCGGAGTACTTAATATCCGTTCGTAAAGTTACCTGTGTACATTTAATATTATCACCGCAGCCAGTTGATGTAAGCAAAAGTCGAAAGCAGTAACTACTCAGAAAGGCAGTCTTGCCTCAGCCACGCCATCAAATGTGACCAAACCTGGCAGCCGAGAGCTTAGCTTTTCTTGCATTCGCCATCTGTCTCAGCTGGTTCCACTCCTTGGTGGGCATCTTACGCAAATCATGGGATGTTTGATCGCCAAGTATTAGGCGTTTTGGCGGGATCAGATAACATGCTGGGCTTTTACGAGACACCCGAAGACTGAGCGGTTTTCGTCATCTAAGAAGGCTTAGTCATCGTACTCTCCACGTGATCCGCGAAGCTCACGCGTTGTCGCGTTTTCATGTAGCGACGTGCAATTGCATTCAAGTTGTCATTCTCGATCCACCATCATGGCCGTAGCCGAATCATCCAAGGCTGCCGCGCGCAATGGTATCAAGGCAAACCCAAATACTGTCGGACCAAGCTACGAGCTACCATGGTGCGTAGTGGCATCGCTGCTGCTTAAACGACCATCTCAATTAACATTCGTACCAGGGTCGAGAAATATCGTCCTATTTTCCTCGACGACATTGTCGGCAATACAGAGACGATTGAGCGCCTTAAAATCATAGCAAAAGATGGAAACATGCCGCATGTTATCATATCTGGCATGCCAGGCATTGGCAAGACCACGTCCATCCTCTGCCTCGCACGACAACTACTGGGTGATGCATATAAGGAAGCGGTTCTCGAACTCAATGCAAGCGATGAGCGCGGTATTGACGTTGTCCGTAACCGTATCAAGACTTTCGCTCAGAAGAAAGTTACTCTCCCACCGGGCCGTCAAAAGATTGTCATCCTCGATGAAGCAGACAGCATGACTTCCGGCGCTCAGCAAGCCTTACGCCGTACAATGGAAATCTACTCCAGCACGACGCGCTTTGCCTTCGCGTGTAATCAGTCCAACAAAATCATCGAACCTCTCCAGTCTCGTTGCGCCATCCTCCGCTACAGCCGCCTGACCGACGCACAGATCCTCAAACGGCTGCAGCAAATATGCGAAGCAGAAAAAGTGCAATGCAGCGAGGACGGATTGGCCGCGCTCATCTTCTCAGCCGAGGGTGACATGCGACAAGCCATCAACAATCTGCAGAGCACACACGCAGGCTTCGGTTTCGTGTCGGGTGACAACGTTTTCCGCGTGGTCGACAGTCCACATCCTATCAAAGTTCAGGCTATGCTGAAATGCTGTTATGAGACGAAGATTGATGCTGCGCTGGACAACCTCAAAGAACTATGGAATCTTGGCTACTCATGCCACGACATAATCAGCACCATGTTCAAGGTTACCAAGACCATGCCGACCCTCAGTGAACATGCGAAGCTCGAGTATATCAGAGAAATCGGATTCACCCACATGAGGATCCTCGAAGGCGTACAGACTTATCTACAGCTGGCGGGATGTTTGGCAAGGTTAAACAAAATCAACATGAAGCCTGGTGCTTTCACAGTACCGAGCCACGATTATGTGTAGATGGCATAGTATTTCGCAAGTCACCACATGAATCGAGAGAAAAGCTTCGATCTAGGAGATGATGTACACGATCTAGGCGTTTCGCTATATACTAAAAGGCGGCATAAGACGATAAAGGCATGTTCCTTACCATTGGGTGCTTTGCCAGTCGCCCTATTTACTACAAAACTCTAAACAGCAAGCTATGCACCGTAGTATATCAGCAACTCCTATGCTATAGAAGCAATCAGGATCTGAAAAGTCATATCGTCAGGTTTCCGACTCCGTACTCACTCTATGCCAGAATCAAGATGCTTATGCAAAAGAAGAAGAAGACGAAGGTGGAACGGAGGAGTCGCTAGTCTTTGACATCAACATCACTTTTCATGGAACTTCATGTCCTGTCGGTATTTCGAAGTTACATAAGTCCCATCAGGCCGCTTGCAGCATACGCCTACTTATAGTTAGCAATGCAAAGCATTCACAACTTCAGATGTACAGACCATTGGTTTGATTGGAGGGTGTTCCACCGCCTCGAATTGGTGATACTCGAGCTTATAGTCGGGCCCAATGTTGATGTACGCGCCCTTGTTCTCCGTGCTATCGCAATACCTCGGCGCCGAGAACACTTAACGAAAGTTAGTAAACGCCGTTCGCATGCAGACGCGAAGCGATCAATCTCACCAGTGATGCACCGCCCGTCGTGCTCAACTTCGTATCCCTCCATGCGAACTTCGTGTGAGCGAATGACCGCCTCCAAGCCATTCTTCTCGCAAAAGCGTTTCGTGACGTCGGGGCCGAACTGCAAGCCGACGCCACGCCTGCTGGGCCCACGGCCAGGCTGCGGCTGCGGATCGGTCCACAGCATCTCCATCATGAGGCCGCTCTGGCCGGGCTGGCGCTGGCGGTGGCGGTCGAGCTTGCGCACGTCGTCGAGGGACACCGCGTCATCCGAGAACAGCCCGCCGTGCAGCGTCAGGAAGCGGCCGCCGATCAGCGTCGCCAGCGGCAGCGCCGAGAATGACTCCGAGAATAGCTTGAACACCCGCTCCGTGTACTTGTGCCGGCACTCGCCCTCGAAGCCGTACATCCGGTTCATGTCGTCCGTCTCGTGGTTGCCGCGGTTGAGGAAGAACGTCTTTGGATACAGCCATTTGTAGGCGTAGAGCGTGAGCGCGACTTCCGTGCTCCAACTGCCACGGTCGACAAAGTCTCCGTTAAAGAGGTAACCGTGCGTCGACGAGGGCGACCCGTTCAGCCGGAAGATCTCGAGAAGGTCGAAGAATTGGCCGTGCGTGTCGCCGCACACCGTCAGCTTGTGGCTCTCCTCAATTCCACATTCCACCATCGTCGGCTCGTCGTGCACCAACTGCTTTACCGCAATCACGATTTGAAACACATATTTTTTGTGAATCTTCTTGCCGTTGCGGAAGCGTGTTATCATGTCTTCTATGAACTCGGTTGTCATTTCGTCGCCCAGCCGCACTCCATCATAGCTGTCCTCCACAACCATAGCATCCAGGTCCAGGCCGTCAGCTGCGGAGCCTTCATCTGGCACTTCAATGGCTTTGAGGAAGGCATCTCGCTTGACGGAGCGGTTGCATAGCTCGAATTGTGCGCGAGCGATTTCATCTTTCGGTGATTTCTTCAGCACCACTTTCCAATCGCGCAGTGCCTCGCGGTGGTGCAAGATTGCCGTGTTGGCAACTGCCCGCCGGTAGTATGCCTGCCATCCATCAGCCTGTATTCTGTTTCGCGAGACAATTCTTGTCCATCAACCGTGCGCAGCTTGATACCTTTGCATAGTTAGGGTCGAGTTCGATCGCTTTGGTCGCATCGGCGATTGCGAGCCCAAAGGCTTCGGTTTTTATGTGTGCCTAGACGAGTTGTGCTGTGAGTGGGTTGTCGCGTGCGTCGCTGAAAAGCACCTACTTGCGCTCTATTGGTGTAGAAAGTGGGCTCTTTGTCGTTTAGGTCGATTGCTTGCGTATAAAAGGATATTGCATTTGCCCAGTCGTGCTCCTTAAAAGCTTTATTGCCTTGTTCTTTCAAGGTCAAGGCTTCCGCGGGAGTGGTCATGTTGGGAGAAGGCCCTGCCAAGGGCACGATACAGTTGGTGTGAAATTAGAGTTGAAAAGCGAATAGGATGAAAGATCAAATGCTACTGATTATGATCAGATAGCAAGAAATAAGTCTGTTGCCCGCGGCGAAGGCGGAGAGGTAGCAAAATGTAGCTTGCGGCTGCACTTTTGAAAAAGACTGGAAGCGTCGAGTACTCTCTGTGGTGGTCCGCGAATAGCGGAAGTCGGAGCCCCATACCCCCATCCCATCTAATCTTATCTGATCTTCGTTTCTCCCAAGTTTCGACGTCGGACAAACGTAAGGTACTTTAGTTAAGCTTACACTGCACGGCTCTCGAACACTCCAAGTCTATCTCTTCCACTATGAGCTTCGCCAAACCAACCGCCAGTGCTGGAACCGGACTCGGCATGGGTCGCAACACGCGCGCCTGCATGGTGTGCTCCATCATCCGAGCCCAAAACGTACGCCCATATTTTTTGATCTCAAAGCATTATCACTAACTCGGCACGCTAGGACTTTATCCGCGAGGGTTGCCCAAACTGCGAAGAGATTGTACAGTTCCAGAACAACGCCGAACAGGTGCAAGACTGCACGTCCGCCAACTTCAACGGTGTCATAGCCCTCACCGACCCCGAGAAGTCGTGGGTGGCCAAGTGGCAGCGCCTTGACAAGTATGTGGCCGGCATGTACGCTGTGCAGGTTATCGGCCAGGTCCCTCAGGATGTCATCACGGAACTCACGAATCGCGGCATAAAGTATGTGCCAAGGGACGGCTCCAAGGAGGATGAACTGGCTGAGAGGGAGTACGATTGAAAGAATGGCTTCTAAGTGTTAAGCCTGTTACACAGGACACTCATGATCGCATTATTGACGGATACAAGAAGAACGGTCAAGAGGTGAATGTTGAGAAAGTGAGACTTTCAGACAAAATTGGTCCTCGGCGCATCGAGAAGTGCCAAACCTTCAGCAGCACCGCACTCCGAAGGCTCAAACCTCAGACATGCCTCATTAGGAGTACATCAAAGCACGGTCTGTAATGTCATCATACAAACGCCTGAGGTTGGCATTCAGTCAGTCTAAGAAGCATGTATTTTAGCGGAAAATGCGAGACAATGATAATGTCATTGGCTCTTGCGGAAAACCACTCATAGTCTAGACATTTAAAAGACTTATCCCAGGAATCCTCGTCGAGAAAATGTGAATCGCATCGTCAGAACTCAAACCCGCAAATGGTCCGCAGAGCGCATTTAGTACCCCTTTCTCTGTAAAAGGCTTGTCACCGGCTCCTGGGGTGAGAAACTTGACTTTGTTGATTGGCAGCTCCTTGTCGCCAGGCTTGACCTTCGAGATGACTGTAGGTATCGCTGAATCGCCAATATTCTGTCTCCAAAAGGCGCGGTCTAGCGTGGCATGTGCGGGCACTCCCATCACCGCCAATGTAGTCTTCGAAGCAATACCAACATAAGGTGAAACGAAGATTGGCATTGGCTTGTAAATGTATGCGCGGAGATTATTGGCGGGAAACGCAGCCATGGCTCGAAGTTCTCTGACGGGGTTGAAAGCAGAAACGTGCTTCAACAGGTAGGCCGTGTTAGACTCAGGTGGGTTGGAGTTTGCAGATTCAACGAAAGTTTGAAGATCTGGGTCGCTTTGAGCTGCCATGGAACTCAATGGGTGGTTCAAGGCGAGAGCCAGGTACATTGCGCCGAAGATTGTATCTGGTCTTGAAGTAAACGCTTCAATGGCCTCGAGCGGTGGTTTGGCATGCGTAGAGGTATCGTTACTGGTGAGCTTGAAGGTCGCTATCGCGCCCGGATGTTCACCAGAACCATTCGAGCTCATCTGATGACTGCGATTGACGTCTTTTAATTGCTGCAGAATCCCATAGCGGAACAGCACTTTAGATTGACAAATTTTCGTAGAAAGCAGACTGATTGATCGGCTCGACAATGGCATGCTGAGCCGTCGAAGTCCACCTATGTGTAATTTAGTTTCTAGCACACTGTCAATAATTTTCGTAGTCATCGTTCACTGGCTAGCGGTGAAGGAACTCGGTTACGATACGCCATGAAATGAGTCGCTAGAATACGAATTACGATAATATTATTATCGTACTCTACATCAGGGGTCACGTTCGGTCAGCTACGCAGCTCACAAAACACGTCTACTCGCATCAGGAGAAACTGGCCACTTGGCACCAACACTCTCACTAACAATGCCAACAGAAGAAGAAATCCGAGCTGAAAACGCTCGTGCCATCGAAGCTTGGCGGAACCGTCCTCGAATTCAGAGAACTTCACTTTCGCTTCGCACACCGGACGCGTCACGGTACTTCAACGACGCCGACCAGATAGAGCAGCAGCTTCAGGAGGACGCCCATCGCACGTGGGGTTTTGTGATCTACCGAACTACCTATGGCAATGACGAGGACTGGGCCGAGTTTCTTAAGCGACTGAGGTTGAGGATGGAGAAGGCATTTGATATCTTTAACGGACAGAATATTTTGGACTTGTTCACTCTGACCGTGATTGGGGACCGAGAGCATCTCGACGGCGCCAGCACGGCCGCAATCCGGGAGCGTTTCCGGCAATGGTGCACGACAGCTCCTCAGTCCGAGCAGCAGCACGGTGCTGTTGGCGCCGAAAGACGCCTCATGCGGTCACCCCGTTATCGTTATGCCATCCAAGTGGACGCCACATCATTGCACTCGATCGTCTATGATGCGCCGGCTCCTCCTGAGCCAGATACCACGAAGCAGAGTTGGGTTAAGCCCATTGAAGCATCGTGGCAACCGATATCAAGCGAGCGTCTCCTAGACTCGTTCGAGCCGATTGAGGGCGTGACAGAGAAAGACGTGGGATGGATGAAAGTCCCGTATCAGCGTGTCATGAACGAGTATTACGTGCGAGGTCGGGACCTGACTTGGTGGGCTACGAGTTATCGGCGTCCGCCGACTGTGATGGGATATCCTTATGATAGCTAGTAAGGTGTCATTCACTGACTCAACTCTATAGCGACAAATTACAGCCCACTTCATTGAGGCTGCAAGCACCGGTAGGATTGCAAGGTAGAGTATCCTTGACAACAGGGCAGCGAAGCCAGCAGTTAGACAGGTGCGTGCGATTGGCGATTGACGAGTAAGTTGGCAGATTTACCGCAGAAAACGGCAGTTCATGTGCCATATGGTTGTTTAAAATAGTATACAACATGCCATAGGTATGCCGTATACGCTTTATCTTGCAAGGAGTGAACCATTTACAGACTGGACCAACGAATTCTCTGGCTGCTTACAACCAACTATAATTCATTCCATACGAATTCGACGCCATTGTTCCAGACTGTCTTGATATTTTTGACATCCGCAATGTTCTTGGTCGGATCTCCTTCGACCAAGATAAGATCAGCTCTCAGACCTGAAGCGATCCGTCCTCGATCCTTCAACTTAAAGTATCTAGCTGCAGAGGACGTAGCAGCCTTGAGGGCGTCGATTGGTGTCATACCCGACTGCACTAGTAACGCGAGCTCCTCGTGAAGCGCTTCGCCATGATTCACTCCCATTCCGCGGGAATTTGAGTCAGTTCCCGCGAGAATCGGAATGCCAGCTCTGTGCATCATCCTGACGCTCTTCATGACCGTCTTAAAATTTGCGCCTTCAGGGAAGAGATAGGCATATTTTTCGTTTCCTAGAGTCTGCTGAGCCACAAACAAAGTCGGTATAACAATTGTTCCCTGTGTAGCAATCTGCTGAATGATCTCTTGACTAACTTCTGCATCCACTGGAGTGTGGGTCACCATGTCGCATTTGGCATTCAATGCCCTCTGGTAGGCTGCAATATCCGCGGCGTGCACAATGGACAGCTTGCCATGAGCTCTTCCGCCAGCAGCTATCTTGTTGAGCGTTGACTGGTCGAAGCCAGATTCGTCCCCAATAATCTTCAGAAAATCAACACCTTCGGATACTCTTGCTTCGACCCAATCTGCAACCTCCGATTCATCCTTCAGCGACATATCTTCGTGGAGGCTCTCATACAAACGGGCATGAATGCCGCCTGGAGGATATGCCACAAGACCCGAAGAGAGATACTCAGCGGCTCCTTTGAAAGCCTTCAACTTCTCAAACACCTGCTTTGGATATGCGCCGAGATCGCAGACAGTCGTGACACCGTATTTTGAGCAGGTTTTCAAGTCCTCTTCACTCTTGACGTGAACATGACAGTCGATTAGACCAGGAAGGATCATGCAACCAGTACCATCGATTACTTTCGCATCAATTAGATCGGATTGAATGACGCCCTCATCCATAACTACCGTTGCAGGGCCTGTAACTACCTCGCCATCGAAGACGAGGACGTTGGCGATTGCAATTCTCCCCATTGTGCGAAATCTGAAGAAATTGTCCTACAAAATGTGGATGAGCAAGCTTTCAGCAATGGTTTGTTAAGGGAAAGGAGGCGCGAAAGAACAGCAAAAGTGGCGAAGAATTCTTTTCTTCTGGGTGGAGGATTGCCAGCTTTCTCCCTTGGGATTTTTTGTTGACTCGACTCTATTTCGAGCTCGAAACTTGATAGGTACTCCGTAGATGAGGCTGTGTGTCAATTATTGAATGTGGGTGCCTAGTTGTTTATGAAAGCCGAGCAAGTCTATGTACTCCCACGCATTTAGACCTGCAGCGGACCTGCGGAGCTCTAGCCTGCCGATTCAAAATACAGTATTAAACGATGAATACAGAGTACGAAGATCTTCCACTCCGTACGGGCTGCGGCTGATTCGTACGTACCGTAAGCTCCGAGGGATTTTGACTACCTCAATCGTCGGGCTGTCAAGCTCAACGACTCCTGACACTCGTACCACTACTCTATGCATTCAACTTTATTGCGACTACATCTGAAATACAAGACGAAGGAACCGTGGATTCATACGACGGATGTCATGGCACATGATTGGCGAATAAACGACGCAGGTGATTAAAGCCACGCGGCATCACGCTGTCTGCACTCTGCACGCAGCCCACTTGGTCTTGCCTGTCTGGTCCTTACTTAAAATCGTCGCTGAGCCTAATCCAAGTGTGATTTTGAACACTTTTCACTTCGCCTGAAAGGCTGATGAACTGCTAGCAAAGGATTTTGAATGCGTTTCGAAATCACTTTCACATTTCCTGCACAATGGCCACCTTCAGGTTCGAGCCAATAGAACTTGGTGGACCGACATTCAGACTGATCCGACTTATAAAGGGCAAAGGGCCCGCAATTCGCTGCGAGCTGTTCCAAGCGTGGCTCAACCCCGACACTTTGGTGCCGTATGAAGCTCTGTCGTACGTATGGGGTAGCAGCCACAAGGATGATCGTATACAAGTTAATGGATTTGCTATGGACGTGACTATAAACCTGTACTCGGCGTTGCAACGTCTCCGCTACGAAGACCGAGATCGAATCTTGTGGATCGATGCAATTTGTATTGACCAAAGCAACCCGAAAGAGCGCGGGCATCAGGTGGATCGCATGGCTGAAATATACAAGCTCGCTGATCAAGTCATCATCTGGTTAGGTGTATCTACGGATGAGATCGTGGTCGTGATGCGTGCGATGCAGCAACTACAGGCCCGCACTTCCAAGTGTGCAACTCATGACTGGAAAACTTCAGATAAGCGTTGGATGAGCATGTGGAGAAGTACACAGCCTCTTTCAGACAAGAATGGTACGTGGTCAACAGCACGACAACGAGCAGGCATGGAAGCAATATTGGCCCGGCCTTGGTTCGAGAGGGTTTGGATCTTGCAAGAAATCGGTTATTCACGCTCTGCCGTGTGTATTTGTGGCAACACAACGGTCCCGGCGCGATTTCTAGCTATTATGCCCCAGCTGATAGGGGTCAAGCCCGATGCCCAGAGTCAAGCCGTATTGGACATCATTCCGGGCTGTCCTCGGAACGATTCATGGTGGAGCGAAAAACGCGACCTTCACACCCTTCTCGGGAAGTTCAGATCCTGCAAAGCTGGGGACTCCCGAGATAGAATATATGCGTTGCTCAATATGTGCATAGATTCGCATGATACTTCTCTTCCAAAGGCGGATTATGAGAAAACTGAATGGGAGGTTATTAATGACACTATTTTGCACTTAATGTCATTTAAAAGCTTGGGAAGGGCTGTTGACGGGCTGAAATCATGGACCATCGAAAATTTCCTTCGTGAATTGCACTTACTGGCCAACAATATTTTTATTTTGGCAATCAAGTACGGAGAACCTGCAATCGCAGAAGCGTTAGTGGTTCGAAAAGATTTAGACAAGAACGCGAGAGACAAAGGTGGCCACACGCCGCTGTGGTGGGCAGCAAAGAATGGCCGCGATACGCTCGTTGAGATCCTTATCAACCAAGGAGCAAACGTAAATGAGACCACTACGGGGGAGGACAGCGCGGTCATTGAAGCATCCTCGAACGGCTATCATGAGGTAGTGCGACTACTTCTTGAGCGAGGTGCAAAGCTTGATATAAAGAATCCGGGAGAAGCCATTTTCCAAGCAGCGTCGAAAGGCTATCACAAAGTAGTACGGCAGTTTATTCACTATCGTCGAGACACTGTAAAATCTTATGGAGTGGCTGCTCTTGTGGGAGCAGCCTTGAACGCTCATCGCGAAGTAGTAAAGCTACTACTTACAGAAGGTGGAGTAGACTCTACGAAGGCGCTTGTCCAGGCATCTTCCAACGGCTATTATGAAGTAGTGAAACTACTCATCAATAGTGGGGTGGATGTGAATCCCAGAGATGGTGGACACGAACCGACAGCACTCGAGAGTGCAGTTGCTATAAAACGTCGTGATATAATGCAACTACTCTTCGATCACGGGGCAGATGTCAACGCAAAGAATTCACTTGGGGAGACCGCACTTTTCCAAGCAGCTGCGCAGGGCAGCGAAGATTTGGTCCAGGAGCTTCTCAACCACGGAGCAAAGCCTAATTTGACAGATTTCAGAGGAAGGACAGCATTGTTCTCGGCCTGTAAGTCAAGACGCAAAGGAGTAGTACGGCTACTTCTCGACAATGGAGCGCTTGCGAATGTGAAAACTGTTTCGGGAGCGACGTTGCTTTTTTGGGCAGCAGACCTTTCCAGCGAAGACACTGTCCGGCTACTCCTCCTCTACGGAGCAGATGTTAACGCGAGAAATAGCATTGGGAGAACACCGCTTTGGTATGCAGCTTCATCTGGGCGCACAAACATAGTCCGGCTCCTTGTGGAGGAGTACGGGGCGGATCCCAGTGTGAGAGATGAAAATGGCAAGACGGCATTCTCCGAAGTAGTATTAAAGGGACATGAGGAAGTAAGACAGCTATTCGTCGATTACGGAGTGAATGCCGAGGAGGTGGATTAAAACGAAGCTGCTCAAGATAAGTCTAGGAGCAAAGAAAGTCATTATGATGTGCCGGTCGGAGTAGATGCCAGACCAATCAAGAAGGCGCGTATTCAGCCGTAGGTACTCAATGCAAGCGTTGTTTAAACGTTGATTCCTCCTCATCCTCATGTGCTCCGAATTCTCACAATTCCATTCAAGTTACTTTTCGCGCTCAAAGGATGAAGCTGTCTTTATTACGGACAATGCCTTAAGAACACAGCCTCCAAAGGCTTCTCCCACTGCTTGGGGCGAGGTTGCTAGAGGTTGTTTTGAGATAAAGAGCTAGCTAGCAAGCACGGTAGGCTCCTTCGAACGATGCCACGACAGCAGCAACTTATGCCGGTTCGATGGATCAACATCTGGGCTGCAGGCGCAACTGCAGCTAAGGAACGGTCGGAGTGTGGCCTTGCGATCTACCAGTAAACTTTCTCTTCATTGAAGTAATTATGCCGATCGGTTGTCACCTCCGTCCACTCCCACCGCAAGTGAACTCTTGGTACTGTGCAACTAATTTCGCGCTGTCCTGGTTTGGTGGTTGACTTCCACTAGGCTGACTTCATCTTGTTATACAATTTGAGAAATGTACACCATCTGGAAACTCACTTCTTTCAGAGGCTGCATATAACGGGCTGACATTCGGTGCTCGCGTTCCGGGCTGACATTTGGCGCTCGCCGACCTAGAGAGGTCGGAACTGAACCTTGGCTCCCATACGATCACGCCAAGCCACAATGCGCGTCTTCACCCTAATGATCGCTGAGGGATCCTCACCGCAAAATCGACATAATAAGAGAGACGACCTCTCCCTCTCCTTTCAACTCTTGAAAAGGCTCCAAAGGTCCGCATTGGCATTGTTTCTATTACATTGCTTTGAAATGCTTCATTTCGAAACTTTGCTCCCTTTTGATGTCCCTCAATTCTGGCTTTCTTCTCCTGCCTTCAATTGCGTGACTATTCCTCAGCCTATTCAGCTCATCAATAGGGTTCTCCGACAACTCTTCGCTCGTCCAAATACGAGATATGACCTGATTCGAATCGGAAAAAGCATCATTTTTAAACTTACCCTCCCACCTCCTGTTCTAGTCCGTAAAATCCCATCTAGCCTCTGTACTTGCCTACAAAAAGCCAAACGTTCTCGCAATGTCTCAACTCCAGACGAACATTCCATTCACAAATCCATTGGTGACTTCAACACAACTATCAGTTGAGAATGCAACGGTAAATCCTGCCGAGCTCAGCCTTAGCGTGCCTCAAACGGCCGCAGACAACTCACCGTCTTTCCCATTGGTGAACTCTGGCAGTGAAAAACCATTCAAATGTTCCAAATGCCCCCTTGCTTTTGCTCGGAATGATCTACTTAACCGCCATCAAGAGAATCGACACGGATGTTCATACCTAAGGCCATCGAAGGTAGTATTGACAGCGGGTCATCCAAGCACTCGATTCTCACTTTCAGCTGTCAAAGTCCTGGATGATTGGCTTGCTGCACATCAAGAGCATCCATATCCGAGTCTTGAAGAGAAATCGTTGCTGGTTAAAGAATCCGGCCTCACAACAAAACAAGTCAATACGTGGTTTGCAAATGCGAGGAGGCGACAGCTCGATCCGATGGCGCGGTACATTTCCAGCTCATCCGAAGATGAAGTTGCATCCATAGAAGACATTCGTATTGCAGCAGAGACTATGGCTTTGCCGCAAAACTCTGGAGGCACATTGGGATATTCTCCAGGTTCAGAGAATAGTTTCTTCTCTTCTCCAGCAAATCACGCTCTGTGGTCACCCCCTCAACCTCCTGAAGGGACAGGATTTTCTCCTCCATCTAGCTTTGGTTCAGCTTTCGATCAATGTCCCCAAGCCAGACGGACCGGGCCACCAAGGAGAGGTCGCAAGAAATATGCCGGGTCGGCGCATTCTAGTCGTGGCTCGGCCGCCAGTGCACGCTCAGATATAGGAGGTACTGCAAACGAGCCTCCTCCGAGGCCTTCAGATATATCACCGATATTCTCTTACCTTCGCCAACCCCCATGCGAAAATTTCTCCAAGCGGCAGAAGCGGTTCAAAAGCGGATCGTGTGAAAAGAGCGACTTCCGTAGGTCGAGTCTCGAAACTCACATGTACTCTCACACAAGAGAACAGCGTAAGCTTTCACTGACGTATCTTTTGTCACAAGAGAGCTGACAAAGCTTAGCACTTGCATGGGAAGGAGAAGACAGTGGGCATCATTTGGATGCAGATTCCGATTCTGCTTCCGAAATTCGTGAAGAGCGGTTCGGCAATGAAACCCTCGACACCTCGAAAGGAGTTTCGCAGCATGATACTCCAAAATCGACATTTCAATGCACATTCTGTTATGCAAAGTTGTCCGAGAAGGCATGGAAACGGCATGAAGAATCGCAGCACATGCCTCGAAGACTGTGGACTTGTATGCCCTCAGGAAATCCAGTCTCTCCCACATCTCCATCTTTGATATTCATGATGGAATGCGTCTTGTGCAAGGTCGGAACCCTTTCAGCAAATTCACAAGCCGCGACATCATGGGCCAACAGCCATATACAAGTCTGCTCACATCGTGCTAAAGACTGTTTATCCAGATCTGTAGAAGAGAGGACATTCTATCGGAAAGATCATCTTATCCAACATTTGAAGCGATATCACAGCGCAGAACTGGATAAATATGAAATCATGCAATGGGAAACAGAGAACCCTCAACTTCGTCGGTTGTGGGGATGTGGCTTTTGCGGTCAATTGCTTGCGAATTGGGATGCCAGAGCAGCGCACATTGCAATCCACTTTCGACAAGGATTCGATATGAACTCATGGGACTCATCTAAAATTGTATTTGACGAGGCCGTAGAAACGGAACCACGTCTTGAAACAGAACTGAGTCTTGGAACGGACATTGGGATAGATGGGTTGGCATTTGATGCAAATTTGAGTACGATTCCTACGCCTAGTCCGTCTTCCATGGAATGGAATTAGCTGCTTCTCTGGTACATAACTGTATTTAAAAGAGTTCGCTGAGAAAATGAAGAATCACTCGAGGCTGGTTGTTGAAATGGGCTTGTTGTTGCAGCATCGCAATGTGTTGAACTGAGATCGGTATCCGATTTTATCCGAAGGCGCCAAGAAAGGCTCAGAGGAAGCTCGCTGGTCGTTTCGAGTGAAGCTTTTGCTTGACCACTATCAACATCCTCACCTTCTCCACTCCCACTCTACAAGCTTCTCAAGATGCTCAAGAGGTGTGTCTAAGCTCTATACACTTGCAATCGATGAATTGAGTTCGCTGATCAATGCAATTACAGCGGCGTCACCCGCTCTTTAAGAGCGTTCGCCCGGCCGACACCTTCGGCTTTCACTCGAACAGGTGCGTCCAATTCTCCTCAATCCATCCAAAGATTGCTGTTATCGGCGTCTTGGATGCTCAATTGAGCTTATCTGATATGTTATACAGCCCGAGTTGTTCCTCCTAGCATCAAGAAAAACTTCGCACCTGCAGTATGCGCACGCTTGGCTAGCACGGATTCTGCGCGAGTGGGCAAGATCCATCAGGTCATCGGTATGGAGCAAAGACACGTTCAAATTATCTTGGAAGAGTCAACAAAAAGCTAATTGTGCATCAGGTGCCGTTGTCGACGTCAAGTTCGATACCGAGCAGCTCCCTCCCATTCTCAACGCCCTCGAGACCGACAATGGCGGTAACAAGCTCGTCTTGGAAGTGTCGGTAAGCAATTTTCTGCACTCCTTCACCATGCAGTGTGGGATACTGATTGCATATAGCAACATCTTGGCGAGAGTGTCGTCCGCTGCATTGCCATGGACGGTACCGAAGGTCTCGTTCGTGGACGTGACGCTCACGATACTGGCGGCCCCATCAAGATTCCCGTCGGCCCTGGCACCCTTGGCCGTATCATGAACGTTACTGGTGATCCCATCGACGAGCGTGGTCCGATCAAAGCTACCAAGTACGCTCCTATCCACGCCGATCCTCCAGAATTCATTGAGCAGTCCACAACGGCCGAAGTGCTTGTCACCGGCATCAAAGTCGTCGACCTGCTTGCCCCATACGCTCGTGGTGGTAAGATTGGTCTCTTCGGAGGTGCAGGTGTCGGCAAGACTGTATTCATCCAGGAGCTTATCAACAACATCGCCAAGGCTCACGGTGGTTTCTCCGTGTTCACTGGTGTCGGCGAGCGCACTCGAGAAGGCAATGACTTGTATCACGAAATGCAAGAAACCTCCGTCATTCAACTTGACGGCGAGTCCAAGGTCGCTCTGGTGTTCGGTCAAATGAACGAGCCTCCAGGTGCCCGTGCCCGTGTCGCTCTCACCGGCTTGACCGTTGCCGAGTACTTCCGTGACGAGGAAGGTCAGGATGTGCTTCTCTTCATCGACAACATTTTCCGCTTCACTCAGGCCGGTTCGGAGGTGTCTGCCTTACTTGGTCGTATCCCATCTGCCGTCGGTTATCAACCTACTCTTGCCGTCGACATGGGTATCATGCAGGAGCGTATCACTACAACTCGGAAGGGATCTATCACGTCCGTACAGGCTGTCTACGTGCCGGCAGACGACTTGACTGATCCTGCTCCCGCCACCACCTTCGCACATTTGGACGCCACCACTGTGTTGTCTCGCGGTATCTCTGAGTTGGGTATCTACCCTGCGGTCGACCCGCTCGACTCCAAGTCTCGTATGCTTGATCCTCGTGTTGTCGGCCAGGACCACTACGACACTGCCACTCGCGTCCAGCAGATGCTTCAGGAATACAAGTCGCTTCAGGATATCATCGCCATTCTGGGTATGGACGAACTTTCGGAAGCCGACAAACTCACCGTCGAGCGTGCCCGTAAGCTACAGAGATTCCTGAGTCAGCCATTCACCGTTGCCCAGGTCTTCACTGGTATCGAGGGCAAGCTTGTGGACCTCAAGGACACGATTAGAAGTTTCAAGAGCATTATGAACGGCGAGTGTGACGACCTCCCGGAAGGTAAGCTCCCGCTTCAACATTTGGTTTAGATCACTGCTAATGTCTTGCGCAGGTGCCTTCTACATGGTTGGCGACATCGAGTCTGCTCGCGCCAAGGGCGAGAAGATCTTGGCTGATCTCGAGAAGTCATAGAAGATTTGAGTGGCAATGCTGAAAAGTGGAGGGCCTCGGGACAATTTTACATCCCTCTCACGATTTTGTACAGATCCAGAGGTCGTGGCGGACATAAAAGCTAGAACGGAGCGGGAATAGCTTTCTCCATTGTAATTTAGGGCGTGTGAAAATGTTTGTATTTCGCCGAAACTTTGACCCTCTATCAATTGTGATAATGATGTCTCGTGATATAGCATCAGGTTGCAAATCGCAGATGCAGCATCAGATTGCAAGTCGTAGATGTAGATTCGGGACAAATGGACCTGACAACGAAGGAATAATTATGCACCTGATTGTCAAACGGTTGACTTTGAAAGAAAGTCCAGTATGAGCGTGAGAACGCTTCCAACGGAAACCATTCTCACAATGTGATCGATATCCAGATATGTGATCGGCTCCAAGGTCAATTTCTCAGCTAGACGTGAGTATTTCGATCTAAGCACTTGAATTTGTTCTCCATATTAGATATAATGGCATGTTTTGGCCATACATTGGTCTATTCGTACATACTCTTTTCTCAGTCAATTCATAAAGGGCTTCCATTTTTGAGCGTCTCGATGCCATACAGCCCTTCATATTTCCCGCCTTAAGATGAGTCCATTACTTATTCACGGAGACAATCTGATCCTCCTCGATCGTTGGTAGGTACTGTCCGCCGAGAGTGGAAATGAAATCTAGTGCTTTCGCAGGAGCGGTTGCGGCAAAGGCTCTGGTGGATTCATTAGCATCTACATCCAATGGAAGGCAGATTCAGGACGCATTACTTGATGATACGATATTCATGCGTAATAAAACCGCCCATTTCAACAATCTTCTGCTTCGCCTGCCAGAGAACAGTGTCGGGTGTGTCTGCCGGGTAGGATACTAGCACTGCTTTCTTCGGTTGCGCTGTTTGGGTGGCTAGAACGGCTAGGAAGAAGAATGAGATAGCGAAGAACAGGTTAAAGATATTGAACTTCATCTTGAAATGACTCCGGTTAGTGAAGTGGAGGATAGAGAATGGTTGCTTTGTCTACAGGGACGTAACAGGTCTTCATTAATTGACTATTGATGTCACTCGAGACTCACGGGATAAGGCAGCAAATATTCAGCCTGAAGCGGCAAGGGGTGGGGCTTCGGGTGTGGCGTTTCACGTGACGGTAGCTTTAAGTGTTCACCTGCATATTTATCAACTCACTTCAGCATCATATCCATCCTCTATACGCCTGCAACTGCATTCAACACCACTTTTCGGAATACCGATAACCTCACCATCCACCATACTGATACTAGGTTGCGAATAGCGATGCACAGATAGTGGAGAGTTGCGGTGTGTTGGATGTCGCGCGGCTTTGGAACGAGCGCTTCAAGAGCCTGGAGAGCTGAGGCGGTTCGTGAACAATAGCAGAAGCATCATCACAATAGGAGCGCAGAACTGAGCTTTGCCACTGTGGACACTAGGAGGAGAGGCGTTTAAGGTCTGCTTTTGCTAGCACGGCCTCAAGGCTTGGACATCTTCTATAGCAAAGAACGATCGTCTCTTTATCCTGCCCTTCGCGTGAAGAGAACATCGTCCGATCATCCGACGTTGCATCACACTTGGCGGTAGTTCTACCTCCCAACCAGAGTCTTTGGCTAGTCTCTTTCCTACTTTTCACTGCCTTGCGAGCAGCCCTGATTGCAACATTCTCCACTGTCAATCTCGTTGATATTCGAAAGATGGCGGCTGCTGAAGGAATCGCAGCTGATTTCCAGGATGCTTTGGAGGACCTGAGAACAAGTGACGAGTATGCCATTGCTAATCTGGTCGTCATTGCAAGAGAGAACATCCAGTTCGCGGAATCAATAGCCAGGGTAGTGGTCAATCACATCAATAAAACGAGGCCAGACTGGAAATTGCCTGCCATGTATGTGCTGGATGCCATCTCGAAGCGAGTTGGGTCACCCTACACCATCTATTTCCAGCGAAATCTCTTCAAAACTTTCATGAATGCCTATTCTGCAATGGATACTGCGAATCGTCGCGCCATGGACGCACTGCTCCAGACTTGGAAGCAACCAGTGCCGGGTACAAGAGACCCAACTCCTGTTTATCCACCACATGTCACACAAGAGATTGAAAGGCCTTTGATGCAATGGCGAACTACGGCATTGCAACAACAGCCTCCACCTGCGCGTTCCACCGGTCCTTTTGTTCCGCAGTTCGCCCCCGGAGATCCCAGAGCAGCACGATTTGGACGAACTCCTACACCATCTAATACAGGCCCGCCGGTACCAGCAGATCGATCAAGTGCTCCACCTCAGTCGTATCCAAATCAAAACGGGCAATACGGCGCCTTACTAGATCGAGCTCAAGCATTCACACAAACGCCGCCACCAAGTCAAGGTCAATACCAACCACCCACTCCTCAGTATGGACAGACACCACCATCTCTACCGCCGCCTTCGGCATCTGGCACATATCAATACAACCAGCAAATCATCCCTCAGGACAATCAACAATCTTATCCTCCACGACCTTATTCTACTCCTTCCGTCCAGTCGGTAACTATACCCACTCAACAACCGATTCAACCTCCTATTGCAGCGGCTGGAGTACCACCAGTCGTACCTCCCATTGACCCTGAAGCTGCTAAGGCACTATTGGCTCAAATCCTTGGTAACCTAGTTCCTCAGCAAACGCCTACCAGCGTAAGCACTCCGCCACCACCTCCAGTACTCACACAGACACAACCGAGCAACCTTCCAGTCTACCCACCTCTCAACAATTTCAGCTCTCTCCTCGCTTCGCCTCCAACCATACGCCAAGCCGGATCCACGATACCACTCCTAAACGTGCGAAACAGCCCAACACCAGCCGCACCATCATCCTACCCAGACCTGCACAACCCGGCAACGCTCAAAGTGCCGCACCCGGAGCTCATCGCGCGGCTCTTCCAGCCCGACCAGTGCAAGCAGTGCGGGCTGCGGTTCGCGGGCAGCGCCGACGGCAAAGCTACCAAGCAGCGCCACCTGGACTGGCACTTCCACAACAACACGCGGCTGGCCGAGAGCACCAAGGCGTGGAAGCTGACGCAGCGCAGCTGGTTCGTCGGCGAGAAGCCGTGGATCGCCATGCGCGAGGAGCCGTGGGGCGCGGGTGGTGCCGACGCTGAGGGCGCGCCCGCCGCGCTCCCGGCGAAGGCCCGCCCGGAGGACCACGTCGTGCCGGTTCCCGTCGGCGCTGCGGACGCGCGCTGCCCCGTCTGCCAGGAGCGCTTCGAGAGCCGTTGGCATCAGAAGCTCGACACGCCAGTTTGGATCGACGCCGTCGATGTTAAGGGCCTGGGTGTTGTGCACTTCTCGTGCTGGCAGGAAGCCTACGGTAAGAAGACCGCGAGTCAGACTGGTACGCCGGAGCCCAGCGTGCTTGGAAAGCGGAAGTTTGGAGTCTAGCGAGGAGCCGAGAGACGTGGATCATAGGGATGCGGCGGCTCCGATGCGGTATCTGCACTTCGTGTTGGGCAGCGCTTGGAGTTTCTTGACGGCTGCATCTCGGAGACATTCTAGCCCGCAGATGGGTGCGGAAGGATCAGACCGATGGGAAAGTTTGAATTACGGGCGTGAAGCGGCGTTGTTTGGGGAGCCGCGCTGAGCCAGGTAGTATTTGATGCATAGCACGGAGTAAGGTTGATTGTGAGGTTACATGCCAAGAGCCCGTAGAGATGTCTTCAAATCGTATGTTTTGGTTCGTGTTCTTTGTTTTAGTGCCATAATCATCTTGTATTGCAATCTCTGATAGGTAACCTTGACGAATGGATCTAATCTACGATTCCAAGAAAAATTCGTGTTCTGCCGTGAACTCGACTAACTTCACCACCACTCTCCCACGCATGCTTGCTCCCGTAGAAAACGCCGCTTATTTCTATTGCGAAATTGAGTAAAGGCCTGATTCGAAAATAGCGGAATAATTCATCGGCCAAGAGTTGCCAAACTTTCTCTTCTACTGTTAGACGCCTATGAGAACGCGGGTGGATCATACGACTCTTGACCTCGCCGATTCAGGGCTCGGCGAAGTCTAAGCACCGCCTCGGCGGCGAAGTGTTACCTAAGTATATGTAAGTCCCAAATGTAGCTTTTTTGGCTTCAACTCCATGCTATCTTTGAACGATTCACATAGTCATAGAATAATGGTTGGAATTGGTGGAGTATTTTGCGCCAGGGTAACGAGACGGAGAAGAGCCTTGCCCATTGAGATGTCTATAGCAGGAAAAATGACTGGGTAAAGCTAGGATGAGTAAGACGGATGTGCTGTTCCTACAGATATCAAAAGCAGCAATTCCTGCTTCAAGATATTGTCTTACTGCGATTCTACCTACCATGCTAGCGGGAGACGGTACAAACAGTTGCGTATAGCGACAATGCTGGAAAGTCAGCTCCAAATGAATACGAAATCGAAAGACGGTGGCGGAGGTGCGAGGCGGCTTATACGCATTAGAGGGCTTCAGGCCGACACGACTTTGATCAATTACTGCATATCCGGCTGGATAGGTGACTCGCATGGACATGGCCGTTTAGGGGTAGAGAATGTTGATATGATGGCCAAAAGTAGAACCTGAGGTCGGAAACGAAGGCCAAGGTAGAAGCTGAAACCAGCATGCTTGTAAGCTGCTTTCAATCCGGGAATTGGGGTGGATGGACGGATAGTTTGGCAACGCACAAGCAGCCACTAAAGAAGCGCGCCTTGCGATGCTGTTCCAGCCGCTAGCCCAGAAATTAGTGGGAGCGAAGTGCAGAATGCTCTAATAATTAGGTGGGCTGCCGTAATGCAGCCACAGGCAAGCGGCGGGGAAGCTCAAACCCTATTACGAATGACGTGCTCGGCCACGCTCTCTTACGATATTTTCGCTAGGTATTCATTGATGGAGAATGCGCTTGGGCTTGGGCAATTGGTGAGTCGATCGTCCAGACCTGCCCCTTTGACCTCGCCGTTCATGCATTTCAAGCGCCTAGAATCCTGCCGCTGCCCCAGGTATCGTACTCTGCCGTCAAGCTTAACCCTTCATAAGTAGCCAGCACGGGCCGCGCCTGCGATTCCATTCCTTTATCGTGACCATTTGATCTTACAACCAGGCGCTTACTGAAGAGCTTGAGTAAAGGCTTTCCTTACTTCTGGCTTGAGTCTTGTTCATCCTAAAGCCGCACAGTGCCGTCCAGAGCTCGAAGCAGACTCAATCGCGTGCGCAATCACCTCGACATGGCCGCGGAAGAGCACACTCCGAAGTTTGAGACGCTGCAGCTCCACGCTGGGTAAGTTCGCCTGTGTCCTTTGAACAATATCCAAGTTCAAATGAGTCTGATTGAAGCTCCGCAGTCAGGAACCCGATCCGGCCACCAATGCGCGTGCAGTGCCCATCTATGCGAGCACGGTTCGTTCCATATTCATCGTACGACCGACATGAAGCTAAGAAGCGTCTAGTCCTTCGTCTTCAATGATTCTGCACACGGCGCCAGGCTGTTCGGCCTGAAGGAGTTCGGAAACATCTATTCCCGTATTATGAATGTGCGTTGATTCCCCGGCGATCATGTGTCGTTCATGTCTTCAGATTCTCACATAATTCTATTGCAGCCGACTGTCGATGTTTTCGAAAAGCGTATCGCGGCACTGGAAGGCGGTGTTGCGGCTTTGGCTGCATCTTCTGGTCAGGCAGCTCAGTTCATGACTCTTGCTGCTCTGTGCCACTCCGGCGACAACATCGTCTCCACGACCAATCTCTATGGCGGAACGTACAATCAATTCAAGGTTTTTTTGCCACGTCTGGGTATTTCTTGCAAGTTTGTCAACAACGAGGAACCCGAGGAGTTGAAGAAGGCCATCGACGACAAGACCAAGGCAGTGTACATTGAGAGCATTGGCAACCCACGGTATAACGTTCCGGATATTGAAGCCATTGCCAAGGTAGCACATGAGGCTGGTGTGCCTCTAGTGGTGAGTAGGAGGATCCCACAACTCTCTCCTAATAAGCGCTGACACGGAAACAGGTCGATAACACCTTCGGAGCTGGTGGTTTCTACATTCAGCCCATCAAGTATGGAGCTGACATTATCGTCCACTCGGCTACGAAATGGATCGGTGGCCATGGCACAACAATCGGTGGCGTTATCGTAGACAGCGGTAAATTCAACTGGGGACAGCATGCCAAACGGTTCCCACAGATGGTGGAACCGAGCGATGGGTACCACGGCCTCAGGTTCTGGGATACTTTCGGTCCAATTACCTTCATCATCCGCGCGCGAGTTGAGATTCTGCGCGACCTCGGCGCCTGCTTGAATCCATTTGCTGCCCAGCAACTCATTCTCGGTATCGAGACACTGAGTCTGCGTGCGGAGCGCATTGCTGAAAACGCACAGAAGTTGGCCGAGTGGCTCGAAGCCAACAAGAACGTGTCATGGGTGTCGTATCCAGGTCTGAAGAGCCACTATCAGCACGAGCAGGCGAAGCGTTACCTGAAAAAAGGTTTCGGTGGTGTTCTCTCGTTTGGCATCAAGGGTGGCGGCGCTGCTGGAAGCCAAGTCGTTGACAACTTCAAGCTAATCTCGAATCTCGCCAAGTAAGTCCTGAACAAGATCATTGGGAATAAGAGAGTTTGTTAAGTTCTTCATAGCGTCGGAGACTCCAAGACGCTTGCCATCCATCCGTGGAACACCACGCACGAGCAGCTCTCGGAAGAAGAGCGGATCAGCACCGGTGTCACGGAAGATATGATTCGTATCTCGGTCGGTACGGAGCATATTGACGATATCATTTATGACTTTGAACAGTCATTTGCAAAGTCGGCCACGAAGCCCGAAGAGGCTGGCGACACCACGAATGCGGAATTGAGCGGCAAGGCTGAAGGCGATGCGGGTCTTGGAGGCTCAACATAGAGAATTGGATGTAGTCTGGATTTTATATTTATCCGCCGATGCGTATCTGCTAGCACCCCATATTTCGATTACATACAAGTCTAATTATATGCAAAGTCTCCGTCGTTACATGTAGAGCGCCGTTTTAGATATCGTGAGGCTGAAAGATGTGGCTGAAAGATGTGGCTGGTCGACAACCCCAGCTGTGGCGCAACAGAGCTGAACGTCCAAACATGTGAAAATGCCTCTTCGCAGCTTGTGACATGCAAAAAGCTTCTCCGAGTGGAACCCGCGAACCATGTTTTCGGCCGCAATCCCCACCACAACTTAGATCGGACATGCCTTTGTTTGGATAGATCCGCAACTAGGCCTGCAATCAATCGTCGCATTGGTTGCCAGTTCCTTGCCATCACGCTCACGTAATATACGTCCGCCGCGGTGTGATGCCGAGGCGAACAAGAGCTGTGGATTGAAGACACCATCTTCCTCTTCCTCTCTCAGCATGTGGCCTGATATTTGTCTTCTCCGACTTTGAAATCACTCCGCTCTCTTTATTGTATTATACTTTTGTCTCTTTAAGTTGGTCCTTAATTTCCACTTGGTTATCCAGCGCCGTCCTTTCCACAGGTAAGAATTGAAACTACGATTTGAGGGCCAGAGCTCCTGTCGTAAGAGCTTTTCTAATATCTCCTATCGTGCCTCGGTCCGCGAGTTAATATATCTCGAGAAGACTGTCTTATAGCTTGGTGGCGGCCGTGGTTAATGCTAGTGCAACAGGTCGAAAATTACATTCCTCACTTCCCTCCTTCCATCGCGAATTCCATATCTTCTAAACTCTTCACCGAGATCGTGATTCGTTTCAAAGACTCAGTACCTCGAATAAGTCAAGATGGTGGCTCTCGACTCTGTAGCCATCCGCACGGCGAGAGCACTTCAACCTCCACCTAAAATCGGGGAACCATACAGCGTACCGGTACCAGGTTCGCAAAAGGAGGGCAGAAGTCTGGTGTATAGACATTGGAGATTTAGAGATAGGTTGATGGACACTCTGGATCCGGCTATTCAGTCGATGCACGAAGCTTTCGATACAACCTCGAAAGCTGTGCCGAAGAATAGATGCTTGGGTTATCGTCCTTGGGACTCGAAGACGCGTAGCTTCGGTAACTATGTCTGGCAAGACTATGAGACGATCGCTAGAAGGCGAAAAGACTTTGGCGCTGGACTCGTGCACCTACACGAGCAGGCTGGTGTGTTCGGCAGAGCATACGGAGTAGGCCTGTGGTGCAACAACAGACCAGAATGGCAGATTACCGACCTCGCCTGCATGTCCCAAAATCTCTTCACTGTCTCACTCTACGATACTCTAGGCCCGGAAACAACAGAATATATCATCAATCACTCCAAGTTGGTCTGCGTCGTAACATCTATCGTTCACGTTCCGGTCTTGCTGATGTTAAAGCCGCGTTGTCCAACTCTGAAAATCATTATTAGTTTGGACTCCATGTACGAAGGCGACCAACCACTACAGTCAAAGGGTGAACTTCTGCAGCATTTCGCTGAAGAGCGCAGTGTTGCTCTGCATTACATAGGTGACGTCGAAGAAATTGGCAAGCAGAACCCTCGACCCTTCAACCCACCCTCTTCACAGGACATTATAACCGTTAATTACACGTCGGGCACCACTGGTCATCCAAAGGGCGTTCTTCTTACACACGCGAACGCTATTGCGGCGACAAGTTCGGCCATGGTCTTGATGAAGCAAACCGATGACGACGCAACATGTTCTTTCTTGCCTCTCGCGCATATCTACCAACGCGTAGGCGAGCACATCGCGCTCTGGGCAGGTGCGGCAATCGGTTATTTCCATGGCAACATCAACGAGATCGTGGAAGACCTTAAGTTGGTACGGCCAACGGTCTTCAGCGGAGTGCCGCGCCTCTACAACCGTATCGGGACGTCCGTCAAAGCTGCAACGCTAGAGGCTGCGCGTCCAACTCGTCGCTGGCTGAGCCAGCACGTTGTTGACACAAAACTCGCTAATATCAACAACCCGGACCCAAGCAAGGCCACGACACGCCACTCCTTCTGGGATGCCCTTTGGTCGAAGCGTGTTCAAGCGCAAATCGGCCTCGATCGTTGCCATACCATAATCTCTGGGTCTGCACCACTCGATCCATCGCTCCACCAGTTCTTGCGCATTGTCTTCGCAAACTCCAACTTCGCACAAGGCTACGGTCTCACGGAAACGTACGCGATGGCGCTGTGCCAGCTGGATGGCGACCTCTCTGTCGGCAACTGCGGAGCCGTGATACCCAGCAACGAAGTATGCCTGAGCGACGTGCCAGACATGGAATATCTGACGACGGACAAGCCGCAGCCGCGCGGCGAACTGCTGGTCCGCGGCGGCACGGTATTCCGCGGGTACTGGGGCAACCCGGAGGGCACGGCGAAGGCCATGACCGAGGACGGGTGGTTCCGCACGGGCGACATCTGCACGGTGGACGCGCTCGGCCGCTTCGCCGTCATCGACCGCGTCAAGAACGTGCTCAAGCTCGCCCACGGCGAGTACGTGTCGCCCGAGCGCCTCGAGAACGTCTTCCTCGCCAACTGCGGCTGGCTGCAGAGCGCCTACCTGCACGGCGACTCATCCAAGAGCGCGCTTGTCGCCGTTTTCGGCATCGAGCCTGAGGGCTTCGCTGCCTTCGCCGGCCGCGCCCTGCACAAGACGCTCGACAAGAATGATCTGCAGGCCCTGGCGGAGGCCTGCAAGGATGAGCGCGTGCGCCGCAAGGCCACGAGCGAACTGGCGAAAGTGGCCAAGGCGAACAAGTTCAACAGGTGGGAGTACTGCCGCGCGCTGTATCTCTACGTCAATCCGTTCACCGTCGAAAATGAGCTTTTGACTCCAACGTAAGTCTGACTTTTCTATACCTGAAATGTAAATATACTAATGAATTCTTAGGATGAAGCTCAAGCGTGCGCAGGCCGCGAAGAAGTTCCGACCCGAGCTGGATGCTCTCTATGCTGAAGTCGAAGCTGAAGATGCGAAGAAGGCGCCAAGGGCGATGCTGTAAAAAAAAATAACCACCAGAGCATAGGGCGTAGTGAATCGGGAGGCCGTATTGTTCGGCATTATGTATATTGGTTTTTCTCATCTCTAGAGAGCTCAATGAGACGCTTTCCAACCTATTATTTTTGCACAAGACTTAGCTTACACAGCTTGGAAACTGAATGAAGACCCAGCTTCTATTTATGTCGATTTGCAGAATGCCAGGTAGAATATGAAAGCTCAGCTAACCAGACAGCAGGTTTCAATCGCCCACCGCTGCTGTCTTTCAGCCTCACCACCCTTCATCGCCAAACGCTTTGCTTCCCAATATTCCAGTGCTGCTGGCTTGATCATGTACCTCTTTCTATACTAAATACCCCGATACCAGTCACCATAGAATGAATGGTTTCAAATTTACAATAGCGGAGGGAATCCTATTGATTCTGATATATTCTACACAAGCGCATCGATATGTCATGAGACAATTACGCATATTCGTTACATGGCGTCATTCAATTAGAGCCTTTGACCTTAAGCACAACATAAACATGAGGCTTCTGGGCCCTTTTGTACGTGGTTATCCACTCCACAGCCTCATCCCACTCGTCTTCCATATCATCTTCAATGAGATTCATAGAAGTGTTCGGCGAAAGTTCCATCTTCTCAATGTCCTGCAGAAGCTGCAGGCAGTGTAACTTGCGGTCTATCTTCCAATCAACGGGTGCGACGTCCTGGAGGGCCTTAAGGAAATCTTCTCCGGATTTTCTGCGGTCTAGGTTTAGCCCTTTTTTGAAGGTTTTCCATCGGAAATCTATTCGTATTACGTCGGAACCTTGCCCCGCCGGCTGAGTGGTCTGACTGGGTGGTTGGTTACTCTGACTAGGCTCAGGTGCAGGAGTGGAGAGTCGACTACCATCCTCTCCCTGCCCTCGAGACTGGGTAAATATTGGTTCCTGAGGCGTTGGCTGTTGTTTGAGGTCATTATAGCCGCCGACATGACGCCACGGTGGCGGATAGGGCACCGTAGGAGGTACGGGCGGCCGAATCGTCGACCCGGAAGTTGCAGTACGCGACGATGGATGCTCAGATGGCACGCTGTCCGAAAAAAAGGCAGCAAACTTGTCTTCGTTCGAATTCGGCGGCGCACCTTGCTCGAGGTTTTGATAGCGCATGGAGTCCCCTCCGCGAAGACCTTCCTCATAATCTGTACGCAGTAGGTATACATTAGCGACCACAGAGGCCAGAAATACAAGTTGGAGAGCTGGAATAACTAACCATCATCCATTTGCTCAGCGTCCTCAGCTTCACTATATTCATTCAACCCTAGCAAAATATCTGCTTCAATCCAGTTTGGGACCACGCAGCACGTTATCCGGTGTGTCCTTTCCTTGCCGATGCGCATCCAGGTCAAGTCAAGCTTTTCTTGATTGCTTAGCTGCTTGGTTTTGTACTCCTCCTCGAAAATTTGCTCAAGCTCTCCATAAGTCTGCTCTTTCAGCCCTAAGTGGTCTACCGCTCTCCTTTTGATATAGCTGTTGCTCAGAGAGTCACTGAAGCGCATTGACAATGGTATCCTCCTCCTGAGATCTCCATGTAAGCCGTCTATGAAGCCGGATTTACTCCCAGGTGACCACGGCCCACTAACCGTTGAACTGAGCGTATAAACTGATCCTGAAAGTGATGGTGTATGCGAACCCGATCCCAAAGCCAATGATGGTCGTCTCGGGGGCGGTTCTAGCGATCCTAAACGGAGAAATTGACCAGGTGTTGCCACTCCAGCCACCCATTTCAGACGGCTTTTAATTTCATTTGTTGTTCTCTTGGTTGTTTCAATGTCTTTGCTAGAGGCCTTACAACACTGTTCGAAGTGGTCTCTTAGTTCGCGATCTGTGCGGCCTTCTGAAATCATATCTGCAGCTACCTCTGGGAAGTGATAAACAATATGAAGTGCATGGCTAAACTCAGGCGGCCCGCTAGCCATTACGATAGATGATCAGAAGTCGTGTCCAGCTGAGTGGCAGAAAGTGGTACAGCTAGAACATTCCGATTGGAGGCGTACGGTAGACGATAAGATAGTGTTCCACAGTGCATAATAATCGCGAAGAGTAAGAAGGAGATCCTTTTGAAGTACCAGCTAAGACAAGTAATTCAACATGCAGCAAACAATCAGGGAGTTTAGTTGGTCATACTGACAATGAGAATGGCGAATAGAAGTGAGGCTGACCGGATTTGCTTTGGTGATGATGCGGGGTCGATTCAGCGTATCGTACTCTGCTAAGTACAAATACGATAGAGTAAGTAGGTAAGGCGAGTACTTGTAAGACACAATTACTAACTGCCATGGACGAGTACTCCATAGACCTTGGCGATCACCCCTTTATCTAGTAGACTGTCTAAGACCGGTTCCGAAGCAGTTAGTTAATGAATGGAATCCAACTGTAATCACCCGCGACACAATTTTTGGGCCGATGGCCAGCGTACGGTAGCCTTCTCCGAACACATTGCAGGAAATTCAAGTACAAAAGACATTCCCGATGTACTTACTATGCTCCAGTCATAAAAGCATTCCATTCGGCCAATTGCTGTAGAAACAAGCAGTAGAACACCATGCATCTTGACGAAAGCATCGTAAATTGCAAATCAACCCAGTCTCCCGGTTGAGAGTTTCAACCAATCGACGTAGATTCTATAGTTTTGTAACTCCTGGATATCAACTTATCTTCTCTCAGACTCTAGTACCCCGGAGTCAATCGATTTTTGAAATCAATCCGAGCCGAACAGCACATCGAATGAGAGATGCTCACATAGGTAAAAGGTGTGAGTTCGTAGAGGACTGTCTTTATGCCTGGAACAATCCAACGAGACAAATCTTTGAATCGATTTGAGTTCCTTCCCGTTGAAGTATGCAACTCTCACTCCATCATCATGTTGCCATTTCAGCTTCAATCTATTTGCTATTCCGCGTGTCATCCAATTTCCTTTCGTATTACTGTCATACTTGACGGAAACAGGCTCCTTTTTGCCAGTCACAGGCGAGACTAATTCGATAAATTTGGCATATACTCGTGTTGGTCCTATAGATTGGCTCTGCGGATCATCAGTAAAAGTATATATAATTAATAGGAAGGAGTAGTACCGGACGGATATTATTTCTAGTCGCCTGACCTGGAATTGTAGGTGCGCACCTGGATCTTATTCGCATATGTTCCTGCTCCAGTGCTTGACGCTTTGAAGGCATATTGTTACTTATTCCAGTCTTCGTATTGGCGAATGTCCCATTGGATTTGCTATGGGCTCCTATAATATGACTAGAAGCGAGAGCAGGTATGACATCAAGTTTCCTAGGTGATTTATCTTGCGGATTCGCTTGCATGGGCAAGAAGTCTTGGTCTCTGGAAGGAGTTGCTTCATAAGGCGAAGGATTTCCTTTCTTCTCCTGATCACTACAGATCGAGTAGATGCTATTAGCACTCAACGATGCCCATCGCGCGCATAAGCTAAAGCTTCCACTCACTCGTTCTGCTTGCTTTTAGAATTGTTATGCACATAAAATTTCTTAGATTCTGTATCGTCCGGTTTTGATCGTGTCATCTGTCCCGAACTCAGGAGTGCTGGTTTTGCAGTCGACCACCGCCCTTCGGCTCCTTCCTGGACTAAACTTTCCTGTGAATTTTCACGCTGCTGCGGACCTATGATCAGTTATGATTATTGTTAAACTTGATACTAGGGTACCAACCAGTTGCAGTTTTGTATTTATTCTCACCCGAGCATTTTTTGCAAGAGAAGTATTCCCGGTGCGCCTCCTTGTATGTCTCTTCAACAAGCGCAGCAGCTGTCCAACGGTCTGCAAGGTTTTCTTTTAGCATAAATGGGATCCAGTCCAATACCTTATCGTGTCTGCGGTCTGTCCTAATTTCTCGAAGTTCTTTTATCCAGACAGCAATGACGCTCAAATTCAGACGGAAAAACATCTCTTCGTCTTCGAAGCGGTCCTCCAGTTGCTTCACAGACCTTGACTTTATTACTGTGATTATTTCTAGAAAGACGCACCCGAGTGAGAAAACATCAGACTTAGTATTTGCTTTGCCTTGTTCTTCGTTCCTTTTCCTGAATCTGATCTGACCAACTTCTGGAGCAGCCCATCTTTCAGTATGGCGATGATCTTTCGTAGTTGTGCTGCGCTTCGTGACTGCCCAGTTAATTGAAGAATCAAAGTCTGTGAAGAAGGGTTGATTTTTATGTACTAAGATGTTTTCAGATTTGATGTCACGGTGACGGTATCCAGAATTATGGATGAACAATAAGGCCTGGGCTAAACAGCCGAAGAATTGCGGCAGATATGATTTCTTTCCTTCGTCACTGGCCGCAGCATCGAGGTATGTTGTGAGAATATCGTCGGCACACGGGGACATGACGAAGGCGTAAAAGTCGGGGTCTGTATAACTGGCTACCTGCATGGGGGATATGGCTTGTATTAGAACAGTGATCCATGAGGAGGCGATTTGGAGAGCTCGTACCAATTCAACACAATGACGGTGAACAATTCCCTTCATGTTTTGCACTTCATTTTCGAAATGCTGTCGAACCTGAGAATCCTCTGCCACAAATTGTTTTCGCTCGTACTGCTTGCGCACGTAGAGGTTCAAGTCCAGCGTACACGAGACTTTCTGAACCGTGCTGAGTGGTCCTCTGGCAAGGATTTTTTCCTCGATGAGGCATGCTGGAGCCTCCTCGAAGTTCATATGTTTGCGCTTGCCGATCAATTGCACGGCATCAGACTTATCGCATACTAGACCTTGACTATCCCTGAACCTGAGCTTGAAGCCTGGGCCTAAATCTTTCGGTAGCCTATACATATCAATCGGAAATATGCTATCTGACAGATTGGCAAAGCTGTTGAGATTGTCTAGCTCGTTAAGATGGCGGAGGAGCGCGAAGATCCGAGGCGTATTACGGTACTCCTTCCATTTCGGAATTCGCTCGAGACAAAAGGTTATGTCGTCGAAGTCTTGATCGGTGTATCCGGATTCAGGAATTGGGAATTTCTCATCTAATTTCTTTTCGAATACAACAGCATTTGTATTTGCGGCCATAGCTTAGACAATATGTATCGGACGAGATGTTAGTGAAGCTCGATATACTGATCTGGTTTTTAAATTACCAACATGTGGACAATCTCTGTATAAGAAAAATACGTACCAAAGCGGTAACAGAACAGCAGGCGATACTATACGAATAGAATGACGCACAAGGCTGAGGAAGGCAATTTGAGATGAAAACTCTGGCAACTTTATTGGGATGGTGAGCAAGCAGCCAATTGGTCTACCCAGTTAGAATACGATAGCTGGTTGATAGAATAATGTCTCAAAACATCAGCACACAGCACAAGAACTGGTTCTGGAATGCAGGAACTGGGCAGCTTCTTATCGGGCAAACTCAATGTGAGGCCTTTTAAGTCGCTCTCTGAAAGAGATTACCTAGGCTGGGATTTCGTTATGCGTAAGCAGCCCAAAACGGAATCGTGCCATGAATGACACGTGTACACGGCTCAATGGCAATTAATACCTCAGCCTGGCTTGGAGGCCGCTAACTCCACGGATTTCGGACATGGAGTAACGTTCATTGGCGTCCATAAACCAATTTAGAACCCAAGAGCTGGCCAACTGTAAATGAAGTTGTCGCTACGAAATACCTAGTAAGGAAATCAATTAGCATATCAGTCTTTCGATTCTCGCGAGCATGGACATCTTCGGCACCGCCGTTACGGCAATGCAAGAAGTGTACAATATCACGATGTTTATCAGAAATGTTATCACCAAGGTGAAAGAGCAAGATGACGACCAGCGAAGATTTCAGAATAGGCTCGACGTGCAACTTCTGTTTTTGGATTCATTCCAGGCGCTCTTCTTCGACAAAGCTGGCGTGCTCTTCCTGCCAGAACAATTGCCTTCTCGCGCGCCTCGAATTGTCTTGAATCTCTTGGAGGAGCTAAAACGCACGCTGAACGAATATAATCTTTTTGCGATCAAGCATGGCTTTCAAATTGACGAAGATAGCGACAAGCAGGATCAAAACCTAACGCCGGATGGAAACAAACAGGAAGCAGGAGGTCTTGCAGCACGATTGGATCGATGGAAGAGGGGACTTAATATCTTCAAGTTAAAGGTATATGACTGGGCAATATTTGACAATGAGAGAGTTGATGCCCTCCTCACCACGTACGAGCGATGGAGTGGAAATCTCAGAGACATAATGCAGCATTTCCTTCAAGTTGCCGACATTTTCAATGACAAGCGATCTCTCCAGCAATTTGTTGAAAGCAATAGCGCAAGGGGTATCGGCCTGCAAGAAATGGCGAAAAGGAAGCTACTCTCAATTGAAGACCCACCGGAAAAGTATGATGCACTCGATGGGCAGATCGGGGATGAGATATCATCGAAAAGTTCACCGATACACCTTACGAAGTATTCAAAGGGGGCGGACGTCGCTACGGTTATCGTAGAATATCGGCGTTACGACAGGCGTTTGCGAGAGAAAAACCTCAAGCCCCAAGAACTCCTGACTTTGAAAGCTCCTATTCGAAATCTAGCTTGGCTACTTCGAAATTCGCCCTTTCCTGAGGAGACTAACTCCATTTCTGAAATGCCAAAGCAACCCACAATGTACACCCTCCAGTGCATAGGATATATCGACGAGCCAGACGAGAGGCAGAGTTGCTTCCTGTACCGGCTTCCAAAGTCTATGGCAAGTGGCAATGAAATTAAGCTTGTCACTCTCAACCAGTTCATCCTACGGAACAAGAAGCCTGTACTGGGAAATCGCTTCGTACTAGCTCACGCTCTCTCATTGACGTTATTGAATATCCATGGGTCGGGATGGATGCACAAGAACATTTGGAGTCAGGTCGTCGTCCTCTTTCCACAAATCCAACAGATAGCTCTCGAAAACCAAGCAAAGCTGCTCCAGATTTCGAAAGAATCATCTCCAACAACTCCCCATCTGTTACCGTATCTCGTCGGCTGGGAGTCCGCTAGGCCAATCCAAGGCAGAACGGACTGGGACAGCAACTACGACGTCGAGCAAAACTTGTACCGCCATAACCTCCGTCAAGGACAGCCGAAAGCCCAATTCTCAAAGGCGTATGACATCTACGCGTTAGGCGTTGTGCTACTTGAAATTGGATGCTGGAAGACGCTCTCGATGGTGTTTGAGGACTTGATAGCTGAGTTGGAAGATAACCCTGATCCTGGGAGACCAAAATTGGCGGATGCAGAAACTGTGAAGGATCGGTTGGTCGAAATTGCTCGAACTGACGTAGCGAGGGAGATGGGAGAATCTTATACCAATGTCATTTTGGCGTGTTTGAATACGGACTTTGGTGTTGAAGTCGATGACAAGAATGAGACGAATCTTTCCCTCGCGTTCGGTGAGAAGGTGGTCGACGTCATTGAAAGAGGTTTGACGTTGTAATGAAGAGGGAAATCTGAAGGATTTGTTCTAGGAGTTGTGAATTCATTAACTGCACAGGCTCAACAATAAAAATTTTCACAGTAGTTGCGTAGAGGAAAATCAGAAACCTTATGGTTCAGGTGATATGCGCATATAGTACAGGCAAAACAAGAGCAGAATGTGTATCTCAAAGTTATTCACAGCCTTGCCACACCATTGTTATTAGCCTCACTCCCTCAATACTGCTCGGCCAACACCTTCTTCAGAGCTGTCGCTTGCTTCTCAAATCCGTCCACCTTCGCGTGGCTCGTCGCGACCTTCCCAAGGAGCCACCTGATGCGCGGTACCAACTCGTTTGGCTGGCGCGGCAACTCACTCAACAACTTCAGCTCCGACTCATACTTGGCAATGTCCTCGTTGGCGAACTTGATGAGCTCCGTCAGAATGGCGAGGTCGAGCTTGGCCTTGAGCACGGAGTCCTCGGTGAGGCGCTGGAAGGCGGCGTGGTAGACGGGCTTGCCAGGCTTAATGCCCATGGGGCGGCCGTTGGAGCTGGATATGGCGATCAGCTCGGCCTGCTCGAGGGCCTGCAGCACGGCGTCGCCATCGCTCTTGAACGTGTCCGAAAGCAGCACTTCGTTGTAGCGCAGCGACGCGTCGGCTGCCGCCGCTAACTGCTTGATCAGTAGCCACGCTTGTGACGTGCTCCATTTGCGCGACTCCTCACCGCCCCCGTAGATGTACATCTTCAGGATCTCTGATGCTGACTGCTCGATTATCTCCCTTACTGCTTTGGACGGCGTCTCTCCAGATTTGATGCGCCGCGCCAGGAACTCCAGGTCTGTCAAGCGACCACCTAGCACATTCAAGCACGAATCAAGCTCATTGAGGTCAGCCCGTTTCTCGGACGGCATGAGATTCTTCTCTTTCGGATCGGCGCCGTCGTTAGCATCGGCATCTAGGTGTGAGATTACGAAACGCTTGGCTGCTTCGGTTGTGCAGTCACTCAGAGAGATTTGTCTAAAGACTCGATCCGGTAGAGCTTTTGAGAGTGACTTCGAGAATGAAACATCATGCGTCAGGAATATAACATGCGCGATGTTGGCGGTAGTTAGAAGGGCAGCCCATTCAGCAAGCTTGTCGTACACTATGGTGCTCTCTTGACTCTTATGGAGGAAGTTGTCGATTACGACGATTGGAAGTCGTTCGGGATGCGCCTCAAGATATTCATCCGCAGTCAGTTGAGCGTCTTTGTCGTCTTTCCTGCGGCCCTCTAAGGCGATTTGCTTTAGTGCGTTTGCCGTATTGTTCCATATCTTCCCTAGTTGTGTATCGAGTGTCTCCGAGAAGCCCGTCTTCATACCAGTCGCACCTTGGGCTGCGAGATCTATCCAGCCACTAACCGTATTCATCCACGAAAGCACTGGACGGTAACCTACCTGCGCAGCCGCAGCGCAAATAGTCGCACTATCGCCTCGGGCTTCCTGAATTGGCTTGCAGTCGATCACCACCGTGTTCTTACGATTCTTCAAAGCCTGATCGACCACCAGCTCCTTCTTCCCAGACCCACGAGGGCCTTGTACGATGATGAAAGTGTCCGCAGACTCCATGAGCCACGTCTGGATCTGCTCAATGTTATCTTTGCGGTCATCCCAAATCACATCCAAGCTCTTGCTTTCTTGATTTCGACGTCTGAAACTCAGAATATCGGTTGTCTGGGCCCTGAGCCAGCGAATAATGCGGTAATCTGACAAGTGAAATGCGCCAGTAATGTGCATCTTGATGAACCAGGTACGAATGGGGTCAAAGATTGCGACGGTGATACCAGCTACGAGCGCTGCAACGATGGGAATGACAATTCTGGGGTGGTTGAAGATCCAATCACGAATCCAGTGCGGTTTGGGCTTCTGTTCGTAGCTGCATTTCAATAGCGTTCCCAGTTTACCACCACCGTCAGCCTCTGATACCTTGTAGCCATGCATGCAGTTCTTTGCCATGATAGCTCGCCTCGTGGTAGCAAATTCGAGTATCGCAAACTTGGGTAGTATTTTCGAATCAGAAGGCTGGGTGATTATGTTTGCAAGTTTGCCGTATGGCCTGAAGAAGCTGTACAGTTGTTCCTCAGTCAACTCTGCAGCCGTCGCGTCTGGTTGAGGTGGCAAGAATTCCACTCTCAGACGGGGAGTAGGTTGTCGAGCGAGATCCTCAACCCACGGCCGTCCTTTCACTAGGTTCACCTTCATTCTGGAGGTAGGATTGTACCATGGTCGTATATTGGACTCTTCGATATAGTCCTTTACGGCTTTTTCAACCCCCTGGGCTGAATTCTCCACATCATGCGTGAATTTGACAAAGGCACCGCCTTCATTAACTCTGGGAAGAACCTCAATGACGTCGACTGACGTGTTTGCATTGCTGAGGATACGCGTCGGATCTGAAGCCTCAGCATTTTTAACACGCTTCATTAGGTCCGGTAATAACCGTTCCGATTGGCCTGTCATAGAGAATAGCCATTGCAGTGTTAATGGAAATACGTCTAGCGATTTTGTTAAAATGAAGAAATCTAGTTCTTGAAGTCTGGCCTACCTCCGAAGAAGAGAATGCCCACACCTGGAGGCGTCGAGATATGTCCACTGTCATGCTCCCCTGCCTCTAAGCTAGCAAATCGGAGTCTTGCACTGCAAAGGATTGGTTTGGTCGTATTGACAAGTTTCGGCCTGCTTGAGATGAGCTTCTTGATCGCGCCACCATAAATTGCGGGTAATTGTACCGTAAAGGATGCAGAGACTGATGCCATAATCGTTGATGACGGAGTCGGCAGCGTAAACTCGCTGTCAGCCATGTATTCATGGCAGTCTTATCAGCTATTGCATGTATGTTGCCGTTTCAGAGCGGCTTGAGGTCATTTTGAAGGTCTAAAGCTGATCGCAGCTTCCCGCCTTTAGCATGGCGTCACAGCGCGTCTCGACCTGAGCATCAAAGTTCATGCAAGTTTGCTCAGCACTAGACGAGAAATTCGCAAAATTCGAATAACAATCTCGTATTTCATGGCCACCAAGGGCGTAACATCGTTTTGAGCATTTATTTATTGTTTGACAAGAAAAACAAATGATGATTCCCAGTCCACACATATGTTAGGTTCCTTGGCAGAGATCTCTTATCAAAACAGAACCGCTCCGAAATACGCCAAGTCAATTTAGTGAAGACCTCCAAATGCATCGTCCATATCGTAGCATCCGTTGACATTCTAGAACTATCACAGAGTGTCTTCAAGAGCCAAAACCTGAAGAATATGTGAGTAGATGACGCTTTGAAGCGGGAAGGGCAAACTTACAACTGCAGTCCGAGTAGGAATGTAAACCTGCAAGAAGTTCGCTCGGCCGTTCCATGCAAACGGCGTTGTAAAGAACCTTGTGTCATCTTTAATATTGTCGTGACCACCAAAGGCGCTGCTGTCAGTGTTGATGACGATACGATATGTGCCCGCTTGTTCAATACCGACTCTGTAGTCCGTATAGCTGTTGGTTGGGTGGAAATTGAAGATCCAGAGCAAGCCGGCTCGCTCAAATACGATGACCTTATCACCTTCATGCTTAAGCGAGACATACCCTTCTGGAGCATGTAGCCAACCATACTTCTCTTCTGTCCACTGCATCTTCGAGTCGAATTCGTTCAGGAAGCGATAGCGAAGGAGATGATCATCGATGAGATTGAACTGTCGCCGAGCATAGTGGAAAGAGTTGTTGTTTCCGGCACGTGGGAAGTCCAGCCATTCGGGATGGCCAAACTCGTTGCCTTCGAAGTTGAGGTAGCCTTCTCCGCCGAGGCCATGGGTGAGGAGTCGGATCATCTTGTGGAGCGCGAGACCGCGGTCAATGGTTGGTGTTAGAGGTGAGAGGACTGACATGTTTGTGTACAGCTCGGCGTCACAGAGCCACATCATGAGCGTTTTGTCACCCACCAGGGCCTGGTCGTGTGATTCGGCATATGCGATTGTCTTCTCACCGTGCCGTCTGTTCTCCAGCGTGAAGCACAGACCACCCATGTCCCAGTCGATGTCTTCTTTCTCTTTCAGCCATTTGATGTAGAGGTCTGGAATAGCCATCGCTAGTCGGTAATCAAAGCCAACGCCACCCAAAGATAGTGGAATGCATAGAGTTGGCATTCCCGAGACGTCTTCAGCAATCGTGATGACGCCCGGATACAAAGCGTGAAGCATCTCATTCGCGACCATGAGATAGACCACACCTTCTTCATCCACTCCACTTCCAAAATACTCGTGGTATCCACCAGAGAAGCCGGTTCCAATACCGTGGTGGACGTAGAGCATGCTGGTAACACCATCGAATCTGAAGCCATCAAACTGATACTCTTCCATCCAGAAGCGAAGGTTACTCAGTAAGAATCGGAGTACTTCGTGATGGCCATAGTTGAAGAGTCGACTGTCCCACAGATCATGTCGACCTTTTCCACCCTCGTGGAAGTATTGGTGATCACTTCCGTCAAATTGATTGATGCCATCGAGGACGTTTTTGGAGGCATGACTGTGAACAACGTCGAGGAGAACAGTAATGCCCATGCCATGTGCAGTATCGATGAGCTCTTTCAGCTCATCGGGTAGGCCATATCTGCTACTTGCAGCGAAGAAGCTGTTTACTTGATAACCAAAGCTAGCGTAGTACGCATGCTCCATGATTGCCATGAGTTGAATCACATTATATCCTAGCTTCTTAATCCGAGGCAAGATGTTCTTGGTGAATTCTTTGTATGTTGCGACCTTTGCCTCGGGAGACGAAATACCAACATGAGCTTCATAGATGCGTGCACTCTTGGGTTTCGGTGGTCGTTGATTCTTGAAGACGTATTTCTCGCTCTTTGGTGGATTCCAGAAGCGGGCGTCGTAAGCCGGTGAAACAGAGAGTTCTTGAGTGACCCGAGTGATCCAGGCAGGCAGACGATCAGCTCGCGCATTGTCGTTTGGGATGACGAGAGAGATCTTGACCTTGGAGTCGTGTGGGATGGCAGGCTCTCCGTTGACTGCGGGAACGGTGATTTCGAATACTCCGAAGTTGTTCTTTTTCATTTCGTGAGAGTTGAAGTCCCATTTGTCTTTAGAGAGTGTTAGATACACATCGACCTTGAGTTCATATTGATCACGTACTGAAATCTCCAATGAGATAGGCTCTCAGTGCGTTTGGAGCCCATTCTCGATATACGATATCGTTGTTTGGTAGCACATTGAAGCCGAATCGCTCGAATCCCTAGATTGCGCATTGAGTGAGTGGCGATGGGACCATGCTTCAGAGTCAGTTAGTACATACTCTGCTGAATTTCTCCAGACCACCCTCGGTGTCATCTATGGTCTTTATCCATTTTTGCGCCAGGTTGAATCTGTGCTTGATTGTTTCTTTGAAAGGATCGAGCCATGGATCGAGCTTGACTACGCCTGGGAAAATTGGTAAGCTTGGATCTGGCACGTGGCACGAAGCAGATGTATCATACCTGTGCCATCGGTAGGCATAGTGTCGACGGAGCCGCCGTTGACCGCGTCCCCTGAGGGTTTCGACGCGCTCATGCTTGTAGCTTAAACGTTGGATGGGTGTGGGACGAAGGGAGGATGGATGATGGAGGTGGAATATGAGCTGGCAGTCAATGGCAAGCTAGATAGTTCAAATAGGATCTCCGGGATCCCAAGGGGCGAAAATTTGAAAAATTAAGCTGAATTGTGTGTTCTATTTTGCTTGCTCACCATTTTTGCAGTTGGGCTGGAGATTGGGGAAGCTCTACGACGCCACCAGCCCACCAAAAATCCTTGAGCCCTACCTACGTCACGCCGAACGATCGAATGAGAGTGGACGGAAATGATCCTCCTCCCCGGCCACTAGCTCACAAAGCCTCAAAGACGTTGCATCAATTCTAGCGGCCCATCGCTGTAAGCTCGACGCCGATAACCCCCATGTATCGTATGAGGCGAACGAGGGGTCGGTCAATCTTCCCGCACCCACGACAATACGATACTCCGTACCTAGACCTAATTAATTACTCACCACTTCACATCACTTCATTGCATGTGGACGGCTTTGCCAATTGTCGCATGCGGCAACTCTCTTGAGCTTCTTATCCGTATTCTCCATTCCTTCCTGGGTAGCCTGGACCGCACACACTCTCGTCGAGTCGCTCTCCGCCACCTTCTCTACCAGTCGTACGACACGTTTGCCACTCGAAGCTCGAAGAGAAGCATGCGGTGAATGACCACTGGCATTTGATCTTAGCGAGAATCTCCAACGCTGGTCCACCGAGTTCTTTTGTAAACTCCATCATCGCAATGAAGGTCCGCAAGGCCCAAGTCGCTGTTGCGGGCCTCGGCGTCTCCTCACGTCTGAGGTGGTCATACCTCACCCTCTACTCCATCAGCCGAAGTCTCTCGTCCACGTCTATCAACTCCAATTCCGGTCACTTTAATCGCTCCGACTTTGGCAGTCAGCCCTTTACCGGTATATATGATGCTGGCCAGCCAACCGGTGGTCCATTGGGCGGTGCTAGCGTTGCTGGAGCTCCACGCATCACCCCGCGAATGCTAAAAGAGCATTTGGATCAGTTCGTAGTTGGCCAAGAAAGAGCAAAAAAAGTTCTCAGCACAGCTGTCTACAACCATTATCAGCGGATACAAGAGATTCAGAGGCAAGATGAGGAGTTTGAGGAGCTTATGCAGCAACAAGCCCGAAGAGAGCTTGGAAACAGGCACGCACATCCTGTCGAGAGTAAAGCCATGCACCCATTCGGAACTGAGATATATTTTTCTTACCTCAATATAGATGAGTGGCCAGGTCAGCAGCAGACCGTCTATGTGCATCCTCTCGCATCTGCTCCCGAGCAGCAAGCGCCTCCACCTCCGCCTCCTACTCCCACATCTCCGATTCATGACTACACTCCTTTGACTATTGAGAAGTCAAACGTACTGCTTCTCGGCCCATCAGGAGTCGGTAAGACCTTGATGGCGAAGACTCTCGCCCGCGTGCTCGAAGTGCCATTTAGCATGTCCGATTGCACGCCACTCACTCAGGCTGGATATATCGGCGAAGATGCAGAGGTTGTTGTACAAAGACTGTTGGCGGCAGCAAACTACGATGTTGCACGCGCTGAGCAAGGTATCATTTGTCTCGACGAGATTGACAAGATCGCAACAGCCAAAGTATCTCATGGCAAGGACGTTAGTGGAGAAGGTGTGCAGCAGGCTTTGCTCAAAATCATTGAAGGCACAACCCTGCAGATTCAGGCTAAATCTGAACGTGGCAATAGCTCAGGATCGGATCGAGGACGACAGCAAAACAACGTACCACCATCAGGTTTCCCACCTCACACTCCACTCAACACGGGAACAGCGACTCCGCCGCCCGGAGGTGGTGGAGGTGCCGGCAAGAACGAAGTGTACAACGTACGCACCGACAACATCCTCTTCATCTGCGCGGGTGCCTTCAACGGCCTACACAAGCTAGTCCTTGACCGAATCTCGAAAGGCAGCATCGGCTTCGGCGCATCCGTACGCGCGACGAATCCAGAGACGCAGAACCCGCACGACACGACGCTGCGCGGGTCCGACGCGCTCTTCCGCAAGCACCTGCCGTTCTTCACGCCGGACGCGCCAGCCGCGGCCGGCGAGCCGCGCTACAACACACTGGACCTCGTCACGCCCGTCGACCTGCAGAAGTTCGGGCTGATCCCGGAGCTCGTCGGCCGTGTGCCCATCAGCTGCGCGCTCGCGTCGCTCGACGAGGAGGCCCTCGTGCGCGTCCTCACTGAGCCGCGCAACGCCCTGCTGCGCCAGTACGAGCAGCTGTTTGCGCTCAGCGCCATCGAGTTGCGCTTCACGAGCGCCGCCATGCGCGTCGTTGCCAAGGAGGCGAGTGGGATGGGTACGGGTGCAAGAGGCTTGCGGACGGTGCTGGAGAGGCTGCTTGGCGAGGCGATGTTTGAGGGACCAGGTAGGCGTTTTTGATGCAGAGAATTGAAAGTGGTGGAGCTGACTAGACTAAGGTTCGCCAACAAAGCATATTCTTATCACGGAAGCTGTCGCCCAGCGCAAGCAAGCTCCTATCTATCTTGCGCGCGGCCAACAGGGCACTTTCCATAGCTTGATTGCTGCCGAAGAGGAGGAGTGGGAGAGACGGAGAGCGGAGAAGAATGGCGGTGCTAACGGCGAGAATGGCGTGCACAACTTTCAGGAGTATCGCGAGAAGGCCATCGCAGCGGGCCAGTATTGAGTAGATGGGTTGGAAAACCGCGTTGGATATAGGCAGCGGTCTGAGCTACGATATTTTCCTGGTAACCCTAGCATCCATAGACCAATGCCATCATTGGCAATATATACCTGTTGCAATACCTGCTGTTTCCATTCACGTCTATTGCTCACATGATGTGTATCTGACTTCTGGCGGCTGTGACTTGTGTTCATTTAGATTTCCACGGTTGAACAGCCCATGAGAAGCCAGATTGCGACATCTTGAACGTCCTAATCCCTCCAGCAAGGCTTTAGAGGCCTCTTTCTAGAGTCATCGAAGTATTTGATGATGATTCCACTTAACAGCCATCACTTGTCGCTTGGTATAATGTATTGACATCTCGGGACATTGAAATGTCTTCAAAGCGTTCACCTTTTCTTCTGAGCATTTCTCTTCTTCCTTTGTTCCTGCCAGCGTAGCCACCCGGCATCCATCAAGTCCTCTGTAATGACAAGATCTCTGATTCGAAACGCCTTCGCCAACTCTGTGTCCAGTGCCCACTCCAGCAAACCTGACTGCCGCACGAAAGCCGTAATCACAAACCACACCACGGCAATACTGGCACCGGCTGCGCACCCAACAAGCACCTGACGCGGCGTGTGGTAGTTCAGATAGATACGACTGGCTGCGACTGTAGCGGCAGAACCAAGCGCAAGCATTGAAACGATGGTCCGTTCAAAGAAGGAGAGAGGTGTGTGTGTTTGCGAGGGATGCGGTTGGTGGCGGATGAGTAGGAACAGGGAGATATAAAGAGCGAAGAAGGAGACGAACTGCGCGTGCGACGAAGGCATGCCGTAGCCTTTACCGAGCATTTCTGCAGTTCGCAGCCATGTCAGCGTTCATTTCCAGTTCATGATATTAGCACATACGGGTCGGCCGCTCTTCGCGGATGTATCGCTTTAGTAGCCAGTTGCACGCCTCGCATCCCATCTGGCCAGCAAACATGAGGAGGATCTCGGCTTCACGCGAGCTCCAGATCAGCGACACATACACGACCATCAGTCCCTGCGGCACCAACGCCAGCCAGGCGCATAGCCAGGAGATCCTGTCCGTTGGGTCCTGTTCTAAGGTGAGCTGCAGCACAGCTAAGGAGTCTGCGAATATAAACGCACATAATGGACGTGAGTGATTGACAGTGATGCCAATGGTGGGTTATCCATTTGAGAGGAACAAATCCCCTTCGAACAGGACTAAAAGACTGGCCTTGGCCGTAAAGGCTAAAGGATTGGTTTGTATTTTTGCTTTCTGATAATTATTGGTGACATGTGGAATCACAGTGAGGCACTCGGAACTTTGCCTCACCGGAGATAGCGGGTCTAAAATGTTCAACATCGAGTCTTCCGCTTTTGTTTTCAGCAGAAGCTTTGGCTTTGCATGAATTCAGTTACCGCTCACCTTTTCGTGAGTCAGCCACGCAATCCGCTCTGTGCCGCCTAAACAGTAGCAGGAATACGAATAAGAGCGTGACAGTCGGTGCCAAATCTTCTTGACTCAACCTCGCAGCCGCCACGAGCTTTTAAATCCCAGGTACGTACTATTTCGACTGCTGTCTACGAAAGAGGCCTTGCGTCTCCCAAACTTCACAGTACTGTATGTTTGTATAAGATGCTTATAATGGAGATACAGCATATGGCAGATGGAGCCGAAGATGAACGCGCCGAAGAGTTATCTTCCATCTCCGCCATCTTTCCCGAACTTGTCGTGGACTCTACCAACCCTTTCACAGCATCACTCGACCTTCCTGTGAATCCTTCGACGCCTCTCGCTGTCTTTTTCCAAGCTACCTCCTCTGTTGTTTCTGCGACTCCTCCTACTTCTGAGTCGGAATCGGAAAATGGCCCCCTCCAAGCTTTGGATCGACATTTACTCTCATTTCTACCCCCACTTCACCTAAAAATTGCCTTACCAGAAGGTTATCCTGATCAGAAACCACCAGCTGTTGCGCTATCAACTACTCCACCATGGCTGTCATGGAGCACTATCGACCGTTTGCAGAAAGAGGTTAATACGCTATGGGAAGATTATGGACACGGACAGACTGTCTTCGCGTATATTGATTTTCTCCAGCAGTCAGCCGAGAACGGCTTTGACCTGAATGCAGGTGGCAATCATATTCTGAAGCTTGATACGAGCATGCGAATTCCACTTCTGAACTTCGATACCACAACACAGCGTGAGAAGTTTGAACGCGCAACTTTCGACTGTGGCGTCTGCCTGGAACCGAAGAAAGGTACCGCCTGTTACAAGATGACTCGATGTGGCCATGTCTTCTGCAAAGCCTGCTTGCAAGACTTCTACAACAATGCCATCACTGAAGGAGATGTCAGCAGCGTCACGTGCCTTGAACCAAGTTGCGAGAAGGATAAACATAACGCGAGCGGACGCTCAAAGAAGCCTAAGACTCTACCGCCAGGTGAACTCCTCCTGATTCCAATTGAACGGCATATGGTTCAACGGTATGTTGATATGAGGCGCAAGAAGCAACTCGAGTCCGACTCGTCAACGATCTACTGCCCGCGGCAGTGGTGCCAAGGTCCAGCGCGTTCGAAGAAGTACCCAAAGATCACTGATCTCTCGCGAATGGATAGCTGGGAAGACGAAATCGACATTGACAGCCCACCACAACCATTAGACCCTAACAAACCACCGGCAGCGATCGACCGCCTTGCCATCTGCGACGACTGCTCCTACGCCTTCTGCAAAACCTGCCTGCAAACTTGGCACGGTGAGTACGTGCGTTGCTGGCCAAAGACAGCAGCGGAGATCTCGGAGGACGAGCGGCTCTCGTACGAGTACCTGACGCAGCACACGTCGCCGTGCCCGGTGTGCAGCTCGCCGATCCAGAAGACCGAGGGCTGCAACCACATGACGTGCTTCCAGTGCGTGACGCACTTCTGCTACCTGTGCGGCGCGTGGCTCGACCGCGCCGACCCCTACGCCCACTTCAGCGACAAGAAGGCCGCCTGCTACGGCCGCCTCTTCGACCTGGCCGACGGCGACGACGCCGCCGGCCACGCGCAGTTCGCCGGCGCGCGCGGCTACGAGGCCCTCGCGCTGCAGGCCGCGCGCGACGCCCTCGCTGCCGACGCCGCCGAAGCCGAAGCTGAAGCTGAAGCCGCGCAACACGACGCGCCGCCGCCTGCCGACAATCGTCCGCCTGCTGCTCTCGCTGCTCCCGCCGCTCCCGCGCCCGTCGACCCCCGCCGCGCGCCGCGCCTCCCTGCGCATCCGGACCAGCGGCGCGAGCGCGACCCGCACCGCGCGCTGGAGGACTTCCTTGCTGCGGCGGCGCAGGACCGCGAGGACGAGTGGGAGAGCGACGGGCTGGGCGAGGAGGACGATGAGGAATGGGGGTTTGCGGAGTGGGGCGAGTAGAGCTTGTTCTTGCGAATCCGTGTCGTGCGGACTGGTGTGCGGCGTATATGGTTTGATACCCTTTCCTTTTTTGGTGCTTTGCTGCGCTGTTGGGCTGCGGTGTGTGTCGGTGAGCTTTCAGGGCTGTGGAGCGAGTGGCTTTCCTTCTGGCGGTTCGTTGCCTAGAATGTTATGCGGTACCGGCCTGTATGATGGAGGATATTGCTCAGTATATGTATATATATCCGCGTGGATGCTGTGCCGCCAAGCGATTATGCGGTGTCAACATGGCGCCCACATGGGCTCAATGAGTATTCCGTCTCGCACTGAAAGTTTCGTTTCTCTAGCGTTGGCGTGATGAAGCCAACGGTATCCACTCGAGAAAGTCAGAAACGACACGGAAGTCAGAGCCATGCCGTTAGGATCACTGGGTCCATTACTTAATTCAGACGAGGCGCGAAGAAAAGAATGGGTTGTGGCACTGGGAAACGGTAATACTACATTAGGACTCATTTACGATTTCTAATCGTCTGGCGGTCTGGCCTAGGAGAAATACATCACAAATCATGCCATAGGATAGCTAGATACTCCATTCGTTTTAGTCGCCCGACGCCTCAACTCTCAACTCCCACCATCGCGGAGCACGCTGAAGCCCGTAGGCCAACCGCTAGAGTAGCAAAGTCGCTTAACAGCCGACAGTCTTCTGGCAGTAGAGAGCCACGAGCGGATCCTATATACATGTCAGCTAGCGAACATCAACGATGTTCAAGAGTTCAGCATACAAGACCGGTGACTTGGCAGCAGGCGTTTGTTCCGACGCACGTGTTGCTCGCGGGCGATGCTGGACCTTTTGTTAGCACTTCTTCCCAACAGAATGACGATCGTGGTCTTCGCCATGAGGAAGGACTAACTTCCGATGCAGTTGATGTCGTTAGGGTTGAGCGGGAAGCTCGATAGGCCCGCGAGAAGAACGATCAAAGGAAGGTCACCGGCAAACGTTCCTTGACAGCAGAGAGGAGTGCCGCCATTGTTGGTGCAATTGGCCTCCCACGTCTGACGCTCGTCGAGCTCCCGCTCTTGGAGGGCAGATGGCACAGCCGTGGCTGTGAGGGAAAAGATCGAGACCGTGATGAGAGGAGCCAGAAGCATGACATGCATTGTTGCAGCGGTTGATGACTTGCAGCAGCTTGAAGATCAGTGTCGTATACTCGACTTGTAACGGAAATTGATCGACAGTGAATTAAGTGCTCTGAAATGCAATTTTCATTTCTTGTGAAGTTCTCTTTCTCAAAAGGAAACCCAGTTGTTCTCGGTACTTTGCTTCATTTAAGGAACGTATGGCTCAGCTACGAGAGATCGAGACAAGACGACGCCCAGCGAACTGCTCCCGAGCCTCCACATCTCCAGCAGGAAAGCGTGCCGAAAATAAGGGACCAGGCGGGCATACGGCGACGTAGTCGCACCGGGTAAGAAACATTGACGAACACGAGAGGCTGAATAGGGGTCAAATTTGGGCCCAAGCCGCTGACTTCATGGCGAGTATAGCGGCGCCGGGGTAAGATCCCGCGCAAAATGGGAAGAGCCATGCACTATGTATTTTATCGCGACCGTGCATAAAATAAAACAGACGGAGAAGTGTTCGTCTCACGAGATGGTGACTGCCATGCCGCCGCGCTGGAGTGGAAATGCCTCGTAGGCTACAACGCTTCTCGTCTTTGTTCTTGCCTCCGCCATTCACTTTGTGGTGTCGAAGGCAGACTCACGAACAGGCATGTCATCCTGTCACACAGATCGGCGACCACCCTGGGCCAGTAGGGGCTGCGACAGGCGTCGTGCCCCCCGTTCTGATTAGAGTAGGCCTTGGAGATCTCGCCAACCCTGGCGAAACCCTATTTTAACCTTCTTTGCAGCAAAAAGAAAGCCGCACGAGACGGCGAACAAGACAACCATCAAATGGCTCCAATACCTTCGCAAAACCCATGGTTACGTGTGAGTTGCGTACTGCATAGCACCTCGTGCTTGGTGCAGCTATTTTCTTTCTACTTTCCCTCCGGAGCAAGAGTCCACGCTTAAGAGTCCATGCTTGAGACGGCCTTGTGGGCGTAAGCCATGGCTAAAACGCAGCGGACACCATCACCAATTGACCATGGCATCCGCCCAGCCAAGAAGCCGGATGTAGATGCAATCAATACGTTTGAAATGCTGATCAGCGGCGCCGTTCCACCACGTCAAGCCACATTCGTAACATGGCAAGTGCTCCCCCTGCTCTCGGCTTCATCGTTCCAACCTCGAAAATTCAGGGACCATCTCCGACATAATGACCACGCTTTGACTGTATGCCCTTCCCACGTCGCCTCGCGTTGGTTCACTGTCGCATGTCTCGCTACCAGAAAAACGTCTGGCCAGTGGCCACAAATTTTCCTCCAGTTGGGCAACTTTGTCGGCTGGTCTTCCGCCTTCACTCTTGATCAACCGCCACTTCCGGTATCTTGGTAGCGTGATTATCCAATTACAGGCTTAGAGCGCCATACCGACCCATATTCCTGTGTTGCGTTCTCTGCTCTATATTGAGATCGGATGCCGAGGCCTGCCGGGATTGTTGACACCATCGAATCCTATGGATGCACTCGTTCTGATACGAACTGCCAACCCAGCCAAGGGCCACACGGCCGACGGGAGGAACCCTAACACTTACCCATGAATCTACCCTCCTCCCAAGAGCGGTAAAATGGCTTCTGTTGACATGCTGGCTTCCGTTACGCGCGTGCCCGTGCCTGGTGGTTCGTCGCTTGCGGATTCCTTGCCCCTTCCGATCCACCGTTGTCGACCAGAAATATCTAATCACATATTTACGATTCACAGGAGTTCACTTACCATGACTCCCATGACGAGGTCTTTATCCTGGGAAGCCCTTGGGAAACAAATGAAACCAAAAGGGACTCGGCTTTTCCTGCTACCCGGACCGTTCCTGAATCACCGTACCATTACGACGGATCCTTCCTGGATCCCTGGAGTCACAACTTCCATATCCACTCGGTGATCCATAACTCATCAGGTCCTTGCCTAGGCGAGCGGACCGGGTAGCCCCATTGACGGTCAATGACAGCGCGTACGCTGTTTTTTCCTAGTTCACTGTTCTCCAGAATCCTTCTGAACGCTTCTCTTTATTCTCCTATGTGTAACACGATTTCCATTTAATCTTCCGATTACCTCGCCTTTTAAGGTTGGAGACGTGTCGATCACCCGTTTTGTCTCATGAAATAAGTCCAACCTAATCCCGTCAATATGCTTCAGCGCCTCACTGCAGGTTGGCTGTTCGCTATGGCTGTTGCTTCGGCTACCGTGCTTTTCTTTGCATATATCTGGAACCGCTTCTTCTCACGTCAGGGTCTACCCCGCAGCTTGCCGTGGGCTGGTGCAGATGGAACTTGTCTCTCTAGAGCGAAGTCAACATGGAGAAGCTTCTTCGGGTTGCGGGAAGTCATTCAAAATGGTTACTACACGGTGGGCGGCTATTCTCAGTAAATGGTTGACGCGAATCATAACTGACTATGTCAAAAGTACTCAAAGCGAGGTCGAACTTTTGTTCTCCCGAACGTTGTTACTGGAGCCGAAGTTATTCTACCAATGTCCCAGATACGATGGCTTCTAGACCAGCCGGATCACGTTCTTAATCAGAATGAAGTGAATCGCGAGTTTCTCCATGCTGACCGGACCATGCTTCACCCAAATGTAATCCGGGATACTGTCCATGGCCGAGTGATTCGAAGGGAAATGTCCAGGGATCTTGACAACTATGCTGACGCCATTGTGGAAGAGATAGAGCATTCCTTGAGATTGAACTGGGGTGTCAATGACCATTACTGGACAGAGGTGCCAGTCTACGACACCATGCTCGACGTCATATCCAGGATATCGAACCGGGTACTTGTCGGTCTACCTCTTTGCCGGAATCGAGATTACCTGCGGAGTACCAGCACGTTTGCGCGCAACGTTGTCATCACCGCCGGCACACTCAATCTACTCCCGGAATTCCTGCGGCCAGTTCTGAGCCCTCTTATCATGGCATACGACATGTACCACTACCGTCAAATCATAAAGCATATTTATCCCCTAATCAAGGAACGAATGAGAGATTTCAAACCTGGCATAGACTATAGACATCCGGACTACTCCAAACACGACGACTACATTCAGTGGGCACTCCACGATGCTTTCAGCCATGACGATCCTGCCGAGCGCACGCCGGAGATGATCTCGAAGCGACTGACGGTTTTGAGCTTCGCTGGTATTCAATCATCCGTCATCACCATTACCAATGCACTCTTCGACATAGCCTCTTCACCGCAGTCACAGGACATCCAACAGGCGCTCCGTGAGGATGTGCAAGAAGTTCTGGCTCAGAAAGGTCGTTTTCACGCTTGGAGGCGAGTTGGTCTGGCGAGCATGACACGCGTTGACAGCGCCTTGAGGGAAAGCATGCGCCTATGGGGATTCATCAGCCGCGGTGTGATGAAGAAGGTGATCGCAAAGGACGGCATCACGATTCCATCGGGTGAACACCTTCCATACGGCGCAAAGGTCGGCGTGACAGCCTACGCGATCCACCACGACGAGTCAACGTACCGCCACGCCTACTCCTACTCCGCATTCCGGTTCTGCGGCGACGGCGACGACGCCGGCGTCGACAACCCCAACGACAAGACCCCACCGCAGAACCTCGTCACGAGCAGCAACACCTTCATGGCGTTCTCGCACGGCCGCCACGCCTGGTACGTATAGCCGCCGCACCCTTCCTCAGCCATGCTAACAGCTCCGCAGCCCCGGCCGCTTTTTCGCCGCTAACCAGCTGAAGTTGCTGCTCGCGCACATCGCCACGCACTACGACGTCGAGCCGCTGCCCGCGCGCCCGCAAAACCCCTGGCTCAACAACTCCATCGGCCCACCGCTGTGGGCCACGCTGCGCGTGCGCCGCCGTCCCCCGCCCTCCGCCGCCATCGCTGCTCCCAGCCCGTGCCGCTCGCCACCAGTGTCGGCGCCGGCCGCGCTCGTCGAGGCCGCAGTGCTGCCGGCGCTGGTGAGCGCAAGGGAGTGCGCCGCCCCGATTGCCGTGCCGGGCTGAGTCGCGTCTTGCGGAACCCATGGGCGGGTTGGTCGTTTGCTTGCTTTGCTGTGCCACGGAAAGAAGAGGCGAGATTGCTGGTTTAGCGTGGCGTTTTGCTTGTTGCGGGTTGATGCCTCGCGGCGCCCTTTTTTCATTGCATACCCCCTTGCTTGTCGCCAGATGACCGGAGTGCATGGGTTTCCTCGGCCTGCTAGGCCTGCGGATGGGTGCGCTAGAGTGTGCTAAGAGTTGCTTTGCGGTGTCGTGCCGCCGTGTGGGAATGCTTTATGGGGTTATGAGATACGCATTCACGGTTATGCAACGACACAGGAGCTATCGTAGTAGTTTCACAAACTGGCTGAAACGGATGGGCTGATCACAAGCATTATTGTCATCGGTATGGAGCTGAAGCGGTTTCCTGACAGGTCACCTCGCTTACCAGACACTTTTATCTGTTGCCGGCGCTCTATATACGGAGTAGAGATACCTAAGACAAAAGCATGTCTTAGTTCGAGGGAAGAATGATACCATGGTTGTCTCTCTCGACTGTCGTGGCTCTCGATACCTTCCTCTTTCATTCTTTTAGTTTTCTCCCACATATCCCGGAGGCTGCTCGTGCTACAGTGTTCGCTTATACATGCACACCTTGCTACTGAGTAGCAAAATCGTCGGTTCCTTGCAGCTTCTGTGGCTTGCATTAGATCCGAGAGATGATCCGCGGATCAAAAACGCTCGGTTCCGGGCGCTAGTCGAGTCCTAGAGCTGATATGCTGTGTAATATATGTGAGACAGCGCGGAGAAGTGTTCACAGAACGTGGTAAGGACAAACGAGCGATGCTGGAAAGTCATTAGATGTGAGAAAAAAGAAAAAGGTTACATAATGGCGAAAGGCGTTCGAGACCAGAAACTTGAGCGCTCCTGGATCGTGAGTTTCCGTATCGGGCAAACTGGGTCTTGGTCGCGTCGGACATAAATATACGATTAAAAGAAGTACAGAACACCAATCTTGAAAAGCTGACAAGTTTTGCCGACATTGACAAAGGAATTTCATCGAGGCACTGCAGATATTGTCCAAGCAACATCCTCGAGTCCAGCAGAATGTTGGAAATATTCGATAGACAACGTCTTAACCCATTTCACTCACACTTTTTCAGCTTTGCAGTGTCGAAAGTCGAATGCCATAAAGTGGCAATACCGGTTCAATGAATGGGTTGGAGCTTGAGAGGGCAATAGTGCGTCAATATTTAGTCTTACTCATTACGAAGATATATTCAGGATTGTGGATACAGTATCAATAGTGTGCTTTGAATTCTATAGGCTCACAGGACCCTAAATTAAAAGTCCATTATAACAGTCTTGTGTGGACATCGATATATACGCCTAGTCAAAAACATCAGTGACATACCTTTCCTCCCTCTGCTTCTGCAGCCACTCAAAGGCATCCTGCTCCGTTTTACCCGGGTGCTTCTCGAGCCAAATCTTCTGAATGACCTCATTCGCACTCTTAGCCAGCCTGCTCGCCGACCCACAAAGGAAGATCTTCGCGCCCTCCCTAAACAGCGCCTCCAGCTCCTCGCGCTCCGCCCAGATACGATCGGGAACGTGCCTGTAGCGAGGCTCAGGCCCGCGCTGCGAGAACGCGGGCCGCACCTCGACAACGCCCTGCGCCTCCCACGCCGCCAGCTCGTCGCGGTACAGGAAGTCGCGCTCCGCGTCGCGGCACCCGAAGTACAGCAGCGCGCGGCCCGGCGCCCGCCCGCTCGCCGCCGCCGCCAGCGCCCGCTCCTGCACGAAGCCGCGCATCGGCGCGATGCCCGTGCCCGCCGCCACCATGATGATCGGCACGGCCGCGTCGCGCGGCAGGTGGAAGCCGGCGTTGGTGGCGCGCACGAAGCAGCGGATGTTGCTGCCGGCGCCTTTGTGGGACAGGTACGTCGACGCGACGCCTCTGAACACGCGGTTGTGGCCGCTTCGCGCGGGTGCTGAGAGCACGTCGTAGGTGATTGAGGCGATCACCGGTTTGGGGTCGGCGTCGTCCCCTATGGGAGTGGCGAGCGGCGAGGAAGAGATGGAGTATTGGCGCGGTGAAAGCGGCTTCAGCATGTCCAAGTACGCGGCGAAGTCCAGACTGCAGCTCGGATAGTCGTCCAAGATGTCGAGAATGGAGATGCGCTTGGCCAGGACTTCTTCTTTGAACTTGGCGTCGGAGCTTAGCTCTTCAATGGCTTTTCGCTCTTCATCTTTTGATGCTGTCTTCGCGATGATCTCCAATTGTCTCTTAGAAGCCGGTGTTCCGAGCTCAACACGAGTTCCTAGAAGTTCTCCGACGATGATTGGGCTCTTTCCAGACTGTACAAGTGATTAGTAGACTTGTTGACAATGGTCAATCGATCAACTTACTAAGAAAGACTTGCTTGTACCAGTGATGCTAATGGCGTCGTCGACATTCAATTTGAACTTCATACAGACTCGTTTGACCTCATCTGATGGGTTGATTGGTAGTACCACGAGATAATCACCTATGAAATTGTTAGTACAGTTTAGTATGACACCAAAGTCGTAAATCTTACCTGTCTGGTACGTGGTTCCTGCGGGCAGTTCCACTTCCATATGCTTCTTTGCGGGTCCGCATTCGTCGGTCGCTATTATTTCGTTCTTCTTAACATATCCCTGGTCGATTTCTTCTCCGGCGAGCTTCTTTGCGTACTCTGGCTTTTCAATTTTGACCTTGATGATCTCCTCTTCCAATTTGTGCTCCATACCAGTAGCTTTGGAAAGCGATGGCCAAAGATTAGCCATGAAATCTTCCCATGGGCCCACAATATCCTCCTTCACATCGACAAGTCCAGCTGGGCATATCCGGGTGCCTCCAAGCTTAGAGCAAAGCTCATCCACAAGCTTCGGAATGCGGTGGAATGTATTAGTCCACTCGCTATTTCCAGCTCCATAGACGGCATATTTCAGCCCTTGCAGATTTGTCTTACCCTGAGAGGTACTCATCTCAAGCCATGTGACAAATTTTCTTGCGTTATCGGCAGGCTTTCCTTCGTATGAAGGAGTGACGATAACCACGGGAGTGCCATCGAGAGGAAGATGCTCTGTAGCTCGGTCCATTGTTTCCACTGTGGCTTCATAGCCGGCGCGGCTGTTGGCATTTGTCTGAAGGTCTTCTGCCAAGGCCTTGCATGTACCGGAATTGGATCCGTAAAGAATCAGCAATTTTGGCTTGTTGCTCTTGGCTTCAGAGTTTCCGTCAGAGCCATGGGTAGGCGCCACTTGTTGCATAGTTAGTGCAGTTGATGGTGCTCCTGGGATACCGACCATGCTATTCTTTCCACTGCGTCTTCTAACTCTGATTTTGAAATTATCAGGCTTCACTGTTAAGGTGTTCTTCAATGCTGAAGATGTCGTTAGAGAGTTTCTACGACTATTCACAGGGAAACTTACTGAGATCGTAAGACGGATCAGCACTTTGGATCTGAAATCTTTGTAGAATGAGTGCGGTCACCATCAACATCTCTTGCTCTGCAAAGGCTCTACCGATACAACCTCTCATACCAAAGCCAAATGGTCTCCAAGCATTGGGTGGGAGTGCTTCGAATCCTCCATCAAGGAATCTCTCTGGACGGAAGATTTCTGTATCATCACCCCAAACTTTTGGATCGTGGTGAAGTCCCTTGAGATTGATGTTCAGGGGAGTTTTCGACGAGATGGCATATCGACCACCAATCACTGTATCTTGCTTTGCATGTCGTGAAAATATGTTGATCGGCCCCATAAATCGTAGAGTTTCCCTGATGCATGCCTCGACATACTTTAGCTGAGGTAGATGCTTTATATCTAGCGCAGCATCCCCAATTACTTTGTCCACCTCAGCTTGGGCCTTGAGAAATTTCTCTGGGTTCTTGCAAAAATGATACATCATAAATGCAAGTGTTCCACTGGTTGTTTCGTGTCCGGCGATCTTAATAGAGGTTAACATATATTCCAAATGTATGAGGATTATCCGTACCAGAAATGTTACCATGTTATATCTGATATTTTCATCGCTCAGCTTCTCTCCAGTCTCTGGATCGGCTGTCGTAAGCATGGTATTGAGAAGGTCTTTGTTGTCTGGTTGAGGATGCGCTTTACGATCTGCGACCAGCTTATCGCAAAGTCCCCACATGGCATCGATATTCTCTTGAGTGTGTTGGTTAGACCACCAGCGTAGATTGTTCTCGATCCAAGTTCGCGAAGACCGTTGGCCAGACTCGATAAGTACTTCGGCCATTTGAGTTGCAAACGGATGTGTCTTTTCAAGATAGAAGTCATTGAAGCGATAGCTGAAGGCACACAACCCGATGGTGTCGAAAGCCAGTCTGGTAAAGTCGTCCGCAACGTCTACGTCGTGATCTGGACCCATTCTATCCCATTTCAGGATCAATTGTGAGCTAATGTCCAACATTTCTGGAAACATCTTCCGTATTGAAAGTGGGCCAAACACGGGAATCAGAATGCGATGAGCTTTCCACCAATTCTAGACATGAGTTAACTCTCAATTCATCCTAGGAAGTTCTTTTGGGTTAGCTAGCTTACTGGCTCGTCTCCGTAGGCAGTGAACAAGCCATCTCCAGCTAAGGCTCTGACTTGCTCCAAAGCGCCACCGACTAATTTTTCGAATCTGTCATCATCGCAGACCTCGTTGATGAGCTCGTAGCTTGATAGGACTAGAATCTCGCGTCCCACGATGTTGAGCTTGTAGATGGGACCGTACAAGTCCGCAAGTCGCCAGATGGAAGAGATGGGAAGCTTTGGATCGATCTCTCCAACGTTTCCTACAATCCAACGGGTTGGCGGTTGCGGAACTGTCGCCAATGTGTTCTCTGCTGGCTTCTCCACCGGCTTCTCCACTGGCTTCTCCGCTGGCTTCTCCTCGGTAGTTTGAGGGTTCTCACTCTGATGATACGGACAAGACATTATGAAAAGAGATGGGAGAAAGGCAAGAGCTCGAATGATTACGGTGAGTAACGGCTGTGGTCACATCAAGCTCAGAGCTGTATATATCTGAATCCTTAGCGGATTCGGAGCTTCAGCGGAACCGACGGAGCGTTTCTCCTTGCAGGTATTGGTTTACTAAAGCTGAAGGATTTGTGACACGTTGCACCTGCCTGTAGAATTGGCTCGATTCTTCAACCTCACAACGGTCTACGTAGCAATGTCGACAGGCTTGCAATAAGAACCAAAATCAGCCTCATTCTTTCGGACGAAAGGGGTGGCATAATATCACTCTGCAGGAATCCGTCGATTGCCTTTCACTGCGCTACAAGGTTATTTTGTGGTGCGCTGGTGGTATTAGCTTCCGTATTCCCACCGCGCAGCCAATTATGCGCTGTCTAGCTGATTCCTTGTGTTTGTTGGAGGTTTTGGTCGGCGGCGCCGCTCATCCTCGGTACGATACTGCACCATTGCGCGTCTCATGTCTGCAATCCACATATCTGGTTGAGATGCAGTCAAGGGGAGCGGCAATTACGGTACGGATGCTGCGTCGTTCCGTGTATGCGTCTCATCGGCGTTAGGAAGGGGAATAATCGGCTCAGGTCAGCTCAAAAGATATTTGAGTCGGAGGTTGGAGGAACTTTGGATGCCGACTCTCATAGAAAATTTGCTGCCTGCATATCGTATGTGCCTTAATGTCTTGCCTCCATGAGTTAATTTTGACTTCGTGGTTCGCACGTAAGGAATGGATCGCTTCGACCTCTTAGCGAATTACTTCTCGAAGTTATGAAAGATGTCTCGGTCAACGGATGCAGAGTACTATTTTCAAACTAGGTTTGTTTGCCGTGACTTTGTGTGTTTGGAAAGTACTAATTCTTAAAAGTGCTTCCATTGACAATTCCGCTCGCAAGGCTAAAAAATCAAAAAATTCAAAAGGAGATCCAATAAGACGCCCGTCCAAGATTCTTGCTGTAACGGATGACTCGGAGACCAGTGCAGAAGATCGAGCTATCTTCATTGCTATAGCTACTGGATGTGTAGAGCGTATTTCCTTACAAGTGTGTAAGAAGTCTGCATTTGGCTTTTTCAGTTTACTCTAGTCATTTTTTCGATTATCAGCCACCACTTCTATGTCTCTGGATTGATGAAATCGATTACTCATGATAAAGCACATAGAATGGACAAGTCACGCATACATTCCGACCAAAAACATCGACACCCGCGCCACTGACCTGTCTGGCGCTCTCAGCACGCCAGCGCACGGCCTCAGGAAGCTGGACACGAACGCTCGTAGCCGGATCATGGGACAAAAGCATCTACTCCTGGACGCTGGCGTACAGCGCCACCGGCATCGAACGCAGCTCTGAGTCGCACCGCTTCACCGGCCACACCGACTTCGTCAAAGCAGTTCTCACCGCCTCGCTGGACAGCAGCAACCCCTTCCTCATCTCCGCCTCGGCGGACACCACCATCCGTGTCTGGTCGCTCGCCAGCGGCGCTCTGCTGCACACGCTCCAAGGCCACGCGCGCGGCGTGCAGGCGCTCGCGCTGGACCCGTCCTCCTCGGACTCCACGCTCACGGTCTTCAGCGGCGACAGCAGCCGCGAGATCCGGGCGTGGACTCTGGGTGCGTCGGCGGCGACGGAGGTGCCTCTGGCGGCGGGCGAAGCGGTCCCGCCGTTCGCGCCGCTGCTGCGCCACGACACGGGCGTGTTCGCGCTCGCCTTCGACGCCAATGCCGACTTGTGGACGGCCAGCGCGGACCGCGCGGCCAAGTGCCTGGCCCGCGAGAGGGCCTGGGCGGCGGACACCGTGCTGCTGCATCCGGACTATGTGCGGGCGGTTGCGCTGGATGAGGAGCGGGGGTGGGTGGTTACGGGGTGTAGGGATGAGGATGTTAGGGTGTGGGATGTGGCGAGTGGGGAGTTGGCGTGTGTGTTTGACGGCCATTTTGAGGATGTCACCGGGTTGGTGGTTGTTGGGAGCTGCGTTGTTAGCGTGTCGATCGATGGTACGGTTAGGAGGTGGAGTTTGAAGCGCGAGGATGTGAAGAAGGCGAGAGAGGAGAGTGAGAAAGGTGGTCAAGCAGAAGAAGAGGAGGCTGCTCCCAAAACTTCGATGCTGACGGAGGAAGAAGAAAGGGAGCTGGCGGAGTTGATGGACGATAGCAACTAGATTCCTAGCGAAGCTCAAAGCTTTCACCATTTCGTGGTATTTTCGTGTTTAGCCACTGATTGTGATAAGTCCGTCATAATTACTGTCATGCACTCTTCTCAAGAGTTAGTGCCACAGCTTATTTTCGTCGTCCGAGAGGATATACAAATACAAGACTTGTGTCGAGGCCGTCCAATTTTCGATCCCACCAAAGAACCTCAGGTGGTGCCGCCACCACACGCCAATACATTGCTCGTTGAATTCAAAATTATAATTCATCAGCATTACCAGCCGGCGCACCGAAACTAGCACCCTGCGCAGCTCCACGGCCACCGCGATATGGTCCACGTGCGCGGCCATTGAAACCACCACGACCTCTGAACCCGCGTCGTCCGCGACCACGGTATCCACCACGATAGCTGTCGACGCTGCCTTGGCCGAAAGTTTCCATGTTCCTCTTCCGCTCCTCGGTCCTGAATTCCATGCCGCCAATCTTTTTGCCAGTAGTGTCATCGCGCTCCTTCAATTCGCTGCTGATGTTGTCGAAAAAGCTTGATTTCATGTCATAGGCCGGTGCCGCTGGTGGAATTACAACGTCTTCGTCCGCTTTCGAGGAGCCGTTTAGGGCATCTCCGTTACTTTGTATGTCGCCGGTGGAACCATTAGCTCCTCCAGGTCCTTGTATGGGAGAGCCGGATGCAATGGCCTCTTTTACGACATCTTGTTTGTTGAACTTGGCATTGGCGCTTTCAAAGTCAAAGTCTGTGGTTGGAATATCAATAGGCTTGGAAGTTTGATCACGTAACCCGCCTCTGCGGCCACCTCGTCCTCTGTTGCCAGCAGCGTATCCGCCTGTGCCCTGCTGTCGTGAATGTCTGATACCGTCATCGGTTCTCATCTCATTCACTTTGCGCGTTAAGTTATCCATCGCTTCAGATGTCTCAGGTTTTTGGCGTCCGGGTAATTTTGCCATGGCTGCAGCAACCGCGGCAGTAGCAGCCTCAGTCGCCGTTTGAAGCTGCGGCGCTGCATTAGGTGCACTCGCAGCCGATGTTGCCGCAGCATAGGTCGGCGGAGCTACTGGCTTGGTGGTTAAAGGAACCGCCGGCATAACACGGCCTTTAGGCTGAGTCGGTGGTCTTGGAGCTTGAGATGAAGCGGGCGCCACTGCAGCTGCAATGTCCGGTTTCGATTCGAGTGGAGGGGGAGGAGCTGTGGACGTGGGTTTCACAGTATCTTGTGGCTTTGGTGGGGCCGAATCGAGTTTCTGTTGTTGAGGAGCAACAGGTGCTTGCGGTGAAGGTTGTGGTCCCTTCCCACCTGCTTGTGGCTGCGGTCCAAGACCAGGTGCTTGAGGAGGTTGACTACCGATCGGTCCTTGTGGAGGAAAGCCTTGTCCAGGTGGTGGGTACCAACCTGGTGGAGCACCATATGGCATTCCAGGAGGAAAGCCATGAGGTCCCGGGCCACCTGGACCGCCTGGGAAGCCTCGTCCAAAGCCTGGAGGGAAGGGTGGATATTGGCCGAAAGGGGGTTGCTGCGCAAAGCCTGGTCCGGGAGGTTGATGATCTGGCTGCTGAAGATTTCGCTGCGGCGGCGGACGCGCTGACTATAGAGTGTGCTTTATTAGCTAGCTGTCCAACAAAGCCATTTCGAATCTTGAATCTGTTGCAAGTAGATGTGTTCAGAAGGAAGGCATTGGAGAAATCCGCATGATAAATGCGCTAGGTGAATAATATTTACATCCAAAATGTTTCATCAAGGAAATAGCTCCACGAGGAAGCAGTGCGTTCGTGGTTGTCACTTACCCCTAGTATAGCAGGATCATTTGGGACGGGAGGAGCTGCTGGCTTCGACTCTTTTGGAGTTTCTTCAATCCTGAGGTCTTTCACATCGCTACCACGAAATATAATGTACTCGTAGGGATCGGCGGAGGGAAGGATTTCGTTTTCACGGCCTCGTCGACCTTCTGTGCCAAAGGACCTGACATCCTCAAGTGCGACAGTGGATTGTTCAGAGTTGATCTCGACGAGTGTGCCTACATATCTACGGATTGTCAGCGGCTATAACAGGAGCAAGGAAGTTTTCAGTCCACTAACCGAATGTCACTCTTCGATATGAGGGAGATACGTGAGCTACAGCAACCGTCAGTTGGAATACTTGAAAAACACAAACTTGTGAAGTTTGCGACTTACCCGATGTACTCAGACATGCCGCTTCCAGAGTGCGCTAATTTTCAGAAGCAAGAAGGAGAAAGGGTGGAGAAGATAAAAGAAGGAGAAAGGGACTGGAGGCGAAATTGAGAGGTGCAAGCGACTACGTGGAAATCTTGAAGTGTTGATGTGTGAAGTGTCGAAGCGCAAATAGACAAAGTGAGGTTTTCTTGGCAGGGACCAAAATTACTGCACGTGAGGAGCGTATGGAATACCACGGATCAGATTGACGAACTCCAAATCAGATAGGGTTGTACGTATATCTTCAAGTCTTACATATAAATAAACAAATTTGGCAATGGACTCATCACACCAATCAGGAGCTCAAGCACAATCTGCCGATGCATTCGAACAATTCGAGCAGTACCCATGGAACGCCGACGAGGAGTTTCAAGCAGGATTGACAAGTATTCTTGCGAACAACCAAACACCTGAGATCAAAGATGATTTGTCGCTACGGGCTCGATGTTTCTACTATTCTAGGTATGCATACACAAACTTGATACGGTAGATCTCTAACACAAGATCACCACACAGAAAAACCGGCACTGTGATAGACGTGGACGAGTACAAATCATGGAAGCGGCAAAGAGAATCCGGGAGCAATGTTCTGACAGCTACTCAAATTTCTTCGTCGGAACCATCTCATGTGAATGGAGGCGACAAGGACGAAGCCATCGAGTCTGAGCCAGCGACAACGACAGAAGAAGTTGAACCGCCTCGCCTATCATACCAGGAAGTGGTAGAGTTGATTCAATCGGGTAAGCCAGTACCGGGTATTAAAGACATCCCTAGCACCGTTTTGGAAGGGCAAGGAACTCAAAGTACGCAAGCACGACGAAAGAAGCCATGGGAGAAGGATACGATAGAGGAACTACAGCCTTTGGAGGTCACATTGGAGAGTACGAGCGGATGAGTACGAGATGCCAGGAATGTATCCTGTAATAAATGGCATGATGAGCCACTCCGAGCTTTTATAAAAGCTTCAGGAGACTATATAATCCTTCGCCATGCGCTAGCAATCGACACTCGCTGTACAGCCCGAAGATCCAATATGAAAGCAAAGCCTGACTGACAACGAAACCGGTGTGCGGTTTCTTATATATACCAAAACCATCAGCGCCTAATCATGAGAAAAATCCATGGAAAGCCGTAACTGCTCCGTATCCTCTTTGCCTAGCTCATCTACGATTCCTTTATTCTGCAGCAGTCTGTAATTGGCCAGTGCAAACGCCATCAAATCTCGTCTCGGCAAGCGATTCATGATCAGCAAAAGTAGTTCGGGAGCGAGGTGACACATCGGTCCCAGACGAGGTGGTGAAGTTGACACGAGGTTCATATAGATGGTAGGTGTGATTGGAGGGAGGTGCTCAAGCCATTTGCATTGGAGGTGAGCATAGTGAGCCAGGCTAAAGCGAATGAAGTTGTCTGGGGCCATGTACTCGACAATTTGCATTTGAAGTTCGAGAGGAAGGTTGAGGATGCGACTGTTGGAGAGGAAACCGCTGTCACTGTCGGTGCTTGTTGTGCTCCGAGCACTGGAGCTACCGCTGGAGTTTGCTCGAGGGCACGTCACAACTTGACCA
>Ga0335072_10000490_pt1 | contig 77721 bp, 76 predicted proteins | sample Lox_Sample_21_FD_206725 | JGI IMG/M metagenome (GOLD analysis project Ga0335072, IMG submission 206725) | Soil microbial communities from Loxahatchee National Wildlife Refuge, Florida, United States - Lox_Sample_2.1 | ecosystem: Environmental > Terrestrial > Soil > Wetlands | place: USA... | reverse complement strand
CAGACACGCTAACCAGCATGGCCGGTCTGGCGTCGACGTTTTGGAATCAAGGACGATGGGCGGAGGCGGAGAAGCTGTTTGTGCAAGTGATGGAGACGAGTTCGAGGGTGTTGGGGGAGGAGCATCCTTCTACACTGACCAGCGTGGCCGGTCTGGCGTTGACGTACCGGAATCAAGGACGATGGACGGAGGCGGAAAAGCTGAATGTGCAAGTAATGGAGACGAGAAAGAGGGTGTTGGGGGAGGAGCATCCTTCTACACTGACCAGCGTGGCCGATCTGGCGTTGACGTACCAGAATCAAGGACGATGGACGGAGGCGGAAAAGCTGAATGTGCAAGTGATGGAGACGAGAAAGAGGGTGTTGGGGGAGGAGCATCCTTCCACGCTGACCAGCATGTCCAATCTAGCGTTGACGTACCAGAATCAAGGACGATGGACGGAGGCAGAAAAGCTGAATGTGCAAGTGATGGAGACGAGAAAGAGGGTGTTGGGGGAGGAGCATCCAGACACGCTGATCAGCATGGCCAATCTGGCGTCGACGTACCAGAATCAAGGACGATGGACGGAGGCAGAAAAGCTGGGAATGCAAGTGATAGAGATAAAAAGGAGAGTACTGGGAGAGGAGCATCCAGACACGCTGGCCAGCATGAACATCCTTGCTTTGACATTGAAATTCCAAGGCCGCGATGATGAAGCCTTAGAATTGATAACTGTACTTGTTCAGCTGTCAAACCAGAAACTAGGCGCGAACCATCCAAATACTGTGACTAGCACTGCGACATTGACTGCTTGGACGCAGAAATAGCGATATGTCAATGGAATGGTATTTCTGAGTGAATGAGTGACATGAGAGGAAAAGTGACACGAGAGGAAGACCGTGCTTCATGGGGTGCAAGTGCCGTCAAAAATAGTGTCAAAGGGTGCCCAAAACGACAGCCTTTGTCTCGAAAATGAGGTTGTGCTGTAGTATTGCCGCTATTCTAGCTCCTCAGACGTCGTGATCTTATCATATCAGCAGCCCGGCTAGACCTGGGGCAGCCAACTTGCTCTACTCACTCGGTTTGGCAGTGCCTTTCCCGGTACAGCGCTGCTCGACGAGTCACTACTCGCTCTATGCATCCGACTGCGCTTCGGATGCGGGATACCCGCCGCTGCTGGCCTGAAGCTATAGCCCTGGGCATCCGGACACCCTCCCCTCTTCACACATGGCCGCCAGCTTCTCACTGAGGACAAATGTCTCCACAACCCTGCTCGAGCTCCGTGTTCCTTTCCCATGAGCATTCAGTGCTTCGACGATGCTCCATTGGTGGTGACTCGTTGCAGTGTACGTCGTCTCGAAGCCCTCCTTCGGTACAATGGCTAGTTTTTTGAACTTTGGATTCGAACTGGAGTTGCCAGTCGACGTATAGATCCTCCAGCTCCGTACTTCGGTAGCGCCATTCCAGCTAACGTTATACTGTGTCGAAATGCTCGTGTTTAGCGCCTAAGCATACATTGCCGGTCCATCCGTTGGATAAAAAGTTGGCTTTCCGGCCCCGATAGTGCATCTCGCCTGTCATTGCGAAATATCCCTGCTGTACCATCGTCTCGTTATTCGCGAGTTCACTGATATACGCATTCTGACCCCAGCAAACGCAGACATTGCTCGTTTTCCACTGTAGCGGATGCAGAAGCTGCAGGTTGCCCTGACTACTGGAGGTGAAGAGCTCGGACGGAAGGTAACGCTGGGGCGAGGTGGCGGTCGAGGTGCGGTGGTTGATGACGATGAGAAGGCCGGAGCTGTAGAGGGCAGACCGGCTATGAAAGCCGTCGGCGGCGTTGTCGAAGATGGTAGGGATGGTCGATATAGCGTTTTGGTAGCGGAGGCGCGCGTCGTGCTGGTAGGAGAAATTCAGGCCGTTGGTGAGGGTGAAGGAGGTGGCGTCGGGGTCACCGAGTTACCAGAGGATGGTACCATTGGCGCAGGAGATTTTGTAGATGGTGGAGGTGTGGCGAGCGGAGATGAGGTAGTTGCCGGCGTCGTCTTTGTCGACCGAATTGATGTGGAAGTAGTCCCAGGGGAGGGTGGGGTCAAGGCCAGTGCCAGAAGATTCAGTAGAGTTGGGGACAATCTGCCACGCGCTGCAAGTAGCGGGAGACAAGGAGCACTCTATCATCATGGTATCGGGACCCCGAAGGTCTCACATTTGCTGCGGCGAAGAGGTTCATCACTAACCTCAAATGTGGATAAAAACAGCTCTTAAGTCTAATACATACCATAACATGTCAATCCTCATCCTGACCCACCCTGCCATACCCGTTCTTCACGGCTGTCCCACTCCCGCTCCCGCTCCTTTCTCTCCTCGTCCTGGAAATCATCCGCCCAATCCAACCTCCCACACCTTCTGACCTGTCCTCAGACATGATGTTTCGTCCCCGCGGCCCATCCGTATAGATTGGTTTCCCATTCTGTCCAATCTCCACATCCGGCGGATCAATTTCCAGCCCAGGTATCGCTACGTCTGCGCCGAAATCGCCGGGCTGCGGCGTTCCATGTCGGATATCGATGCTGCCTGGGGAGTCTACACCCATGAGTGAACCACGCTCAGCCTGGGTGGCGGGTGTCGGCATTGTAGTTGTTGCGTCGCCAAATAGAGCATTCATGTCTTCGAGGCGGACATTGGCCGTTTCGGGGTAGAGGAAGTATACTGCGCGTGTGATCGTCAGTACGACTTTTACGCGCCAGGTATGGTGAGGGTTGAGATGACTTACCAAGTACGAAACTAACAGCGCAAAAGAAGGCATGCACAAGATACAACCTCCACTTAATCGCTTCTTGCAAGACGGGCGTCACTTCTCCCACAAGCCAATTGAAAGCCCAATTACTGGCTGTGCTGAGACTTGCACCCTTCGCCCGTATACTCAGTGGGAGGATCTCAGGTGGATACAGCCACGGTATCGGTCCCCATGAAGCGCCGAATGAAGCATTATAGATCATAACGAAGATGACGACGAGTGTAGGCGTGTAATGAATATCAATGAAAATGAAATAGCTGATCAGTGACAGGGAAATGATCATAGCTACTGCGCCACTAAGCAATATCGGTCTCCGACCCCATCGGTCAACCACATACCATGGCGGAATGGTGGCAGCAAGATATGTCAAGGCGTTGATTCCCGTCATCAGGATTGCGTCTCTACCGACCCAGCCTGCGGATTCGAATACGAGTGGCGCATAGTATGAAATCACATTGATGCCGTTGAGTTGCGCAAGTGCTTGAGCTGACATGGCGATGAATACTCGTCGGAAATACCGCTTGAACATGTCAGTATATGAGCGTTCGCCTTCCTGACGCTGCAGGAGGACGTTCATCTTGATCTCGCGGTATTCTTGACGAGCTCTTTCGTTCTGGATATCCCCGCCACCGTATAGATTGGCAATGACGACGATGCCTTCTTCGTCATGATCGTTATCAAGAAGCCATCTGTGCAGGTGTTAGTAAAGCCCAGATATAGTTCAGCCGGTACGCGAATCTTTCAATCATGGTGAGCACAATCACTTACCTCGGCGACTCGCAGATGATCAAACTTCCAAAACCAAGAAGGCCACCCATTAAACACTGCATCAATAACGGCACTCGCCAGGCGTAATCACTCTGGATATAGCTGCAGAAGTAGTCGACCCAAACACTAGCCGCATAGCCACTGATATTGCCCGTGAACTCAATGCAAGCCAACTTGCCACGGTTGTGCGGCGGACTGATCTCTGACTGATAGACCGGCACAATCGTGGAAAGTGCACCGACACCGAGGCCGGCAATGATACGCCCCAACAGCATCATTGGCATACCGTTTGCCAAGGTTTGAAGCATCCCGCCAATAAAGAAGACCATCGAGCCGTAGAGAATAGTCTTCCGGCGCCCAATTATGTCCCCTATCCGCCCAACACAAAGAGAAGCAATAAAAGCGCCGACTTCGAGAATGGCAACCATAGTACCTATCTCGGCACGACTAGGCTGGTTGAAATAGTCTTTGAAAAATGGGCCACTGTATGCGTCAGTCTCAAGCGCTTCAGTGGACCTTTGTGCTCCAACTTACGTGATGATGCCCGACATAACGCCCTGGTCATATCCAAAAAGGAAAACGCCTAATGACACAAAAACACTCGTAAAATATCTGTAAGCCCGACTGTCAGCCTGTAGGCAGAAGGCGCCGTTTTTGAACAATGAATCTTACAGCAACGGCTTCCCCACCAGTCCTCTCGTCCTCGCCGTTTGTGGATCATTCGGGGCCATGATTATCGCAAGCAGCTTTTCGACCTTGGCAATCCGCCTTGGAGCTGGCTGCGGTATGGGGATGTCCTCTTTAGCGATTCCAGGGTGGGTGGTTTTTCTTTCTAAATGATCTTGATCCTGATAGTGAACCCTTCTCTTGCGCCGTCCACCGAAACTTGCGTTCAAGGCTTTGCCCTCGCGATTGAGCGGATCAAGCTCGATTCGCAAGGGATCCTCCTCATCAGCAAATTGTTCGGCGATATCCCCAGTGTCGCTCCAGAGCGAGAACTCGTCAGAATCGGTGGCGGAAGAGTAGGAAGTCCGAGGCTTGGCCTCCACGTGTTGATCAGTCGGCTTCTCGCTCTGGTGCTGCAGAGACGCAGGCCGATGGGACGTGGACGGTAGCGACGGGGAGGATAAGGTGCGGAGGTGAAGCTTGTTTGAAAGAAGAGAACGTGAGGGAGCAATTGTGCCGGTGGTGTAGGGCTGACCGGTCTCAGCCCTTGGTGAATGCTATCCAGGTGATGTGTATGGGTAAAAAATGACTTTGTCTCGTGTTGTCAGTACGCCGGCAAGATGTCCGGAGCCAGGCCAGTCGGGGATAAGCGGTGGGATCTGGGTGCAGTGGTTGGATCTAATGATAGGCTGGTATGGTTAAAACTCTGACTGCTGGCAAGGTCACGAGAAAAGCGGAGAATGGAAAGGTCAGAGGTTTTGCTCGGCTAAGTTGGGCAGCTGGCGAAGATCTCCTGCTTAGGCATGACCGGGTATTGAAAAAGCACCTGCGCTGGCGTTGAAGATTGATTCGGCAAGGGGCGCCAAGCTTCCCACAACACCGACTAGCGATTGGGAGCTGCGGCAGTATGTACTCAAATACGCGAATTTCAAAGCTTTGAACTGGCCGAAACATGGGATATGAATAGTGGTGTATAACATGATCAATTTATTCGCCTTGTTATTTTGGATGTTACAATGCCGCCACTCAAACTAAGTGGAAGACATAAGCCGCAAGGAAGGGTGCGCCTTTCGCATAATTCCTCTGAACCCCCGGTCCCACGCTCTATCTGTCCCTAGCTCGTACATTCAGAAGAGTTGATGAAAAGTGCCCTGCGTTTTCACATCAAGGATCCACGATTCTCCATGTGCTCAGCCACTTCAGATGACTCCACTGCTGATTCTTGCCTTCCATGCCAAAAACGATAGCCCTGAAGTGGACAAAAAGCGCAATGGTGACAGCATACAGAATGATGAATAGTCCCCATCTGATTTGCTTTGCCAGACCTCGAGTCGTCCAATCAATGCTGAAGCCTGCGGCTAAGATGGCGAAGTAAAGTGCCGGATAGTAATGGTGCACGTAAGTAACACGTGCCATAATGACGAAGGGCAAGTAATGGAAGACCCAGCCTATCACTGGATAGATGCCGGAGTAGTGGATGAAGTCGATGTCATGCTGTGTGAGCTCATCGTACCCACGTTGCCATCTGATCAGATACCAGAGGACCAGAAGACCGACGATACCCAGCGAAGCAGTTGAGCCCCAGTAGACAAGAGGGTTGCCAAGGAGGAAATATTTGACCACATGGTCCTCCCACGAGCACATGCGGAGTCCCACATTCAGAATCGGCCATTGCCAGAATTGAGATGCGAGATCGTCCTGCTTGTCAGGGTCAGGTACAAGAGCGTTATTGGAGGTCGACATTGCCACATTCAGGTGAATGAAATCGCGGAGGAAGGGAGAGCGATAGTTTTTGGCTTCTCCAGGTGGCACTACATTCAAACCCACGTCAGCATATCACATGTCATTGATACCACTTCAAACTTACGTCTTTCATTGACATGAGCCTCAACGTTCCAGTGAGTGTACTTGTCACGCGGCCTATTCTCTTTAACACAGGTCGTCTCGATCTGCTTGAAGCCCCACTGAGGCAGGTTGACATTTCCAGCCCTTAGGTAACAACCCAGCGAAACATGTCGCAAGCGAAAAGCGGTGGTTAGGGTCCGGATCTTTGATCTGTCCGAGTATGAAGCATCATCGACAATCTCCACTTGCCAGTGGTCCTTCTCATCCCCAATAGTGGTGTTGCCGTAGCAAGAAACTTCGTAATCGGCCTTTGTGACCGGTGCGGAGACTTGGTGAGAATGGAGGTTACGGCCCGTCTGTGCGTGTATTAGACGGATTATGTTGCCGTTTTCGACGAATCTTATGGGGCCCTCCGGATCAAATTCGGGCTCACCACGGTTTGGATAGAAGAACCAGTCGTTGTTGGCGTCTTTGTGATGGTAGCATGTCACTTGCTGTTGGTTGCTTCCTTCCGGGTAAGTCTGTACGTGTGAGTGAAGTAGCCCGCCACCGTAGCCCATGTTCTTCAGCGTCGCCTTAGAGCCATAAGCGACTTCGAGTGGAGAGTCTTTGCCGACTTCGGTACCTCTCAAGTTTGCTTGGAAAAGGGAAGACATTTGTGCGTCACCTGGCCCAGAGTTTTCCAAAACCAGGAAGTGGATGTAGAATGAGAACATGTAGACCATTAATGGGAGGACAATCAGACCTAGGACTCGGGTTGCCACGTGCGCGGCAAGTTCGACTTTCGGCATCTTTATGTCTCCGAGCTTGTTCCACAGATCTTCAGCCGTGTACAGGCCAACCATGGCCGTGCAAAACAGCCCGACCCATTTGACGCTACACACACACCCAATGCTGATGCCGGTCAAGAACAACCAAAGAAACCACTCGGCTGAAAAGCTTTCTTTCTGTAGTCGGTGGAATCTTGCCCAGCACAGGACTGTTGTGAAGGTGAAGCAGAGAAGCATCGAGTCCAGCAAGATGAATCGCGAAATGGTGGCATATGAATTCTCGCAAAGAACCATCAATGTTACTAGCCATACGGCAGGGCGTTTGAAGTTGAGCTCGCGGGCGGTGAAGTAGGCCAGAGGAATGCATGCTGCTCCAAACAGGGCGTTGAATATCCTCATGAAGGTGTAATTGACTTCCTCTGGATATCTCTCCCCAGACTTGAATTCGAAAGACCCGTTGTAGCCGGCCAGATAGCCGGAGAGGCCGACCAGCATCTTTCCCAGAGGAGGGTGGACATCGAAATAGAACTCTCGTTTGAGATAGTGGGAGCCGAATTTACCGAAGCTGGTTGAGGGGCAGAAGTCAGCGGCATTTCTCACGGTCAACACAACATCCGACAAAGGGGGGTTTGACTTACTGAGCTTCATCCCAAGTCACTATTGGTGATAAGCCTATCTTCCACAAACGTGTGAAGAGCGCGAAGGCTGTGAAGATGAGTGGTGCAATCAAGAATTCCCACTCGTCCAAGAACTCTAGTACGCCTGATTTTGACTGCGTCGAAGCTCATTAGTACAAGGCTACAGAGCAAAGCTGCCACGTAGTGATTCTGTTGTTCCGTTGGCAACTATGGGTCACACCTTTTCTAGTTTCTTTGTATCCTCTGCTTCTACTTTGTAGACAGCTCCTCCATTGGCCTTCTCATAGCTCTGGACATTTCTTTGCCGAACGTTGGCTTCGTCCTTGCTTGCACCACTCGTGTACACACTATTAGGGGTAGACATTGTAAGAGTCGTTCAGGCGGAGCAGTTTGCCTATCGTGAAGCTGCAGGTAATGATCGAAGGTTAGACAGAAGGTGGTGGTAAGAATTATCGTCAATTGTTTCACCCAAAAAATTGGCAGAGGGAAGGGGGCTCTGTCTGAAGAGGAGTGAACAGCGAGGCTGCGAATGGTGATGTCGAAATTATGCCTGTGTAGGGGCCATAGTGAACTCAAAAAATTCCTTGAAGGTGAATAGCGCAGTAATTGTCCTGCCAAATGGACACGGACAATTGAATGAACCGTGAAGGAGGACGGATTGAAGATGCGCAACGTGTTCCTTCAGGTATACTTCGGGTGGACCCTGGATGAAACTAAGACATCCCGTTTCTTGGCATCTTTATTTTGAAAGGGGGGCTAAGGGGTCAACTGTCCTGCGCATCCCGTGCCCTCGTCACAAGTTTATTCTGAAAGAACATGTCCATAACAGAAGACTTTTTCTGGCTGGTTTGATATTTTCTTTACCACACTGGCTTGCCTTCAAGGCTTCGTCACACTAACTCAGGCCAAACTAACACGTCCGTTTCTATCCTCTTCCTCGCCGAAAAGCCAGCCGGCTTCTCTGCAGTACCTGACTTCTCCTCTTCCACTACTTCCCACCTCACTGCCCCAGCACACTACCACAGCATCTACAATGCATGCCAGGACACCCTCCATGGCGCCCAAGATCCCCCACCCAATTGCCCCTGCAGTCAAACCGACAATGTATGCGTAGAGACTACCCCGAAAGCCAGTGTCGTCGAGCTTCAAAGTGCGAGCAGTAGATACCCACCCACCAAACCCTAAAGCCAGTGACATCATAAATCGAGTGGCGTATAGGAGGAGCTTTGCGAGCCGATAGGGAAGTAATGGTGCATTGTCACCTGTCCAGCCATCTCGTGCTCGAGGGGCAGCAAATGTGTTGGGATGCAAGGAAGTGGTGGCATTTGAGGGAGCCAGGAAGTGTATCTGTGTCAGACCACGCGCGCTAACTGCCAGTGGCTGTGAGTGTATGGACGCATAGGTTAGCGTAAGTGGATTGATCAAGGTGGCGATTGGTGTCGGAATAAGAGAGTACATCGCGACGCCCAAGAGCATCGTCAAGCGTCGAGGTAGGATGAGCAGTGGGACGCGAACTAGTAAACTCAGCCCTGTAGAGAGAGCAATCGTCCCGAACAACGTAGTCCCGGCATGGGTCAAGGCTGCCTGAACAATGGTCGTTGATGTCGGGGCGGGCACAGCCAACCGATGGAAGTACCATTGTGAAACTGTCGCTGAAGTCACAGATCTCTGAATGCCAAAAATCATGGCTATCGTCCACAGATACATGAGAATAAAGTATACTCCAAGCCACCATGTCGATGCGTCGATTACAAACTTGCCCACTGAGGAACGGTTCGCAGGATGACCACCGAGGAAGACTCGTGTAAACATCGAAAGCCAAGTCCACGTCCATGCCACAATTGATCCTAGTACGGCAAATCCAAGAACGAGGATACCTGGATTGGCTGCAAGGATTCGCGTTGAGAATTCGAGGATGGTGATGGCCTTGTGCATTGAATGTCGACCTCGGATGACGGCCAAGATCCAGAGCGTAGCCAAAATGGCTGGGATGAAGGATCCAAATCGCATGACTCTGTCTTGGATGCTTGAGCCATGCCATGCACCTTGGTAGCTGGAGATGAAAGGATAGAGGGAGAACGAGTACAGTATGACTGGAACCGCGACCAGCATCGCGTACACCAGAGGTCGGACGTAGGACCGGAATGCCGCCAGCCAGAGGAGTGACACAAAAATCGAGACCAGGGTATAAATCGTTAAAAGATGGAAAGACGCATGCAGTGTCGTGTAAATTGTATCGCCAAGTGGATACTTGACGCCAGGCGCCTCTGTATGCAGATAAACAAGGAACCACGTCGCAACCATCGCTGCCAGGAGAAGTAGATAGAGGTTACCCCAGAATGCGTCGTGCCGTGGAGGATTACCAGGTGTCTGGGCCATGACTTGAGGGACAGAGTCGCCATCTGAAGATGGCGGTCGTGGATGATCGAGCAATGCTTGTTGATCTGTTTCCGCTGGCATAAACGTCGAGTCCGTGCCGAACTTGTCAATGTCTCTTGGGGGCTTCCGCAGCTGCTGTATTGATGGCGGATTTTCCATCAAATCGTCCGGGGGGCCGTCTTGATCAGATTCGTCGGTTCTTAGAGTATCTTCAAGTCCTACGTCCACCATCTTGTCCTTGCCTTTACTGCTGCTCTCACTTTTACCATCGTCTAAATCAGTCTTTTTCTGATCGGGAAGCCTGGTTTTCGTCTTCCTTCTGCTCTGGCCAATTGATCTGTCCCCTCTCCAGGAACTCCTAATCCCACCACCCCTACCGAAACCTCGGTCGTCGGCCTCCGGGCCATCTCCGCTGGCCTCCAGGCTTTGGCTCCCATCTTCTATTTCTGAAGACTCGTCAAGTTCGCTTCCACCAAGTTGTCGTCTAGATTTTTGTAACGCGTACAAGTCGGCAATTTCGCGCGCATGTTCCTCCTCATCGTTCTCTTCCCGGAACTCATCTGTGGCACTGTAAAAAAGGGGTGCTTGCTGCGGATTCAGTCGCGATGCAAATGGGAAACCAGAGACCTGTGATGAAGAAGGTTGATAAGGATTGGCAGCGCGTTGTATGTAGGGCCGGGAGGCTGCAGTCGATCTCCATCCAGACGTGGGAGGTCTACGCGACCTATCTCCTCCAGGTCGGCGTTCGTCGGTAGGCGCGAAACTTAGGCGAGATTGAGACTGAGCAAGGAATTTCGATGCATCTACAGAACTGTAAGTTGTGCATCCAGAGTCTCAAGTACGAACTAGTTGGAAAACTTACACTCGGAGAACATCTCACAACCTTGGTCAGCAAACGTGGATTGTGGGAGAACTGACCACGCGATAAGGTTGTGCACCGTGTAGCAGGCCTCAGCTGCAGATGAAAACGACTGTAGAAATGAGCAGTGCCAATACGAACGTAGTCCGCCGAGTACAGTATGTTTGGATAGTTGATGAAGATTATGCAGGCGTCATGGTTGAGGGGTTGAAGGCACCAGCTGGTCGTCGTTTGCGGTGAATGAGTCGGAGGGTCGGCTGATTCTCAGCCACTCAAAAAAGCTGAGAGCCACAAATGACAACAACATTGACGTGGTCCCCCCCTCCAGACGCCACATTTGCGTAAAGTTCGTTGAATCTCACCAGACAACGACCTAACTTCTCAGAGCAAAGAACTACAGAGAAGATTTTGAATTTCGGTTCAACCCCAGAACCTGGGCCAAAAGTACAACCTTACGAACTCCTTTCATCTGTGCAGAGACAGGTTGCGGACGCAGGGACGAACACGCGCACCTTCAGCAAGTTGGGATACGAGTAGCCTAACGAACCCTTGACACTGAGTCACGGCGGACCAGTCTAACTCTCCTCAAACCCTTGGGTTATCTGTTCCCATCCCACAGACAGACTGCCCAAGACCTCTTCAACGAACTCTTCCACTCCGAAGTACCTGAGCCATCGGTCTTGCCGATATCATCTCAACCAGGCACCCCACCTCCACTCTTCTGATGCCCACAATTACCCAGCCGTCCGCTCTTCCCTGTAAGCTAAAATCACACCTTAAAGTCAGAGCGGTGTCTGAGAAGTCGCAACGTTTTGAAATGTGCGAAACATCAGAGACCGGAGACCTGCAAAACCATTAGCTACAACGTTTCGAACAGATGTCGCTAACCTTGAGGCCTCTGCAGGGAACTACATTGCAAAGCTCGTCTGCATTGGCGACAGCGGCACCGGCAAGTCGTCCCTTACAATCCGCCTCTGCGAAGGCCGCTTCTCAAATACCCACGATGTCACCATCGGTGTCGAGTTCGGCTCACGCATCGTCCCCGTCGGACCACCCGCCAACGCCTCCCTTGGCATTAACAGCCCTCTTCCTCCTCCATCCGCAAATGGCCACACTCCCCCTTCGAAGTCCCAACCGCAGAAAAAGATGAAGCTTTCCCTCTGGGACACCGCCGGCCAAGAAACGTACAAATCCATAACCCGTTCCTATTTCCGCGGTGCGTCTGGCGCCCTCCTCGTCTTTGACATCTCGCGCCGCAGTACCTTCGACTCTGTGACATCATGGCTGCATGATCTGAAGCAAATCGCTGAGGAAGGTATCGTCGTCATTCTTGTGGGGAATAAGTCCGACCTTGCGGCCCAAAGCACGGATGCAGAAGGCGGTAATCAGCGTGCGGTGACGAAGCAGGAGGCGGAGGAGTGGTGTAAGCGGGAAGGCGTTATGCAGTATGTGGAGACAAGTGCAAAGAGTGGAGAAGGGGTGGAGAGGGCATTTTTGGAGGTGGCGGAGCGGATATATCAAAACATTGAAGCGGGGAAGTATGATTTGAACGATCGGCGGAGTGGCGTGAAGGGGTATGGGACGAGTAGCGGGGAAAGAGAAGGGGGTAACGTGCAGAGGACTGTGAATTTGGGGATGAATGATGCAATGAAGAGTGGGCAGAGAGGAGGGTGTTGTTGAAGATCGTGGTGGTGGGCAATTTACCAAGCCCGTATATACGACAGATGCATTATACGTTCGGCGGTCTGCAAGCGAAGCATTACCGGCGTTATGCGCATACACGAAGGCATGGACATGAATTGTACGATTAGCGGTCGTGTCGTGAATAATCAATACCAGGCGATCAATAAATCTGTATGGAGAACTACTTATCTATTAGTCGTTCTCATCTTGTATAGAGCAAGTGCATGTCTGGCTCCTACAGCTCTGTAGCTCTACAGCCAAGCGTGCCAACGAACCACAATCTCGTCTCTTGAAGTCACAAAGCTCCATACCTACAAGCTCAGAAAGAAAACCCAAGAACCAAAACAGTCGATGGGACTTCGGTTCTGTATATCCTGATGGTAGTGCTACTAAGTAGTACTAGTTAGCGAGACTGTGTAATCATCTTAGAGAATTGTGTTCTAAGCATTGCTAAGAGATCTATGGAACGAGAGACAATTTGTTGCTTACAGATTGAACGACTGGCGTTGCTGCGAGCAGCAGAATGAGAGTGAAACACTGAACAGAGAGGCTAACGACCGAAGAGATAACGAGACTCCTCCTGCGGCACCAGCTGCAATTTCACCCCGCTTCTAGTCCTGCATGTTCCTGCCTCCAAGCTCGCGCCCATCTACCATTGATGCCCGCCATTGTCCGAATTCCATGTAGCCGTATCGAAGCCGAATTCGCCAAAGCTTTCAAAGTGCTCGCCACTCCCAGCATTGAGGTACCCCGGTACAAGTTGGCCTGTCTCAGCCGGGGCGTGTGCACGGTCGATGGGCATGTTGAGGTCCATTAACGTGTCTTCGACGGACGCGTTCGAATTGAACAGGTTGTCGGAGACTCCCGCGATGTTTTCTTGGTCCTGTGACAACTGCATCGGCAGCATCAAACCAGTGCTTATCTGGTCGTGTTCTTCGAACGCCATGGGCATCTTGACATCAATTCGAGTGCTTGGCATGATCTGATTGCTGTAAGGTATATAGCCGCTCATATTGTCGTTGTTTGGAAAGAATTCCACTTGATTGAGCAGCTGGTTGGGCCCCCATAAGGTCTGGACGGGCTCATACGTAATCGATTCAGTTGGGTACGGGCTGGAGATGCTTTCAAGCGGGAATTGAGCTGCGGCTGTCTGTATGGCCCGGCCTGGGGAAAGGGGTATCATATCGCCTTCGGCGTTCGGCGTGCTGCTGGGTACAGATGCTTGAGCTGAAGCATTCCCGGGATCAGGAGAACCCTGGCAGGTCTCATAGCCGCCTTTGGACCCATCGATGGCGCTCGGCCGTTGCGGGCTGACCCATGCCTTGAAGCCCATGGCTGCCACCTCATTTCTATCCCGTCCAGACCATGCCGTCCAGCTACCATCACTTCGCTGGACTCTCCCCATTGTAGTGGTGGTGGTGGTGTAAGGCCAGAACTTCCCGTCTATGCAAAAGCGTTGTGTCTCAGCCACAATAGGGTCTCCCTGACAGGCATCTTTCTCTTCAAATAAAGAAGAGAGGTCCAATCCAAGGTCCTATGAAAGAGATTAACATAAGCTTCGTGAGTAAGACGCAATTGATCTGACCTTATGGTTCTTTGCCAGATGTTTCAGCAGCTTGTCCTTACGGTGAAACCCACGAAGCTGCCATTTCACGTACCCATTGACTCCATCATTTGCGAGTACTTTCGCTCTCAAGGGCTTCCGCACCCAGTCCCATCCCCATCCCCATTCCCTCCATGCTCCATCAAAGCCTGGCTCGACCGAATATTTGCATTCTCGGACAGGACAGAAGAAATGCTTCGACTGAACATGTTTTGCTTGATAGTGTCTATCAATGTCATATTTCCGCTTGAAGCTAGCCTTGCAGCCAGGTTCGCGGCAGTAGTGACGAGCTTCTGGTTGGTCTCTACTTGACCGATTTAATCTTCCACGGCAGTCAACATAAGCCGACTCTTAGTGCTAGTTAATGAGATGACTTACCCTGACTGGTCGACGATCAATTCAATTCCATGAAGACATGCTTCTCCGTCACCTGGGGCGTTCAAGACTACTCGCGGAAGCTCCGCCGAACTGGGCGAAAACGATGCATTAGCTCAAAAAAAAAATAAGCTCACGATTCGTTCATAGTTCTAGCGAGGTTTCCTGATGACGTGTCAGGGCGTCGAGGGCTGTTCGCAATTCGAGGCGGTGAGTAAGGCTGGCTTCTGATCGGTACGGAAAGGTGGGAAAGTGCTGAGAAATGTGTGAGGAACTGACGAGGGGAACTTAGGATGCTCTTATGCTCCAACCTCCACAACGCGACTGTCCTTGGCTCTCCAGACTAATTCCGGATCCTTGCAGGACAAGTGCATGAGGGCAAACCTTGGCAATTGCAGGACAGCCTCACGCCCATGATCCTCCTAATTCAGAGTCAGACACCAGTTTAGTAGATCGTTGTCCTGCAATCATGGCATTGCGAAAGACATGATCAGACGACTAGCTTGTGAGAGATATAAAAATGCGAATGGGATAATTAAAAGAGGGGGGGGGGGGGGACTTAGTTGCCTATCTTCACGCCAACCGTCTGAGTAGTGGGCACAAGGAAGAGGTCATGTTCAAGTAATGACCGGCTGGATAAACAAGAAAAGGCTTTGTCATTGCGATCATGCGTTGATCTCATTATTACGAAGTAGTAAAGTATCTAGTTGTTGTCAGCCCAAGAGATGCAATTAATATAGGGCGTGAATGAGCCCGAGCGCCTGCCTTTGTCCCCTACTGTACACTGCTAGCACTAGACCCGCTCAGTGCCTCCTCCCACAGCAGACGGCGACGCTTAGTCCCTTCGTGCCACACTCACCGGTCTATTCTGGCAAAGAAAAGTCCCAACGTTTATCAAATCCTCACGTCTCCTTCGTGCGTGCATCAACGCCTCCTTTCCCGAACATCTGCGACTGCAGTTTGCAAGAGCTGAGCCGCCTAGGCACGGCTTTTATGCCTTTCGAGATCTTGTGGTCGGCCCACCGGTCGTTCTGCCAGACGATGCGCCAGACGATGCAGCCCCATTTGCCTTTGCGTCATCCTCAATAACAGTGGAATCTGTTTGTCCCCCAAGACCTGGAATCTGGAAATCTTTCATGGCAATGGCAGCCGAAGTACTTGTGCTCCTTCGCGGACGACCTGTCTTGCCCTGCTTCTGCTCCTTCCTGTATGTCGCGAAATAGAAGGAGATGAACAAAAGGAGGTAGGAGCTCAGTATTCCCATTCCAGCAAAGGCCGCGAATTCTTCACCGGCACATTTGCCCATGTTTGGTACCCATGGGAAGTAGGTCGAAGAGAAATACGTGTAGGAGGCAAAGTAGACGAAGCCGAGGTCGATAACAAATTGGATAATCTGGAGCATCGTGATATACTTCTTCCACCAGATTCGGATACCGCGAGCAGATTGGAAGTAATACCAGTACATGACAACATGTACGGTAAGGTTGAGGGTGATGGGTACCCAGGAGACCGCAGTGTTGCCAATAAGCTGGGTGTAGCACAGGAGAGCCGTAGCGCCGTGGTGGTAGGTATGAAGAAAGGCTAGAGAATCAGCGCGTGCCCAGAGATCAGTTGGCCATACGTACTCAGAGGCTTCTTCTTCAGGACCAAGAAAATTGTGTCGATCAATTCAATGTATTTGGTGATGTAGTTGAGCTGCATCTTCTTAGTGGGGCTCTTGCGAAGTGGGACACGTAATACGCACGTAGTAGAGCATCACCAATTCCTTCGTCCATCCACCCTTGTGATTGCAAATGGCGTAGAAGACTCCATTCTTGATGACGGTCCCAAGCAGCTGCTCAATGAACAGTGCCAGCAAAACGCCGCTGATAACGGTAAGGTAGAAATTGTGGATCATGAAAAGTCCATTCAAGGTGAAAGCTTTTCGTCCCCTCATCAACTCTCGTCCACCGAATATGATAACATAGTATGATACCAAAACCGTCGCAGTTTCTTTAAGTGTGGACATTGGAGTTACACCCTCAACAAACTTGAAATCGGTGGGTGAATAGCCTCGGATGGCCGAGAAGGCCTTGTCGAAAATCGGCCATAGCGCGATACCGAATGGATGCTCAAGGCTAGGAAGAGGAATCGTTTTGAGGGAGTCGAGAGACATCTTTTGACTGTGAGCCCGAAACACTGTGAGGAGCGCCTGCGGAGCGATCGGAAAGTGCTATATTGAAAGGAGGGCAACCAAATTAAAGGAGTGACTTGAAAGTTGAATATGAGAAGAGAACAGGACAGTGCTTCCGCTCACAATCTCTGCAAGCCAGTACTTATTTGCTGATGCAGTTGCTCAAGAGTAAACAAAATTGAGCAAGTGAAAGGGGCCTCAATTATTTCGCAACAAATTTCGTAATGTGCCAAGACCGAGATTCCCGTCGCTGCCAATTGGGTTGCCAGGACTTAGCGACTCGTTCCCAGGTACGAGATACGAAGAGAACTGCTATTCCAGCACGACCTTCTAGAATCCAATTTCGGTCATAGGTACTAACCAAGAAGTTCACACATAGAATCGTGCTGGCTTTTTGATGTCGAAAAAGGAAAATCCCATTTCCGTCTGATTCCGTAAAGGACTAGGAACTGAGGAAGAATTGCCGACTGGCTTGGCTGCGAGCTTCGACCAACCGTATTCGATCACTCCCTTACCAGTGCCAAGGCTGCAGACGTGCCATCTCAATCTTCCTCTTCATGCCCACTAGCCGACAATCAGAAGCTTGAGAGTCTCCCAATGGGCCTCCTGATGGCGTCAACTTCAGTCATCCGCCTCGCTGCGCGCCCACCGATATCTTCTTGTCTCAGACCCGCTTTCAGATCGATTCGAAGAGCTCCTCCACCAGCTCCGGCGGTACAATCAGGATGTGCAAAATCCGCCTTCAGCACCACAAGCGTGTGGAAGAATCAGCCAGGACATGAGGAGGAGACGTTCGAGGAGTTTTCAGCAAGGTACATGAGCTTCCACCAGCTTGACATTCCGCGGCCTCTGCCATTGGGCTGAGTTGACGTGGTTCCCATGTGGACCTCGGAGAGAGTAGTCGTGATTAGGAGATACAAGGTGAAATACAAGCTAATGTTGAATCTACACAGATATGAGAAGGAATTTGATAGCGTCCAAGATGTATTCGAGCTCCAGGTATGTTGCATGTGGCATTCACTGGAATGGTAGTGCATCAGCCAGACCTAGAGCATAGACTGACTGCCACAGCGGAACCTCAACAATGCCTTTGCATACGATCTCGTCCCCTCTCCTAGTGTCATCATTGCTGCCCTGAAAGCCGCAAGACGTGTCAACGATTTTCCAACTGCGGTCAGAATATTTGAAGGTGTGCACCTCCTTTTCAAGCGGCTTTCCTTTATACACAACGCTACTCGATAATGCTCCACGTGGCGCAGACTCAATATGCGATAGTCCTGTTGTATCAAAGGTGGTCACTTGTGCGCTAATTGCTCATCCTCCTTATCTCAAATCTCGGACTGCATTGGCGACCAACTGCTAACGCCATACTTACAGGCATCAAACACAAAGTCGAAAACAAGCACCAATACGAAGAATACCTAGAAGACTTGAAGGGTGTGAGGGAGGAGCTTGGCATCAATCTGAAGGAGGATCTTTACCCTGAGGGACATGACAGTCCGTATTTCAACGCATGAAAGAGTGTATTTTCCATCCTGCAGCACAAAATGATGGGGAGCCGATTGGATGATGTGCAAACCGACGGGACAAGAACCGCTCAGTGTAGACTAGGCACAGTCAACTACCTACGCAGTAGATATCTTGTACAGCTCAACACCTTTTTCCTTTTATGAGTACTGCTTTCCACGACCACAGAGGAACTAAGATGGCACGACGGATCTGCTATGACTTTGCCAGTTGCTGTATTCTCGGACCTTTGCCCATCTGCCTTCTATCATGGTAGAGTCGTGATGTATACGAAGCACTTTTGTGAAGAAGAACGCTTCCCTTCGTGAGGATTCTTTTTAGTGGCGAATGAAAAGTAAGAGCAGCATGCCTCTTGCTGTTACGTTTCCACGCCGCTATGTTATCGGTTGCCTTCGTCCACTACTTCTCCCTCTTAAATCTGGACGCATTACTGCAAGGAAATGTCGACCTACCTTAGACCGCTAGTTTCTTTGCAGAGGTTCTATCGCACTTACTGCCAAATGCGGGCAACAAAGTCATGCTCGAACTTTATCATTACGACCACATACAATAGTGATCTAAATCAAGGTCTAGTCCATCCCCAAGTCTCCGTGCGACACCCAGACACCCAGCGCCATGCAATGCACAAACCTGCCAGACATATTGTACATGTGAGTCCCGACACAGTAATAGTGAGCCCGCCCTAGCCGGTGTACAGGGACGAAGGAAATCATCGAGCACTCATCGAACGCATCTTGTGTAGCAGCCCAGTACGTCCCACCTCTTTTAGTGTGTCTCATAAGCACTCGGCGATTATATCAACCAGTCCCAACATATTTGAACCAATTCGGCCTACAGTCCTCCTTTGCCAGAAATGGCTCTCCACCGTAGAATTTCCCCGCCTCGCACCCATTACACTTTGGCGAGTTGGGGCAATTGTAGAAAGGAATATGGTTGTAGCCGATGTCCTTGAACCAGTGTATTTTCGACGCATCCTCGAACAATCCCAACGCAATGCTGTGGACGGGCGCGTCGCCCCAGCGCTCGTAGAAGAACCCTCCCGCCCGATCTAGGTGGTTGAAGAAGTCTTCATACGGCTTACTCCGCCAGAAATCGAGATCGGCAATCTCGAAATTACTCCAGAAATGACATGTGCTGTAACCATGCGCTTTCTCGTTGTGGTCGGGCCGTGCCTCGCTGTCCACGAGCCAGCGCATCGCGTTATTCTCGTGTAGGTATTCTGGATGCGCAGCGAGGAATTTGAGCGTCTCGAGCCAGAGGGTGGGGATGCTCTCGGGGGAGTCGTAGATGTTGATGTTGAAGCCGTAGGTCTTGTTATGGTCGGCCATGTAGCGGAAAACGTCATAGTCGACGTCGCAGAAGAATTTGACCTTGGGCTCCACACGCCAGTAGTATTTGGTGTTTGCGAGCGCTGGGTGGTGGTAGAACATGCCGGAATTCCAGCGGCACATTTGGTGGTAGGATTCAAGGCTTGAGTATTGGACATTGTTTTCTTCGAGAATGCGGACGGATTCTTCGAAAAGGTCTCGGGAGATCCAGGACGGAGTCGCCCAGTGTTCCTTTGGAATGGTATAGTAGAAGCACTTTGCCTTCGTTTCGGCTTTTGTCAGTGTCTTGAATTCTTCGGTGAAGGGAACGTCGTTGAAGAAGGTCCAGGGGTAGTTGAACTTGTGATTCCATGTCCGTTCCAGATCGCGCATGGTAGGGAGGAGGTCCATGAGTTCTTCATTGCGCACGAGGGAGAGGAGGGTAGCGTTTATGCGAGGAGAGTTGGGATTGTCGGCGCCGTAGTTGTCGGCGCGCCAGAGTGGCTCGGGGGGTTCGCCGACGGCTGTGAAGGGGTCAGTTGGAGAGTTCTTGGTCAAGGGTAGTTGGATCGCCTCACGATCAAGAAGAGGATCTCTCTCCATGTTCTCGATGATTTCTCCATTTTGTCCTCCGGGCTTCTCTATAGTTGGCGGAGGTCTGAGGAACAGATAGGCAAGGAAAAAGAAGAGCACAATCGTCAGGGCGCCCAAGAAGCGAAGTGGCCTTGCGACCGCCATGTCATAGAAATGCTCTCATCTATGAGACGCATCGAGAGGTTCTGCAGTTGAACATGGAATCGGGCCTGTAGTCACATCTGAGAAGGGGGCAAACTTCCGACTTTCTTACACCCAACACCTGCATAATGCTAGGATGAATTTTGACGCTAAAAGGCTTTTGATGGTTGGCTTCCCGATCTCGAATCTGCACCCCAAAGGGTCGGCATTTGGAGGCAAGTATTTTGACGGAATGCTAAATCAATCCCTTAGGATTGAAAGCGTTTAATAGCCGCAAGGCAACTTATGATATTTCATCGCAAAGATGAAGGAAACCCTACAGGATCTGTCCACCGACAGCCACTCAATGACACAAAGTGGCGCGTGCCTGAGGAACAACCCTCGAAGTTGGACATTATACCCATTGACCATACCATTCAACTCCGTGCCAGAAGGTGTCATATTACTGACGGAGAGACACGCAGTAGCGAAGGCAATGCAAACCCCCAGGCGCCGCAAAAATCAAAATCATTCATCAAATCTACGATACTATGATAGGATCAACTTTGCATTCACCGCCCCGAATTTTTCCTTCTACCATCAAAAATTCCACAAAATTCCACAAAAATTCCCTGACCACAGCCAGGTAATCGGCGTCCAAATCGTGTTCGTCGTCGAAACGTCAAAATTAATTCTGATTGGTACCGAAGCCTGCCTGGATATCTGCCTGGACAACTTGCGAGATACCTTGCCCGATACCTTGCCCAATACCTTGCCCGATCCCTTGCCCGATTCCTTGCCCGATCCCTTGCCCGATACCTGCCTCGACACCTGCCATGGCGCCAGAAGGCTTGCCGCCGTACCCAGCAGGATACTTGCCAGACTGGACATGCTGTTCGACTTGTCCGCTCTTGTGCCACGTAGCCAGGAGGGTACCGCAAGACCCGCACCTATGCTGAACGTCCTTGAGGGAATTCATCAAGTACGGGAGAAAGCAAAGGAAACCTGTCAAACAACACATGATGCCAGCCCAGGCACTACCACCGTTAGCACTCTTGCTTCCGAGTATTGCGCAAGGTAAAGTACTCACTGCGTTGTGTTTCCTGTGTGATAGCTTATATTCGTCATTGCGCGAGAGTCGCACATCGGGCAATCAACAGGCGCCGCACCCATTCCGAGGTTTGGTATCGCCATCGAATTTTGAAATTGTCGTGGCTGAACTGGCATCTGCTGTGGGACCATTTGTGGATGGAAAGCTTGCTGCTGATTTGGCTGCTGATTTGGCTGCTGAGGATACCCTAATTGCTGATTGAAGGAAGCCTGCTGTGGAGGGTAATTTTGAAATTGTCGCGGCTGAACTGCCATCTGTTGTGGGGCCATTTGTGCCTGGAAAACTTGCTGCTGATTTGGCTGCTGAGGGTACACTGGTTGCTGGTTGAAGGGAGCCTGCTGTGGAGGGTATTCCACCCGCTGCTGTTGTTGGTATGCGATTGGTGCCGATTGATATTGAGTCATTCCAACAGGGCTTATGCCCTCTTGTTGGAAAGGTGGAGGTGGTGAACCGGGAGGGTATTCCATCTGATGCTGCTGTTGGTATACGACTGGTGCCGATTGATATGGAGTCACTCCAACAGGGCTCATGCCCTCTTGTTGGAAAGGTGGAGGTGGTGAACCGGGGTGAGACATTGGCGACGGAGCTCTGTAGCAAATTCAGCATCCTGTGTCAAGGCAGAGACTTGGTCTACCAGGGCTCACTTACTGTGGGATGCCATGGTTGGCGGGGTATGAGCCCACGGAAACCACAGTGTCTTCAAGTTCGAAGTAAATGTCAGCTACGACTGAGTGGCTATAAGTGATAGGTGATTACCATGAGCAACCTTTTCAGACATAGCCATGATGGAGACGAATTATTTACACCGCAGACTTGTCAGTAACCTAGTTCAATAGTGGTAGCAAGTCTCAATGTCAGATGCGAATATATGGCAAGAAGAACCTCGGCGCCCAGTGCCGTTTTACATAGTTCCTTATGAGGGGCTAAGCACAAGCCCCTAGACTTGACAGTAGAAGAGAATCAGTTTTGCTCCCCTGCATGATTAGTTTCATTAGTGACCCAAAAACCAAGGTCGTGCCTACGGCTTTTCCGAGTCATGAGGGTAAACAAGGGATGCTAGTGTGGGTTCGCTAGAAGCAAAGGCCGAATTAGACGGAAAGGAGAAAAGAGGCTGACGCTTTGCAGGCCTCAACCCGAAGGCAGGCGCGCCCCTTGACTCGTAGTCCCGAAACGTGGCTTGAAGCGCCCGGCGGCTCTACGTGCATCTCTGGAGGTAGTCAATCGGCGCCAAATCGTGGCGAGAAGCTCAGCCGTCGTGAAGGCTAGGTTTCTTTGCCCTCAACAATGGCAGATCTGGACCATGACGAACGGGCATTACTCAGGGTGAAAAGATTGGAGCGTCGTGTGGGAAGACGATACTAACCCCTTGATAGCAGACTGGCCAATCATACTCATTTAGGCCCAAGCGGAGGTTACACTCAATAAGCCACCAAATTGTGCCCGAGAACTTGCGGCTGAAAATGCGCCAATGACAGTTCTGCATTCAGTGTCCAGGGGTCTCGGCTCGCAGCGTGGGAGCCACAAGCTACTTTCCCCACCTCGCGATCTAACAAAAGCTCAAGTTGAGAAATGGCGCACGTCTAGATCCCCTGGCCGCTATCTAGATTTCTGAGAAGGAAGATTCGAGACTGCGACTAGTAAATGTTTTTTTTTCCGACCTTGCACGTACCTGGCGTCTCCAGATCGGCACCAATTTGTCAAGCTTCTTGCAAGCTTCTTGAGGTGCTAACTTGCCGCCGGAAATTAAGCCTTCCCGGCGTGCAGCTCTCCCTATCCCTGTCCTGTCACGGACCGCCAATGGCTCCAAGTGATGGTTGAATAACAATTGAACTAGTTCGTCGATATTTTTACACCCTGCTGGAACTGGCACTCTAATGGCACTGGAAAGGAAACGATTCAAGGTACGTGACTGGCGGTAGTTACAGCGGCGGTGTCATTGCTTTTTTCCGGCCATTGCATTGTCGGTCAGATTCTGGCACGCCCGGGGCCCAACCGAGGAGCGCGCAGCGAGTGAGATGGTGGGCTCGGGCAGGAGTCTACAAAACTTTCACATCGACGATTAAGGCGAACGTGCCTTCGGACTTAAGTACATCATACGAACGTAGAGTCCAGGTAGGTCCTTTCAATTTTGTGAAATCGCATGATGTTTTCTCCCTTGCTCGCAGCATCTCAAGCTTTCGATCTTATGTCATCAAAAGTCTTTAGCACCAATGTCTTACTCCCGTCGTACCCAGTCTTCTTCATCCACTCCTCCACGGACCTCACTCTGCCCGGCAAGATCCTATGCAACAGCTCATAATCCCGCGTGATGAGACTCTTGTTCACGCACCTAGCGCGGTACAGATTCACACCAATTCGTAAAGTTCTGCTCAAACGTGACCTGAAGATGATTCTCGTCTTTGACACTATTGGACCCAATTTTGGTGTCCTTGCCCTTTGGCAGGCCCTTCCATGCTTCAGCATGCCACATCTCGACTAGGATGGCTTGGAACTTGGCGGGCTTGCCAGTCACGGCAGTGAAGGCAGCAGCGATGTCGTCGCCAGTGGCGTGCACAGGCGCGATGTCCAGCGTCACACTATTTGACTCTGCAGGATTCTGGAAGATCCAGTCGATATACGCAAATCGTCAAGGTAGATGCATGAGATCGCACCCTCGGGGAGCGGGAAGGCGAACAGGTAGGTGCCGTCTGCCATTTTGATCGGCTTCTTGCTGCCACTTGGCTGTTCGATGTATGGGCCGGAGTTGATCACATCGATGTAGGCAAATCTTATCATTGCAGCAGATGGATCTAGCTCTCGTATGCGGGAGATAATCCAACTAGGTTTACAAAGTGAGTATCCAGGCTATGTGGCATGGCGAGGAGCTGTGCCAACACCAGATTTGTCTGCCAGGCTAGTGAACACCATCAAATTGAGAATCACCTTTTTACATGTTGCATAGGAACTACATCGTCATGTAAGATTGCCACTGCGTTTTCGCTGTACTGATTCGCCGCTGACACGTGCCTAGCTATACCATCTCCCACGAAAATAGTAGTATTGAGCCTGAGAGCGCTTCATGAACATTGTTTGGTATGACCTGGACACTGAACCCCCCACCTCACGGAGATCATAGCCGACACTTCCGGCCACCACCACCACAACTTCACACTCCCAATCGGTAAAATGCGTCCTGAGATCTAGGCTGAACAGTGCGCCCACGCGCGTAAAGTCCTCCCACCGCAACTAGCCAACCTCGTCTCAAAGATCGCCTTGTCGTTTCGTCTCACCTGTGACGAGCATCGCCTTCCCTTGAGCGCTGTTCTTCGACGACAAGCTCATCCTCGTGGGTGGTGCTCTCGCACAGTTTAGACCCCATGTCGGCTACAGCACGAACCAGGCAGCGCTGGATGCGCTGTTGTTGGAGAAAGCGCTCAAAGGGAAGAACAGGTCTTGGAGTATGCGGACCCTGACTCTGTTGAGTATTGCGTTTGGAAGCTTCTACATGAACGGATATCCCGACTCTCACCGCGAATGTGGCCAGGTATCTGTGGATGTTGGGGACGCAGAAGCTGCGGAGATGGTGGCATGGGTCTGCGTACCCGTTTCCTAGGGCGAGGTTTAGTCTTTTGTGAACTAGGCATGATACACGAGTGTCGGTTTGAGGCTCAAGCTGCTGTAATTTACCGGAAATTACACGGAGAGCAGGGGTCATGTAGGTTTGGCAGTGGGCAAAAATGATACTTTTGGTGTGAATTGAAATCCTGATCCCTATGGTGGCTAAAAGCTATCATACAATTTCTCAACGCCTTCTGATGAATGGCATGACCCTTGTTGGCCATGGAATCCTCTTTATAAGGAGAGCTCTCTCTACTCGAGAGCGAAGTGCTCCGGAGTCCTCCTGATGTTCCTCCTGCCAAAGTGAGGGCCGGGCACTGGAGCGGGGGCCTCAATCTCCGGATCCACCCGCTTGACAACGGCACTGTTTGCCTCCACGGGCATGCAAGTCCAGGTGCACATCGGTGGGCTGACGCCCGTGCCGAGCGCCACCCCAGTACTCATGGTACCGAGCGGTGCTGAGGCCACACCCGAGCTCTGTACGCCTACGGCCCCTGACGGCTGTCCACCCGGCATGCTAAATCTGACCGTTGAGAGGGTGGAAGTGGCCTTGCCGCCCATGCCACCTGCTGCAGTACTCGTTGCGCCGGCTGCGGTTGTTTTAGTCGCGCCACCACCTCCCGTTGTGCTGTTCGTTGGAAGATTGATCGTGCAGGACGTCGCTGCGCCGTTGTCATCAAGCTGGCAGGTAACGGGTTGATTGGGGTCTGGCGGGCAGGTAAGCATCATCAAGCTCTGGAGATAGCGGTTGCACATGAAGGTGAAGAGGTTATTGCCGACTCCCGTAGCAGGGGAGGGCCCTGCAGTCAAGGCGGCTTGGTTCTGCAGAAAGAATGGAGGTGCGATACTGATCATGTTACTGCAGAAGGGGTCAAGAGCGCCAGGGTCTTGAGAAACGGGGACTTGATCGACGCCAAGTCGGTAGGCGTTCGTCTTGGCGACACTGATATCTCCATTGGAAGTGAGCAGACAGTCAGGGTCGTTTATGGGAACGTTTGCGATGGGTGCTTGCTGAAATTGGCGGGCCTGGAGTTCTTGAGTGACCAGCGAGCCGACGGTCGCACCAGGGTCGTCGAGACTAGGGACGTGGAAGACTGTGCAGCCGATAGCAGGATCGATAAACAGGTCGAGTAGTGCCTCGTCGGATGCGTTATCGATGACAGTAGCACCTGGCTGGGCAGCCCTGTTGGCGGCGGTGTCTTGGACAGTGGTGCCGTCTCCGAGGAGAAGGTATTGAGTTGGAACGTTGTCGGACGGGCAAGCGTCAACAAGCGTGAACGAGCGGCTGGAAGGGCAGGCTTGCCCGTTGTTGTCGGTTCCAAGGGGTGGGATGACGGTCTTGCCCGCGGCAATGCTAGCATCAGCAGCATTGAAGAACGGCACGGTGTTGCACCAGCTGACTTGACCGAAAACGTCGCCTTGGACGCCTGGAAGACCATTGACACAGCCGATGGCCTTTAGCTTGGGGGACGTGTTTGTAGTTCCTCCAGTTGTGTCGAGGAGTTGAAGAGTTGCTCCGTTGAATCCAAACCACAATCCAACAATGGCACCAGCAGGAAGGTCAGGCACCACAGGAGCTATTTGGGGAGTCTTGCCAGCATCGATGACGAGCGGATGGTAGATAGAGATCTGGCCAGTTGCGGGGTCGATGACAGCAGCCTCTACAAATGCTTGTTGGGTTGATACAGTTTGAGAGCATGGTGCCATCAATTGGAACGGAGTAGCTAGACCTTGGGCGGAGAGTGGATTGTCCGGGAGAGTCAAGAAGCAATCCAAAACAGTTGCATTAAGAGCCACCGGCGCTACCGCTGTAGTGTTGGTACCGATGACGGTCCCGTTCGACTGTGTAGAGCCAGTTGGCGCCGCCGATGCGGTAGATGCAACTGGGGCTGTAGTACTGTGATGATGCGGCTTCATCCTCCAATTAGGAGCTTCGCTGTAGACGGCGGATACAATGCAAGAGTTGAAAAGGAGGGTGAGGGCAACGAGGCCCGCGAAACCAGTCTTGGGCGCCATGGCAGTGAGAAAGTCCACCAGGGAACGAAATGAATGAAAGTGGATTGAAGAGAATGAACGTGAGCTGAAGAGCCAGCAGCAAAGGAACGAATATGTTTGTTGGATGAAGAAGAAAAAGGAACAAATTGATGCTACAGACAAACCTTTGCTGGTGTATATACGATTCCGAAAAGGCCTGAGATTAGATAGGGTCAATCCAGTCGGATCGTCACGCATCAGCGGAATGCTCAGGACCATTGACACTGTTTCGGCCATTTGCAATCGCTAGCATTTCTAATTGGCTGTAGCAGATCCGCAGGTAGGGAGAAGCGTCAGGCCAGCCGCGGATTTTGACATCGATGTGGGAGGAGAAGTCAAGGGGCGAGCGGAACAGGCTTTAGTCAGGGCGGTGGCAAGATGGAATCGGAAAGAATCAAAGCTTTTAGCGTCGGGAAGGTTTATGGGGTATCTAGTAGCTTGAGACACAAGGGAAACGTGGAGGCCTTGCAAGAGGGTACCACGGACAAGCATTGTTCATGCAGCCTAGCCAGTTCTCTCTATTCTGGCACCCACCGACAATAATCGCGCAGTGGGTGGGAAAGTGGCAGGAGGCTTGCTGGAGTGTCGGATATGTGGGGGATGAAACTCGATATAGGCACCCCGTCTGGCCGAAGCGAGGCGCCAACCCCCTAAATTTCACAAGCCTAGCCTTGCCCGGTTAGCCTGGAACAGGCCCCTGAGCCAGTCACATCTGCTGCCAGTGTCTGAATAGGAAAGGATTACAGATCCTTTTACTTTGTCCGTCAGTCGACTGCTGAGACATCTCAGTGTCTCAGCTTAAGACATCAACATGGTTGCTCTAGCTCCATCACTTCTAGATGCTCTTCCAGATCCGGCGACCTACAAGCATCAGTCGAGCCAGGATCTTCCGATCTGTTCATCACACCTTCTCCCTTGGGTATTCCTACCCGTACTTATCTGAGCAAGCGAAGTCAAAGCGGTTTGATAGTCCTGTTTGGCTACTGCGGCAGCTGCTGAATTTTTCAAGTCAAAGCATGTCATTCTGCTTGAGCAATAAGAATATGAACCTCCAGCGCCCTCTGGGCATTTCCCATCCCCGGCAGCGACATGAGGCTGATTGCTGGTTCGCCCCTTGGCATTTTGCCAATAAGCTCCGGCATGTTGTTCATGCTATCACATAATCGTCCGTGGCTGAAATCAACCCTGGTGCACAAGAAACGCTCGGTGCTTAACACTAAGAGATTTGTCTGGTGCCAGATGCGGCGGCTATGACACTTCCATTATTGCAGATTGCCCAAAGGCTCTTGACGGTCCTTTTTCCCCAAAATACACTTGCGGGGTGTTGCATATGCCGAAATGAGGTGTTGAAGCTGGTTATTGAGCGGTTAGCTATTCTACTGAGAAACTGACCATTCGAATGCAGATGCTCACAACTGAGAAGCTAGAAGTCTACTCCTTGGAAACATCGAATTCCAGGTCCTGTGGTTCTTGACAAGGTATACACAGAGCCACCTCAGTGCCTATGGTTGGGTCAGGACAAGAATCAATTCCGGTCCTTTCATTGCACCCGCTGAAGATTGACCCCAACGAGTTTCTCGCATCTGCATCTCTCCTCTGGCTACTCGCCTTGCCTAGGTAGGGTTCTGTCGTTGGCCTGCTTACTACGCTCTTCACAGCCCTGCCACAATTCAACTTATCGACTAAGGGCATCGGGGTATTCCAGCTATAACACCTTGCAAGTGTTCTACCCCCACAGATCGACGGACTGAGTCAGTGCATCATTGGGGCGAGTTAGGCAACCTGAACCTCGTCTGCTTTGAGACAACCGGGGCATTTGCCGCAGTATAAACGATGAGTCGAACCGTTCGCGAGGACCGCAAAGATTGACACTTCCTCTGAACACTGGCTATTGCAATGGCCAAGGGGCAGGCTGATTTTGGGCTCGCAATGACGGAACCTTCAGATCAAGTCATGAGGAGTCTGGCTCTGGAGTAATACCCAGACAACCAAGACACGTTTCTTCAGGATTGACACCGAACAGGGAACGACATAGGCGCGACCAGGCCTGAAAGGCCTAACAGGCTGACCACCTAGGCCAGCTTTAGGAGGCATACCGGGGGCAGTATAGATCATCCCAGAGTAGGTACAGTCACGGGTGGCCTCGGGGTGATCGTCGCAGCTAGAATCTAAGAACTTTTCACTCACCTCGCCGTCCTTAATCAATCTCTCAGCAATCATGGCCTCTACTGAAGCCAAAATATACCATTCTGACTCTGATAACACTCTCAGCGATGCCTTAGGTACCGAGACCCTTGCGGCAAGGTCTATAATACCTGAGGCATTCCAACAACTCCCCTAACGATAAAGCAACGCCGTCCTGAGTACGGATAAACGGCAGACAGTTTCTGAAGGTCGACCACGCCGCGGTAGCCGGCTTTTCAACAAAGCTAGCAATGAGGTACGTCAAAGGAGAGGTATTTGTAGTCTACACAGTCATCCTCAGGTTAATAATACTTGCTTTCATTCCTTTCCTTCTCTGGACCAATCAGGTAACAGGCTTTGGCCTATAAGGTTGGGCTGGGCCTGCGCCAAAAGCCCGTCTGATAGCGCCTATATGGTTCACTGGCACTGAACCGTGAAATCAAAGAGGCAGCGAGATTCTTACCTTAGACATCCGCCGCTGCCAGGGTTGAGAGTAAGTGCTATCAAAGCTTCGAAATAATGATTGATTCATGTCTGATGATCCCCAAGGGCTTTCTTTTCAATACCCAAGATCACAAACCACCCACGACCCTGTCCTGCCAAAGGCATAGAGGTTGGAATGGATCGGCGTTCCAATCAGTGTCGAGTAGGCCCACACTGCCATGGAGATTCTGAGATGCGTATCGTCATGGGTGACGATTGATTGGCTAGATTTAACTTGCGACGAGGTGCATGCCATCACTTCCTTCGAGGGTTCACCAGACTGCCGACCTGCTTCAAGTCAGCGCCCTCCACAGGCCGTACAACCCAAGCCGGGTAGGCCTAGTATTAGCGCCTTCCTAGTTAGGAAAGAGGGGGAGTCGTCTCGGGATGGCGACATGACTAGATGAGGAACGGCATCTAGTCGATGCGCCGATTGCGGAGCAGCTGACAAGTTGGAATATAAGCCAACGCCGTTTGCTTGCCCGCTAAATGCCTTTGCCCATGATGATGATGATGAGGAGGAGGAGGAGGAGGAGGAGGAGAAAGATACGACCAGACGCCGCGAGGATCAACGAATTCCTGAGGACAGTCGTCAAAGTTCCACTTGGAAGATTGACGGGTATAGTTGGAATTGAGGTTGGACCAGCACGGGTCTCCGTCTGTTGTGGTAAACGGAGACCCCACTGGACAGTTGGAATGAGAAGGAGAAGAGTGTCAACCAGGCCCGTAAGCCGTGGTGGCAGAATATGTTAGAGAGATCTGGATTTGACTAAAGGGGATGAAGAAAAGTGCAGCGAAAAGAGGTTGAAAAGGCGGTCTTATGTGTGCCAAGTGTGGGATGAGGCCTACGAGGGGACTTGGGCGCAGGTTTGGCTTCCCTTTTATGCAGGATCGAACAGGCGCCTTTCTCAGGTTGAACGCCTCTGGCAATCAGACACTGCGCCAATCCATTGGAGTGCATCATGCTCAATACTGTATCAAAGCCGAACGTCCCGGATGGTTCTTGGTGATCCCCTCTACATCAAGCATTGACATTGTCGAAATGGTGAAGGCGAAATCCCTCCGAGGTTCCGCGCCAGGCTCGTGCAAAGTCCCAAGACTGTCTCTTGTGACACTTGCGCGAGAACAATCAATGTCTTCACGCCTACAACGTGTGCGTGTTGTTACGAAGACTTTTGTATTTGGTCGGACTGATAGTTGTTATCAACCCCAAGATATTTTACGACATCAAGCCTGTCAACTGCCCTACAGAAGCATCCCACGTATCCCAATCGAAGTCATTGTTGCCTATGAACGCTTGAGTCGGCGTCAGGTCATGGCTCTCAGTCATTTCGCAAGTATTTCCAGGCGGTGGGGGCATATCTCTCCATTGGGTTTGAGATCCGTCCTCGTCTCGATCTCCGGCTCGCAGCCTGGCAATTTTCTGTCCACAGATGCAGAAATCGGAAGATGCCACGTGAGAAGGTAAAAGAACGTGGTGGTCCTGGCCGATTAGGTCTAATGCCTTCTTCCGAGTCCGAACGAGAATTGACCAGGCATATTTTCCTGAGGAAGATAGCTGTCGTCTCGGTGGATCGCTTTGACTGACAATGCCCTCGCCGACCTGATACATTTCGAAGGTGGCATCGATAAGACCGCGTGACAGACCGGCCTCATCGCTATGCGGACGTCGCAGAAGATCCGCAAGGAGCAGCGACACGGCTTGCAGAGGTTGGTAGGTCCCTGGGTACATCCAATGAAAAGGTTCTGAAATTGCGTCGTTGCAAAGTCGGATAAAGACTTGGAGAAAAGCTTGAGCGTGTTTCACAGCACTGAATGAATTGTCAGTCGTCGATGCCCAAGTCAGCACGAGGAGGGGAGAACCTAGTTCTGATCGCCTCACTGGACGCCATCGTCGCATCTTTGAAAAGTGGATGGTACAGTACACAAAAGGCTTTGTGTACCATCAAATGGAGAAGGAGGGAAGACCAGGAGGAGAAATTGACCACTTCTAAATCGTTCTCGTCGGACTCAAGCTTCCACCTGCGATCAAATGCTTTTGGTTCTGTGATTGAACCCTCGGCGCGTGCTACATTTGGACTTGCGGCCAATGGTTGATGTGACGTCGAGGAATCCGTGGTCAGAAGCACTTGCACTGTGGCATTGATTTGTTTCGCAACCTCCCCTAGTTGTTCGGCCACGTCATGTACCTGCTCGGGTGACTGGAAAGCATCCTCAAAATGATACCGAAGAATGCTTCTCATCTCTTTGGTCGCTTCGTAGCGTTTGGCCGCAACGAGATAACGCACATCGACTTTGGAGAGTTAGTGACACCCCTGGTCGATCGATCAGGGGACAAGGCTTCAATCTCACTTTGGTTCTGAATACATTCAGGGTTATATTCATCTTGATCATGCAGCGATATTGACGGTGTGTTCGCCATTTTCTCGTCAATGAAGAGTGGCGAAAGGCCCGAGGAAGCAGACGACATGACGTCCAAGTGGAGGATGTACCACCACAGCCTGCGTCTCGTCTCCCGCTCGGCGATCGTGAAGCCAGCCCCGGGTAGGTCGCGGTGCAAGCCCATTCCCAAAGAAATTCGGAATGCTGTGTTGATAAAGTCTGGAGAGTCGGAGAATTCTTCCTCTCTGACGAACTGACTCTGTGCAAAAATGTAAGCTGCCAGAGAATACACACTGGGACGCCGCGGGAAGCCGGTCAGCGTGGCGGACACCATGGCGGCGAAATACATGTCTCCTGCAGCCAAGCCTGCGTCCTGGTTTAAGATGCTTGTGAGTCGCGACGTTGATGCAGACACGAGAGTTGCAAAGAGTATGGCTGACAAGAGACATACGAAGCTTGGCTTATTGCGTAAAAGAGGCCCGGGTGCAGCGTCGTGCCGATGTGTTTGAATGGACTCCTCCCAGAAGGCTCGCCAATCGTCCACAAAACTCTGGAGGTGCAGGATTGGCGTTAGGGGGAATACCGTTGCGAAAAACAGATTACACAGTCTTTCGCAGGTGTCTTTGGCAGGCAAAAGAGTTACGATGCAGGTGAGATTGTATGGCCGTCCGCAGAGTTTGCACTGAGAAGAGATTGTCTTCAGCCGGCAGATGTTGCTAGAACGAGGTGGACGGAATCTTTCATTCTCCCAGTCAACTTTGTCGTCGCCCTTTGGAGGCCATTTGGAGAAGGGGCTTGATTCTAGCGGCGAGAGTTCTGTAAGGTATTGATCGCCTCGTGTGTACTGTGAACCTCGCGATTAGAATATGCGTTCCCGGCTTTGCTGGATCATCTGCGCCGCACCTCAGATGGGATAGCATTTGCCCAGAATGTAGAGCCCACGTAGGCTGTGCGCCCACCATGGTCGATCGAAAGGTGACCTCTATCACTACGTCGCTGCATAGGACCTGTCATTAGTGGGCGGAGTGAGCGTAGTCTCGACAAATTGCGAAATATCCTGACCTAGGCCATTGGCACTTACTCTTGCTGCTCGATCCAATGATTTCGAGGTCCGCGATACGAGAAGAGTCCCCTGCCACAGAGCTCGGTGCGCGGCCAGGCAACACCTGTGAATGGTCCGAAGAACTGACGATGCCATTCTCATCGTAGCTACATTCAATGCGACTGGTATCACAGCGTACGCATGTCGGATGTGCCTGTTACTGCGATATCAGCTCAAGACTTAAGAGATCCAGGTAGTTGTACACGGACTCTATTACAGCGCACCCGGCGCCTCCGGCACGGCAGACAACTGGTCACCGGTCGCTGTCTTTTCATCTTTATCGGCTTCTCTGGCCAACGTCATCGGTGGACGGTACGACCTTGAGATTGTGCCCTTCCGCGACACATTCGACGATGTGTACGCTTCAAGATGGGCCTTCGTGACACATACAGAGTAAACGTCGGTTTCATTCTTTTGCTTCGCTCTGTTGAAAGGTAGTACCTGATAATGTGGAGCCTGCTGAAGGGGAGATAAGGTTTTGTATGAGAGCAAGGCCAGTCACCCCGCAACAGGTTGAAGCACAGGAGCTGGGCTTTGCCCGTAAAACCTTGGCGCTGCAGGCCACATTTCTCAACGCCTTATATCGTAAGGACTAACAATAATTTTATTGGTAAGATATTTCATGAACCCTCTCAGAATGCCAACACCTCCCATCATCTCTTTTGTGATGTCGTGGAGATAGAGAACGCCAGCAATCGGTTACTTTAGCTTGTAGATAGATGGTGTTGATCTACGCCGCGATCCTTGACAGGACTTCAGCGTCATTTGCGACTCCATCGTCGAAACCAGGAGAATAGTGAACGCTACCATACGTGTCTTGAAGAATAGTCGTGGACTTCTTGTGTGACTGTAGGCCACTCAGCCTTCAAAGGGATCCGGAGGCCTTTGGATTGACAGCTGCTTACTGCAACCAGTTGCAAAGATATTGGTTACGCTAAACGCCCTCTCCATTATCGCCAATGCTTCTCAATACATCTCCTCTGCTTTCTTCTATTTGCCAGATCGCCCATGCTCCTCAGTATGTCGAGATGCTCCTTGCCCTCCACCAGCTGAGATCTCTGCCCTTCGCCTCTGCTGTTGCGACAAGGCTGCACTACGGCGGAGATTCGTCGGCTCGTATTTGAGGCCGCTCTACGAAACCAGTAGCTTCATATTTCAGCAGGACAAAGGATGCAAGGTAAGTCTCTCATATGGGAACAGCCAGGTCAGAGGCTCGACTCGCAGTTGCAAGACCTGAAAGCGCAAGATAAATAGGCATTATGACGATGCGTACTGCACAGGGCGTATGAACAGTCAATCAATTAGTCCACCAGTCTAGCAGTCTGGAAGTATCTATATCGTAGCCATTCTTCCTTCTGTCTGGTCGCGTTGCTGTCCGTAACTCTAGGCCTTCTTCCTCCTCTGGCACCCTACTTCACAAGCCCGGGTGCCGGAGGCGTGGGCTAGGGCTGCCACATTTGGCTTTCAGAGCTTGGAACCTACTTAGACGAGCGAGAAATCTTTACTGCTACAACGCATCCCTCCACTGAAATATCTTGTTGCATCTACTACCGCTGCAAATTTCTTGCTGAAGAAGTTCATCTTGGGACTTCTTTGGAGTAAGGACCACTTCATATTCTGCATCCGCTACTCTTCCAGGTGCATCTCGCTCCACATCTTTCGACGGACGGCTGATGTTGGATTGCTCGAGATCGAGCTGACTGGAAATCCTTCGTGGTGTTCTCGAATAGCGGTACCATACTATCATCCAACTGGGCAACCACCACAGGGGAGCAACCTTTGGAGCCTAGGTGACGAGGTTGTGATGTCATCGACGAGCATATATCATGACGGTTGGTCAATCATAACTCGTTCAAGGGAACGACTCGTTGAGAGTTGTATTTTACCCACCAATCAAAATCATAGGCCTGTTTGCGCTGTATTCAAGTTCACCAATGCCTGCATGCTGCTTTTTCTTCCGCTTGACTGCCATGCCGATAACGTGGAGCAGGCGAGCTTCTTGGTCTGACATACCGAGGGCGCCGGTGCTGCCAGGCCGTCTTTGCTGGCGGTCCATTTCGACCTGCCTGATTGCTTCCATCGCTTCCTGGTCTATCGGCTTACCGCCATTATGTTCGCGAAGAATGTCTCGCAAGGAGACTTCGCTGTTTCCAAAAAGACATACTTTCAAATTCCCATCGCTGGTGATTCTTAGTCGATTGCAAGTGCCGCAAAAGTTGTGCGTCATGCTCGTGATGAATCCAATCCGACCCGTAAAGCCAGGTATTCTGTATGTCTTGCTAGTGTCGTTTGGATGATCCTGAACTTTGTGGACATTCGGGTACTTTTGCCGTATTAATGCCAGCATTTCCTTGAAGGGCAACATCTTGCCCTCGGACCACTTGTTCCCATCAAAAGGCATATATTCGATGAAGCGCACTTCCAGGTCCTGCTCCTTTCCCATTTCGACGAATGGAATTATTTCTCGCTCGTTGAGGCCTCGCATGACAACGCAATTAATCTTGAGTTTGACGCCAGCTCCTAATTTGTTCATCTCCAGTATTCGATTGATCGATGTCAATACGGCACCGTGTCCGTTGCGCCGTGTCATCAGCGTGAATTGGAAAGGATCCAGGGTGTCCAAGCTCAGATTGACTCCTGTCAACCCTGATTCCACCATTGAATCGAGTTTTCGATGCAACGAAATCCCATTGGTGGTTAAGCACAGCTCTTTCAGACCAGAACTCCGGAGTTGTCCAATTTGCCGCATCAAATCAACGATATCCTTCCTCACGGTCGGCTCCCCTCCTGTCAGTCTGATCTTGTTGACACCCTGGCCCACAAACAACTCGGATAGATACACAATTTCCGGGGTCGTGAGAATATGCGCAGGAGGTGAAAGAGGTACGCCTTCCTCAGGCATGCAATAGAGGCATCTCAGGTTGCATCGTTCGGTCACGGAAATACGGAGATAATTGTGCTGACGAGAGTAGCTGTCTGTCAAAAAGGAGGAAAATGGCCGGACAGTTGAGCGGTCATGACGTAGTTTAAGACGCGAACGACGAGATATCCCTTGGACGATATCATCGTTCAATCTCTCTTGTCGCCTCTGACCATCATCGCTGTCTGGAATTAGTGGTCGTTTTGGAATCACAGCGTTTGGCTTCCAATACCCAAGTGAAGTGGCACCTTGAATCGCCCGGAGGGAAACAGCCGTCTTTGGAGCATGAAGATACTGCAGCTTTCTTGCCCAAGAATGCAATGGGCTACCGAACATCGTATCTTTAGCGATATGGCACTTCTGATACATGAGATCCCCGTGCCCGTCAAGAGGGCCTTCTACTTTTGTTGCACCTCGGCAACACACACTCCCTCAGTTTCGTCAATGATGAGCATCATAATTCTGGGGCTAATGCACGCCACAGTCAAGCGGTAGAAGGCTTGACGATGAAGGGGCCGGTCACCGGCAGACCGAGGAAACCTTGCAGACCAATCTCCTTGCGCTCTTCCTCGCGTTATCGTCAATGTCAAAAGTTTGGTCAGCTACGTGCCCAAAATTTTCAAACTTCCTACCCCTACGTTTAGAATTTGTGAAACCAGAATTTTGAGGCTTCTGCACAGATGACTAATCTCATATCGAGTGGATGAATTTTACTCAGAATCATGCGTACTATGGACCTTTCGAATCGCCTCAATTCAGCGACTGTTTTCCATATGAATATCATTAATTTGGGGCGTGGTACATGTCAGAATTGTACCTGACAATGTATGTGCGTCACGGGATTGATTTTAGCGCGGTTGACCAAACTTTTGACATTCACGATACCGGAACACACTGGATGTTATCATCCCTGGTCGCTGCGTAGATTCAGGCATGCAGTAAGAGGGGAAATGCCCATGCAGTTCCGGCGCGATGATATCAGAGGATGTTGAGCGCGGGGGGCCAGACCCCTCGCACGAGCTCGTACGAGGTGGCGGACATCGAGAAGTTCATCCAGCAAAAGATCTTCACTCAGCTTAGAGGGCTTGCTCCCACCGTTTGGCACAAATTGCAACTCCGAACCCAAATCAACATAACAGCCACGTCTACGCGTATCTCGCATCGTTTGGCTGGTCAATTATTACTGTCCTTCAAGATTTTGAGAGGTGCCCAAACATGGCAGCAGCGACACCTCCGGCTCAGCAGTATTATACGCTTGCTGAAGGAAAGCCACTTCCTCGGAATGACACGTCGGATCAATTGCGGACTGGTTCTGGTGGCGGCTTCGTGCTTCTGACTAGCACTCAGCTTATTGAGAATCTTGCTCACTTTTCGCGAGAGAGAATTCCGGAGAGGTCCGTTCACGCGAAAGCTGCCGGGGCATGGGGATATTACGAGGTCACAGACGATATATCGGACCTCACTGACGCAGAATTCCTGAACGGGATCGGAAACAAGACGGAAGTACTGACGAGAATATCCACTGTCGGCCCTGAACGAGGATCAGCGGATACGGTGCGGGATTTCCGGGGCTTCGCCATCAAGTTCAAGACGACGCAGGGTAATAATGACTGGGTCTTCAACAATCAGGTGAGCTTATTTGGCCTGCTGCAGATAGCATTGGGATACCGCCTTAACTCCCTTTCCAGCCCGTCTTCTTCATTCGCGATCCCGTCAAATTCCCGTCCGTGAACCGAAGCCACAAAAGGCACCCCGGCAGCAATACATCCAATGCTGACATGTTTTGGGACTTTCACATCAATAACCAGGAAAGTATCCATGCCTTGATGTTCCTCTTCGGCGACAGAGGGCTTCCATCGTCGGTGCGCCACGTGAACGCTTACAGCGGCAACACCTACAAATTCACCAAATTCGATGGGTCGTATCATTATGTCCGCATTCACCTCATCTCCAATCAGGGCGTCCATTACTTCACCAACACTGAAGGCGCTGAATTGGCGGGAACCCAACCCGACAGTCACCTTGTGGATCTCCAAAGCGCCATCGAATCGGGCAACTTCCCCTCTTGGAACGTGTACGTGCAGGTCATTCATCCAAACGACATTGCTGGAGCCCCTTTTGACATCTTCGACATGACAAAGGTCTGGCCGCATGGCCCTTATCCCCTTCGCAAAGCCGGCCGCATGGTTCTCAACCGCAACCCAACAAACTGGTTTGCTGAAATCGAGCAAGCCGCCTTTAGTCCGAGCACCATGGTTCCAGGTATTGAGCCCAGTCCGGACCCGATGCTTCAGGCCAGAATGTTTGCGTACCCCGATGCCGCGCGATACAGACTGGGGGTGAACTATCAATTTCTGCCTACCAACGCCCCAAGGAGCGAGGTATACTGTCCCATTGAACGCGACGGTCTCATGAATTTCACCAAAAACTATAGCCAAGATCCCAACTACATCGGAACTAAGCTCAAGCCGGTCAAGTTCTATGACAGTGACCGGAGCGAGAGGGTTGGCAAGCAGGATGTGTCCATGGCAAGCACTTCACAGAAGACCGAGGCCACCCCGGTTACGGCTCTCGATCATGTGCACATTACAGCACCAATCTCCTTTGCCTCGGCGGTGAGTGACAAGGACTTTGAACAAGCTACTGCGCTGTGGCATGTCATGAGCAAGCAAGATGGTGCTCAGCTACGGCTTGCCAACAACGTCGCTGCTCACGTCAGCGGTGTGAAGGAGAAATGGATTAGGGAGGAAGTGTACGGTACGATTTCTCTGATGACCGGCGATATTGGACAAGCACTGACAACGAGCGCAGTAATGTTTGGCAAGGTCGACGCCAAGTTAGGAGAAATGATCCGCAAAACCACCGAGACGAAAATTGAAGGCAACCTCGCACATCCACATAAGACCGCCTGGCATTGAGACGCTTCGATGATTTTGCACTTACTGTCAGAGAGAGTGGTGGCAGTCTGGATGGCATTCCTTACCTTCAATCCATCGAGCAGCATATATGCAGAGTATCTGTTGACTTGCGTGAGGCCGTTTGGAGCGGGTTAAACCGCACAAGGATTCATGAAGAGGATTCCCAGCGTGACTAGTCGCACAGAGCGCATCACCAGCCTACGAGTGGAAACTATGTACTTCCCTCTCCGCTACCCTTCACCTGATGGTTATGCGGGCATAACTGGCAATTCTCGTCTCGCAGGGCTTCTGGCACATAGATGGATCACAATGTGGCCACGAGGGAAGAACAAGGCATTCAATTACAGTCTGTGACGCGTTCGTAGCATATAGGTACGAGTCCAATTTATCAGTGAAATTCAAACGTGGGATGTCCGTGCCAGAGTCCGCTCGTCATTCCGTCATCATTCACGTTATCATTCCGAATCGCTCCCGCCATTATCGGACTGGACATCTCTGGGTTGAGTCTTCTTCCAAAATTCATCATAGTCCTCCCACGTCATTTGCGGAAAGTCGGTCGGCCTGGTAATGGGAATGAAGCCTTCCTTCCTTCTCTGGAACTCACTCAATCGCTGCTGGGTCAGCTCCCGCTTCTTGTTCACACTGTAGATTTTGATGCGGTGACAGCTGCTCGTGACGTGCAGACCCCAATTCCAGGCGCTCCTGACTTCTAGCGGCTGAGTGTTCAGGCTGTTGTCCCAGCATCGGACGACGATCTCGATCCATCCTTCAACCTCGCATGGCAGAGCAAAGTGCCAGGTCCGCCAGGAAAAACGATGCTTCTCCGAGATATTTTCAACGGGGACAGCGTACCATGAGAAGCCACCGTCGGCGGACAACTCGACGCGTTCAGGCCAACGACCTCCTCCCGAGTAGGCCCAACCCTTGCAGTTGATACTGCCCGTGTGAATGACCACTTGTTTGTTGAGTGGCGTCATTATGGCGGAACTCACAGGCATTTCCTGAATCTGAATGCCATCGATTGGGCGCTGGTTGTGCTTCCCGAACTGCTGATTGAAGTAGAGATACTCCTTGGACTGGACGGGGGCATGAGTCGGGCGGTCGAGCGCCGTGACACGATAGAGCCATTTCACCGAGCGGGCGCCGATATATCCCATGACAAGGGCACGAATTGGGAAGCCGTGAATCTTGGGTAGAGGCTCACCATTCATCTCCCAACAGAGGAGGACCTCGTTTGCCTTGACCTTGGACCAAGGCACGCTGACGCTGTAGTTCATCACCTCGTTCTGTTTGAAGTAAGTGTCGGCACCGAAGAGTTCAAGGTGCTTGCCATCGTCGACAAGACCTCCGCAGTGTTTGATGACGTGTTTCAGGCTGATGCCGGTATAAACTGCAGTTCCGATGGCACCTTCTGCCCACGGAGCATTGATCATTTCGTCGCCTTCACCAGCATAGAGAGCAATTTGCTCGACTCTTCGAGTGCCACTGCATTGGATAGTGCAGGTTTTGGTGAAGCGCGGGAACAAATCTTTGTTCTGGAGGTCAGAAAGGGTAAATGACCGGGGATGCCGCACAAGCCCGCCAATTTTCAGTTCCCACTTGTCGGCCTTAATGTTGGGGATTCCTCCGTGGTTGCGGATAAAGTGAAGGTTATTAGGCGTGATAGTCTCCGCAGTCACAAGACGTTTCGGGGGTTCACCGTTGTAAGGAAATTGGAGGAGGTGAAGCATCTCTGGGTGCTTCTCCTCTAAGACACAGCTCCAAGATTCGTCAGGGACCGACGCCAATGGACCACCGATTGCTTTATGCCACATCTTCCAGCGTACTCCCTCGAGAACCGGGTTCGTGTCTGGAATGGCTCCCAACTGGAACTCAGGAGGAGGCGGAAATTTCTGGTCAATCAAGATGCGGTGCGCTTTGGCCTTTTTGTCAGGGTAGTCTTCCCATTCGACGTACCTAAGTTGTGGGACAAACGATCAACGCTTGACTGATCTGGGGAGAGCACACAAGCGACGCCAATAACGAGCTGCATAAGTTAGACGGTACATACCCATGCCATCCCTCTCTCTCTTCGGCGAAGAGGATGTTCGGATCTTCTTTAGCACCTGCGTCCGCCTCTGCTGGTTCTACGCTAGGTTCAGGGAAGAGGCTCTGCACATCAGACAAATTCTCTGCAGTCTGATCAATAAGAGGCAACTCGAAAGCGTCCCAGCCTTGCTCGATCTTCCACTCGTCCGCTGGCTACATCTCTCGTCAGCAATCATCACGGGTCATGGGTAATACAGGGCAAGGAAGTGCCAAAGGACCCCAGCTTGATGGGAACCAAGGGCTAACAGCAGTAGCAGTCGCAGCAGCAGCGGGATGAGGAGGAGAAGAACAACCCAAGCCTCCTTTGTAATGATCGCATACCTGGACATGTTTTACTTCTCTTGCCTGCGTGTCGGTGTGCATGTTGGAGTATACACGGCTGCTAAAGTACTTCTGTCGATATCACAAGTTGCTGTTGTCTGGTATCAAGGGAATGGCAAGAGGAAGAAAATACATGTGAAAAGGAGACCCTATGGGGAGCGACCGCTGACTGATGACCAACGTGTCATTGACTTTGTGGACCTATGCATTGAAGCACCGCTTCTCCACCCAACCTACGTGCCTGAATCTACGCAGCGTTTTGCTCAGCACTTGCTCGTTCAGGCTGTGCTGCCCCTCACACGCTAGTCTAGCTTGAAATTCGCAGGCGGAGAGAAAGGGAGGGATTCTAGGCCACTGGCCTAAGCCTTGGCGAGCTCGCGCTAAAAGCCCTTCATACGATTGGCCCGCCTGCGGAGTGTGAAGGAACGACTTTTTGTTGCTAAGGGCTCAACTTTGCCGAAGCACAACTCGAGGTAAGGATAGATCACGATCATTTTTCTCCACATCGAATTCGGGAAGAGTACCTTTTCGAGGAAGCCGTTACGAGCATTGTATCCCGGCCTCGTCGGCTCAAAGGTCTGTCTGACCCCTCTCGTGCGAGCGTGGGAGGGCTTTCGCACGAGCTCATGCAGGAGCTATCGCCCCTCACTTGGCTAGCGCCTCTGGCTTTCAAGATGAACCTTTCGTTGCAATAAGCTCGAGCCCGAGCGGTACCCTGACTAGGAAGGAAAAAGTCAGTATGGCCCTCACAATCCCAATTCTGAGGTCGACCTTGGTACTCTTCTGTCCCTCTCATTGTTTGATTTTTCCGTCCGTAAAATCGCCGTTTGGACCCCATCAGTATGCATTGCTCTTGTGCCCTGGCAGCGGCCCTGGCAGCTGGCTCCGCTGCTGCTCAAGAGAGCGTCCTCGGTGTCTACATCCTCTCTCGCCATGACGACCGAACCGCTAAGGCGACGCCGCCTGCAAAACCTGACAGACCTAGGATATGAGGAGGTGTTCATCAGTGGCACATACTTCAGAAATCGATACGTTGCCTTAGAGGCTTCCCACCGCGTTTACGGCATCAATACGAACCTGGTCAAGCAGTCGCAGATCACCGCCTCCGCCCCAGCCGACACGGTCCTTCAGAACAGCACGCTAGGTTGCCTGCAGGGATTGTGTCCGCCAGTTGGCGAGACTTTAGGTTCCAACACTCTGCGGTGCAAACCCCGCTGAATGAGTACCAGCTCATCCCACTCCAGAACATTAGCGCGGGCGCAAATAACGAGAATTCTGCCTGGCTGGAGGGCGCAACAAACTGCGCCAACGGCTCAGATCAGCAGCGACGACTTTTTCTTCAGCGAGTTATTCCTGAACTTGCCCAGCAAGACGCAGGACTTCTATAACGGCCTGTTGCCGATGATCAACCGCACCTTCACGACCAGCGAGACGTCATTCAAGAACGCCTTCATCATTTTCGACCTTCTCAACGTCGCCTCCATCCACAACAGTACTGATGACTTCCCTGCGGCCTACCTCCTCACCCCCGAGATCCTCTTCCAACTCCGCACGCTGGCCGACACACACGAGTTCAACTCGGCCTACAACAAGTCCGAGCCCATCCGCGCCGTGACCGGTCCGATCATTGCCGCCTAAGTTGTCAGCGCGCTCAATGGCACCATCACGAGCAAGGGCGAGAGCAAGCTGAACATTCAATTTAGTGCCTATGAAGGCATGCAATCATTCTTCGGCCTCGCCGATCTCATCTCCGTCGACGAGAACTTCTACGGTGTGCCAGATTACGCATCTACGCTCACCTGGGAACTCGTGACAGATGCCACCATGTCGCTAGGGTCCTGGCCGAGCGAGGATGAAATCAGTGTGCGCTTCCTCTTTCCACAACGGCACTACAAGCAATATTTCTCAGCCAACTGAGTATCCCCTCTTTGGTACAAACCAGAGCCCTTTGCCGTGGAGCGAGTTTGTTACTCGCCTGAATATATTTGCCATTGGCAGCCAGGAAGATTGGTGCTACGCCTGCGGCAACACAACCACTTTGTGCAGCCCGGATGCGCCGGGGCTGGCGAACGACAGTAGCACCGTCACCGGATCTTCGTCAAGCACCAGCATATCATTGGGGGTGGCCGGGGTGATCGGCGCGATGGTCACACTCGCGGTGATCTTGGGCATCGAGCTCCTGATCATGATTCTCGGAGGCCTCCGGTTGGTAAGCAAGAAAAGACTTGCAGGCACTAGAGCTACGTCTCCGAGTGAAGCAAAAGCATAAATGCAAGCTGGCCAGCGGTTCCAAGGGGTGGATGGCTTTACCAATGTCGTGTAGACAAGCGGAGAAACAAGCTCCATACGTGGCAAGATCGATGGAAGTAACGGAGCAGAGGCAAGCATAGGATTGTCATGTGTTGTTTTGTCCAGATTGTCATGTGGTGTCTTGTTCAGGTTGCCATATGTTGTCTTGTCCAATGTCACGGGGCAGCCTCCAATATAGTATGTACTGCAAGGCAATAAAGCAATGGTGGCTACCAGACAACGACTGCAAGCTCTAGAGAGGAGGAATCCTCCTCTCATCCAAGCATTAAACAGCCCTGGTCTTGGCGGTGTTGGCATCCCATGACATCCAAAGAGATCATCTCCGACCCCAATACCACTAATGCAATTGCCTTGTTTCCAGGAGTTTCTCCTCCGTCGGCCGACCGGCTGGAAGATGTATGCTTCGTAGTCACAGGTCCGCGAAGTACCCCGAGTGGGTGATCATGCATGACTGACATCGTGGTGTGGAGACGAAACAGTTATCCTAATAGCTTTTATAGCTACGGACATGTCAGCACGGTATGTAAGGAGTCTTGACCCAAAACGTCACGGCATGGCCCCGGCACAGGTGAATGGCGAGATACTCTTGCCAGGAGAACAAAGTTTTCTCGACGCACTTCAGCGCTAGTTTGCATCTTAGTCGAGAAAAAGTGAGTGGGACTGTCAAGGAGGGACGTGGGCGGAGCACAACATCTTCCAGAGTAACCCGCCTTATTCCTCATATTTTCGTGGCAGCGGGGATAGCGAAGATGCAGCGGCAGAGCCAAAGTCGTCTTGTTTTGAAGCAGAGAAGTGCGCAGTTATTGAAGAGGGTAAATAGCAATGCCATGGAGCTAGGAGTGTTGATATAGCACGTCGTGAATGATCTGGTATTGGCACCGTAGCGAAGGATCGAGCCTCTGTGCTCTGTGGAGCGTAACAAGGAGTGTCCCTCGAAGGATATCTAGTTCGCCAGCTGCCAGTCGTCCACCAAGTTTTTCAGGAACAATATCCGGAGTATCTGCACCACCCAGGCGAGATCGTTACGCCTGAACCCGTTACCAAGAGCGCGGAAACCATCCACCGCAGTCTTCACGTTCGTAACGAGTCAGAGTTCGTCCAATGTTAGAGCATAATGATTCCCGCACCAAGTCAACATCCTCACCATACCAGAGTCAGCGAACTCAGACATCTGGAGCTGCATTTATGTCTTTGGTACCCCACTGTTTGGATGGGGCCTCAAGATCAAGAAAACTGGTCCATTCTCATCCGGCTTCGCATCGGGAGATTGCCCGTTGGGTCCTTCCACCTATCAAAAGGATCTACTGAGGCCGCAATTGATGAATTCCTTTAGCAGCTTGTCTATGTCGACTTCAAACCTGAGGTTTACCAAGTAGGCAATGATATCATCAAGTGAGGCCATATCTACACAACACGCTACTTGCGGCGATGTGGTATTTGGTAATCAGCGCAGTCGAAATGAGGGAGCAGCACATAATGTCATGTAGAAGGATTGAAGGTGTTGCTGCTGTACCAAAGGATTACTTGGTGGAGTGACTGCATTGATAACTTTCCGAAAAGCTGTTTCTATAGCTACTGAGCATGATGTCTCTGGAATGTTTGGTATATGTGGGCTAAGCTTCGCGATCGTCAACCCAAGGTGCCCATTTTTGGCCAAAGCCTGGCGGCAAGCCTTTTTGGTGGCACGCTTGGTCGCCAATGGCGGCGTCATCCCCCCTCGCAAGACATCTGCCAAGAAGTACGGATCTCTTCAGCAGAAAATGACCTGCTATGAACCAAATCTCCTCTTCTCTTTCGACTTCGTCTAACAGATGCAGAGGGTGTCGCTTCCGCAAAGCTTCGGTCATGGAGGCCCCAGAACCCGTAGACTCCCTTTGACTCCCTTTCCATCCCTGATCCTACAGCGGTTTGCCAATTGTGCATGCTCAATCCCAAAAGCCAAAAACAAATGCACTAATGCAAATGTACTCCCCCTTATCTCTGCACAGGCACAGCTAAGCTGTAACGTTGCGTTGAAACCCCTAATGGCGCCATGGGGGTGAACAACGATAGTCCTTGACCGTCAATCCGATCAACATGGAGGACATTGCTTCACTTGCTTCCAAGGTTTATTGGTCAGTGTTTCGGATTTCCCCCCATTTGTCATAGAAGGCTTAACATAGCAATCCCTCGAGGTTGTTATCGCTAGCTAACAACCATCTGCACTATATCCTGTCGACAAATGGACGCCCTTGCATTCCTATTCAGCAATTCTTACGTAACAACTCTAGCTTCGACACAAGTGACCAAGCAGTCTGCCCTGCTTGCATCATCAACTAGAAAGTCTAAGCACGCTCTCGAAACTCCCTGGCGTCAAACCATATCACGCGGTTATATGGCCCCAAGCACATGCGGACCATATCAAAATTCATCACGTTAGCCGAGTGCGGTCGCGACTTTGGAGTAAACGGGCAGCAACACTTACGCAGTCGCCGATAGCTTGGTGATTTCACCAACTCGAATGCCACCCTGAAGGGCTGTAGCGAAATCCATTAGGATTGAGAATGCGAACAGTTCGCCGTGTGAGCGAAAACGATGAGGGATACGCGCTGTGTTAGCAGTAAAAGACATGTATGCTTGGTTGAGAGATTGGATAATTGGAATTGAATTTCTGGATTGGGCTGATCTAGCTAGTATACAATTTTGTACCTGTGTGTATTTGTAGACCCTCTTTGTACAAGTACAGCGGCCCTTCCGATTCCCTCCCCCAACTCCCGAATGCAAGACCGCCTCATTAATACATTGGTGGCCAGATATCAGGCTTTGGGAAAACATAAACACAATGCCATGTCCTCGCCTTCGCCTACAGCCCACCTTAATATCAAGTAATCATCCATGCAGTACCACATTAACTCCGTCATTCCTTGTTCAACGTTTGACTCTTCGCCATTTCTCTCTTGTGCATATCGATCTTTGCCTTGTCTTCATCTCCCAGACGATCATAAAACTCCAACGCCAATCCTTTCTGAACTTTCTTGCCCTCTTCCACCCAATCTTTACCCGCGTACGGGCTAGTGTACACAGTCGGGCTCGAGCGGCAGGACCCAATGAAGTAGTCGGCAACTCCACCCCAGAAACCACCGGCGTCGCTCCACTTCCGATAATCTTCCGGTACAAGCACGTCATTTTCCGGCCTTCCACTTGGTAGCAGCGGCAGCGGTGTTATAGCTGCAAGTAACTTGTCGGACGGCTGCTGCACCAATGTTCGCTGCTGAAATTTCACATTTTCATTCGAATCATATTCATTGTGCGACTGACTCGGGGGGGTATTTGCTGACGACAGAGAAGGTCTGCGAAATGGCGCTGCTGGCGGACCCATTAAGGTTGAAGCAGAATACATGCTCGAGGCAGAAGGTGATGAGATTTGCGTAGCATTCGGATTAATGAACGAAGGTGGATGATGGCCATCCGATTGATCTTGCACTGGTGGATGTTGTTGCTGCTGCAGATTGTGATATTCATATGTTGAGTGCTGCTCGTGCTTAAGAGTCGGCGAATGGTGCCGCATATAGTTGGAGCTAGGTCTAGATGGTAGAGATTGGTGGGCGTCATGCCCGTCCATCTGCGCTTTCAGTTCTTCCGGTACCTTGAAAGGGAAGGAGGCTGAGGCCGATATGCGTTGCTCGTGCTGAAATCCATCAGCGGGGTTTTGGTTCGCAGCTGCTCTCACTTGTTCGATTCTAGCCCTTTCGTTTTGGATACGAATGCGATCTTCGTAAGCCCCGACTGGGTCCATTCGCTGAACAGGGGAAGGACTTTGACCAAGTTGAGGATATGGTTGGTCGTGCCCTGTCTGCGTGGGAATAGGTTGGTTCACACTGAGCTGTGATGTCTGGCGAGCCTCTTGTACGGGCTGCGTTGGGCCAGTTGTATTTGGGGATTGACGGTGATTTTGCATCGGAGACTGCGAATGGCTCGATGTATATTGTGCGTGGGGAGAATAGTGAGCGGATGAGGGGCTGTTTGGTGGCATGTGATTTGGCATTGGCGCAAGACCTTGATAATTTTGGTGCGCCGGCAGTGACACTCGTCCTTGCCAGTCAGTATAGCTTCGAGATGATTGCTGGGCTGCCTGAAGCTGGAATTGCCTCTGCCGTTCAACAGCTTGCATATCAATTCCAATGCCTGAAGTGGATTTGAGTGGTTGTGACGTTCCGTATGGTCTCTCTTGCATATCAAGTTGTTGTGCTTTCTGATGCTGCCGCTCCAGTATTTGGCGCTGATCGAGTGAAGGCCGAGGACGTATCCATGGATGTCCAACGCTCGGCATGGAATAAGGCGATCTTTGGATTTGTGGAATTTGCCGGTCTAGCATTTGCTGTCTTTGGCTCACCATCGCGGCATTTCGTGCGGCCATATTCATGTTGGCTGTCATGTTTGGGTAGCTTGCCGCCAATGATTGACGTTTCGGCTGAGAAGGCGGTGCCATGATCGGTTTGGGTGGTTCAACGGTCTGAAGGAAGTTGGATAGGGGGTCATGAATAGGTTTTGATGGATCAGCCGTGTACTGTGCTTTGGACTCCGTCGATGTCTTCCCAAGGAAGTGCCAGAGCTGTTTGGGTTTTGAGAGGTCTACCTTTTTCTGTGGCTTGTTCTTCGGCGAAACACCCAACACAAATTCGGCCCACTCGGTTTTCGGGTCCTCTGTGAAAGGATCACCGGGACTTGGCTTGCGTTCGCTCGACTCTGGCATGGACGCAGTTTGGCCTTGAAGATGTTCAGGCAAAGCTGGAGCATTCGCGGAAGGCCGTTGAAGGCACGAAGTGTTACTATCGACGAAGAGGATCCAGGAGGGTTCGACTTCCCGTAGGATTTTCCTGCTGCTCGTTAGTGAAAAGTCCTTGCAATACAGGGTAACACCGAACACATACAGTGATGGCGCAACTTTAACCATAATTGTCCCTTGCGTCTCATCATAGCTGCCGACCACGACACCAGCTTCGATGTCGTCCAAGTACGTCATCTGCCACTGGATTAGATCATTTGGTTTGAGGTTGCGCAAATGATCTGTGAGTTCCTTTGAGTTCTCGTCGTTCGTAGCGTTGTTGGCCATCACAAGATCGCTGCTGGGCCGTGTTTTCTTGACAGTTCGATGCATCCGGCACCTTCGATCAAATCCAATATCCCGATATTCAACACCTTCATGCCAGACAGCGATGTCACCAGTATCGACTTGAACACCAGCTTGAGCGGCACAAGTCGCGTGGTAGGATCTGGTACATTTTGCTTGTGAGCACTGGAAGCAAGAGCCTTTCTTTTGACGACATTCAACACATTTGAGCTCCCGACGCTCTTTGCTAATGAGCTCGACCCCCATGATCTTCTCTTTACCATCTTCTGTTGCGATCCATGTCTCGGGGGTATACATGGCACATTTGCGGTGAGCCCTCTGGTTATGATCGGTGGGAAGAAGCTCCTCGTAGGTGAAGTCGTTCGGACACAGACAGCACGGCTGGTTTTTGCTAACCTTTCGGACCTTGATGATCTTTTTCGCTTTCTTGTTCGGACCCATATCCTTGAGTGGCTTCTTTCGCTTGCCCGAGATCTTGATTCGGCCTCGGTCACTACCAGGCGGCGTGGGTAGATCCAGTGGCATGTCATCCATCTCGTCCTCATCGTCTGTTACTTCGATCTCTTCATATTCGGGCGTAGGCTCGCCGTTCATTCGTCGGATAAACCATTCAACATCAATGAAGACGCTGTCTGCCTCACACTGACACTTCTTCGAAGTCTTGCCATACTGTAGCCAGTCCTCTATGGCGAAGTTGACCGATTCCGCACAGTTGTAGCCAAGGTTGTAGCCCGAATGGTATCCGATAGGGAATGTGATCACAAACTGACCTTCGCGATGGATAACCTTGTTCACCCTTACGCCGAACTTTTGCTTCAGTAGGGTTGGAGACACAAGATATGTCTTGTGCCGCAGGAACTGGTCGCAGTTTTTAGCGTCTTGGGCCCAAAGCGTCTTCATTGCATTTTCGAACTTTAGCGCGTCTGTCTGCGAGATGCTATACCATTGCTTAGGGGCGCCGAAATGGATGTAGTTGATGCTGTACAGATCGACATCTTCGAGATGCCAAGCGAACGTCGCGCGCCACATGCCCAGATAGAGATAAGCAGTGTTGACACCTGGTATGGGTTCCCCTAGTAGGTCGAGTAGATTTGGAAGCTTTGCCACGTTCCACTCCTTTGTGCCTTCATCGAAAAGGGATCCGGGCATGTCGGCTCCATACATCGGATTGCTGAAATTGAGGGATTTCCAGTATTTGTCCTCCAATTCATCACACCGCTCAGCGGTCCACTGATCGTTGTCATAGACTCGGTAGTCAAAGTTCTCGAAAGACTCTTCATCGATATCATCGTTGGCGTCCCGAGCATTTCGTAACCGTCTCGCCGCCACTGTGGTCTCAGCGCCTTTGCCCTCCAACGCTCCGCTTTCTTTGGTTGTTGACTTGGCTTGCCGCCCCCTAGGTTTAGATCCTGGTTTGAGACCGGGCTTCCGACCACGCTTTTTCGGTACGGTGGGTTCGGCGGGTTGCCCTACGCCTTCGATATCCCTTTCTTCGCTCTTGACAGGAACAGCAGGCTTTGTTTCCGGACTTATGGGTGTTGGCGGAGCTCGTAAACTGCTATCAGGTGCATCAGAGCCCTGGGGCTCGTTTGAAGTCTCTTTCAACGGCTTGACCCTCGGTCTGCCAGCTTTGCGCTTGACACCCTCGGGCAAAGGAAGGGGCTCGGATTTCCGTTTTGGAGCATTGCGTCCCGCACCTAGTCTGTCTGCATTGAGCCTTCTTTCACCCCGCCTCGCAGGTGGTTGATTTTCTGCAGCTTCACAAAGCGCTTTCCATTGGGGCAAGTTGTAAGTTCGCTGTTTCTCCATGTTGCGCTGAGTATATATTCCCTGAGCGCCGTGGAACTCTTGTGTGATGGGATTCTTGACCTTGATAGTCTTGATCATCTCATCCAGGGGCTTGCGAGCTCGTTTCCTGAGGAGATATTGTCAGTAATGGATGTGAGCACAGGTTACCTTTAGTGTTGGAAGGGGGGTTGAAATGGTGACCATTTAGGGGACTGGGGCTGGATCATGACGTAAGTGATGTGTATTCTTACCATTCTTCTGGTGGGTCGATCAAGACAATGCCTGACTGCATGCCATAGGAGTTTACACCTTTGACATAAGCCTCAAAGTCCTTGAATTCTTCCATGGTCTGCATAATGAGATGTTTAGCATTTAGTGAGCAGGAACATGCTGGGGAAAGGAGTGGGCAGTCGATTGCGTGGATTATCTTGGATTTGGAGTGGGGAAGGGTGAGGAGGAGGAACCACGAACCGGAGTGAAGATCGGTATTCCCCCTTCATAGCGATCGGGCTTAATGTCAGTGCGCCCTTCATCTTCAATACCGGCACCAGCACCAGCAATTCCATCTTCAAATCTTGCATCCGTTTCCATGTCCTCCTCTAAGTCGCTCAAACTAGAGCTGGATGCAGCGTCATCGTCTTTGTGGCTATGACTAGAGCCATCGCTTGCAGGTGGTGTCTGGATGTGACTTGCTGCATTGTTCTTATTGGGCAGAATGTGTTCTTTGTCTGGAGAACGCTCGACCTCCAGGTGGTCGATTGTGGCAGTTGCTGCCATGGGCGGCAAACTTGCCTGAGTACCCACGTTCGGTCAGGCGGCGACTTGGCGACGATCGAAAGAGCAATCAAGAGCGCGTTTATCGGTTAGTATTTGAGGGAGGTAGGTAAGGCAGGTAGAGGGGGTTTTGCGATCCCGGTCCGTGATGTCGCGTGTCTCAAGGTTTGTGTGTCGCTGGAAGTCTTTAGAAAAGCTGAGGTCGGAGGTAGTGGTGAATGCAAAGTGGGGGCTAGGCGATTTAGGTTGGCAGGCCCAAGGAAGAGCAATTGTCTCGAACACCTCTTAGCGAATGACTGCACATGGCTTGCATTGGGACAGGCGAGCAGGAGGTTGTCAGGGTGCCGATGAGCTCAAGACGCACGAGCGAGCCGCAGCATGGGAGGTTGATGCAGGAATGGGCTTCGAGGCTTGCCAAGACCCACTGATTGGTTCGCTAGGCAGAAAAAGTGGAGCAATCGTTCCCGCTAAGTTTGCCAGGGCACAAAATTCCGCCCCACGATACTTCGTGCCAGCATCCTCTAACCATGATCACGTTTACGGGTTTAAGATTGATAGCAAAGGTTCATAAGAATTGCCATAAGCTACACAATAAAGGACTATTCAAAACATCACCACTCTCAGTACTCGCTCAGTGGCAGTTTCGTCCCAGCCCTCCTTTTCTGCGCCGCTACGTCCTCAGACGGCTTGGGCTCGTCTTTGTTCGCCTTCAGCGCTTGCAGCAACATGCCTGCATCGAAGAAGCCATCTGGTAAAGTGTTAGCAAAGCGCCACTCCAAGCAGGAATTTTCAACTTACATCCGCCCAAGCCGTCGTCCTCAACTTCGCCTGCATCCGTGGTCGGGGTCTCCATACCAACCATATCAGCCTTGCCCGTTTCTCCTTTGATTATCCTGCCCCTCGACTTGAGCCGTGCTATGGTCGATGGCCGTCTCGCTTCAATTTCTCGTGCTCGGCTCTGTTTGGGACCGACACCCTCTTTCCTGGTCAACTTCAGGATTCTTCTAATTTCCAAGAGATACGATTCGATGCTGTCAACGAAGCGCTTGGTCTGTCTGTGCTTACTCGAGGCGCAGATCGAAATCGAATCATCTTTGATGATGTAACCGATACCAAAGCCGTCTCCGGAGACTGGACCGAATCCGAAATGCCTCAGCGAAGGATTGCCGCAATTAGACGTGCTCAAGATCGTGTTGTTGATCTTCTCCCATCCACTGTCAGTGAATAAAGTAGGCGTTTGGTGCAATGGCGGCCCCGGAGAGCGGCTGCTTCCGTTCATACCGCCGTTCGGAGAGGTAGGTCGTTCGTCAGAAAATGACCGGCTGTCTGCATCTACTGGGCTGGAATAACCATTGGAGCTGAATCCCGTGCTGCTTGCCGCTTCCGCGCCATCGTCGTTGACAGCTCGCTGCCACACACAGTATAGTGCATACAGATGTCGATCTTGCCCTTCAGCCCTACTGCATTCTTTGGTCATTTTTGCGTGTTTTTCTGTCGCCTTTTTAAGGGCGTCAACCTTTTGCTGGATTGGGTTATCTGCCCAGAAAGTCTTCACAAAATTGACAGACTCCGCTGTCACTGGCCGAACAGCCTCAGTTCTTCCGTGCAAGTACATCTTAGTCATGGCTGGTTCGTAGGTGTTTTCGAGGCGACCGTATAAGCCATAGTACGCGGCTTGAAAGGCCATTTGTACGAATGCATCAGGCGAATAGCCAGCCGAGGTCATGAAATTCTTTCCATAGTGGGAGAAGTCCAGCGTCTGAAACTCGTTCTGATGGATCAAATCTGCCAAGCGGGTCTCGGCAAATCGAAGGGCGATACTCAATTCAGGGAGCATATCCCACTCGAGCTTGTGGGGGGTGGTGCTGACGTCGCCGAAGCTCTCCGGATCTCGTTTGGAGGGGTCAGGGCTGTCTGAAGCCCATAACGTGGGCGCTTGTCCATTAATTGTCCGCGCGTATCGCAATATCGTGTCAGTGTACACGTCGCTAGCAAAGCGCAGTACGGTATGGCCATCCACACCGGTATGCTCAAAATTTATGCCTGCGCTACCATTCTTACAAACGATAATCTGCAGCTTGTCATACCATCGGTTTGTGCACGTTCCGACCTGCACACCTTTGATGACCTCGTTCGTTCCGCAGAGTATGTTCTGGCAGAGCTCTGGAACGGTTGCTGGCTCTGTGTAGTCGAGGCATAGAAGGAAAAGTGCCGAATCAACCATGTTGAGACAATCTGCGTTGTTGGAACCTTCTTCTCTTGTCAAGACGTCTCTCAGGCCCGCCCAAATTTTCCGATTTTCGGTGCTCAGCACGCCCAATGCAGACTTGGCAGCTTCCTGAATTGGAGTATGCTCGGCATCGTCCACGATTGACTGTAAGTTGATGGCGAGATCCTTTTCTGTCATGATGAGGTCGTGGTTATCATCGAGCACATCAAACCAATAGAATTGTCCTCGGCACAAGACTACCATGTGTTTGGCGTCTGAATCTTGCCCGATGATACAGCCACTGTCCGTTGGCACTCTTGCAGTGCCGAACATGCGCGAGAACTGGTACATACACAATGGGCTGCCGCGGACTGTGTCTGGTGGCAGCTCTTCTTTACGGACTGCGCGGACGAAACACAGTGCTGAGATGACCAGTGAAGCTGCTCGAGTGACTTGGTTGTTCCGAGCGGGCGTCGGGTCATCCTCAAGCAGGAAGAAGGGGTTGAGGTTGAGTACGACTGGGTTGTCATAGTTGAGGTATGAATCATACCAGAATTGTTCGATGTAGCTCGATTTCCCCGTTGCGTACTTCTTCAGTTTCTCTTGCAGCTGCTTGCCCTCCCCTGTCTCAAATTCTCGTACGGCTACCTTGGTCTCTTCATGCTCTCGGTCGGACTGTAATGGTGCAAGGGCTTCGAGATACTTTTTCAGCGTTGAGCTTAGGTCAGGTATTGGCAGTTTGGGGAGACTGTCTTGAGCCGCATAGGTGATGCCAGGCCTGATATTCGGCTTTTTGATCTTGATGGGCTCCTGCGAGCTCTTGGGGAAGGAGTCCCTGGCATCGGTCGCTGCCTCGGAGGATCGGTTGTCTGGCTCAGACGGCGCCCTGCCGTCTGATCTCGAGTTGGCCGAACTCATAGACGCGAGAAGGGACGTGGGCTTGGTAAAATATCTGTTGGTTGATCTGGGAAAAGTCATGGTCAATAACCTTTTTCACGCGTATAATGCGGCTAAACAGGTGGGTATGGACAAAAGCCGTAAGGCGGTCCGGTAGAAGTAGTGGCAGTCGTGAAGGCAGTAAGACGGCATCTAGACAACAACCAGGCCGACATCACGGCCGGATGCTGTACGAGTAGTGCGGAGACGCAGTATAAGCTGCGAAAGGAGATGTTTCTCGGAAAGTGAGATTGATAGAAACTCTTTCCGACATTTCCCCCGCGACAGATGGAGCACAGGAAGCATGTGACGCGGGCTTGAATGGAGCGCCCCAACCTGTGTGAATGGCAAAACTTCGTGGTGCACTGAGATTGGAATGTGGAACCAGAAAGTTCTCCAATGGAGCAGTCTAGACGCTCGCAAACATGGGGATGCGTTTCTGCGGCGCTAGAAATCGTTCGGTGGTACGGAACGGCTTACCAAACAGTTCGACCTTGCAGACTTTGGGGGAGCGCTCGTGTGGACGACGCGCAAAGCACACGTGCGGCGAGTCGCATGAGCCTGGCAGGCTCAAAGTGGGAGGGTCTTTAACCGGCGGATGAACTGAAGATGAAGCTTGGATATTGAGAGATGCAGTCCCCTGGGTATGGCCAGCCCGGTCAAGAGGAGCTTCGGAGAATCACACAGGATGAATAAGAATGATGCTACTGCAATATTTCTACGTGGGATGTATGACACGAGATCAAGAGCAGATTTAGAACCAGTTAAACCGCCTGCGTGAGCGAGAAACTGGCGAGCCGTATGATCTGCGACGTCACGCATGAGCCATGCCCCTGCAAAGAGTCCAGGCCTGTCAAACTGAGTCCGCGAAGGAGCCACCTGGTGGTCGTTCGCGCAAGCCCACCCCGGGAGAATTTGCAATTGTTGATGTGTTAACAGGAGATATATAGATAGCGGAATGGCATGTCCTACAACCAACAATGTAGAAAGGGCAGTGTGATGCTTGAAAGTCCCAAAATTTTGCCCCGAGGCCTTGGGACACAACTCGCATTTGTGTGGGGAAGCTCGGACTAAAGGGGGATGTTTTGCCGAACTTGAGGCGAGCTCTCGGAGAATCGGCAAGCCCAAAGGGGCCACGCCACCCCTTAATTTTTACCCGCCCACGGACGGAATTGAAACAACTTTGACGAGTTTACGTTGGCATCCGGAATCACGGCGTCACATAAAAAGATCGTCTCAGCAGAAGCAAGGGTAGATTCCTCTGATCTTCCGTCTGGCTGTATACACACAAAGGGTAGAATTGAAATGTCTCAATACCAGTCGCTTCACTGGAATCGAGGGAGAGTATGCAAGAGTATACCCAAGGAAGAGAAATCTGGTTATTGTACCAGTCTGCACCAACATCAACTCGTGGTCTCGGAACGAGCATCAAGTCAAGCTGAATGCAGCAAGTATGCACCATGACCACGCGTGTAAGAATGAAGCAACGCACGCCTTCAACCACGAACCAAACCACCCCCCACCCCCAACCCCCATTGCATGTCTCACCTAGAATGCCAACCGGCAAAATAGATGGTCTTTCAAGCCAGAGGACAGAGATCAGCTGTTGGAAGCTTTGCATGGTCTCGGTCTAAGAAGATGGGACAATGACGACTGGTTCGCCGAGTGGTTGCGCAATGTTAGCGCCATACTCACCCTCGAAGTTTCCTACAAATGACGGTTAGCATGTTTACTCGGTACCTAAGGCAGGGGGGGGGATAGGCATACCTGGAGGGCTGTAATTGCACACTGTGAACCACGGAGAAACAGCGGCATTGGTATTTGCAAGGCCATTCGGGCAGTTGACCGTGGCACAGCCAACACCAGTGGTCGACTGCCAGACAATCTGCGAGAAGTGGCCCCATGACTCGAAGTTGGTCATATCTGGCTGAGCCTGGCCGTATGGCAAAGGAAAGAAGCCGATCTCATCGTTGTACATTTCGTTTGTGATGAGAGCAGGGACACCATCTGGAGGTGCACCAGCGCCGATGTTTTGGCCATAACCGCCACCACCAGCTTGACTGTTATATGTTAGAAAGGTGGGGAGGGAATGTGCGAATGATGAGTGAGCTTACGTGTTGTGAGCATAGACACAAGACTCGGCAATCTGCTGAGCAATGTTGGCCATGTTATCATCCCAGACCAAGGCTTGCGCAGAGTGATTTTGGCGGTGGTTGTTGTGCTGGTCGAGAATGGCTTGTGCATAGCTGTTGGGGGCGGAGCTACTAGCAGCAGCAGGGGCAGACGACCAGCCCACAGCGGCGGGAGTTGAAGTTGAGGTACTAGCAGGGGCTTCAGAAGTCCAGGAGGTAGTTGTTGTTGGATTGACTGACTGTCCCCAGTTGCTCCAAGTATCTGTGGGATCGGCGGAGGCGGTAGTGGAGCTGGTAGTGACTGGATCGACTGACTGTCCCCAGTTGCTCCAAGTATCTGTGGGATCGGCGGAGGCGGTAGTGGAGCTGGTAGTGACTGGATCGACTGACTGTCCCCATTGCCCCCAAGCTTCAGTGGGACCAGGAGCCCAGCCTCCCGTCTCAGTGACGGTGACGGTGTAGGTGTCGGTCTCGGTGACGTAGTAGCGCTTCTCAAGGGGCTTGGACAAAGCCATCGCCGCCATGAGGGAGGTTGTAACAAGAACGGATTTCATGTTGACAGGTATAGAATGCGGTCTAGGGGATGGTAATGGATGTAGAGCGGTATGACTCGAGAGTGTCAGGTGAGTGGAAGGCTGTGATTAACAGTGGGAATTCGAAGCGATCCGTTTGTAAGAGGAAGAGACCTGGCGCGAGGTGTCTTCACTGCTATTTTGGTCTTAGATCCACTTGGTTACACAACTTTCACTCCAGGTGGATTTTGGTCTTGTTTCGGGGTAAGGATAAAAGGGTCGACGCAGTCGATGGATAAGCACAAAGTCAAAAGAGTGACGAGTCCTGGACACTCTGAATGAATGAAGAGTGTGCAAGAAGGAGCGGCGTTGGGCCAAAGGGTAGCGACGACGAGGTGAGGAAGGAAAAGAAGAAGGGGGCTATTGGCGCAAGCTGAGGGAGGCGAGCCAAGTTTTGTAAGGGCGATCTTGGGACCTGCGGGGATGATGAGATTGGCGCGATCCGCAAGCAATCTGTCTTGAAACAAGACCGGATCAGGACGAAAGGCACTGGAATTACGTGTGCTCCTCAGAACTAAAATGAGGTAAAATTGCTAAGACCAGCTTAAACTGTGTTCACCTCTTTTGCTTATCATTCTTCAGATTCCATTCCTACAGTGCGACGAGAGTTGGATCATATACGGCCAAGTATCAAATATGAGACCTCTCATTCGATGCTCTTTGAGGTCAATTCAGTTCGAGACACAATCACCGGTGCTCGTGCAACCGCATTTTCCCTCGAGGTATGCAAAGACCATTATCTGCATGGTTGTCCCACACGGAAGTGTAGCGCCGCTTACTGCTATTGCGATATTCATTCGGCCTGGGCTTGAAGATGGAGAAGGAGATGAGCTGAAAACGGATGCCGCCTTGGATTGGGTGGGAAAACATGGGGGAAGCTCCAGTGAACGGTTGCCCCTGCCTTAGCTCATCCTTTAACCTTTAGTCTTCCCGCCGTGCAGCAGCCAGGTGGGCCTTCCAGGCGTCGATTGGAGGTTGGGGCGAAAAAAATTTCGCAAAAAGCTTAGCGCTGTGATCTGTGGGTGGGCACTCTGATAAGTTCAGGGATCAGCTGACGGAAAGCTTCTAGTCGGAGAATTTAAAGGAGAAACAAAGCCCACGAGGATCAAAATGTCATTGTCTGATCGCTCCAAGGGTTCAAGCGAGTCCAACCACCCCCCTTTCATTTGTAGAAATTGGCAAACGTGGTTTTATTTAGCCACTCACGTACATTAAAGCTAGGATGACAAATTTTAGTGCACCAGTAGTTGGTGGGGAGCGTGGTACAGAGTGGCACCAGTTCTGAGAGATGGTGGACGTGCTCTCAGTCGGGCATGGCGGGAAGGACTTGACGAAATTTTAAGCGTCCAACAAGGGAAGTTGCTACTCAAGACATGCTGTACAAGTTACAGAGTCTGCGTCGCCCTGTTTCGAACTGATCCTCGCGCAGTTACCCGGCCAGACTTGAAATGCCTTCGCGGGTTGCCTAACACTTAAGCCAGTTCTCCATGTCGGTTGGTCTATGCAGCAGGCGACTACGGAATCCGGCAGTCGTCATCAATGCAACTGCTGAAACTTTCTCGAGAATTCCTGGCTGCTATAGCTACTGACCTGTCTGACCCCAGTGCTCAACTGCGATTGAGAAGGCAGACAGATGTGTACATATCAAGCAGCGAGAGGTGCAGCAATGCTAGGCCTGCGGGCAAAGCAGGTATCAAGTTGGCCGTGCCAGAGCCCAGAGTCATATGTATGGAGTACAGAAACACCTCCCTCTGCATTGCCACCGAACAACGCACGCATCACTTTGTCAAGGCGGACTTCCACATAGCACGTGGTAGATACCTCTTTCTGTCTCCCTGCTTGTTGTCTTTTGCTCCCCAGCCCAAAGGATGCCTACATCACACGTCTGATGTTGCCGGACTCATCTGAACAGTATTGATCCAGACGGCCTCCGCTATCTGAGGTCTTGCGTGAGCTCTCGGGTCATATTCTTACGTGTCAACTTGGCATGGCGTGGTTAGAAGGTTGTACCTTGGGAAAGCCAACATTCAGCCTTGGAGTGTATGGCCAGGACACTATCAATCGAAAATGCATTCTCGCGGAAACCTGAATAACTCCCTGAAACCATGTGACATGCAGAAGTGGCGTCCTAGAAGTCGAAACAATTTTGACTGTATTGGCTGACCTCGAAAGTCCTAGATGCCGAGATGAATCTCTTTGTTGGACAACGGTACCTCTAAGTCTTTGAGGAAGGGCATTCATAGTCTATTTAATCGTACTACCATTCCCCCTAGCTATGTTCATCTTAGAGGTTTGGTCAACATCCCTTGGATCCAGCAATCGAAGCCCGCGGTGTATGCCCTTGATCTGTGCTCTTGATCTTTTCGGGGTCTTCATTGCGGTCGTAGGCTTTGTTCAAGAGCCGCACGAACCACGATAGTATCCTTCATAATTACCCCGAGCAGGATCAATTTGTTGGCCATCCGTCTCAACACCTCAGCCCCACTCGATCGAGCACAAAAGCCAATTTTTGAAATCGAGATATCCCAGTGTGCTAGTTGCCTGCGTTATAAGGCTTTCGACCCTTCTGTCAAACTGTGTACAACATTTCTATTAAACTAGACATTTTATGCGATCTGTTCTTTGTCCAGGCTGTCCAGGCCTTGACCTGCTGCTGTTCCCCAAGTATTGCTAAGAAATTGGTCCGAAATTCATGCGGTTGCAGGCAACTTGAGACACGATAGCAAATAGCAGCCGTTGCTCAATCTATCGACAAGGATCACCTAGTATCTAACGCGCGGCGGACTGTAGCCATGAACGTTGGGAATCGAATTTCGTTGATGCTCTCCGACCATTTTTTTGTGAATAGGCTTGAGCTGCGTTCTTGCCAACTTAATAAGACCCAGATAGCAGTGACAGGACGACCTCGACGGTGTTGATAAGGCTCTCAGCCAGGACGGCGTAGAGGATCGTGGCTCCAAGCAGGATGACAGAATTCTCAAGCCTGCTCCAGTTTGGCGTCATGCCTGGCCCACCACAATGGCCGTCTGTCTCAACCGCGGGGACACTCTTCATAACAATTGACCATGGTAGGTGGCTTCGGGGGAGGGTTCCGTTGGGAGTCATCGAGAGAATCATGATTATGTCGTACATCTTCTCGATGGTGGACAAGCCGTGAATCTCGCAAATCGGATGAAGAATCATGAAGACCCCTCATATGCGGGAACGGTATTCGTCCTTGCATTATTTCACAATGAAGCGCCACGTTCCAAAGGACAAATCCTGAGAGCCATGATCGGATTAAACATTGCGCTCCCCTATGGCAGCCATGTCCTGAGGGAAAGCCAATGAATTTATGGTAGAGACATGGGAATGATCTAATTGCGAATGACGTCTTGAACCAGGCACAGCAAAATGGAGATGAGAACCAGGATCATTTCCGAGATCTTTGAAACGCTGCCAGAATTGCTAATATATTGCGGAAGCTACTAACAAACGGCATGCTGAAGAATGTTCACGTGGATACATATTCATCCCGCCGCAAAACCCCGAGCTACTTGGTCATACTTTCGCGTACCCTTGTGTTGGGATTACCTGCAGGAACGACTCTGGGTTCCGTCGTCAAAGTTCGAGTAGACCTTAGTCCTGAGGGTCAGCGTCATCAGAATGTCTGTGCTACCTTGGCAGATGGTGATGATGATGATCCTGCTTCTCGACTTGCCGTTGAGGTTTCCGGTGAAACCGAAACCCATGATAGGCGTGTACTTCATGGGCATGTTCCTCATGGGAGTGTACCTCACAGGCGTGCATCTCATGGGTGTGTCATGGGCGTTGTGGCTCATACACGTGTCCTTGTCAGAGGGTAAGTGTCTATTAATCGCACGTCCGACATGCGACTAGTAGGTCGGGTGTTCTGTAATCGTAAGCCGGGCTTGCTGGCCCAATCTGTGAGATGGATGAACTTGTCTTCTGTACCGTTTTCCTTTCTTATCACTTTGCCACCTTACCTTGCTACCTGGGACCTACCCACAGAGCTTCACATAGTTGGTTAACTTAGTCAATAAATCTGTCAGACATTCAGGTATTTAGGTAATCGTTAGCCTGACTTGCGATTAGAATCTGGCCGAAATCTGTGTGATGAGCTGGTGTCGCTCATAACGATTATGCCGTAGACCGTTTCGTCGCCTCCAAGTCCAGGTATTAGCCTGAGTACCATGCGAATATGAAGAAGGAATGGTAAATACTGCGCGTTCAAAAGGCTAATGCTTACTTCGTGAAAGTTGAAACCAAAAGGTCCATGACCATAAGCATGCTTTTGGGCAAGCTGATGACATCTTCCCTCAGACCAGGACCAAGCACGTCTAAAGATCACCCTTTTTAGGGACAACCCTTCCATCTATTATGAAGACTTGCTCCATCCCATCGATTTTCCCATCCTCGTAGAGCTTAATGGCGGCTTTGATATTGGTGTGCTGTTGTTCGGGTTGATGGTTAGGATTATTCGGATCAAAGTTAGCCGCGGAGCCCTTGGATGCGCTTCTGAACATCGGAAGATCTGGGGAATGAGGTCGCAGGTGCAAATTCGATCGTGGCCTCCATTGCGTTGATGATTTCTGATTGGGGCTTAGAGATGAGTGTGCATGAGTTGAGAAGGGGTGGCCTCGGTTTTGTGCCAAGGAAAATGCCTCACCGAAGGCAACCTGAGTTGGAGTGCTCGACACAAGTGAACGAACGATTACCAAAAGCCTCAACGCTTGCCAAATCTCAGAAGAACTCCGAGGATGGCGAGTACAGAAAGTGAAGACCCGTTTCTCCAAGTACAATCGTAGGCTCACCTATCAACTCCTGTCACCACTGGCCCACCAACTAACACACCACCAACAGAGACGTCCAGACAACCCTCCGCGCTACCCGCCCTCTGTTCTCCTCCTACCTCCGTATCCGCACTCTGGCAACCTCGGCAACTTCGCCTGAACTTCAGCAGTCCCGCTCCGAGCTCCTCGCTACCCTCCAAACCCTCTCGGCCGATCTCGCCGACCTAGTCGACTCCGTGCAAGCCGTTGAGCACGATCCTTACCGCTTCGGCCTCGACGTCGACGAAGTAGCCCGCCGACGGCGCTTTGTACAAGATGTTGGGGGCGAGGTGGAAAGTATGCGGAAAGAGCTGGAGGAGACGGTCGAGAATGCCGCGAACGCCAGAGTGAACGGAAGATTACCTGATCCTGGAAGCTTTGACGACGACAGAGATGGGGACGACCCATACGGCGAGTTCGAAGCGCAGCAGCAGGTTGAGATGATGCATGAGCAAGACGAGCAGCTCGATGGAGTCTTTAAGACTGTGGGCGTGCTTAGGAACCAGGCAGAGGACATGGGCAGGGAACTAGAAGAGCAGGGCCACATGTTGGATGAGGTTGATACGTTGGCCGACAGGGTGGGTGGGAAGTTGCAGAATGGTGTGAAAAAGGTTGGTTATATCATCAAGAAGAATGAAGGTGAGTATCCTAGAGGGAAGTTTGAACTTGGTGAGACAGGTGCTGATTTCAGACAGATACGGTGTCAAGCTGCTGCATCGCTATCTTGATCTTCGTACTCATTTTACTGCTCATCTTGGTTATTGTTCTATGAGAGATAAATTCTCCCTGCTGCATCAGTTCATACCCGAGGTTTCTTCTCAAGAAAACATTATCGCCACTACGACAGACACTCCCATGTCATCTGCATGTATGCAGGCATAAATTTTGCCTGCGGGATTGGTTCTTGATCATCGTAGGAGATGAACTCAATTTGTAAGTTCCTAGACCGCTAGGTTTCGATGTGATACTGAATGGTGTACCACAGCGCCTCGAGGCAACCTCTTCCAAATGCGCCCGACTGGGACAGTGTATTTGGGAAAATACTTCTGGCGTTCATCGTCATTATCATAACAGTACTATCTGGAAAATTCGAAAAGCGCAAATAGGCTACGACTTCCAGACAAGCAGATTGAAAAATCCCTACTCTGCTTCTACAAGAGCTATACGCCATTTCTCAGACTTCATTCAACAAGGTCTTCGGATATATGGAAGAAATTTTAGAGGGAAAATATCTGCTAAGCCATGCGCTGAGACGGCAAGATGGCAGGACAGGACTGCGCCGGTGCTGGAAGAGATTTGTTTGGCATCATGTCGAGTGTGAGATAAGAGGGCTGGAGCCTTTCTTGTGGGTATACAAAGGAAGGTCTCACAGTATCGAGCATTTTGCTGAAGCAGTAATACCTATTCCCGTAGAGATAAGAAATTGCAGCAGCCTAACTAGACTTTCTCACTTTCAGTGTGTCGATCTGTTAAGCGGGCCCAGGTACGGCGGGTAAAAGTCCCGTCAACAACCGACTCGCCGATCAAATAAATGGGCGCCTCAGTTTCCCAAAGTAGATGGTCAGCTCGAAAGGGGAAAAAGCAGCTGCAAATGCTTCCACAAGGTCTGCACAGCTAACCTCACGGATAACCTTAGGGGCCAGTTCGACCACGAATGCCAATATGGACACGCGCAAAAGGAAAAAGAAGGTGCTACTCATGGGCAAGAGCGGCTCCGGCAAATCCTCCATGCGCTCGATAATCTTCAGCAACTATGTCGCAAAAGATGTACGCCGTCTGGGTGCGACCATCGATGTCGAGCATAGCCATGCGAAGTTCATGGGAAATCTCACATTGAACCTGTGGGACTGTGGCGGGCAAGCGCACTCCTCCTCCAGATGACCCTCATGAATATATGAGTTCTAACGCGGGCAACAGACAAGCCGCCTTCACCGAATCCTACCTGGCCACGCAGCGTGAAACCATCTTTTCCGATGTTGCGGTCTTAATCTACGTCTTTGATATCGAGTCCCGCGAACTCGAGCAGGACCTCGACACCTACGGCGCCATCATCAAAGCCCTGAAAGAATTCAGCCCCTCCGCCTACGTCTTCTGCCTCGTCCACAAGATGGACCTCGTGCAGAATGAACACCGCGAGCGCATCTACGAGGAACGCTGCCGCCTCATTCTCGCCCGTTCCGAGGACCTAGACGTGGAGACGTACGCAAGCAGTATCTGGGACCAGACGTTGTATAAAGCATGGGCGGGGATCGTACACAAGATGATACCGAATCTAGTTGTCATTGAAAAGTTTCTCAAGGCCTTTGCGAAGCGGATCGGTGCCGAGGAAATTGTCCTGTTTGAGCGGAGCACGTTCCTGACGGTTACGAATGTGGTCACCGAGTATGGGGAGGAGAATCCGAATGCGGATCGACACGAGCGGATCAGCAATATCATGAAGACCTACAGGCACTGCGTCGCGCGGAACACGCGGACCACACCGGCTTCGGCGGGGTTTGTGTTGCTAAAGGTGCAGACGCTGCAGTTCAATTGCTTCCTGGCAAGGTTTACGGACAATACGTATATCTTTGTCGTCATTCCGCCTGGCGAGGCGGCTTTCAACTGCGCCGTTTTGAACACCATGATGGCGAGGGATGCCTTCAAAGGGCAGACTCGCGTAGATGATGGGGAGCCGGGCGGCTTGGGACACGATACAGCTGACCAGAAAGCACAGCGGTCAGGGTAAAAAGTGTTGTGCATACGGGTGATGGCGTATGGAGCGGCAACCTTGCACTTGAATGACACAAGCGAATACGGAAGCATCATGCGGAGTGGACGCTGATGCAAGGTCCATTGTCAGACCAGAAAGACAGATAAGAACGCGGCGTGCTTGATCTGCTCTGGGACAAGAGGTAGAGAGAAAAATTTTCAAGCAAAGACCGAGACGACACTCGTTTTGTGGCTGAGTTTGAGCAGCAAAGCATGCGAGGGACGCTGTTCGCATACCATTCGGGCTTTTGCAAAGGGCCACAATTGCTTCGATGTACGCCGAAATGAGACTCGCACGATAAGTCGGGTTCAGAAGTGAACCTCCTGAAGATTGTTGATCTGCAATGATATTCAAAGACGGGGAGGACGAGAAGTATGAAAGATAGGAGAGATGCGTCGCTGAGATGAGGAGAATTGCGTGCATGAGGAAGTCGTGCTTGCTAGGAAATTAAACAAAGCCGTCGAATTGGTGGGCAGCAGGAAAGGCTAGACCTACCTGGAAGGACAGACACGTTGGTGTGAGGAGAAGTTGTGGCTGATGTCTCATTCCATTATTGAGATCGACTCGAACATTGATGCCTTTGGCGGTGCTGCTTGCGGCACTCCCCCAAACTACATGTCTCTTTCCGTTTGACGCAATTCCGGCATGATGGATGCTTTTCATCGCGCGGTAGATATGAGAATACAAATCGACGTGAGGAGTCATCACTGTTGACAAAACCTTGACCTTCCTTTCCGGCAAACTATACATCCTTAGCGCGACTTTTCATGCGGACGGCGGCGAATAGGTTTACCGCCTAAATCGATATCCTGTACGGAGTCATTGACATTTTCAATTGACACCTGGAAGAATTGGAAGGGCCTGGGCTTTGACTCCATAGTGACGCAAAAGACGACTTTCTAGACGAAAGCAGAGCAACCTTATACAACCAGAACGGAACGAAGGTGAAAGGAAAGGGTAGATGAACATTGTAGGCAAATGGGAGGAGAGTCGGAGGAGGGAAGGGTGAGAGATGACGAGGAAGGAAAGGGCAAGGGATCAACCTCGTATGCCCGATTGAGAATGTGAGATAGCTACCTTAGGCTCCACTTTTGCTTTTGGGGTGCTCATCCTGCAGAATTAGGACAAACAGTGCAAACCAAGTTCACGAGGCAGCTTTCCTCCTCTCTTCCCTCACCGCGCTCCAAACTCACAACACGGAGAACTTTTCGTCCAGCATCAGCTTTCTTATGGCCGGTCATGGCTGCCACCATTCCATCTTCTCCTCTTGACTACTCGTCACCTCCTGAGTCAGTCGGTACTTTTGCATCACAATTTGCCCGCACTCTAGTCGAAGATTACGCAAAGAACGAACTCGCACCCGACCTAACCTCCAAAATCCTGTTTGCCTTCCTCGACCATCTACCTCCAGACGGCCTATGCAATGTTTGTGAAGATATCATACAAACTCGGGATAATCTACGTGAGCTGGCTGACCATTACGTTTCGAACATCCTCATTCCTAGTATGTTCTCTCCCGTCTTCTAATTCCTCTACCTCCTAACTCCCCTACCTCCCTCGAACTCTGCTCCCTTTACTGACAACTTGAACAGTCCGAGCCAGCGGTGGTAAGACACCCTCAGGACTCACAACTTCGCGTTTTTTCGATTTAAGCGATACCGATACCGATGCCATTGCCTCCGAGATCACATCCCAGAAAGGCAATCAAGCGAAGCTCAAGGCCCAGTGTCTTGCCCGTGATAATAATCGTTGCGTTTTAAGTGGAATGTACGACTTACGAATGGCACGAAAGCTGCCTCCTGCGGTGTCGCAAAATCTCGCTGTGGACAATACTGAGATAGCTGAAGTCATTGAGCGCATCCTCCAAGATCGAGATGAGACGGCTTGCCTAGCTGCTGACGGTAGCACACCGATCAGAACATTACTGATGGCGTTTTGAGATGCATTAAGCGTTCGACCTAGCTACCAGATGGCAGCGACGAAGAAGAAGAAGCCTTGCATGGTGGGCGGCTGAAGAAGGCCCTTTGGAGGTCCGACTTGGCTGCTTCAACTATGGACGACAGACTTGCGGAGAGTGGCTTAGAACAGAAGCAAGGGGTCCTCCTACTCAACGGGGCAGTTGATTAAATTCATCTGGTCCATGAATCGGAAGGAAAAGGGTGTCATGATCTTTGGCTTCTTGGCCTCGCTCGTCACAGGGTCATCCCATTCAGTGACGGCTATCCTCTTCGGCAGCGCGATTGCATCATCCTCGAATTCCAACGTGGCTACCGGTGCACACGATACCAACTTCTAGGCTTGAATGTTTCTGATGCTCGGCGTTGTTTTGCTTATCTTCTATCTCCTCCAAGGAACAGCTTTTAGATTCGCTTCGTCACAACTTATTCGCCGTGCTAGAGCTGTAGCGTTTCGTTCCATTCTCCGACAAGATATAGCCTTCTTTGAAGAAGAAAAAAATTCCTCTGGTACTCTTGCGTCATTCCTCTCCATCGAAACTAATCAGCTGGCCGGTATAAGTGATGCTACGCTTGGGGCCATTATCAATTTCACGTTTACCGTCATTGGCGCTACTGCCGTGGTATGTTCGTTTTGATGGAAACTCGCTCTTGCCCTCGTCTCCACCATGCCGATCCTTCTTTCCTGTGGATTTCTCCACCTCTGGGTCTTATCTAGGCTCGAGAAGCAGGCAAAATGCCACACTGAAGCCGCAGCTTTTGCTTGCGAGGCCACTTCTGCGATCTGCACGGTGGCATCTTTGACACTGGAATAAGATATCTGGCAACGATACCATCAGAAGCTTGATGCTCAAACTGCTGAGGATTTGCGACATATCTTGCTTTCTTCGACGCTCTACGCCATGTCACAGTCGTTCAATCTGTCTTGTTTCCTAGTATGGAGGCATCTTAATTGTAAGGCACGAGTACACAGTACAACAGCTCTTCGTCTGCTTCGTCGCTGTCATATGGACCTCGCAGTCTACGGCCGCCATCTTCTCGTATGCACCTGATATGGGGAACGCGAAACAAGCCGCAAAACATTTGAAAGTATTTCTTAAATTGTAGTAGCCTGATAGATCTTGGTATTCCGTGACACCGTTGTCCTCGAAATACGCGTTGACCAATCTAGCTTCCCAATTCGAACCCAAAAATCGCCCAATCCTCAGTAACTTCGTTCTTGACATTTCATTGCACATGCAAATACCCTGGGTCCTTCCTCTCAAGCTCCTCTCTCGGAGAGCTCGTCGGCGGTCGAAGCGTGAACGCCGACACCACTGAAAAGATTACCGTGACACACATCAGCCCGGTGGTCAACCAGGTCAAGACATAGAACGCGCTCGTCGACCACGCGACTCCGTTCTCCACCACGGGTTTAGTCTTGAGTAACTTGTGTGTTATCGCCGTGATCTTCGCCGACGACAAGATCAATGTATTGAGTGCAGCGATGCTTGCAAGGTACCCCACCCTCGGCCAAAGGAGCGGAGACTCTGTCGTCAGCCTCGGCGTCGTGACGATAGTGATGAAGTAAGTTATTGTCGTCAAGCTGGCGAATGCGATGGCGATTGCCAGACAGACGAAAGGCATCTTCGTGTTGAGGACAGCGAACGACCAAGTCGAGAGGAGAGGACTGTCGACAGGGAGACCGGCATCAGCTGCCAACAGCTCTGGCAGTGAGAACTTGTAGCCCCCCGCCATCACCGTGCAGACTTTGGAGGCTTCGTTCTTGAGATGTGTGCTGGCAGACTGCCACATGCCCTTGCAGACCGAGAGGTAATGAAGCTCGTACCAGTCTGGGACGTTGCCTTGATTCGAGATGCCTTGGTTGGCCAGCTGGGTTTTGACCGATGAGGTGTCGAACTAGATCGGACTCGTGAGTACAGGAAGCTGTTTGGGAAGTTACCACGTACGGTCAATATAGGCGATTTTTGAAGAGAATGAGGAAATCGCCCAGCGACGAGAGTGATGATTGCGAGCACTAGGACCAACGTTGTCAGGGCTTCTATGTGAATTAGATTGAGACTCCCAGTTGTGGAACGACGGTTGGAAGAGTTCGTCATATTGGATTTTCGATGGTGCTTGGTTGTTCAGTGGCTAATATAGGTATCATTCAATGCCCCCGACAAAGGGAGAAGAAACTAAAGCAGTAGAACACCTATTCAGAACAGACAGCCGACTGTTTTACATATTTCAGTTGCAGGGAGGATCTGCAGTCTTTTTCTTTCGCTGTGATGTGCCTTTGCGACGTACTGCTATAATTACCCCCGCGCGACGAAGTAAAATGCCTCAGAGCCGCCTCTCCCTGATTGGTCGCACTACCGAGTCCCTTGGCACCAAGCAGAAGCTTAGCGGTTGCAAAGCACTCAAGACAATGAGGGGTGTTGTCGACATTACTCAGGGAGCCCCGGGTGACCGTTACATGTGGTCGCGCGAGCTCTCGCGCGCTCACCATGGATCGGAGCAGGGTGAGTCCTTCGACGTGGGTTGAGATTTCTTCAACGATTTGGCACAATCAAATCGCAGTTCTTCATCGATATGGCACTTGCTGATACCTCTTCACAACACGCGCCGTGATCAACCACTGAAAGCTGTTTGCGTAGCTAGACGACAGGACCCTAAACACGGTTCGAATAACCTCCTGCTCCGAAGACCTCATCTTCGTAACCCGATATGGTAAGAGGAGAGGGACTATGGAGCAAAGGCATGATTCATCGGAGAGTTCTTGTGTTTGCTGTAACTCTTCAGTGTTGATGCTCTCCGTGTTCTTTGTTTGCTGTGACACCCAAACTCAGTGACCTTTCACTATGTCATTGTTCGAATTCACCAACACAAACCAACCACAACATTCTATCATTCTTGTCAGACCTTACCTCGAATGCATCATAGCGTATTTGATCCTGAGAAGCAATTCACCCTGAAAGCTCTGCTACTCAATCGTGACCACTTCATCGTCCAACTTCTCCTGCCTGCTCAACAAACCCGGTTTTCCCGATGTCTTGCACAAACCCTTTAGCTCTTGCGCTGACATTGATTGACCTCTTGTGCCTCTTAGGTCAGGTTGTGTCTAGCAGGGCTTGTAATCCTCTGACGAGTAGGAAAGCCCCCTCTTGCTGCTGTCCTGGCTTCAGATCAAGCTGACTTTCCGCTTTAGCAACATGCCCTCCAAACCCTGGCCTAGCAAGCAAGTCCAACTTCATCGACTTCACCCAACAGTCTACACTGCCTGCAAACTGGACCCTTGCAAACTACGAAACTATCACTTATGGACCTAACGGCGCCGAGTTTATGTTCTCTAAGCGCCACGATGCTCCCTCCATCTCGACAGATTTCTATATCCTGTTCGGGCATATCGAAGTAGTCATGAAGGCTGCTCCTGGTGTCGGGATTATTAGCAGCGTTGTTTTGATGTCAGATGACGCTGACGAGATTGACCTAGAGTTCTCCGGGAACAACTTTGGTGCCGCTGGCGGAAAGGTTCAAACAAATTACTTCGGCAAGGGAATGATAGGGAACTACGATCGTGGCACTCAGCCTATGGTGGAAGATCCACAGACAGAGTTCCACACCTACGCGCTTGACTGGAGTTCTACGTCGCTGATGTGGTCTGTCGATGGAGCGGCAATCCGTACACTTCCAAACAGCAACGCAAACAGTGGTCCGTATCAATACCCACAGACGCCAGTGAGGCTTCAGATTGGCTTGTGGGATGCTGGTGATGTCGATACACCTAATGGAACTGTATTATGGGCTGGTGGATACACTGATCTAAGCAAGGCGCCGTTCACAATGTTTGTAAAGAGCGTCAACATTACGAATGCGAGCCCCTGCTCTGGAGGCTATCAATATACCGACATGAGCGGAAGCTGCCAGAGCATCAAATGTGTCGATACCGATTTTTCTTCAAGCTCGAACGCGACACTAGCAGGTACACTTGTGAGCTCTAGCCAAACTGGGAATGCAGCCTCCTCTGCCTTACCAACCTCTAGCAGTACCTCGTCTGCCGGCAGTTCTAGCACAATGGTCCCAACAGCTCCATGCAATCTTCTGCTGTGGTTGAGCCTATTCCTATTGAGACGCCATCTAGCACCATAGTAGCAACGGTGCCGCTACCAACTACATCAACTTTGACACCAACTTCGAGCAACACAATCGCGAATTCGTCATCTGCCCAGAACCCAACCCAGACAGCATTCACTGGTATGTCCACAACTACAGTCTGTGCCAACAATCCAAAGAACTCAACAGCTCAACCACTCAACTCGTCACCAACCAACCCTCCCTCCGTCGTGACGCAGAGTTCACCACAATCGCCTCCCTACTATACCCCCGCCAACTTCACTAGCTCTGCAGGTTTTAGCATCTCTTCCGACTTCTCGAGCACCAGCAACCCTGCAAGCACTTCTGACTCTCCAAGCACCTCTCTCTACATGCCATCCACCATATCCCTCAACTCCACTTCGACCGCGACTAGTCTTACCACAGCCTCGCCCTCAACCCGATTGGCCAGCGCAAGCGCCAGACTGCTACCGTGGCCAAGGTGGATGTCATTCTTCAGACAGCGACCACGTTACTGAAATGGCAGAGCTGGAATTTAAATCTCGGCTCCGCACTTGCCCCCGCCTGGCCTTTGAACACACAGTGCTTGCTTTGAGGCGGATAGTCCTAGCCGCAGAGTTGGGGGAAGACGAATACTATTAGCAAGGAACGCAATCTTGTCGAAGACGACATTGCCATGACAGACGCCATCCAAGGTGCTGTAGGATATTAGGTCCGGAGACGTCAAGGATCCCGCAGCTCTGCATAGGAGCCTCTCGAACTTATCGAATACCGGCCGAACAGTTTGGTCTGAAATAGTTCATGCACAAATGGGATATGCGAATAGTCCAATTCAATTCAAATCAATCCCTGTCCTTAAGTGCAAGTCTGCTAAATCTAGCTGTACTCGCATCTCTTCCTCAGACACGCCCACTTTCCAGTGATGCGTGGTATGTTTGACTATTCTCAGGATTCCTGTTGTTCCTCTTATATTCTCCTGGCCCCTGAAGGACTGCCTCGTTACCGTGGAAAGGCACTTTCGATTTGGGGAGTATATTTTGGACCAACGAGCTCCTTGCCATAGAGTGTTACTACAAGTATTTCGATAATCAAGTTAGCTTAGAAGAATGTGCGTGTTGGGTATGCTGTGAGTCGTTCGTTGGCTACGTTCCTCTCCGCCTCTAATGCTAACTTTACTTCTCGCCCATACAAACCTGATATGCCAGCTCGACACTGTAGCAGAACCCTATACTTTATCACTTACCTGTTCCTCACAACTTGCAGAAGTCGTCAACCAACCCAAACCTTGCCTCACCCCCCTTATGAGCCAGCCTCCCACAACCGTCCCATCAGTCAAAATTCGGCGCCATCGCAACAAGACTGAAATTCACCTCCCCATCCCCTTCTCCACCCTTGCCCAGGAGGCCTAGAAATGTCTTAACACCCAACTCCAAGGCTCTCTCACTCAGCGCATCCTCCTCCGGCCCCAACAAGCCTCGATCGACCGGACCCTTCATTCCCCCATTGAGCTCCCACAAGTGCCCATCCTCGGCCTTCGCGAAGCAAATAAAATGCTGATAGTTCTCCTCACTCGCATCCGGCGCCACGCTGTCCCCCTGCACAGCCGCGGCCATATGCGCCCTCTCCAACTCTTCTGAATCATAAAGCAACTGCGCTCGATCCTTCGGATCCAACCCCACAGCTCTCTTCAGCAACTTGTCGAGAGTCGAGTCTGGCTTGATATACGTCTTCCCGCCGCCGTTAGCGAGGCCATGCAATAAAGCGATGAGGCCGCAGGCGTGGCCGATGGTCTGCTTGAACCAAATGACAGGCTCAGAGGGGCCAGAGCGGTCGTAGGTTGCCTGGGCGTCGTACTCGGCGTCGCGGGCACGGTGGTAGATTGAGGCGGGGCAGAGGAAGATGAGGGCATAGACGGGGCGAGGGATGAAAGAGAGGAGGTCAGGGTCGGAGAGGGAGTAGATGTCGTGGAAGCCGAGGGTGGGGGAGACGCCGAGGGAGGTGGCGAGGGTAGACATGACTGCTGGGTTGTTCTCTGGCGTTCACGGTAAGCGGGCTGATCTAAGAAGGAGGGTCTTAGAGGGGGAAGTCACCAAGAGGTATGAACGTCTTCCTCGTGCTCGGCGTGCCGGGGGCGTCTATGCTAGCCATGATGTCGGTAAAGATTGATATGTATGTTGACAATGCCTGAGTTGGAAGTAAGTGCGGAGAGGTCAGTCAGAAAACCAAAAGTCGTTGTCGTGGTAATTGTGCCTTGGAGCCCAGGCATCTCAGATTACGTGTGTGGTGACTGCAAGCTACAGTAGTCACGCCCTTATGCAAAGACATCAGAGGGTTGGTACAATCAAATAGTCAATCCTTGGTTACGATCACCATTTGTGACACATCGAGCGTTTACCACAAGAGTCTGATATAACAGTCACGCTCTTCATAAGACTCAGGGCACGTCGATGCGACAATTGCCCTTCCCCGTTCTGGCGTGTACTTAGGGCGGCGACGCTTACCCCGGTCGGGCGAGCCGCGGGTGCGCGAGGGTGATCCCCTACCCACCTTTGCACCCGTAAACAATCCCCGATGAATCTAAGACCATAGCCTTACGATCCAATGAACATGTCCATCCACAACCGCTACCGAAATGGCAATCTGCTCTAGGTACCTTTGTAGATTGGGTGAGCTCGCGAGCTCTGACCTAACATCAAGCGGAATTCGTTGGTGAAAATCTGAATGGTATATCGGGGAAGTAGGTAATAACTACGAGGCACGCACCACGTTGGGACTTTGCAGTGCTGGCTGATTCTAGCAATTGAAGAGCTGTTCCCGACCGCACCTCACTGTGCGACACACCCTCTATCTCCTAGCCGAACGCGCTGCGAAGTGCCTCCCGTCGGAAAAGCTTTCTCGCAACAGGTGTTTTAGAAAATGATTCGACACATTTTGCTTCGGTTGATTGGCCCTCTTCAGGCGTGCACTTTTGCGAATATAGGCTTGCTGCGCTGACATTTTCTTGCCCATACAATCAAGCTCTCTGTATAAGGTCAGCTAATTATGAGCACAATGCTAGAGCGTGGCTTTGAATTTCCTCAAATTGAATTCGGTAGCCTGATCAATCTAGGACTCGGTGCGGTCTAAGGGAGGTCAAATTTCAACCTGGACATAGATGTCAATAGGTTCTGCCTAATATGCCGAGACAACGAAAAGAGAGCTTGGCGAAGTGTATTCTTGCCCTGCACATGCGGGGCTGCGCAGTTCCAAAGATCTTTTGGCAAAATAGGGCTCGTCTTGGAGCAACACAAGCGTTTTAGATCTCAAGGCAAGTTTGTCATTCAGTACAGGCGCTTGAGGGATCCGTACCTATTACCTCGAAGTTGTACCATCTACCATCGCTACCGTGAGGTATTGAGGCAGCAGCTGCACTGACGGATTCTGACTTACGGCTTTCAATGCTACAACGGCCTCAAAGTCGGCCCACTTTTTGCAGGTTAGCAAGTCGATGTGGACTTGAGAAGAATGCACCCATGTCGAACAACACCCAACGATTAGCCGCTCTGATCGATACCTAACTCCTTCCGATGCTCTGGTCAAAGCACACCCCATGTCAGCCAAGCAATTCGGTTAGTCCTATGTCGCTATGGGAAAGCGAGACAAATTAAGAGAACTTGTTGGCAAAGGCCGTGGAAATCCTGTTCCACCCTCATCTATACCTCACAGTACGGCTGTGCAGAATGTGCCAAACAAGTCAACAGCTGTTTCAACGACCGCACAGGCGGCAGCAAACACAACCACTGTCATCACAAATACGGCAGCGACAAACCGCGCTCTGCAATTAGCGATCGAACGACATCTCAATACCCTTCCAGAAGCTGACAAGGAAGCCTTCCGCCAGGCTTCCAAGCAGATTTCGAATGAGAGCCTTCTGTCGCAGGTCAAGGCCTACGATGAGGATCACAAACAGGTGTCACAGTTTCGGCCTCATGCCGAAGCTCTATCACGCTTTCTTGGCGTACTTGATCGATTCATGGCCGGGGTTGCTATTGGCGTACAAGCGAATCCGGACATTTCCTCCATCGTCGTCGGCGCGATGCGCATTGTGATTGACCTGGCTTTGAGTTTCGTCACATTCTTCGCCAGGTTTTCCGAGATGCTATCTCGCTTCAGCGATTTCCTCGCGCCCTTGACCAAATATGCAGAGGCCTCTACAAAAGCAGAACTGATCCAGGAGTCACTCGCTAATGTCTACGGGGACTTATTGCAGTTCTGTTACCGAGCTCGCCATGTGTTTATTGACCAAAAAGGGTTGAAGAGAAGGTGGACATCCTGGCGGCTATTCTGGCGACTTCAGTGGGTGCCGTTTGAAGAGGAGTTTGGCAAGATCGAGTCGGATATGCAACACCATTTAGATGTACTTCGACACTCCGCTCAGGCATCTGGTCTCAATGCCACCCTTGACGCCTCGCGTAGCGAGAGAGGTCGACGGGAGAGAGAAAGAGGTATGTTCTTCTCGGCTTGAAAAGCATTGGGGTCGGCAAGACCTTCATTGCTTACAAAGTCATAGTTGAGGAGAGAGAAAGGTTTTTACGTTGGATTTCAGAGATCCCATTCGAAAAGATCCACGAAAATATATATGCAAAGAAGCATCCAGGCACTGGCGACTGGCTGCTCCACACCCCACAGTTCCAGGACTGGTTCAACAACTCGGGGTCCGCTTTGTTGTGGTGTTATGGCAAGCGTGAGTATTACGACCATTCCAGGTTGCTCGAAGCTGATGGACAACAGCTGGCGCTGGCAAATCGGTACTTGCGTGAGTTTGTCCACTTACTGAGGTCACGAATCCAGCTTTGATGTTCTGGTCTAGATCCCATGTGCTTGAACACGTCACCACTGAACGTGCTTTGCATAAGGACGTCGGCATAGGCTTTGCGTACTACAACTACCAATCTAAGGAGATGCGGGACGCGTCTCTGATCATTATGGCACTTATCAAGCAGCTCTGCCGCAAGAAAGATGTCATTCCTCCAGGGTTCCTCAAAGTCAAACAAGACGCTATGGATCCTTCACAATTAGGCAACCAAGAATCTTTCATAACAGTCGCGAGCGAATTTCGGGAGGTGGTGGTAATCATAGACGCCCTCGACGAGTGCCCCAAGGATGCTAGGAACAGGATTCTTGGTTTTCTCTCGGGCGTCGCGAATAACCTACCCTGCGCAAAGGTCTTCGTCACAAGCCGACGAGAAAGAGATATCGAAGAGGCCTTCATGAAGCTGAAAACACCAATAATTGAGATCGAAGCTGGAAGTGTTGCTGCTGACATCTCGAGCTATGTCAGGAGCGAGGTCAAGCGTCTTCGTGATGGATATGACGGAAAGAGGCTCTACTTGAAGAATGATACGCTCGAAATGACTATCGTCAGGACGCTAACCGAAAAGGCTGATGGCATGTAAGTTGCGACTTCCCGAAAGGTAGGGTGGGACCTACAATGTTTACTGACTGATCCGCAGGTTTCTCTGGGTGGATCTGCAACTGTCAAACCTTTGCCGGGTCAGCGAATGCCAAAAGGATCGTGAGGTTGAGAATGCGCTGGACGTGTTACCGTCAGACTTGGATGCCACATATATCCGGATCCTGGAGCAGATCAACGGTCAAGGCGATTACATGAGAAGGCTTGCTTCCAAGACCTTTAGGTGGGTAATATACGCCCAGCGGCCGTTGACAACAACCGAGTTGCAAAACGCTCTTGTTACTGAAGAGCTATACCAGCCTGGAAGCGACCTCGAATTGGACGGTATCGCTGTAATTCTCGGAGCCTGTGCAAATTTGATTGTTGAGGAAAGCCCCGGGTACGGCGCGAGGCCGATCATTCGCCCAATACACTATTCGGTGCAGGAATTCTTCACTGGAGTTCACACTGATAGACGCCCAGGATTTGCCCTGGACAACATTAATGATCCTTCCCACGTACACGGGAAACTTGCCACGACATGTATACTATATCTTGAATCGAACCTAGCAGACCAGCATCCATGTCGGGATGAATTTACCCTTAACCTGCGGATGATTTCTCACCCATTCTTGTGGTATGCAGCTTGCTTCTTTGACTACCACCTTTTACGCCATGGAGGTCTCTCCGAAGACCTTGCTAAACGGATCACCACCTTCCTCCATCAGCCGAATTCCTTCCTAGCCGCAGTTCTGCAGCTAAGGGCTGTATCACATGGATCCGGTGTGCTTCATGAGCCAAACCCTTGGCACGATTTTGATCCGCATGCCTGGATGGTTGATATGAGCACGCTGGTTTATGCAACTGAGCTCTACGACATAAACGGTACTCACGCCGTATGGAAGGACCTACAGCCACCTCCGTATGCGCTGCACCGAGCTTGTTCTGCTGGCTTAATGAATGTGATTAGTCGACTACTTGCCGATGAAATAGATGTCAATGAGGAAGATAAAAATGGACTCAAGCCAGTATATTACGCATCAAGCAAGGGAAACTTATCGATCCTTGAGATCTTGTTAAGTAAAGGCGCCGACGCCAATGCGCAAGGCGGATTCTACGGCAACGCGCTGCAGGCGGCATCGTACGGAGGCCACGAGAAGGTGGTCGAGCTGCTGCTCAGCCGGGGCGTCGACGCCAACGCGCAAGGTGGATTCTACGGCAACGCGCTGCAGGCGGCATCGGTCGGAGGCCACGAGAAGATGGTCGAGCTGCTGCTCAACCGGGGCGTCGACGCCAACACGCAAGGTGGACACTTCAGCAACGCGCTGCAGGCGGCATCGGCCGGAGGCCACGGGAAGGTGGTCGAGCTGCTGCTCAGCCGGGGCGCCGACGCCAATGCGCAAGGTGGATTCTACGACAATGCGCTGCAGGCGGCATCGGTCGGAGGCGACGAGAAGGTGGTCGAGCTGCTGCTCAGCCGGGGCGTCGACGCCAATGCGCAAGGTGGATTCTACGGCAACGCGCTGCAGGCGGCATCGGACCGAGGTGACGGGAAGGTGGTCGAGCTGCTGCTCAGCCGGGGCGTCGACGTCAACGCGCAAGGTG
>Ga0335072_10000489_pt1 | contig 77750 bp, 71 predicted proteins | sample Lox_Sample_21_FD_206725 | JGI IMG/M metagenome (GOLD analysis project Ga0335072, IMG submission 206725) | Soil microbial communities from Loxahatchee National Wildlife Refuge, Florida, United States - Lox_Sample_2.1 | ecosystem: Environmental > Terrestrial > Soil > Wetlands | place: USA... | reverse complement strand
CTGCGTCCCAACCCAGCAACATCACTCGATGACTGTGAACAGAATTCACGTTTGCTCCCCGATCTATCAACAACTCCGCAATATCTCCATGTCCACCCTCACAAGCTGCTTGCAAGGGAGTCCGGCCAATTTGGTTTGGGTTCCAGCCGAGGTCTAGAAGCTTTGAGACACAAGTACGTGACCCTCGTCGGGCGAAAAACTGGAGCAGGCCATCGCAGAACAAACCATCTTCACCAGCGAGGGACGAGGAAGGATCTAATAGATGCTGAGCTGAAGCTATGAAATTGTGCAGTGAACCATTGTCGCTGATTAGGCGGTCAATCAGGCCAAAGCGACGAACTTCTTCAGAGTCACAATCTCCAAATTTGGCGTGGTGGGAGAAATTCAATACTGCGTAATCGAGAAAGGGGTATCTGATCCGGAGAGTTGGGTTGAATTCCAACTTGGGAATTTTGCGGATAATTGACGAGGCCACTGAATGTGCGAGCACTTCGGCACGCGAGTCGGAGAGCGCCTGGAGATCCAAAACGTTAGAGGTAGGTATTGACCCTGCGCTTGAGAGGCTAATGTCACGGCGCAGATCTTTCGCAGCGATGTATCTTAGGCATGAGAGCATGAGAAGATTATGAGAATAGACTTCAAAATTCGGAACGACGCGGTCGTGGAGTTGTCGCGGTATCCTATAGTCGTTGGCCGAGAAAAACTCTCTTACAGTTTCATGTATGAACTGGATCCCGTAGGATTCTGGGGCATGTTTTGTTTTAGCCTTTTGTTTCCGGAGTTCGATTAAGCCTCGAGACAGATCACGAATGCGATTTTCGAAGCTGCCTGACGTTTGATAATCTTCTGAAGTCTTCCACTCAGCGACGCTAGTCGGTGCTGTTTCACTGTGAAATGCTAGGGCGTGCTGCAGCTCGTCCAGTGTCAGAGACACCTGTGAGAATAAAGCCCACTGCAAAAGCTTGACGGCATCTTCACGGTCCTCGGCATCCACATCTTGCAGGATCTGACGGAATAAAGGGTCAAGACCCACAGGTGTCTCCCTTAGGAGGGTTTTAAGGTATGCTTTGCTCCTGCCACGGTCTCTCGAGATGATGATTTTCTGAACCACAAGAACAGCCCACAAAAAGACTCCATTGGATCTTGTCGCTATATCTTCTATTAACTCGCGATCTTCTGATGTACTTGTAGGAGGTCCTGTGCGCAGCCAATACTCGATATACTGAGTGATGTCGGCTGAGTTTTCTTCTTCCATGCAAAGTTCAAGGGATCTCGTACAATTTCTGACTGTGATAAGAGGATAGTGACGACTAGAAAGACAAAGATACATCGTTGGAGATTGTGTCGTTTTGCGATTAAGCAATTCTTCGAAGAACCGGACTAGATCGCGTGCACGAGTGTGTTCGGTGTGGTTGTCTTCTTCACACTCGTCCAATGCGTCCACGAATATGTAGACTCTTCGACCACGTAGACTTGAGAGAACTGACCGAAGGAGGTCTTTCAGTTCATCTTCTCTCCACTCCCAGTCCGAGACGCTCATCTGAAGCCTTTGGTGTAGCGCTATATCTATTTCTTGTAGGAGATTGGGAACTTTGGCGAAGAGCTCGAGTAGTAATGTTCGATATAACCCAAGAGGTGTTTTCTCCAGCGATGTACCTCGAGCATCGAAGAAAAAGCTTACGATGATGGAAAGCGGGTTCTCAATGCTGATGTGTTTGATCAAGTTTTTCATGAGGGTCGATTTTCCGGATCCAGCCTTTCCTTTGACCCACAGAAAATTCTGATGCTGATCAGATTCTTTGTGCGAGATCCATTCAAGGTATTTTGGGTTCCGATATATCCACTGGCAAGTCCCCTTCAGTACTTCTTCGACACGGAGCTGGCGTTGATTCATGGCTGGAAAGGATAATGAGTTGAGGAAGGCTTTGAGCTGTATCAGTCATCTTGCTTCAACTGCGGTTGTGTATACTTACTTCCCTCCACATCCCCTATCTGTGCCAAAGTTCGCAGCGGCTCACGCTGAACAGGAACCAACACGTCGTGGTGAGGCGACGTAGGCCCTTTCCGAGCTATAGATTTCTTTTCGACTGCCCCAGGTTCGGCCTGGAGGAAACGGGATTCGATCACCAAGGGGGCTTTCAGAGAGAACTGTTCAAGGATGTTGTACACTTTGTGATATGAGTCCGGCGGATGCTCGGGTAATTTCACTAACGTACTGTGATCACCAGGCAAACCGATAATGTACTCTTCATCGGTCTCCCAGGCCCGACCCAGCGTTGCAGAATGGAAGCCAACCAGCATCTTTGGCGGACCAGTTCGTGACCAACCTGTCTTTGCGCTCGAGTCCTGGAAAAGTTGTTATCATTAGTTACATCACAGGCCAGGATGGTCCGAGACTACCTTTTGGACCGTAGGGGTCTCATCCAGTTCAAAGAATCTGGCAAGTATTGAGTCCTCAAATGAATATGCTTCACAAAATTCTTTGTGTTGTCTATGCCGCAATCGATGACCAATCCGATTGTCTAGATCGCCCAGAGTCGTGCGCGCAGGGAGATCTCCGATCATCGCAGCTAGGGCTTCGACGTCCATGCCAGCGCTAGGTACGCCAAACAAGAGTGCCCCATACGTGGCCATGAAACTATTTCGATCGATTTCATGGCTACTTCGCTGCATCCGAATGATAGCCTATGCAATTGTGGTAAGCGTTTTGCTTGAGATGGAAGACAGGCATGGCAACAAACCTCCTTGAACAAAAGGCCGCCGAGGCTATGAGCAAGATAGATCAAGGGTAATTTCTGCGTGGCGGCCTGGCATGCACAAAACCATTACCTCGGCATCATGTGTCACATAATGGGAACCGCATACATTTGAATCCACCCGCAGCCGACGCAATAGCTTTGTGAACGCGTCCGCAAACTCGTGTATATCTTCGCCTCCAGATTGAGCATGGAGCTGAGGGCTGTAGCCGTATGTCCAGACACGGAAGTGCGGGAAGTTTTTGGCAAGTCTGTCAATGAGCCAAATATGGGTAGAGCCCTGCGCCATGAAAGAACCGATTGGATGGCCACCCCAGCCCGTCAAAACTATACAGCTTGATGCTAAGTCAGCCGGGGAAACGGTCCCGGTGATGTGCCAGGCGCAAGCTTACTCTATTATGCTCTGGCTGTCCGATTCGACAGGCGAGAGAGGCGTGAAGCCAAGAAACGTCGCATCGCACGTCAGAGTGATATCGTCAACATGTAGCTCTTCATATGCTAGGCTCAGCCGTTGTATTTTGACGCCGAAGGAAACCACCGCAGTCCGCTGTGGTAACTCTCCGGGCAAAGACGTGTCAGATGAGAAGGAGCGGATGCGCAAACACGAGTCGTCTGTTAGGTTCAGTGCTTTGAGTAGCATGCGGGATAGATCTGATCTATCGCAACTGGCAGGTATCCCTCTGATCCGGAAAGTAGTGCGATGCGGATCGCGAGCATCGACCATTTCTCTGGATGTCATTGCAGCGATCCAAACTGGATTGGCTTCTCAGCTCCTCCTACAGCCAGCTTTGCCGTGATAGTACACGCTCATAGGATCGAACCGGTTTAAGCGTCTGTGGAGGTAACAGCAAATTAATTCCAGATTGCATGAAATTGCAATTTCCGCTGCCAAGTTACAATCTGTAACTAAATGGCACCGTCACCTTGCTTTCCGGGGAGAGATGTGGAGCGCCAAGGCGAGTTGGAGCACGATTTCCGCTCACAAAATGTGCCCAAGAGAATTGTCTCAGGGTGTCTCTCTTTCCTTTCTAAAGAGTAGTCTCATGCTCTGACAAATTTTCTTGCTCTTACCTTGTGTATCTTCAAGAGGGCAAGGGGAGCCTTTGATTAGCTCTTATGACAACCTCGGATGCGGTATGATGTGATCAGAGTCAACTACGGATACGGGAGCCATTGGAGTATGCCAAAAGACAAACAATTAGCATCACCTAGCGACATTTGCTTTCGACTATCTAATGAAGTGGTATTCATTGCTTGAGGTTTGGTATTTGGAATTTAGGGTTGGATTTTGAGCCACTTCTTTCTGTGGAGGTGTTATTTAGCCAACTGCTTGCCTCGATCATCGAGCCGACATTTTGAACGGCGACGTCGCGAATCCTTGCAACAACAGCGGGAAGCCGCCAGCTGCGCGTATTCTCTGTCAGGATCGAGACGATGGACTCCAAAGGCAATCCGGAGCTCGCTGAAATTCTCCGCATACTAAAGAATCCCTCCGAGGCCGTTATCGAACGATCAACGACTACAAGCTTGACCAGGCCCGCTCTAGGTAACTCGACCATTCCTGCCACCCAATCATCAGTACAAGTCAGCAAACCTCCAGCCACCACTGATCCGCGCCGAAGACCAGCTACACCTTCGGTAGACCCCTCCAGGATCACGACTTGGCCAGCGGCGCAAAAGTATGTCATTGACAATATCTACAGCCACCAGACTCTGGCGTCCAAGATTAAGCAACTCATTAAAAATCAGCATAGCCAGGAAGGACAGTGGTGGGCAGAGAGAGAAGCCCTAATCTCAAAACACCGGGGAAGAGTTGAGAAAGAGAAGCAGATTGCTGTCATGTTGCAATCCATGGGTGGGATCGCTGCTTCCACCAAGGCTCCAAATTCTGCTGAGGAGGAAGCCGAGCTGCGGGGATGCGACCTGAAGATTCACAAGGCTATGACGAAGTTGGCTACGGATATTGATCGAGAGCTGAGGTCCATGGGTGTCCCTTTCTATGCAATCAAGCATGAACTCGTGATTTTAGGGGAGGAGAATACCGGGGGAGCGTTGCCAGGGAGACTTGACAAGGGCGAGCTGAGGGAGTTACAGAAGAGAATGCTGCAGCTGCTAGAGGAGCTATTTAAGGAGTGACAGCGTGGGCCGAGCATAATTCATGCGAACCTCTGAGGACCTACCCATACTGATCTTTGACCGCCATTCTGAAAATATTTGTGATTGCGAAGGGGCGCAATTGAGAACCAGCAGTGATTGGGTGTTGACATGATGGGCTATGGCATAAGCAATGCTTGGTAGCTGGGCAACGGGCGCAGTGGTAAGAGAACCAAAGCTTCATGCTAATCTCTGACTCTTACGCGAAACCCTTCAAGAGCCTTTGGGCCGGGTTCTATGGAAGGACGAATTGGCTGCTTTGGAACCTCCGGTACTTATAACTGCAGGGAATATGCAACTGGCACACCAGCTCGCATATTTCTGTCTTGAAAATATGGTTTTCATGCTTGCCTCCCCGGCCAATTTCAGCTACGCCTCACCCCGATTTCTCGGAAGTATCTCCAGAAATCAAGCTTCCATCAACCACACAATTGTGAGACGATCAATCATTGCAGAAACTCCAATCAATAAAGCGACGGAACGACTGCTGTCTGGGAAATTTGCTGACTTCCATATCATCTGTGATGGATGCAAAATTCCAGTTCATCGAATGATCATCTCAGAGGAGTCCCAAATGTTTCAATCAGCTTGTACTGGCAAGCTTAGAGTGAGCGATATCTCGTCGCTTTAAATCTCTAACTAACCCATTCTTCGGGGCTTCTCGACAAGTCGGGTCGAGATCCTCGACACAGACATTGAGACGATGGGCAGGACCCTCCTTTTCCTCTATGCCGGCGACTATAACGACAACCCTGTGCCATTCCTCGGCAAAGGCACATTCTCACTGCTCTCAAATGGCAATTGTAGTGAAGCAGGTGATGACAGCTCTACTCTTATTGGAAGTCCTAGTAATCAACCACGCATTACTATGATATCCGCCAATCCTAAACCGGAGAGGAGCAGTACCGAAACGACAATGCAACAGGTCAAGCAACTCCTTGCTATAATGTCTATAGCTGCGCCCGAAACCTTGAGGTTGATGGACTGGTAACATTACCTCAGACGAAATTCATTTCACGTGCACAAAAACCCTTCTCTGCGGCCGCACTTTTGAAGGCTGCTAGGCCTATATTCGACAAAACCAACCAGGTGACATGGGGCTTCAAGCATAAGTTCTCCGCCTGTGTCAAATATCTCACTTCTGTCAAAGCCAACACCGATCTGGTGAGATTGCTGATGGAGCATGAGTGCCTTACCTGGACCCTGCTTGATGAAACAATGACACGATTGATGACGCCAGAAGAAAATACCAAACGAAGTCCAAATGGACAGCCAGACGGGGTCCTAAAGAAGTCAGCCGAGTGCGATAGACTTGCAGCGACGTGCGAGAACCTTACAGCAGAACTCCTGACGGCGAAGGACCAATGTATTGACCATTCAGCGAGGAATGGCAATCTTGCTGCTCATAACGGCGAACTGCTCGACAAGGCAAAAACCCACGGGCATAAGATTGGCGCTCTCTATGGGAAGTGTGGTAGACTCAATGCAGAAGTCAGAGAAGTCAAGAACACAATCGATCGCGTGGAGCAGCGCTTGCAAGACATCTTCCAATGCTGCGATTGCAGGTTCGGGTTCAGCTTGACTTGGAGTTCAAAGATGACTAAAAGACATTTCGTGTGAGGTATGCGCGTCGCCTGAAAGAGCAGTGAACGTGGAGAGATAGGTATGACGTGATGAGCATAAGTAGTGAGGTGCGGATATCCTTGTTGTGCGACAACTGGGAAAGTAGCTGAGAGCTCAGTTGCTTGCTATTGTATAGTTGCATCTGCCTTCTGTGGCTGCAGCAGCTTCAGGTTGGGATTTGACATGCTTCTAGATTTTGAGCACCATAGGCAAGGAGCACATGCCATTCCTGCCTTCACAGACCGCTCATGCCCAGATATGGAAGACTCTGAATGGCTTACGTACGTGCTTCAGTTCGGCTCTTTGTCTCACTTCCGAGCACATGGTACTCAATAGCGAGTAGTCTTCGAAGATGCATTAATGGTGCTGCCTGAACCTTTGACTTGCGGTTCTCAGGCTCTGTGATTCGCCACGCCGCCAAACTCTTGAGCCGAGCCTTCGATTGCATCCGATAAGTCCTATTCAACTAGTTAGTGACTTGCGCTCGTTTATCGCTACAGGATTCCTGCCAGGTATTGTTTGTTGACGCTCACATACTGGCTTGGAGGTGGAATGCCTGGACAAAATCAGCCTCTCAAGGTGCTCAATCAGGAGCTCCAAGTTGAGTCAATATTCCTCATCAATTCAGTCTGAGGGCACTTGTCGGCGCACTCCGAATGGTCAAGCTGCGTGGACGGGGAGTGACGTGGAAAATATGTGAAGAAGTTGCTGTAAATGGCCTAGAAGGATTTCCATTGGATTGATTTCACCAATGAGGCCGGCTGGTAGACGAAAAGCGAACGGGCTTGATATGAATTTGAGGGTGAGATTTGCAGTGTGATTCGTGTATCCGCGGGAGTCGTTCGCCGTCTAACACAGCGGAGATACCCAGGAACCAAGTGAAGGCGGTCACATATCCTATATACACTCCGCAGTGGCATACACCAAACGCTTATCAGACAAAAGGGCAATGATACAGCATATACAGTACGTAAGAAATGATAGATCGGAAAATGGGGCATAAAATAAAGGTGGGTTTCGGAGAATTCTGGGATGAACAAGTCGTAAAACATCTCGTCAAGGAAAGGATGCTGGGCGTTGGTTGAACAATAGTAATTTCTGGGTGACGTTCGATATGACAGGATGGAACGTTCATCCAAGATTGATTTCTCGTGGCGCATGTGATCGAATCATACTTGACATCGGCAGTCTTTGCATGGTATAATTCATTCATACAAAACCAACTCCTCAGCAATCTTATCTGTTTTGATTCCTGACTCATTACAACCGACCAACCCACCAAGCTAGTCGGTCTCTTTCAATTACTGCTCTTATTGCCATACCTGGTCTTGCCGAATGAGAAAGGAACATAGCGATACTTGATCATGTGCTGGATTTGTCGCCGCACTATTTCCATTGTTAGCAAATCGATCCAGGAACCGGTATGCATAGACTCACTCGTCAAGGCAAAAAGGATAAGCCAGTACACCACTAGTACTGGCCAGAAGACAGGCAAATCGAAGATCTCAAAGAAACTGCACACAATGCCAATGACGACTGCTCTGGTTGCCGAATGCCAAAACTTGAACTCCGGTAGTCGCCTGATGAACGGCCTGAACTCCTCGTCCTGCTTCGTGGGTAATGAGCTCTGCTCACCGTCCTCGAGCCCTTCATCATGCGAGAGGCTTGGGTCGAATTTCGGCTGCAGAAAGGCGAGGAAGAGGTTGAGGAGGTAGATGCCGAGACAGTACGCGATGATGTACCAGCCTGCAGCGAGAACTATACGAAGGAAGAATAGGAGGAGGAGTACGCCGGTGCCGATCCAGCGATAGGAGACATAGGGCGTGGATTTGTCGAGGTAGGTTTGGTATTGCTGCGCATGCTGTTAGACTGCTGGTACATACAAGGTTTCTTCTGAGTACAACTCACTCGCATGAGACGGTTTGTGTGTGTGCTAACGGCATCGAAAGGGGTGGTTTCGGGCTCTGGGGCATCCATGGTGGTAGGTAGAGTCCCAGAGATGTACGGTGTGCGCATGCACGAGACAATAAGGCTAAAGTTCCAACGACTGCGTTGGCCTATTAAGAGAGCCGCGCAGTGGTATACGTCGCAGAGTTTCGCTGTTTCAGTTGGAATTGCACTCGAATGGTTGACTTGTTGAAAGTAGCCAAGCCACGCTGCACTTTTTTTTCGAAAAGTCCACGTCTCGATTACGAGAAACTCGAATCAGTGAGCCACGCTAAATAGGGGGCCAATCCACTCATCCCAGCGGAGAAACTCGCGGCCCGGCGCGCCGCTCGGTCGGAGGTGAGAGCTCTTTGGCCGAGGATAAGCGGAAACGTCAGGGTCGAAGCGCCAGGAACTGCGCAGCTTTCATCGCATTGCTGCTTCACGCGGTCTCTAGATAAGCATGTTCGCACTCAGATGCTCCAGACCTGTCGCTCGGGCAGCCTCCTCATGCCTCGCTCCCCGGACACTGCCTCTGGTTGTGCGGGCATACTCTACGGAAGCTCCCTCCTATGAACATATTCTTGTCTCAACTCCAAAGCCTGGAGTCGGCCTCAGTATGTTTTCCGATAATCTCATATCGAACACCTAAGCTTGCTCGTGCGTTGAGCCATCATGTTGTGCAAGCTGACAGCTCTCGAGTTACTCTGAATAGACCCAAGGCACTCAATGCGCTTTCTAGTCCTCTGTTTAAGGAGCTCAATAATGCTCTGGTCAAGTTCGAGGAAGACAAGGAGATAGGGGCCATAGTACTCACCGGCAGTGACAAAGCGTTTGCCGGTATGTGACCATCTACATCCAGCATACGCGATTGGCAACGCAGCTGACCAAACTAGCCGGTGCGGATATCAAGGAGATGGCCCCTCTTACATTTGCCGATGCCTACACTAGCAATTTCATCGCCTCATGGTCACATCTTACCACTCTACGTAAACCCATCCTTGCCGCTGTCTCGGGTTACGCTCTAGGTGGTGGTTGTGAGCTTGCTATGATGTGTGACATCATGTACTGTACCTCCAATGCCACATTCGGACAACCCGAGATCAAACTGGGCACAATCCCTGGGGCTGGTGGGTCTCAGAGACTGACGGCAGCAATTGGCAAGAGCAAAGCAATGGATCTTATACTCACTGGGAAGAATTTCAGCGGCATCCAGGCTGAACAGTGGGGTCTTGCAGCAAAGGTTGTCGAGGGCGGTAATAAAGAAGTCCTGGATGCAACACTGGAGACTGCGGCCACGATTGCCGGCTTCTCCAAAGTGGCAGTGGTAGCGGCAAAGGAGGTGGTGAATAAGAGCCAGGATTTGGGAGTCAGAGAAGGTGTGGAATACGAAAGGCGAATCTTCCACTCGCTGTTCGGCAGTCAGGATCAGAAGATTGGTATGAAAGCATTTGCCGAGAAGAAAAAGGCGGAGTGGACCAACTCTTAGGGCGGTCCATGGCCCGATATTGGAAAAGGGTATGAATAAAGCAACGGTAGTATCGAAGCACCAAATATACTATCATGCCTCTACAGTCCTCTCCTTTGCGTCATACGATATGTTTTGACTTCAAGCTAAGCCGAGCAGACAAGGGCATGTTCTGACTTTAACCCTGCAACCGCCGTCGCGCCGAGGTGAAGTACTGAACCACAGTGCCAGGACTGACCAATATTACGGCTTTTTGACTTAGATTGTCAGACGTGTCAATCTTCTTGGAACAACGACGTTTGTGAGGGCATCCTTTGCTACTCTTGCCTACGGAATAGGCCTGAAATAATTGCGCGAAGTCACCTGGGTTGGATGAGTATATTACTACCAGCCCGAAGCGGACAAAATGACCTCAACTTCAAATCACGGACCTATTCCAATTTCAAGCCGCATAGTCCCATTATCACAATCACCTATAAGGAATAGAGGGCCTCTAACATCCAACCCGCTGTGCCAGCTGGATATGTCCTTAGAATCCTCTCTACTACGATCCGATTCTATCGAGGGTAATGCAAGTACGGCAACGACAAGGCCGATAGTAGATATGCCTGATTGCCCAAATCTAGCCTCAGCCCCGTAGGTCGGGCTCAACTGGCGGCTTGAGATGGCGCACGAAAAGGGCCCTCATTCCAGTGGTAAAGATTGTAGACGGTGTGATGAGCCTTCTAATGCTGTGGTCACGTGACTCACTGCCTAGCTTCGTAAAGAGTCTGTCAAATTTCCGACTCTTGAAGGGACCTTTAGTCGATTTACAAGCCGCACCATCTCATCCAAATCAAGGTCTAAAGAGTGGCACATATCGTTCTCTTAGACCATGCAGGCTTTGGTAGCTGTGGGGGCGTGCTACATTGATACAATCTTGACGTGAGTTGGTGGGGTCCTCTGGACTTCTATGATATCTAATCCTAGGTATCAGCGTGGACCATTATCCACTGGAGGACGAGAAACTTCGCGCGCCTCGCCTTGAGAAACGTCGAGGAGGCAATGTTCCCAATACTCTGGAGGTGGTGCAGCAATTGCTCCAACGGCAGAAGGGCTCTGTTCCTCTCGTTCTGCTGGCCGTAATGCCTTCCTCTTCATCCCTTGCAACACGGCAGATCCAATCTTCTCTCGGCCCTGGAGTAGATTTTTCACACTGTCCATATAGAGAATCGTCTTCGGAGGCGCCTTCCAGTTACATCATCAAAAGCCTTGCCACCGATAGCCGGACCATCGTCAACTATAATGAACTTGCAGAGATGACGGCCGGCGAATTCAACAAAGCTGCTGACAATCTTTCGGGTAAAGCACTGGTCTATCATTTCGAGGTGCAAACTTTCAAACCAAGGAAAGCCAAAATTCCATCCTAACGACAATGAAAGGGAAGAATACCAGACGTCACCGCCGAATGTATTCGCTACCTTCGACAGAACCATCCTAAGGTGAAAGTCAGCGTCGAAGTCGAAAAGCCGAATCGAGTGGGTCTTCAAGAGCTAGCAGCGGAAGCGGACATAGTCTTCCATTCGAAAAGTTGGGCCAAGGTATCATGCTAGGAGTAGCTCTTGATTCAATGCCCACGCAACTCCTGACCTGGCGATAACAGGCCCAAGGCTATCAAAGCGCTGAAGAATGTCTCCGAGCCCAGGCGGCTCTCACCAAAAAGGCGTAAGCCTTAAAATCGCAAGGAAAGGTATGCATCATTGCTAACCCGATTCAACTTAGGTCATATCTGTTCTGTACATGGGGGGCAGAAGGCGCTGCAGCTCTCAAAATCTCCGAGATGACCATCTTTCAATCTCAAGCTTTCCTTGTGGAAGGGGCAGGGGGAAAAGTCATTGAGTCTGTAAAATCGTCTAATCCTTGCACAGACTTGGGTAGGTTACTAACATCAATCCCCAAAGCACAATTGGAGCAGGCGACACTTTCATCGCCGGCATCCTTTACGGTCTTTTCTACAACTCTCAAAACTGGGATCTGGAAAAAGCTCTGAAGTTCGCGAATGAGCTTGCAGGCCGAAAAGTGACGCAGGAGGGGTTCTCTGGACTCATAAAAGGCCTGGAGTCTTGGTTTTGAACTATACGGTCCTTTAGCTTGACGAAGGGGTTTAATAGACTTCAACCTGCAATACAAGCACTAGGTAATCAATGAGAGTCTCGCTTAATGTCATATGCCTTGCGCCCGATTTGATAGCGTTTTGATTGATCCACAATGTGGGAGAGGCACCACGTATCGACAACTCCGCACACCATGTCAAGAGTGGTCCGCTTCAGAAGAGCATCTCGCGTCTGCGGATGACTCAAGTCGGATTATTGCCAAACGGCTGGAGCCGTCCACCAAACAAAAGCCCAGGTAGGCCGTCTTTGCCCTCTTTGACTTCAGAACTGATGAGGCAGTCGAGTAATTGCTTTTCAGTGCACATAGTGACCTTCTGCTCATATCCTGCTCAGGGATTGCCGTCGTCATGGGCCTGAAGTTGAAGAAGGAAATTTGCCGAATGAAAATCCCCTCCTTGCAAGGGCCGCTTTGGTTGAGCAATCCGCTCAACCCTGCATTCATCATGCGAGTCGACGGTTCTCACGAACGACAGTACGTCTGGGCAAGATTAACGCCGGTTGAAGAATCAATCAGCTCAACCTTCGACTCGCTCACCCCGACTCCTTCGCGATACACCGTCCACAGAGCCTTCATGAATCGACGCAACGTCAGGGTCTTGGACCTGCTGGGCGATGCCTCACAAACGAGAAATTGAGGTTCTGGACTTTGGCAAATCTTCCCAATCGATATCCACCGCCTCAAGTCGACAAAGGATCAAAGGCTTACCTAGCAAATCGCCGATCTTATAGGGCGCTTGCAAAACCGCGTAGTCTTCTTGGATCATCGCTTGGGACGACCTACCACACTGGCCCAAGGACAACGAATACATCTACGCTGGGTTTTGCCCAATCTCCAACTCATAGCGGAAGTACTTCCGGAGCTGCTTTCTACGCTCACAATGAGACGGGTAACACCTACACGCATCTGCTTGCGACCTTGTGGATGATTGCGCTGCCCATTGCGCTGTACCCGTACGACAGGGATCAGCACCCCACCGCCGGCGCAGATGACTGGACCGTATTCGCGCTCTTCTTCCTGGCAGGGGCTTCATACTTCGCTCGATCAACAATCTACCACGTTCTCTCGAAGCATTCCCGTGTAGTCCACGGCTTTGCCCATCAACTAGCCTATCTTGGTATCATCATTGTAACCACAGGCTATTTCCCACCGGAGTTTGTGGTATACCTTCCCTTGCGCGGCCAGGAAGACCAAGATGTTCTGGATAGGTGTACATAGAGCCCCAGTCCTCAGGAACTTTTAGAGGCTATCGGAAACCTAACAATCAACCGCCAGCTGGACCTCGTCGCCTAATTCCTAGTCGCAATATTCGTCGTCCTCGTACGCCGCTTCCGGCAGCCGGCAGAGCGCCCTCTGCGTGGCGCCTTGTTCATGGCTGGTGAGAAATTGTGGCTCAACAACGTTCCCTGCAGGAATTGGTTCAAGAACTTGATGTCGTGAGAGGGCTGCGTCTTTGGTGTAGTATCTACCCTGAACACGAATGTGTCCAGGGGCGGATAACGATGAGGATACCACAGCGCTCCCCTCCCCTAGCGCAGAGAATCCATTCGTGAAACAGAGACAGAATGATCAATTGCACGTACGCTGTGTCCACGAACAGAGGGGCCCGAATGCTGTAAGTGCCTCAGAGCAGAGCTGTGTTCGGGCGTGAGGAAGATGGGCATATCAAAGTCGTCTACGCCACCATAGGGAAGCTAATACTGAAAAAAGCCATCATCATCGTTGCGGCGTATGCTGTCTCCGGAAGCAGGGGATGCCAAAGCTGCAATGGCATCGCTATGTTAGTTCCGCATTCAGTAATGCATTCACACTTCCACATCGTCCATAGTTTTCCGGAAGAGTGGCTTTCGAGTTAGCAACGTAATCGGACTCGCCGGAGAATATCACGCTGGCCTATATCGGTATGTCGCTCATTAAGCGAAAGCTTAGGATTCTCGCTGAAGCTGATCCTTCTTGGTTAATGTTGTACAGTTTGAAAATGCAGATCTAATTGTCTACTTGTTTTCTTTTTCCCAACTCCAAACACAACTTATAATTCATCCTTTCCCTCTTTCTTAAGTGGCTGTGCTGATGCGCCATCCTGCAGGCGACATACTGCTGCAGTACCAACCTCCATCCGGTAAACGCATTTCTCGCTCTCACTGATCTTCCAGATCTCGTCTTTCTCCGCGCAAGCAAGTATCACGAGTGTGCTTCGTGCTGGACCGTTCCAGCAATGCCCACCGTTCTCGTATTTCATGGTGATTCTCTCGCCCTTGCCCAGTCCTTTCCCATCTGGACCGACTTCCTCGTCTACGGTTTCGATGCCGAAGGAAACGAAGTTGCCCATATTTTGGTCTGCGCCACCCTTTTTGGGTTTCTGTTTTGTTGAGCCAAGGAAGCAAAGTTCGTAGGTGTATTCACCAGAATCTTTTTGGATGCAGGTCGACTTCAGTGCACGGAAGATAGAGTCAGGGCCGTAGTCCTTGGCGAGGTCGGATTTGTGGTTTTCTAGTTCTCGTTGCGAATTTGAAAGGGATGATTGGGTATCGGATAGAGTTTTGCATGCGGCTTTCAAGGCGGCGGATTCGGTGGTGCCGGACGTTGAGGAGTCGGAGCTGGCGGCCAGGATACCATTCTCGACGAGGATCTGTCGCACGGTGGAGATCTTTTCGTCAAGCCAGAGCCGAAGCGACGGCGGTAGATATGCTGAAAAGTTATAGAGAACGTCGACGTCGGACTCTGCGGCCTCATCGGAGGTTTCCCACTCGCCCCAACTGATGCCCGAGTCGCCTTCACCGTCCGGTTTGCTGATCTCATCAAGGTCGCGGTCATGAGCTTCTTCCCAACCATCATCGGTATCACGTGCGGCATATTCTTCCCATGCCCGAACGGCAGTCTTAACGCCTTCGTCATTGAAATTCGGGTTGTACTCCTCTTTCAATTTCCCCAGGATGTCTTCCAATTCCACGACCCTGCTGAGCATCGCATTCCTTTGACTTCGCACTGTGACGAGATTGGTCCGCAGCTCCTCAACTCGGGCCCTTGCTAATGATGCGAGCACTCCTGTCCGACCTGCCTTCCCAGGACCCTTAATGACCTTTAGCTTCTCACTCTTTTCTGTATCCTGAACAACTTTCTCGGCGTCTTTGACTTTGATTTCGAGGGCCTCGACCTCTGCTACGAGAGTGCCGATTCTATTCTCCACCTCTAGTTTCAATTTCGCAGCTTCGGCGGCAAGCTCCTTTCTCCTCTTCATCGCAGCCCCGTGGGCTTTCCGCCTTAACTCGTCTTGAGTCCTCCATTCCTTCCCAATCTCTTTGCATTTGTCAGGACAAGTTATACCACCCACTGAAGCCCACTCATCACTCCCGTCGCAACATAGGACGTAGTCACATTTGCCGTCGTTGACGTTGGTGAATGGAATGTAGCTTGGTATGTGGCCCTTGTTTTTGCAGTAGAAGCCAGGTAAGGCGAGGGAGGTATTAAGGGACGGGTCGACGGATGGTGTATCAGGGGACAGTGGCGAGAGGTGAGAGCAGGCAGATGTACCAGGCTCGTCGGACCCGTCGGGGCAGTCACAGTAGTCGTCGTTGACCCGTGAAAAAGGTATTTGGTGTGACGGGTTGGATATGCATGTGAAATGTGTCGTGGAGGACTTGAAGAATTTGGCAACTGCACCTCTTAGCGACTGTGATGGCAACGGAATGGGAGAAGCTTAAAGCAGTCACACAGCAGGGACTCAATGGGAAGGGGACAATTTACATTCAGGACCTACGCCCCGGGGTCTGTTAGAGTCTGAAGATCTCGTCTCAACGGCATGGACAGAGCCAGCTGTCAGCAAGGCTAGGAGGAACGATTTCGACAGCCATGACATCTTGAAAGCATGCAGAAGGACGCTGGCAGTAGGGGATACTTCACGCGCGTGAGTAGTCAATGTTAGGCAAGCTGGCACTCGGCTCACCTGCCAATCCCCAAAAATTCATGGTTTCAGGGGTCAAAGGTCGAAGCGGTCACGTGCAGTTTTCAGGTGGGTTGTGGAAGATCACGCCCTTGTGTCGAGTCTACTTCTAAATCAGGAACATTATCTTTTCCGACTTCATACCAGCTCTAATCTAGTGTTGTGATGACTTGATCCGAAAGCTATGCGCTTCTTGGCTCTTTTATCTGTCTGCCCAGCTCCTTGAAATGAGGGCAGGCATGGGTGACATTTTGTAGTACCAGACCACGCATTCGCTCAAAAGTCGAGGCAGACTGGAGTGGAACAGTTGGCCATCAGGATACAGTAACAAGCGCCGAGGGGTTTTTCGACAATCCCCACAATGATAGGCAATGCTGCAGATACTTTAGTGTCCAAGGGAGGGCGCTGGCCGGTTCGCCACCGTTGTATTGCATGCCAGCGTGGTATCGTACATACTAGCCTGCGTTTACATTTGCACCTAGAGCATACCATCCCATAGCATATTCAAAGGGTCATTGACATCAATTGGGCATAAGAGAAAAGGCTGATACGACTGTCACATCCAGTCCCTGCGCGAAATGAAGTTGACTTGTCGTATCGCGATGCCAAGTTCAACGGGGTCGCTCGACCATTCTTCAAAATTCCGTAGAGATCAAGATGTCAAGGCCGATGCTTGATAGGAGAGGCTAGAGCCGAGTAGGTCCCCAAATCATATCAGATTTATGACGTGAACTGGCGAGAGCTAATACGATTTGAAAGTGCATCCCATAGGTGCTTCAGCAAAGGATCTTCGCGACGCAAAGCTGGATAACTGGATCCGGATAAAGGAAAGCTTCCTGACGAGCTTGGTGCAAGATATCTTGTATCTTTAGAAGCCACGGATTCGGCTGCATTGTCTGGTGAGTATTTAATCGGGCGTCGTGAACAGAAGACTGCCCAAATGTCAAAGAATTCCATCCAAAAAATTACCTACCACAACTGGGAACCTTACTGAAATCATTCACTCGAGTTCCAAGACGGCCCAGAGGCAATCAAAATGCATCTTGGTTAGCGGTAGAGTGCTTCCGGTTCTTCATTTGACAAATGAAACAGATTGTAGGCAGGCCACTGTATCGAGATGCTACGACAGAACATCATGTGCAACGCTGAGGTGGGCATCATCGGTCACTGGTGGGTCGGAGGGTGGCCTACATCTTTTTCCAAATTTCAGCAACTTGGCATAAATGTCGAAAGTTGAAAAACATTGTCGAGTGGGCTAGCGACGGCAATTACTGTTGGGAAACGACGATGAGCTGCACCCAATGCAAGACGAGAAGGTCTTCGAAGACCTCCCAATGTAAAGGCCTTGTGATGATGTCGGTATGAGCCAGTTGAGGCGTGCTAGCAGATGTTGCAGAATGGTATTTACATTGAAGAACCAACAAACGCCATCGTATGAGTATTTCTAACCTATGATCGTGTGCTGTCAGCAAGAAATGGTGTCGACATCCTCTGCTAAGCCATCGTCTTCCGCTTCCGAAGGAGGCGTAAGCATCGCTGCAGACTTTGTATTGTTCGGCTCAATGAGAGGGAAGCTATCATCCTCGCCTGCATCCCACTTATGTCTCTTATTGACGAAACCGGGGTCTGGAGAAGCCCAAGCAAAATCAGCCCACTGTCCGATTACAGTTCTGATCCCTTTGGCTAGGATTCTGATCCTCTGCCGACGCTGCAAGCTCCATTCGTGGTCGCTAACTGCGTCGCTGGGAGTCATTGTGCCAGGTCCTTGGTCAAGGTCATCCGCCATACCATCGAGAACACTCCTCCACACCCGTATTGTCTCGTCAAGTTCCGTGAGCTTACTCACGCCCATAACGCTGACGCCGAGTTTCTGCCCCATGATTTCAGAGCGGTATGTCTCTGCCGGAAGGGCTAGAGGATCCCCGGAGGCTCCGACCTTTGCTGCTTCACGGAGCCAGTTTTCGAGGGCGAACCTCAAAGCTACTACTTCCAATCTCTCGCCTTGCTCGTCAGTCCAGTCGCTTGCTGCCCTGACGGCTTTTCGCAGCTCGTCCGGTGCAGGATGCCAGTTGCCCATTGCTCCTATAGGCGGACCCTGACCCCGTAGCAGACCCATGCCTAGTGGACTGGCGTTTGGAACGACGTCGACACCGGCAGCTATCAGTCGAGGAATAGCTTCCGACAGCAGTCTGGTATTTTGGAGAGTGAAATTGGCGTATGACATTACCGCATCGAGAGGCTCGCCAGTCTCACGGAGGATCATTTCGGCCAGGCTAGAAAGAACTGCGACTGGGTAGCCTGATATTCCAACGTATTTGATTGTGTCCTCCTCATCACGAATTCGCCGCAATTCCTTGATCGCACCCAGAACCTCCTCTGGTGAGACGAATTCGACATCATGACAATAGACGACGTCAAGGTAATTTGTTCGCAGTCGCCTGCAGCTCCTCTTGACACTATATCTGACCCAGGCAGGCGAGTAGTCAAAGGAATCCGCAAGTATGCGGCCAACCTTGGTGAGGATGTAGTATTGTTCGCGGGAATAATTTTTCCGCACAAATTCGGTGGAAAGCGCAGTGCCTAGGATCTCTTCCGCAGGGCCGTAATATGGAGAAGTGTCGAAGGCACGGATGCCATGCACGAGAGCGCGCTGTATGATTTCTGTTGGGCCAAGCGCGAAAGGATCAGGGTTGAATTGGTAGTTGAACGTCGCGGTGCCGAAGACAAGAGGTGGGAGGTTTGCCGAGAGTTTAGTACGCGGTTTAGCCATTAGCAAGAAGAATTTTGTTCAGAAGTGATTGATAGGAAAAAGAGAGACAAGAAGAATATCTATGGAAGGAGGGGATGAGTGGATGACTCGAAAGGTGGAAAATTGGGCAGAAAGTCTAGACCTAAGAGCGCTCCTCTTTTCTGGCCCTCGGCCCCAACTCGGTACTTGTGAATACTCGGGAGACCTAAGAGATAGCTTAGTAAAGCAAGCGGTGAACACGTTGGAAAGAGGTCTGAGATATTGCTGTTCGTGGGGGTGGGCAAACATCGCCTGGTGGAGGGATTGGCTACTTTGGGCTCTTCAGATACGTTGACAGGTTTTGCACATGGTACAAAGGGACGGTATTACGCCATCCCAGAATCTATGACGCACACAAGAAATACAAGCATCAGCGCCTCTGCTCAATTCTGGCGTCAAAATTGCTGGGTTAAGGGACAAGAATTTGTTTGTCAAAGTAGCCATGTGCTCAAGGAAAGTCTGGGTGGCAGGATTTTTAGATCGCAAAATGATGGAGGGGCAAGCAGAGCGCCCGGCTTTGGGAGCCGGGAGTTGACGCGGGAGCTGGGAGCTGTTGGACTCTATTTCTTGGTGGAGATACAGATGGCCGTCTGCTGGCACGCTTCAAAACTTTGTTCGCCTTTCACTTCCTTATCGCGACGCTGATGCAAGAGTAACCTCGGCCTGACTGAATCAGGGTAAGGCCTTGCAGCACGTGTGAAAACCTGCCAACCATATCGATTGCGCGTCTTGCTACCTAGAAAATATCTTCGCCAAGTGCCACTTGGTTTTCAACGAGTTTAACGATAAGTCTTCTAGGCTGCCGTAAGGCCTACCAAATGTCTCTCGTCCGCCTAGAGTCTTATCGAATAGGTCAAATCTGGTGATCGTGGGCTGGAAAACGAAGAGAAATCCCCTGCAAACGCCCGTCACACCATTCAATGGCTCTCAAGTGCCCAACAAAAACCCAATATATGAAATGCCTGTCATTTTTCGCGTGAGAGTTCTTCCATGTTCTCAGCCGACGTAATCTGCAATCGAAGCAGAGTAAAACCAAAACACTTGGCATATTCTTCCCAAGTCACCCTTTAACTAAAGTTACGGGGGCTACAGTTAAAGCTTCGAATTCTCACTTGATCCTCACCTCAGCGTCGTGCCATGGCTGATCACTACGGTTTCGGGCTTTTAGGCAGATAGTTTTGCGAAAGATACCCATTTCGGCCCCGGCAGTAGGTCGGCGGTAGCAGTGTTGTATAATGATGTGTCAATTACCATTGGTTCAAACAAATTCTTGTCCTCATCGCAGTGATTTTTGACGTGCTGCAAGCATATGATTGAAAATGAGCTTTGAAGACCATGCGTTTAGGATGAAGCCTTTCTTTCGGAATCTTCTAGTCAACACAAGCTGTGCTACCCACAGCAATATAATACATGATCAGTTCGAATGGTCTGAATTGGGAGAACAAGAGACGAGATTTTCCACATTGCAGTGGGCAGTCGTCCGCTTTTCTCCATCAGATATGGCCGACCTAAGCTGCTGGACGATAGCAGCTAATATAAGCCCGCACCAGAAAATGCAGCACCGCTGTACATGAACCCCAAACTCCGCGCTAATGCATAATAGAGGTTGTAAATCGGCGGTAGTGGATCGAAGGAGGGAGTTGAAGTCCCCAGGTCGTAGGAGTGGAATGTTGTCTTCCCACCAATGTTATCGACCTTGAGAACGCTTAGCTCAGAGGTCAATCACGATAGATCTTGGGCTTCCAACCTTCTTTGAGCTCTTTCTCCATCGTCGCTTTCCGTTCCGCTTCCCGGACCTCCATCTCGATTCGTTCTCGGGCCCGTAATATCTTGCTTTGCAAATAGAAGCTTCCCCCTTTCTTGGGCTCATTCAGGTCATAGAGCTTCTTGAACCGCTCGTACACGTTGTCCATGTTTGTCTTCCCGCCTTGTGGCGGTTTCACATTCAGAATCTTACACGCTTCATCAAGCGTCAGGCCTGAGGAGGAAATGTTGTGCATTGCGGTTGGGTTGTCTTTCGCCGCAGCAGCGGCATATTTGGAGGACGCAGACGCTTGTTTGTATGCTTCCGCAAAAGCTCGACCGAGGACTCGCGTTCCAGTGAGAACGACTTGTGCCAGTATCCGGTGCGCCTGGGGGAATGTGTGTTAGACTTTGAGATGGAGGCAAATCTGAATGATTCGAGGCGGAATATCTCGGCAAGGGCACTTACCATGAGCTTATCATGCGTGACTGACAAAGAAAGAGTAGCCTCGATACTGGCTTGGAAGAGATACACAGCGAGCGCCTTGAACCTGATCGTTGGCGGCGAGATGAAAGTCACGGCAGCGTGGAGGGAAAGCAATTTTTCGGTGACGGCTACTGTAGCCGAGAGCTACTCGCCTGGAGTTTACCTAAGCTGGCGCCTGCGGAGGCTCTCGGGCAGTGCAGAAGGAATGATCTCCATCTCCAAAGCACATGCTCATCCTCTCACTGACCACTCGGCACACCAAGAGCTGCATTGTAGATTCAAACCTCGCTCATTCACTTCCACCTTCCTTTCTACTTCTTTGAGGGCCTTAATGGGTGCAAAAGAAACTCATCTGCCTTACCTGGTCTCGCTTGCGCGTCTAGGTTTCCTACTTTGGCCCATCACATGACGAAATCCTGCTTTTTGTATGGCAGCTTTTGGTTTGTGCTATGACTTGTTCCTCCGTCTTTCATTGTTTCTGTGCTGTAGGCTTACCCTGTTCTACTGAATAGACACCCCGTGGCTCGCTTCCATGTCCTCCAAATCTACCTACATTCCAGAGAAAGGCCCTTCAACTCCACAACCCACGTACGATACGCATGCGCCCACTATTGCTGCGTTCTCCCCAAACAACATCTCCGGTTCCTCGATTGCTTCGAAGCAGCGTTCTACCATCATAGTCCACAAGAAGTCCCCCCTCCTCGTCGCGACACCGCCACAGATAACTCGAGCGCTTGCCTACTCCCACCCGTTTCTCCTTCCTCTTAATCGACTCGCCGGCCTTTTGACATGGACTACGGACGACTCATGGGAGTCTTTCCTGCTGGTAGTTGGCTTTTGGGCTATTGTCCTGTACGGTAGCGAGGTTGTACAATGGGCTGGTCCTATCATAGTCGTAGTGGGCCTCATCCTAGGAATGTACTCTCGAAGATACTCTCCGCTTTCCTCTACCGCACAAACTGGCGAAAAACATGAAAAGGGCCATAAACGCGATCCGTCCGAGACGTCGATGCGGCATCACAAGAGCTTGGACGAGATAGTGGAGACGCTGAGGGAGTTCACGACTCGGTGTAACCTGCTGCTGGACCCGTTCCTGCGCCTCACAGATTTCCTATCAACGCAGCGAACTCCGACATCGGCGACGACACGTCCAGCTTTGACAACCCTCTTCATTCGAATATTGCTAGTGACACCGTTGTGGATTGCCCTGACGTTACCTCCGTTACAGATCCTAACTACCCGCCGGGTGGTTCTGGCTTTCGGAACGATCGGCCTGACTTGGCATTCGCGCCCTGCGCGTGTTTCAAGGGTCATCCTCTGGAGAAGTCTGACGCTGCGACGATTCTGTAGTCTCATCACCGGTCTTGCATTATCCACTGAGAAGGATGCCAAAAGGCAGGGTGGCATAGTCCCACCTGCACTTCCTCCTAGGAAGAAGTCACAAGTTGGTATAGCTTCGGAGCTTGCCACCAAGCGTCGAGCAGATTCATCGGGCGTTAGTTTCACTTTCATTTTGTTCGAGAATCAGCGCCGCTGGATCGGCCTGGGCTGGACAACCAGTCTGTTTGCGTACGAGCGTGCGCCATGGACAGACGAGCATCTTAATCCCGCACCCAGCAAGGATGAGTTTGAACTTCCCCGTGTGGAGACTGGTAATGCTAGGTGGCGTTGGGTGGAGGACAGTGTATGGAAAATAGAAGGCGGAGCAAGCGAGACTGTCACCCCAACGAAAGGCGGGAAGGAAAGCGACGGAGGAGGCTGGATATACTACGATAGCAAGTGGAACGATGGAAAGCGTGATGTAGATTCTTGGGGTCGGTATACCCGAAGGAGAAAATGGTATCGAGATGCGGAGCTCGTTGAGGTCACACCAAGTACCGAGGTCACGCCGAGTCCAACGCCGAATCCTCAGTCCAATCCTGACCAGGCAGTCCAGTCAGAAGCAGAAGAAGAGCACAAAAGCAGAAGTCCAGGGGAGACGAATATGCCAGGGAAGGAGGGGTCTAAGGATGAAGATTCCGTGAGCGTGAAGGCCAAAAAGAAGGGATGGTTTGGGAAGAAGGAAAGAACGGCGAGCAACGGATCTAGCGATAAAAAGAGCTTGCTGAGTACTAGAAGCGAAAGGGATGGGCCTGAAGAGGATCATTTGGATAAATGGAAGAGTCGAGAGCGAGATGACAGTTCGAGAAATGTGTATGGACTTGGCGAAGACGTGGTGATGGGACTGAGTTGATGAAAGGAATTACAATCGACCATGATTCTTGAAATGAATCGACAGGGCGTACCTTCTGAGCGCCGCTGGGCCACACGCCCAATGCAAATTGATTTCAAACCCAACTTGTTGGTTGTGGAAGTAGCTTATTCCATTGTTCTTTATCTTTCGTGCAAGCTGTCCTGGGCAAATCTGCGAGGATGGCGGCGGCCGACATGCTCATTTTCGACACACTACTCGTAGATGTCTCTCGAGAACTAGCGGTTTCCTCTTTCGAGATTTGCTACCTCGTATGCGGCGTATGAGCCCGGCATAGGGTCCCTCTCCCTCTCAGCGTTTAGTCCTCGTGCTCGACTTTGCTAGCATCGGTTTTGCGCTCCCGTGTGTTGGCCGCTGAGTGGGGGTATGCAAGAAAGGCATTGCAATACCAGGGCCAGCTGCCCCTCCAGGGAGCTCGCAGTGCCACTTTTGTTGGGACCTGCAGCGTCTTGCTCCCTGATTGTGCAGAAATTGTACCCACTCGTGCTCACCGCAGCTTCAGCGACTTCCCTGCCGCCCGGACCCCTGCATCACGCCAAGGGCGCTAGCTTCTCTTTGTTTACTCTCGTTCTCCTTTACTAGCAACCGTTTCGCACTACTTTAAGACCGGGGAAAACATACACCTATCCCTCACAGTTTCTCGTATGGCATGGTCACCATCACCACCGTTTCCTAGTGTGCCAGCTCGGTAGGTCGCTGCAGTATGGCAGAACCACTCTCGGCATTGTCACTATCAAAACAAAACGCTCAATCAAGCCCCATCAAGCTTGAACGGCAAAAGACCAGCTACGAAGCCTATTATTCTACCACATACTCCAAAATGGAATCGAACATGCCTCAACGCCCTCCCTCCTCCTCGGAAGAAGAAGACTTCCATGACTCTATATCTAGTGCGCCGACTTCACCAGCCACTGGCTCCAATTATCAGACGCCCCACGTTTTACCCCCTGCAAGCCCACGCAAGTCACGCTCGCCACAAAGAACTATCTCGCCGAGGAAGACACCAGTCGAATCAACAATACGGTTCAATGAAGGATTGACTCAAGTAATCGGAGAGATGCAGAATGACACGGCAGACGTGGAGGATAGCGTCGTACACCACGATATTCGTGACGATACCCTTACAAGCATGTCGGAAAGTGGCCAGAGCCACGCAGCTACAGAAGACCAAGCTGAACAAGATGAGACAGAAATAACACTACACCTGGACGAGACAGTTGGCGACCTGAGCACATTCTCTGCAGTGCCCAACGCAGACATGACTCGCTTTGCTAATCAAAGGGGCAATTCGCCCACCAAAACCGGGGGAGCTTGTGACTGGAGCCCAAGCAAGCAGTTGCGAACTTCAGTCATGGAAACTCCCAACACAGCCAGACGTCCTCTCCAGCTTGTGTCGAGAAGAAGCAACGGCTCACAAGATGATTTCGACATGACGCCTCGGCGACGCTTGACCGTTGACGACTCCCCTACCGACCTGCTCAACTTCACGGGGCAGTCGAACGTAGTCATTCCCCCACCCGGTTCCGCTCCGAGAACCGCTCGGCGTTCACCTTCAGGTCGGGGAGCATTTCCGATCCGAGTCAATCCACCTACGACTCATCGGTCGCAAGCATCAGTTGACAGAGAAAGAAGTCGGGGTCCCCCATCTCCACAGAAGCACTCCTTCGTTCCGGCAACACCGGCGGACAAGAGAAGCGCGAATCATTTGGGCGACTTACTCGACATTGACCTAGAGCCAATGGCGACCCCTCGCTCGATACCAAGCGTGACACCCCGGGAGCTAGAGACACTGCGGTCGGATATGCAAAGCCAGATATCAAGCCTGTCCGCAACACTGTCGGGGAAGGAAGCCGAGGTTATGGCACTGAAGAGGGCCATCACCGACGCAGAGGTTCGATGTGGTAATAGTCTCGAGGAGCTGCGCAATGAGAGGAGTGCTAGGGAATCGATGGAGCAAGAGAAGGCTGAATGGGAAAGGAGGGGCCGCGAGATGGAGAACGTGCTAAGAGAAGTTCGCCAAGAGATCATGATTGGTGAGCGAGAACGGGAAAAGCTACGAAAGCAAGGAGATGATGCAGAGAAGCGAGCAGAAGAGCAAGAAGTGAAGATTCTGGAGCTACAGACCATGCTCGAGAGCTCAAGAAGGCGGAACAGTGTCAGTCCGTCGAAAGAGTCCGGATCATCTACACCGGCAGGTTTTGCAACTGAGATCGACTCGGCAGTAAAGGATGCGACTGAAAGAGTGGCACGAGAGCTGCACAGTCTATATAAGAGCAAGCATGAAACGAAGGTCGAGGCATTGAAAAAATCTTATGCTGCTAGGTGGGAGAAACAGGTCAGAGAGCTACAAGAAAGTCTCAAGTCTGCGAAAGACGAGATCGTTAAAATGCAGACGGAGAGGGACGCGACCATGTCGGGGGTTGTGCCAGGCCAAGCTCAGCTGCTGGAGGGGTTGCAAAGAGAGAAAGAGGAGATGCAAGCAGAGAAAACAATGCTCCATGCCCGAATCAAGGGCTTGGAAGAAGAGTCAAGTGCAATGAGGGCTGAAAATGAAGATCTTCGACTGAATCTAGACAAGGAGAGGACCGAAAAGGGCGAACTGGTTGCACAAGTCGATCTCTTTTTGTCGATAGAGGCGGATATGGGATCGAAAGCTAGCACTGCAAGTGAAGAAAAGCCCACTGAAGCACCTTCGCCGTCGAAAGAGCTGAGAACAAGTCTGAGCGGAGGGCGCCCAAGACCAATAAGTATGCTTAAGCCTCCAGGCAAATTTACAGGCACAGGTATTCCCGGACCAGGAAAAACGCCAATTGGGAGGGGAATACCACGGGGAGGTATCATGGAAGGTATAGCTAGGATGGGCGCTGGTGGGAGAGGTTGATGTTTCAAATTCAACAATTGCATAGTGAGCACTGGCGTTTGGTTATGACAGGGCCAGTCGGATGATGGGATGGTTACGAACATACCTTTGCTTTACGAGCGTCATGGCGAATGCCTTCGCTAAATGGGTAGCTGTACAGGTAGTTTATCTCAACAAGTCAAGGAGCCGAGAAGAAAGCATCTCATTATCACTAAGGTTGTCCTGGGCTGGCTGGCTCTACTCCGAGACCCAGGCCCAAGAGGAGATATTTGATGTTTCCATGTACCTGTTCGTGTTTCGTATCGCAACGTAATGCCTCATTGAAACAACCAGCCCAGCTGTCTACATAAACTTCGGCTCTGCAGTCGTACAGAGACTGACTAGTTTGAGTTCTCTGTGTCGAACACTTCACAGATATAGAGTCGAGCAGAGTAATAATCTCCACCGTTGCCTGCTTATGACCCTCATAGATATGGACCCGAGTAAAGCAGCGAGAAAACAATAGTAAGTTCTTTCTGTCCGACGCTACATGGTCATCACACCGGCAGTCTCATTTCTAGAACGAGCACATGCTGCCCTGGCTATGAAACATGATATCTTGGACTCGGTAGCAAAGGTCCAACATCCCATTCCTCTTCTGACTGCACTGCACAAACTCAATCGCGCGCTGTCCTGCCCACCCACGATATCACTGTGGCTGAGCCAGCTCTTGTTCCACGCCTGCTCGTTAACCTTCATACTTTGCACAAAATAGCTCGCGTCACCGAGATTCTGGATCGCGATGCGCAGAGTCTTGTTACCTCTGACACTGAGCGTCATGTCGCTGAACCATGGTGAGAGGAGGAGACAGACGGGCTGCGTCACGACGAGGTAGAAGCCGATCATGTTCCAGATCAGCTAGCTATTGGTGGCGCCGGCGTCAGAATTGCCGATCAGGCCGCTGGGTGTGGGGACGTAGTACTGCTTTGACGACTTCGCAGCTGTGCATGACGAACTTGCACTGCCAGCTTTGCAGGTGGTGTTAGAAATGGAGCAGAGAAGTGGGGCTCGTTGCCGGAGTTGAAGAGCATGGTGCCGGTTCCGTTAGTGCCGTCGCTGCCGAAGGCGGTGGTCTTGAGGCCCGCGATGAACATCGTATCGAGGCGGGCTTCGGTTCAAGCGGGCCTTCCCAAAAAGGAGATTAGCGTGGCCATGTCGAATGGGATTGTCCAGCTGTACTCACACGGCAGCGCCTTATTGGTGATCACCGTCCACTTGCATTCGCCGCAGCTGAGGGGGGAGGATCGTTCCATTGGCGGATTTAGGGGTCAGAAAGCCGGTGAAATTGAGGGAGGTTGTGAGACTAGGTCCGCTTCTAGCCACTGTGAGGATTAGTAGGGAGCCAGAAGCTATGCCAGAGGACGGGATGCTTACCCAGAGTGGTTGAGGTACCTTGTGGCATCACTAGGCGTCATGTCTTTTGGCAACTTGGTACAAGGCGAAGTCGTTTAAAGAGTACTTGACTGTTTTGCAAATGCTACGCCCGACGTTTGGCGTGACGAAGCCGTACTTGAGCCAATCAAGAGTGCACCGCGTCCTTCTTTAGTGCGCTCGGTAAGGTCTTGTGGATCGAAGTTGTTATAAGGAACGACTTCGGCGTTAGTCTTCATCGCGGCATAGCCCTTTGACGTATGCATCTGCCAAAACATTGTCCACCGCCTTGTACTCGACAATTATAGTTGCTGCTTCTTCCATCAGGCATAAATCTCTTGTGTCTCCAGATGTCGATTAGCGTTTGCACAAGAGCTTCCTGAATCTCAGGTTCGATCAGAAGCTAAAGGCTGTTCAGGCAGCGGAAAGTGTCCTATAACTTGTAAAAATCGTCAAAATGTGGCTCGTCAGATTCCCAGTGACGTCGCTCTTCAGTCCGATTGGATGGTAAGAGATGAGGCCGGTAAATTGCAGAGTAGAACATCTCGAGGCGCGTTGAGTTACTCCGGTCTGCAACTTGGATCTTGGAGAGGACGCCGGAGTTCCAGGCCGCTTTGGCAGCGTTGGCCGTTGCGTTGAAGTCAAAGTTAGGGTATCTCGTCGAGGAATTGGGCATGCCTTGTCTGCCGAGATCCACGACGCACCGGTCTTCGACCTGACTGTTGTGGTGTTGGAGTTGAATGAAAACAGGGCACCAGAACAGTCTATGTACTGATATCCGGGAAAACCCCGTCAGCGAAATCTCGTTGATGAATGTTGGCTGGACACTCGTTGTGTTTGGCGAGTACACCGACATCGGACTTCGGGCGTCATGGAAAGCCCTGTATGTACATCACCATGCCAGCCCGAGTACTACTGCGGAGTATGGTGTCCAACGTGAATGTGGAGGATCTGCAAGGGTACGGACGTATGAAGCGGAGAAAAGGAGATGGATGAACGTCATAGAGTGGAAATACAACTAGCGCTAGCGAATTTGTCCCTGCGGCCACGCACTTGGGCTCCGGAACGACTAGACTGGGTGCCCAAAGCAATGCATGATCTTATTGCCACAGAGAGCGCTCATTGTGAGGTTTTAAAGTCCGCTCGAGTTAGTCGTCATCTCTGGAGGAGTACTGATTTCCAATACTCCGGATACTCGTCGATAGTATAGGGCATCGGTTAATTTATCCAAGAACAGGTTGACGCTTGGTGAAATTGAATCAGCAATTGGCAGTACATTTTACAGCATGCCGACTACAAGGAGTGCCGCAAAGCAGTCGCACACCGAAGATTCCTCTAAAGGAGTCTCGAGGAAAGCTTCGAGCACTTCTGCAAAGCGGAAGGCCCCTTCAGACTCTGATATAGAACCCAGGTCTGGCAAGAAAGCAGCCAGGAAAAGAGAAAAACCCGCCAACGAAGCTCGTGAAGACGGACACCCTGGAGAAATTAGCAGTGGATCCGAACCCATCATCATCAATCGAGCCCCAGTTTTGCAGCTGTGGGGCTCCGTCGTCGCAAAGTTTGTTCATCCAGACCTGCCTTGGGTGGCATGTCTTAGCATCGGCAATGCTATTTCCTCGTTATGTGCTGTGTCTAAGGGCCGCTCAATCGGCCTCATCAAGCCTGCGGATGATACTAAGAAAGACAAAAAGACACGTCAAAGGCAGTTTGACGACGCCAGAATAGTCAAAGTTATGGGATTCTCACTCCCAATCAAGGGAGATGCTGTCATTCTCGGTGGCAAACCCAAACCTCTGAAAGGGGAGACTTTGAAGCATAAATTCGGAGGCCAACAATACGATGCCGTCAAGGCGGCCTTCGAGGACAGTCTCCAGAGTTGGAAGGGCCATGAAGATGAGCTGAATACGAAGGCATTCCACATGTACGAGCAATTTCGGCCAACGGTAGCCAGTGGGCAGAAAGGTTGGGGTCGGAAAGGCGAGCTCAGCACCAGTGAAATAGCCAAAGCTGTACGGCGATAAGTGCTACGGTTCTAATGAATCAATAAAGCGTGTTGGTGGGTGCTGCAGTATGTGGATGGTTCGAATTCGAGGATCCACGGCGCTTCTACTGTACCAACACTGCTGTCATTAGCCTGATGCTGTTACTTGGTTATGGCTTGTTAACTGTTCAGCGCACATTCAAAGCCGTGGTACAGAGTCGTTACGGGCAGAGAGCGTCCTCGACGGGTTCCGATTCCGGAGGTAACCAGCTTTTGATGAGAGACCCAATATGGTCAAGAGGACGATGGGTTGGTTAAATCCTGGTGCAGTACATACTCGGACGGGAGAACTCTGGACTCATCCTAATATACAGCTCCTTTCCGCCTCAGGCATCCATGCATTAGCACTGAATTTGAAGTTCTGGCTTTGTGCCGACAACATCATTTTGCCAGCCTTACGTTGCTAGTTCTGCGAAGTAAGTTGAAGAAAGTACGATCGCCCGGCGGAGGCTTTATCAAACTCTTTTCGTTCGGCGCACTTTGTCAACAAGTGAAGTACTGTTCCTTGGGAATGCCTCCAGTCCCAACAGCCGTGAAGGTACTCCTTACTTGTACTTTGCTCTCTCTGAGCTTGCTTGCAATATAGCCTCTGAGGTCTGAACTAATAAGGCAAGGGGAGAATGACCTTGGTTTCACCATGAGACGCGAACACAAAGCAGTATTTAAAGCCTCCGAATGTGAAGCCCAAAGCCCCTTAGACTGCCTTACCTAAGGTGCCTTGGCAAGAGCACCGAAAATCGCATCTCCAGGCGATCGGCCGTTGTATTGACATCCAGCCAACCTCTCCAATGTTAGATCAACCCAAGCCTCGCACCCAACCATATGTTATCGCAAAAACTGTTCAGCGAGAGCTAGGAAGCCTACCAACGCACCTGGCTACCGCAACAAGTTGGCATCTCAACGGCGCTACGGAGGAGGTCATGCAAGCAGAGAGTTTGGACCCCACAGATTGGTGGGCTTGCTCCCTAAAGGAAAATGTAGACGAGAGGAGAGCTGCTCACCAGCGGTGCAAACTCTTCACCGTCCAACCTACGCTATGTGCGACCTGTAAGAAGATTGACTTTGAATATCTCTACTTCGGCGATGCCAAGACAGGCTTTCGCAGAAACCCTCATGAAGGTCTATTCCTCGGAACGTTGGCAAGTGTTCATCGCAGGGCAAACCAGGGATGCCCTTTCTGTGCAGATATCCTCCTTCCAGAAGCACAGAAGATTTTGGATATCCAAGACCCTAGAACGACGGACAAGTCTGGGCTGACTCTCCCGCTTGACGCCCTATCCCTACATTTAGAAGTAAGCGACATTCTATTTTCGCGAGACGCTCTTGCCCTACACCGATCAGGTGGAATCTATTTGTCTGTCAGGCGATACAGTCAACATACAGCTGTTAATGATGATCCACGTATCGTCGATGAAAGCGGCAAACCATTTGCAGATCCTGGCCCAATTTCCAGGTTCTGCATCTGCCTAATTGACCACGATCTGTCAGCATACAGACTGCTCAAGCCGCTCATTGATTTGAAGCTTTGCAAACACTGTCTCCAACGCTGTTTTGACTTGCATGAGAAGTGCAAGGGCCAACAGCGGCAGCCAGGGGCAGCTACTGTTCGAAATCCTAGCTTCAAATTGATCGACGTCACATCTCGATCTGTGCTCAATATTGGTGACCGCCAATCAGTCAGATACGCCACATTAAGCTACGTCTGCGGGCCAGCATACACTGTCCGTGTTCTGAAAGACAGCGATGGCTGGGACAGAGATGAGAACGGAACTTTACGGCACCCACTTCCGCAAGACCTTCCAAAGACTCTCGAAGATGCTCTGACTGTCACTACTGGTATAGGGCTTCGGTACCTGTGGGTAGATTCGATCTGCATCGCACAGGACGACGCGGACGAGAAACGATCTCAGATTGAGGCAATGTACCAGATCTACGCCGATGCTGCAATCTGTATCGTTGCTGCTCCTGGTGAAGATTCGCTTCGAGGCCTTCCCGGCGTGAATATCGCTCGTACGCAACCTCGGAGCACAGGAGTTTTTGTTCGTGAAGGCGTCCTCGTTGGCATTCCGCGTCCTCCGTTGAGCGAGATCATAAAGTCCTACAGGTGGATGGGAAGAGCATGGACATATCAAGAATTGATACTCTCCAAGCGATGTCTGATATTCACAGAAAATGAGGCATTCTTCTACTGTGCCTCTTCCACATTCAAGGAATCCGAGATAGAGGACGCCAGCCGCGAACAGTGGGCAGATAGTGCGTCTTCTGGGTATCGTATTGGTAACTCTTCCATTATGCTTTCTACAAGAGCGGAAGCACACGCTGAAGAAGTATGCCGAATGTACAAAGCTGCGGTAGAGGAGTACACTCGTAGGGCTCTCTCTTACCAGACAGATGGTTTGAATGCATTTCAGGGCCTAGCGACCTTTTTGGGAAGCTTGCTCGAAAGTAACATGGCTTACGGATGTCCGGCAAGAATGCTGACCAACTGTCTCACTTGGCGGCCCGTGTCAGTTATTGCTCCTAAGAAGGAATGGCCGCAGAGACGTATGGTACGAGACCAAGCCAGTGGACAAGACGATAGCCACTTGTGTCCCATGTTTCCTTCTTGGGCCTGGGTCGGCTGGAAGGGAGCTTCACGCATTCAGCTAATGCAGTACTTCTTCTGGGGCTCGGAAATGAAGATCCTCGACACAGCCTCTTTTTCACGGATACCCAGCTCCGCTAATTTGAGACATCGATTCCGTACAACTCAAGCGAATGATCACAGAGGGCTCAGCTTCCTGGAAGGCATCCTTCCAATCGTTACGAAGATAGGCCATTTCCAGATGGTTACATCGGAAGATGCTCCAGGTCATGTTGACATCCTTACAATGGATGAAGAATATGCTGGATCGTGCGATGTTCGAGGGGTCCTGGAGACTGAGAACCTCCAAAAATGCGAGGCCAATCTTATTCAGATATGGGTTGAGCACAATAAAGGTAAAGGCTCAAACAGTAATGTGATGCTTGTGGAACTACACGACTTCCCTGGCAAAGATCGACACCAACAGCGTGACTTGGTCAAAGCTCTCGCCGAGCAATCGTTGGCTGTGACAAAGTTGTCTGACGCGACCGCACAGCACATGAATGAGGACGATAAATTTCGGAAAAAGATGGAGGGAGATCGCCCAAACTCACTCATTGTACGATATCCACCCGAAGGCTTGCAACCATCAAACACATTCCTTGCGAGCCGCCTTGGAGTCGGGTATGTTAACTTTGACAAATGGGTGAAGTGCGACCCCAAAGATGTTCTATTATTCTTGGGTTGAAAGCCTGCTAGGCCAATGAACTGGTACTGGCGGTCTGTAACTGCACTGGTTGATCTTATTTCGATCAAGTCTTTGTGAAGACGATGCAAAAATCAATTTTAGTGACCGAGAGACTTGGCTGGTCGCTTTAGCTGTCCGATCAACTTGGAAAGACGGGCGTCTTCATTCCAAGAAAACAGTACGGGTGTCTGCCTGGACCAACAGCTGGTCGCTCAGTATATCATCCCACTGACAGCTCCAGAGGCAAGGTTCTGGGTTGGTACCTCTTCATCCTTGTCCGTTTCAAGGCATTTCGGGCGAAGTCAACACGCTGCGGGGTTCGTTATCTCCACCGCTTATCTTGCATCAAAGTACGATCCTTGGCTGCAAGACAAGGAATGCTTTTGGCATGAGCTTCCTTCAACAAACACCAAACAAGCACGAGTCCTCTGGAGCCCCGTATTGCTTCAAAGAAGAAATCTTCAAGCACTCAAGATTTGAATTTTGGGAGCATCTTGGCTCGTCTCTTTGAAGCGTATTCCTTCTCGGTGCTTACAATGAACTGGAGTTGCAACCGCCACACATAGAACTATCATCTAAGGTCACTTGCTCGTGCTAATCGATCAAGCCGTTCAATCTAGAACCTCGAATCCAGCGAGACCAGACACTATGATGCCATCTCCAGTCATATCACCTGCTACAGAGAGAAGTCCGCTATTGGATGCAGAACTTGACAGCACTGCTGGCGATGAGCCAGATGAAGAAGCCACCGAACTAGAAGATGAGCCTATCGATATACTCATGAATAGGTTCGGTTCGCCTGGAGGCACCTTAGGACTAAGCGGAGGGATTGGTGTCTTCGGGTCTTCTCTTACTCGCCGAAGCTCGATGACATTCAGCAGTGCAGGCCTCAGTCGAGTACCTAGTAGAGCCGAGACCGTACGACGCCGACCAAGTCAACCATCGCTGGCTACTAGAAAGCAGCGACCGGTGCTCTTCCCTGACTCAACATTACACAAAACACCAAGCAGGGTATCCGCCACCCAAGATGCACCATTACCCATCGTCGAAGAAAGTGAAGACCATGCCGAAGTCAAGGCCCCATTGTACCTGTACGGAGTAAGCAGAGGGAGGTATTGGGCTTGCTTCTTTGGCATTCTTCTTACCTGGTTTGTCGCAACCTTTGACTCGACACTTATGGCATCTAGCCATCCGGTAATCACGTCGTACTTCGACGCGGCCTATGCTGCTTCATGGCTGTCGACGTCGTTCTTACTGACATCAACGGCATTCCAACCAATGTTTGGTACGTTAATCTATGCTGTTCAGTCAGGCTGGTGTACAAAAGCATAGGCCTGATAGATTGTATCAATCTGGGACATGACCCCTGAACTAAATAGTTCTGAACCACCATGGCTAATTACACCGTACGAGACAGGTCGCATATCCGACACGTTCGGAAGAAGAGGCCCATTCTTATTCTCGCTACTAGCATTCGGTCTCGGAACCACATGGTGTGCTTTGGCTCCAAGCATCATTCAGTTCATTATGGCGCGAGCAGTGTGTGGCTTAGGAGCTGGAGGTGCAATGTCTCTTGGCCAGATCATCAACAGCGACCTTGTGCCGCTAGAGCGCAGAGCTTCTTACATGGCTCTTCTCAATCTAGCTTACGGGACCGGGTCATCCCTGGGTGCAGCCCTCGGCGGCTTTCTTGCTGATGCGTTGGGTTGGAGATGGGAGTTTGGTATCCAAGTCCCAGCTATCACACTCTGTTTCGTGATTGCTTGCTTTACCACTCCGACTGGGCTCGGTCCAAACTTCGCAAAGCACGGCAAAGGTACCCTATGGCAAACGGTAAAGAGCTTCGACCTCGCTGGATCTTTCCTCCTAACAAGTTCGGTTACTTTTCTCGTCCTGGCTTTGAACTTCGGCGGAAACATTCTTCCGTGGGATCACCCGATCATCATTTCTGCTTTTATCCTATTCGGTGTCCTTGGAGGGATTTTGATCGTTGTGGAAACGCATGCCGAAAAACCCGTTCTGCCACTCCATATGCTCTACAATGTGCCTCGCGGCAACCTCGTTATCTCAAACTTCTTCGCCTGTATGACGATGAACACGATACTCTTCAACGTTCCTCTCTACTTCCAGGCAACATTACTCGACACCCCAACACGCTCGGGCACCCGACTAATTGTCCCCTTCCTCTGCAACATGGGCGCTGCCTTCATCACCGGCAATTTGATTACCTACACAAGAAGGCTGTCGCCAACCATGATCCTCGGCTACACGCTCACCGTGCTCGGATCCATCTTCCTGACAACCATGACCCGCTCCCTTCCAACATGGGTGTATTCGTGGCTCATAGCCGCGGCCACAATAGGCCAAGGCAGCAGCTTTCCCACAGTGAGCATCGCGATCCTCGCCGTAACGCACACACAGGACATGGCAGTCGCAACCAGCACACTCATCCTGTTCCGAAGCTTAGGGACTGTCATGGGTGTCGCGGTTTCGAGCCTTGTCAGCCAGAATGCGCTGTTATACTACCTAGAGAAGATCGTAGTCGGAGAAGAGAGAGACGCAGTGATTAAAGAAGCGAGGAGGAGCGTCGAAGCTATTGTCAACCTGAGCCCATTTTATCGAGAGCAAGGCCGGTTTTGCCCCATTTCTGTTGTTGTGGTGAGACTTGCTAACCTAGTCCGCAGTGATCGATGCGTATGCCGCCGCAATGAAGGTCACGTTCGCGCAGAGTATTGCGACGGCGGCTATCGCGTTGCTCTTGGTCCTGTTCATTCGCTTGCCACGACTGAACAAGCAACCCATGGCCAACGTACAACCCGATTGATACCCATTGGCATTCCGCGTCCGCCCATGTTTGGTGCTCGTTATACTCGTCCGTCGGCATGTCAGTGTTTGGCGTTCATCTTGTTTGATACCCTTTATATTGGGTCGCCAGCGGGATAGGTTTCCGGCGTTTGTCTTAGTCACTGCTCATTAGTACTCCAGCGCCCGCCTACCTTGACGCTCTCACCACACTTATTCGTAACTGAGATGGCATTCTAACGTCCCACTCCCACAGGTACATATAAAGCAAGAGGGAAGGCCTAGAAAGTCACTCGAATATCATAGAAGTTTGCTGCTGCAAGTTTCTCATTCGATGAGCCCGACAATCGAGCCCGAAATACATATTGCAGCCGAGAGGCCAGCTGTAACCCATAGTGCTCATTTGCTATCTACATTCGTAACCCTTTTGCAACACGGCAATATCTGACAGCTAGGAGGCCTGCCCATAGCTCATTTACTCATCTCCGCCCATTTTCGCCCTTTCTCAATTTGATCCGCGGCATGGTCGAGGAAAGCTTCCATCTCCGTGACAGTGTCCTTCATGAAATAGCCCAATTCAAAGTTGTCACATTTGGTGAGGAAAGCGACCCGACGTAATCTCGTGAGGTCGGACTTGAGCCAGTCAGTGTCGACGTATCTTCTGGCAATGAAGTGCTCGTTGACAGTGTTGGGCGCGGAATTGATCGCCTCTTCCAAGATGTGCAGGGCAAATTTGTCCAAGTTCTCCAGCGCGACAATTCCTGCATCTGTCCATCGGAGAGTTATGAAGCTGTAGTCAACGTTGATCGCCGTCTCCATGATCCAGATCAGTAACCTCCAAGTCGTCCTTACGCCGATATTATGGTGCTCGGAGGTGCTGAGTGCGGCACTCGCAAAGCAGCTCAGCTGTGGAATGAGTTCGGCGGCAGTGCAGAGGAAGGCGTTGACGCTGTACCGCTGTAGTGAACGTTTGAGGTTCTCTTTCTTTTTGAGAAGAACACTGATGATGGTTGCTGCGAATTGGTTCGCCTGCTGTGCCGGATCGTCAAGGCTGAGGAGACCACCGTAGTCGTCGAAATAGAGACACATTGTCGCCAGCGCAGAGGCAAGGTAGGGATCTTCATTCGTTATGTTGAAATCTATTCTTTGATTTAGCTAGTGGCATTGGTAATGGTGCAGGGAGTGCGCTGGGTTATTGAGTCAGTGCCCTGATGGGGAAGGAGTATGTCAAACACCGCACTCACCTCCTGCATTTGGGAGAATAACTCCTTTCAACGTTACCGCGGCGATGAGGTTGTTGACCATAGCTGCTCTAGACAGCTTGTTGACTACCGCTTGTAGCTTGGCGACTGCATCGATATCATTCTTCTCGACTGAGAGATCGGATTCGTCATCTGAGATCGGCTTCTCGACAAGACAGCCCATTTTTGCAGCACTAGAGGTGGAGAACGCCTTATCTTCAACGTCTTGGAGCGTGCTACCGTCGAGATCGATTAGATCATTCATTGCATCAGCGTCCACTTGTGCAGTTTCCAAGAGCTTTGCCCGGTGGCGCGTTGTCACTCCAGTTTCTTGGTCCATGAACTCCCAAGCCTTTGTTTGTGACATTTCAAAGATCTAAAAGGGGTTGAGGAGGATACCGGTTCGCTTTTGCTTTGAATGGATGTAGATCTTGGAAATTGTAAATGCTGAGTGCCACATGCACCTTTTGTTGTGGTAGTGATCGCAGATGGAGAATGTAAGCTTGAACAGCGGGAAGGCGGATAGAGTGAACACAAGTGTTTTGGTAGCCTGGAGTTCGAGAAGTCTCATCCACTTTTTGAATAACACAAGCTTGCCTAAGCAAGGTTTTCCGCAATGAATTAGTGGATAAGATGACCCGGCAAAATCCAGCAAAGCTATTAGAGCGAGTGATAGAGACCTTTATCCAGTGCTCCTTAACATCATTACCCCTGTTTCTGGGAAGAAGGGATACTGCTGCATTGTGAGGCTAGGCGATATATCCAACTGCGGTCAGACGTAGCAGGTCGGGCAAAACGTCATGAGCTCCAGCATAACAAATCACCTGATAGTGGTAGTCCTTTAGCCACTTGAAAGATCCTTTAGATCCCTCCATCTAGCTTTAGATAGCTTGAGAAGCATTGCCTCGAACGTTCGAAGGGACGGCGAAGGTCACCACATCAGGCCAAAGGGTATCTCCTGAACTCAAGCTTTCGATGATCCTGCGACAACGGCGAGGGCTCCGTATCTATACGCAGTGGCTCACCGAAATGTTCTGGTAAACTTGCAGTAGTAATCTGTAACGGCGTTGCCATCACCATTGCAACCGCGTATTCTCCATCGTGACTGATGGAAAGTCTGCCCACTTGCTCAGCTTCTTCTGTTGGCTGGCCGACGGCCGAGATCTTCCATCCATGGCACACAATCTGTACCTCACCACCCTCGCAGATCTCGACGCGGACGTCCTTGAAGCCAAGTGTCTGGGCCCCCCAAGCCTTCTTTGCTGCCTCTTTCGCAGCCCATCGACCAGCAAGCCAGCTGCTGGTGGTGTCACGGAATTGTGTGATGGAACCATGGTTGCTATCTTGAGCATGTTCGTTGTCTTGGAGGTTGAATGCAGCTGGAAATCTTTTGTCAAAATCTTGCCTCTCCATCGGGTGCAGGATTCGGCCTAGGAAACACGACAGACGCTTGCCGCTATCATTCTGAAGTTTTCCAAACACCAAGTCATGAATGCGCTTGATGCGGACGATGTCCGTGCCAATAGTGTAGGGAATGGAAATGGGGATGCGCAGCGGCATCTACGTGTCGAAAAGCCAAGGGCAGATCACTAGTGCCTTAGACAGATGCATCAATGTACCTGCGGTCAAAGGTGTTGTCGATTGGCAGGGTCAATTTTGTAGGAATATCGTTTGTAGGCGCGCGAGGGAAACGCGCAGGTCCGAGCGCGCAGGGAGATCGAGCTTCTAGGGACTGCAGCGCTGTGGGGACCACGAACGCGTAGCGAGGTCGAGCCTATGAGGATAGTAGCACTGTGAGGACTGCGAGCCCGTAAGCGCTGCGTAGGTCTTTAGGCACTAGATTAGGGGCCTTGGCAAGCGCCCTATGCATGTTGCCAACCGAGGGGCATGGGACTATTTTCAGGTCCCGATTGTTCATCTTTAGGCCGGCCTGGTGTCTAACTAGGTAACCTGTTGCTTAATGGGGGCAGTATTTCATTTGCTACAGCCTTCCTGAGAACCACCTAAACGATGCCGCCATTCATACGGCTCCTCCCCGGAGACTACACAAGGCGGCGGGTATCTTTGCTGCGGGAGCGGGTCTTTTGGGGATTGATATACAATTTGGTGGCTGCTGCCGCAATTCAAATTATTGGACTGGCGTGGACATACCGTGTTCTTGCCGTGGTTTGGTTTGTGATCAACCTATTCTGCTCGCTACTGGTGAGGGACAGGAACAAAGCTGTGCAGCTTTATCAACTGGCTTTCGACTACAAACTATTCGCACGTCTAGAGTTCTGGCTGATGCTCGGCTGGGCTTTCTTGAGCGAATTAGGATACATCACGTTACTCTACTCATTGCCCAACTATGCCATTTCGATCAGATTTACTCCTCAGCGAGGCTTTGTCGTCGGCGCCCTCCTCAACCTGGGCCTTTGCGTTGGACGGCCCGCCGTCGGCTATTTCAGCGATACCTTGGGAAGGATCAACATGGCAACAATAATGACAGGATTTTGTGGGCTCATATGCCTCGTCATTTGGATCTTCGCAAAGAGCCATGGCGTCCTGCTCTTCTTTGGTCTGCTGGCAGGAACTGCCTACGGTCCTTTTAGGCGGCGTCAGTTCGAACAGATGCCGGCCGGCTTTCCATAGTTGGGTGCCCGAGGACGAAAGGTAAAGACTGCCTCCTGAATGAGAAAGCGCACATTTGCTACTTGCTTCGGCTTACAAAAGCGGCTTGTTGCAAAAGCACAGCCAAGCAAATCTTTTTTGATTTTTGCTCGCCAGTGATCACCTCCCGAGCTTCAAAATGCCAAGCAGATCCTGGTACCTGAAACTACGTCAGAGGTTCCAGGCCAATGAAATCATCGCTTTTTGTGATGTCATGGTTTGGGAATCTCGTGCTCAAGGATCTTAAGAATCTTGTAATGTACCTCTGAAATTTCACAGGTTTTGCTGAGAACTTCAACATTCCTTCTCCGCTTTTTTACCATTGAAAATCTTCAAGATGGCAGCTAGAAACGCCGACTCCATGACACCCAATCAAGGGCAATTCCACCCCCACAGGCCACGAGATGAGCCTCTCACTACTAGTGGTGTAAGTTTTTTTTCGTATTCACCTTGGAGAGAATAGGCGTTGTGTCTACATCAGCAGAGAGGCGCCGTCTTAACGCAAAGTCTTCTTTCCAGCAGCTCATACCAGTCGTCTTTATATCCATTTTTGTTCAATTCATCGACTAACCTATCCCTCGTTCCCTCCACAGCACAAACCCGGTGTCAAAGCATCGCCAAAGGACCAAGTCGAAGAATTCAAAGCCAAGACACTCCCACCCGGCTCCGCACCCCCGGACCGCACCTTCAGGCCCAACACACAAGCAGAAGTACCCAGTCAGGCCAACAATGATGCTACTGTCGGCAATGGTGATGCGGAAGAGACCTACACCTCTGCCGCCGATACGCTCGGTGGTGCCACTTCTGCGGACGTGAACAAAGGTGTGGGACGCCCCATGCAAGGAGAGACATCTAGGGAGATTCATCACGATGGCCGGCATAAGAGGAAGAAGGCGCGTGAAGGCCTGGCCGGTGTGGCGAGAGGTGGAAGTGGGCTGAGAGACGAGGGAAATGTCGAGGCGAGACGTTTGTCTAGAGATGATATTGAGCATGGGCCTCGCAGCGCTCGGCAGCACAACGCAACACTGGAGGGTGCCGAGGATAAGGCGCCCGCGAGGGAGGAGGATGTAGTTGGCAAGGGCGATTGAGGTATCACTAGAGCATGGGAAAATTGTGACAAAAGTTCTGCCGAGCTGGCCGCTTCTGTACGGCAACAGTGTCATTGTGATTTGGCGTGATCTTTAGCTTCGAGGCTCCACGGTGGCAATGCACATACAAGATCAGGACAGCCGGTAGCCGTAGTGTATGCATTTAGCGGACGGGACTCTATCTGAAACTGCATTATGTAGGCAAGGCTCCAGATACCGCAAAGATTGACTATTGAAATCCCCTTGAACCCTCAAATCTTCATGTTTCCAACTATCACATGGCCATTCCAATCCTACGGTCTTAGCTCTACCTTTTCTCCTACTAGATTAACCGGCCTTCCCATCTTCACTTTTGCCTTCATCCCTCCCAAATCCATACAAATACTAAACAGCGTCTCTAGCGGGCTCTTCTCCGTCGCCATGCGACAAATACTCTCCGGATACCCTTCCTCGTCCTTTAAAATTCGCTCAATCACCTCGAAGGATGGCTCGGTCCCTCTCTGCTCCTGCGCAATCAGTGACCTGATCCGATCTAACCTGAGCGGCGAATCCTTCATATTCACGCCTACCACGCCCTCCGCGTGTGTGTTCACAAAGTGGTTCGAATGCGTACATACCCCTTGATCGGACATGGGCATCTGCACTATGTCCTGCGCTGAACATTCTAAGCCAACGCCACCGGTCGTGGCGTCTGCGACTGTGATATGACACGCGGACGCAACGCCCACTCTCATCAATTTCTCCACAGCCTCGGCGCGAGAAGTGCTGTTCAGTACAGTGCGGAGCGCAAGGTGGCAGGGCAGTTTGGCGAAGTCGACGCCGTGGGCTTTGATCGCGTTGAGCGTCACGCCGACGGAGGAAGAGTTGAGGCCAATTTTGCCGATTATGCCGGCTTCGGTCATCATGTCGATTGTTGGGAGATTGTTTGATGGAGGAGATATTATGTGCAGGCGGATTATATTTGGGGATTGCTCGGTCTCCCACTGTTTGGCATTAGTCCAATAGAAGTCTCAGAGTGCCAGGCGGTGATGAAACCCACATCCCAATTCTGCGCAATGAAGCTCTTTTCGCCGACCTTCCACGAGAAGGCCGTGCAGCCGTCGCTGAACATGCCATACGCAATCTCGGTACGTACGTTCAGTGCGAGGATGTCTTCCAGGTCGAGGCTCGCGCCGTCAGCAACGCCGCGCATCTCTTCTAGCAGTGGCATCCATGCCGGTTGTTGGAGGGTCGGGAGGAACTTGACGGCTTCGAGGCGAACTTGAGGCCATGTAAGCTTGGCGGAGCGCATGAACATGCCTTTGTAGAAGGCTATGCTGCCATGGACCTGGGTGCGGGCGGCGAGGCCGTGTTGGTGGCCGATCTGGAGGTGGAGTGTTAATGAGTAGGGCGCATGGAGAAACTGAGAGTGTACAAACTTCGTAGGGAGTTCCGCGGCACCTGACTTCGATCATATCGATATGGTGTTCTGGTCTATCCCAAAGCTGCTTGCTGTGACTGAACCTCCCAATTCGAGGAGTAGTACATCAAAGATCTGGTACGTCTACACTAGTGATCGTTGAAATGAAATTCAGAGGTTGGATACACAGTGGGAAGACAGATCTGGAAGTGACAGGTAGATATGGAGTGTGACAATGCCACGATATAAGATACTGGGGTCGCCAAAATTTTCACCCGAACAGCCATTGCTTGACCTCAATCTCTCCCGTATAGGACGTGGATCTCCGTTAGACTATCGGGCAACAGCCGAGGAGGCAAGAGGCTGTGGGGTTAAATGTCTCCATGATCAGGGCAGCCAGGTTTCTCCAACCCGGGATTACTTGCAATTGATGTGATCAGCTAAAATGCGGACGGAGCTGTCCGAGCCCAAGTTTGCAGAGTTTAAGGACCTGCTGCTTGTGGGACTTGGAGAATACTCAATCTAGACGCTCAACACCTCCGAATTGAAGGTAACGTAACAACGCCAAGATAACAGAAATTCGCCCCGAACACACCTTGCTCTGGTCTTAGGGTGATGCCGCCCTGAGCCGCGTGAGCCCGGATTTGAAATGTATTCTATTCGAAAATTACAACACTTTATTCCTGTGTACCAGTATGAAATGCCCCGCGGAAGTGCAATCCTATCCATGAATCTAACAATGGATTCTGAGCCTGTGCCCAACTGTACCTGACACTCCTGTGGACTCTGCTATACTGTTTCTACACAGAATCAAGTCCTCATCATCGTCAGTCAGTTGTTTCAAGCTCTTCAATGTGCAGTGGGTTTGCTCACTCGCCCAACCTGAATGTACAGCACTTTACTTTTTCGACTGTCAACCGATTCCTTGACTGCTGCGGAATCTTACCTTATACTCAGGATAGGTCCGATGAAGGTCATACTGCCTATGCAATGTGGTAATTAGGTCGCCCGCCCAATCGAGACTGAAGGTCAAAGGATGGGTGGCGGTGATAGTCGAAATAATTACCTGTGAGGCAGGTTCCTATTAAACATGTGTGATGCACCGAGTTCCGAGCAACAAGGCTGGGTCTTGGCATCCGGAATAAGGCGATAATCCGCTCCGGCATGAAATCTATTCTAACTTTCCGGCACAGAAAAAATACGGTGTAAAATCGTTGCCGGTGCGCTGCCTCTTCCCGGTTTAACCCGCCCGATCGGGGCATCGCGCGCCCCTCGCCACTTTGCGACTGTAAAGGCCCCCTTCCCCCTCGCCCACGACCCTCACCGCGCTGCTGTAGAGCGTATGGTTAATGCTCTTCCGCCGTCTTATCTGTTGCCACATACCACACGCGAGCTCTTTGAACATCTGGACGCCTACACTGATAGACTGCGGGGCTTCGTGCTGTCCGAGAGCCTCAGCCTGTTATTTTCTAAGGCCGTCAGCCGCCTAAGTCCAAATCTAAAATTGCAAGAAAGCGTGTTGAACTCTTCGTCCACGCTAAAATTGCAGTGCACTCCTTCGATCTGGCAGATGAGGCAGTTCAGTTACCCTTCTCATCTAAGCTAAAATTGCAGTGCTTATTTGCAGGTTCCGGTGCCCGTCGAGTGTATTTCCCACAATATTCATCCTAACTTGTCGAATCTAGTTGTATAGTATGGTGGAACCACATGGTCATCTAATTAGACTAGTACATAGACTGTGCCGCAGGCACACAGATAACAACATCTCCTTTTTACTCACTTGATTGAGCCCTGGACGCGCTCTCGCGCTCCCATCTAGCTTATTTGCTTGCGTTTACTCCTACGTGTACAGCTCGCCTTCTGGCTTACCCTTATCCCTCGACAATAGATTGCTGTCCCTGTTTTTAGACCTCGCCAGCGCAATCTAGGAACGACTTCCTAGGAACGATTTCTTAGGAATAACTGGATAGATCCGTAACGGAGTCTATATTTGGACAGGAGCCAGAATTAGCAGCCTTTCCTTCTCCAGCCCCTTCCCTTCTCCAGCCTCTTCTCTTCTCCAGCCCCCTTCTCTTCTCCAGCTCCTTCTCTTCTCTAGCCCCTTCTCTTCTCTAGCACCTGAATGGGCACCCTTGGCACCTGAATGGGAAACTTCTGGGACCTGAAAAGGCCTTCTGGACCCTGATGTTGCTTCCTATGTGCCAGATGTCACATTCTCTGGTTACGGATTTGTACCTTTGCCGCCATATCTGGAGCGAGAACGGCCAGAACAGGCTCTCTCTGGAGTTGGGTTTTTGCAACACCTGAGGTCAGAACGGGCTTCCTCGAGGGCTAGATCTGGCTCCCTCAGAAACCTGGTTCCTGCAGTGCCAAAACTCTAACGTGCATCCCCATACGCCGAAAAGCCCCATGCTACGAAAAATAAACAAGGTACTTTCACTTCAGACGAGTTATTCTCATCATCCACAAAGCTTGATTGGGAGTTTTAAGACTGCAGTTGAAGCGGTCCATGTAATATGCTGCACAGGTAGCCGTCTTCGAAAGACCGGGCGCGTAAGTCGTGGGAAGCCGTTTTGGGCTTGCGATATTTTGGACCTGCAAAAGTGGTGAAAGAGAGGGTAGGAGGGAGGGCAGCAGATTTCGTGGCATTTGACTGCACAAGCCGAGAAAAAGCGGCTTATGGTTACGTGGTCTAAGCGGTGGAAGAGGTGCCGTTTTGGGGACCCTTTGACGCCGTTTTTGACACCTCTTCGGAAATTAGTTCGGATCCGCATCCCTGCCGACGCGGCTGAGCAAGGTGTACTGGCTCCTTGTCACTCTGTACAAGGCATATCTGCATCCGATTGCGTGCATGAAATTGCATCATTGGACCGTCTCATCAATAGTTGAATCAGCTAGTATGTGGCGTCTGGAAATTTCAGTTCTTGCAATCGGATGCGCCTGACGATCCGGTTGAAAAGGGCGCCGAAACCAGTTCCAGCTTGGCGTGCCTTCTGTCTGTATTTTGTCGCATCCAACGTCCTTGCCAACGTTGCTAATGCACCTCTGGTTGCAGGCTATCGTTAACATCCACCACGTCGCTTTGCCTCCTCTCCCTTGGCCACTCCGACTGCGCCTCTCGGGTCTGCGTTTAGCTTCGCGGGACGCCACACGTTTCACCTCGGCCTCGTCGAACCCTGACGATTCGGCCCACAATCTCCTATCGAACGGGCCTGGCGGCCGGTGCTGACAGCAGAAAAGTGCCGACACCGTAAATCTCTGGCACCAGAAAAGTGCGGACGCCATAAATGCTTTGGCACCAGAAAAGTGCTGACAAGAGATGCTGGTACCAGACGTGTTGACGCCAGAGAAATGGACACACCAGGAAAGCCTCTTTGGGTTTTTGAAAGCTGACACGGGAGTCCTTTTAGCCGAAGCAGCATCTATAACGTCGTCAGCGGCGGCGTCATTCTCACCATGGCTATCATAAAGATGACCTTGGTCAGTAGCTGAAAGATGATGGAGAAGACGATGTGACGTACACAGATGGATCCCTTGCTGCACTAATTGGCGACCTATCTCGTCCCAGTCGGCGGTCTTGAGGGAGGTATCTGAGCACCAATAACTTCGATGAGAATTGTGTCCTCGCCTGCGTGGTGCCTTCTTGTTTGGTCCTTGTGGTGGCTTCGGAGCCCTGGTTGGTTGAGCGGCGTTGGTCAGGAAATTTGGAAGACACATGGGTTGAAGGTTGGATGTGGGTCTGGCACAATATCGAAGCCCGCCTGACCGGGTGCTGCAAGATCCAAGAAGAGCGACGAAGCTCAACTCATAGATGACGAGTCAACGGAACCAGCCTTGTCTGCGGCCATATCGTGGACTTATGTTTGTCGTAGCTCTTAGCTTATAAGCTCTTCGGACAATTTCTATTTGACTTCTCCAGTGCTCCGTTATCCGATTTGTCATCGGGTGCAATTGTCTAGCACCCTTCAAACAACCTCTCTAGGGGCCTCATCAGTATCCCCCGGTTCCTCGACAATTATGCTAGCCTTTGTTCTAGGCATTGCTCCCCAAGTGAATTCTCAGCTCGTCAAACCTACTAATCGACCTTGACCTCATGCCACTTCTCTGCGTCGGCTGACTAGAATTGTAGTTGCGCAGATCCTCTTTCACCTTGAACAATCTCAGTGGCAGTGATACACGGACAGTAGTAATGCGTATCGGAAGGTAATGGGACAGCCAGTTAAGAAGAAAAATTGAGGATGGGGGGTTGACATTGACTTGGATTCGGAGCGGCACAAGTATCAACGACTGAGAGTGTTCTCTAGTGATATAGATGAGAGAACATGATGTTCAATGGAAGGCTAGGAATAAGCGATAGTGAAATTCAGGACTATACCAGCTGATCATATTCTGTACAGCCTCCCAAATTGACGAATATGCCTAAATCAAGGAGTCCGAAATCATTTTCAACAAGCTGAAACCGTCATCTCTCTTCCGAGAGCGATTGCCCCATCGGCCCTCTACGTTCCATGTCGCGGTCCTCAATGCCGGTTCCTCCAATGGAAAGCTCCACGACCTTGGGCGTGAGAAGCACCGGAATGGCTCTTCCGCATCAGTACAGAGGAGCTTGAGTCTCTCGTCCTGCGTATCTGCTGTGTCTTCGCCTTTTCGCTGCTTGCGTCGTAGTTCCTGGAGATTGATACAACTCCTTGTAGTCCATGAATCTTGCTGGCCCCGGCAGAGCAGACTGCACGATAACACTGTCCATGCGAAAGATTCGGCGGTGTCAAGATGACCACGAACCTCGTAAAGCATCCCGCGAAGTTCATTGGCCGAATTGTTGACACCATCAAGGTGCCCCCTATCCAAGCCACGCTCGATGAGGTCGACGATGATAGCCTCAGCCTCGTCATACTTGCCCAGGTCGTAGTAAAGCCCCGCTAGCCTACAGCAACGTTCACGGCTGTTATAATCGTTCCGGCCACGAAGCTCGTCATAGGTCTTAGAGAGTTGCTGCACAACATGCTCAGCTTCATTTTGTCTTCCATATTCCAGCAAAGTCATACATATTTTATCCTGCGTATTGAAACAAATTCGATGATCGCTGCCCAGGCGACGTTCGAAAGCGTGTAATGTCTTTCGCATGGACAGAATAATGATGTCCTGGTCTTTTGGGAAGAACTGGAGTAGGCGGAACACCTTCGTTACTGGATGATTTTGCCCGAGGATAATCGCTGCGACATCCGAGAATTGGCGAATCAACTGAGCGCAGATCTCAGGATAATTTCCCATACTCGTTGTGGAAATATGATATAACAGACGTCGCAAAAACTCGGGATGCTGTTGTTGAAGGCATGGACGCACCATTGCTGCGCTTTTATTCGCTAATTTCCACGCAGATCTAACTTGTCCATTATCTAAACAATTAGCCACCACTCGAAATCCTTCGAAAATGTCGATATCATCAGTGAATCTGCAGACGAGAGCTTTGTTTTGAAAGGTATATGAGATTTGAATACCACCACGCGGAAGGATGGAGGACTTCTCCCAGGCTTCTAGGGCGGTATAAGGATTCCCGTCCAATTTAGCATCGATGTAGTGATCTAGCTGCACTAGGAGATCCTGGGTATTCCGGTAGTCTGCGGGATCAGCGACACGCGAGAACGATACCGAAATGGTGGACGCCTGGCGTTGCATTCGAGCACGCTTTGCATTCGCCGACGAGTCTGTCACCGAGTTCACGATGGCAAAGCTCTTTCGCTTACTTGAGTGGCAGCTGTTGCTCAATACTTCTTGATCCACGTGATCCTTCTCAGAAGCCAGACGATCCCCTTTCCGTTTCTCCTTTCGATGGCGGTGGAGCACATGCATTCTGACAGGCTTTCCGTTCAGCATAGGCTGACCAAGATCAACGCCGAGATCCTCGTGAGTGTCCATGCATCGCAAGATCGCTTCTTTTTCGGCAGTCTTGCAGTTTTTATGCAACTCCCACTTGCTGATTCGTTTCTTGTACATGTTGATTCTGGATAATGTCATTAGCTTCCTCGGCCACGTATAGGGAATCAATCGAGCATACGTAGCATTGAATCCATACTGGGTCTTCATAGTAGCCTGGACTTCGCCTAAGGTTTTGTTGTCATTGTAGTAGAGCTTCGAGATCTCAGGGCGGTACCTCTCCCAATCCTCAGCAGTGGCATATACAGGACGCCCACAATACGCCAAGATCTGAGCATCGGTATCGTGTTGGGAAATGCTACAGGCTTTAGCAAAGCTTTTGCAAGCCTGTGGACCTTCCACGAAGGCGACGTCGGTGGAGAAATTCTTTCTACACGGTAAAAACAGTGGACTTCGATGCGTAGAAGAATCGTTTGTCATCCTCTCATTCTCAACGACGGTCAGAGAAGGCGAGGCATCAAGCATGACCGCTTTGTTGATATAAGTTTCATCACTTTCGGTGTTCAAGTGTCTCGGCGCCAGAAAAGCTGTGGAAGCGTTTAGTGAATCGTCGGGTCTGCCATCTGTGATGGCTGTCAAGTTCGAATGAACAAAATCGGACAATCCGTTTATAGGTCTGTGTGTGTCACTGGTGCTGGAGTGTAGAGGGCGTTGGGTAAGTGCTGGATGCCAGCCAGCATCTAAGGCCGTTGCAGCGTTGCTGAATGGTATATCGGAATCGAAGCTAGAATATGCCCCAGGCTCAAGGTCATTACCAAATGATGGCTCTTGACCGAAAGCGGCTGTTCCTGGCACAAAGCCGACTCCTTCGCTTGTCATCCAATTCGATGCTTGATGCGTCACGTCAAGCATCTGTGTATCGCCATTAATCATTTGGCCAAGGCCATCACCGAATAAAGAATCGAGATCTAGGACGTAGTCCTCAAGCATTTGTCCTACTGTCACGAACGAGCTCAACAGAGGGTTTGCCAAGGGTGCCTGATCTGGCGCGAGAGATGTGGTCCTGAAGTGGGGGATTGAGAAGAAACGCAGGGAGGCTCGATGCGGTGGCCATAACACATTCTTATTAACACGCGGTGGACGATAGAAAGGTCACCCTCGCTTGCGTGGAGTGGGAGACTGATGAGGCTAAGGCACCGGTCGAGATGATGATTGGCGGCACCAAAGGTGCCATGCGTTCTACGCTAAATTTCGGCTAATCTAGAAATAGCTTAGTCTCTTGCGAAAGAGCAGGCTCCCATGCACGCAGAGAATCAAGGTCCGCTCGAGGTCACTCTACAAAGGGTTTGTTTCACGTCACTGGCTGGGCTGCAGATATCTATCACGTATCACCCCGTCGCGTACTCTTTCCCCCCCTGAATGACCGCCGAATGGCCATCTCACGATCAATCTGGCGATCTGGCGATCGTCCACGGTGTCGTACGCTGTCGCTGTAGGTATACGGAGGGCCCGGTTACGATTAGAGACGACCACTTACTACGGCTTACGTCGCTTTCAAAAAAAGATTTTCAAAGATTCTTACAGAGCCAATCTAACGAACGCGGCCCCCGCAGCTGCTCGAGCTTGATCGATGGCCTGTCTTTCATCCTTCGCCGTACCGTCATTTACCCGCTGTCGTATATCGCTGATGACTCTGCGACGGCGGCTATAGAACATGCCCTCGCTGCCCCCCAGCAGCGATCGAGGGCCTCGACCGACGGGACCCCACCGAGACCGAACACCCACTTGGTCCAGAGATGATGGACGGAATTACTGCCTCGAAGCAGCTTATGTTTCCTCGGCGACGCCTGCGGGTCGAGAACGATCGGTGAGTCTGATAGAAATACTACTAACGTGGTCAGCCCTTGTACGGTCCGTAACGACCGGTTCCGGCAGAGGGGAGGGAGGAGGACGGACGTGGAAGATTGGCCGCTATTTGCGGTACCCACGTCTGCCTGCGTCGTCGACGATGGAGGATGTCCCACGTGAGGCTGAGACCGAGACGACGCCGCGAGCTCCAAAAAGGGGACCTGAATAGACCCGATCCAGACTCCCGCCGTCCCCTACTAAACCCATACGGGCGCGAGTGGCGGCGCCAGAGGCGGGGGCGGGATCGGGGGCGTAAACGACGCCGCAGACGACCTCTCCATCTTGTTGAGCCTGTCTGGGATCGACCATACGATCTCGGAAACCGAGTTTCTGGCCGAGGTTTTGGTCTCGGAAATCGCGGCTTCGTGTCTCAGTTTCGCCACGGCGTCGTAGGCCGGTCAGTACTTCTGCATCGTCAGCTCGTCGGGCGTGACCCTATCTTGAGCCGCCAAGACTGGGCAAAGCTCAATCGTCGTGCACACAGCTCATCTTCATTTTAGCCAAAGTTGTAGAAGCTGCTTCAATACTCATGGTCGACTGCGGCGTGTGATGCCTTAAAGTGTGAACCTGACTAGGGACCTTCCCTAGAATCATGGAAGTTATCCCCTGCACAGGCAACACCTCGTCTAGCCTTGGCAGAATTTACCTTCCGGGCAACCACACCTAAAGTTTAGGGGCTAACCCCCCGGATGGGAGCATGCCTTCCCGGGTAACCAACCGCCTGAAATCTAGGGGCTAAGCCCCCGGATAGGGTGCCTTGCTGTCCAAAGACCGCCTAGGCTGCACGAGGTGTTACCCGTGCAGGGGATAACGTCTCTCGTCTAGCGGGGTCTTATCGGTGGGTTCCTTGACATGACAGCTCGGTACGCAGGTGGGGCGTCGTGATTGTGCGACGGGCTGGGTCGTTAACTCTCAAGACGAGGCTCCCAGTGCGTCATTTCAAAGATGCGCGGTCTTAGGAAGTCGCATTCGCGACGCGCGCAAGACCCGAAGCCAATAGGAAGACCGCCGAAGCAGGTCCAGAAGAAATCTAATCGAGGTCAGCCGCCAAAGAATAGTATACGAGAGATGACGCTGATAATGACGTCCAATGTTGGGTGCGGCCTTCCGGGCTAGGCATCCCTCCGTGCAGTGCATGCAACGATGCATAGGACGACCTCACTGCCACCCTCATGATTACACCACCCTCACGGCGCCAACATGAGCTGCGGAGCCTTGATCAGTCTAGAGTCGGAACAACGGGTATCAGTGAGCCAGAGGCGATTAAGAAATACGGGAAGGAGAATGTGAAAGCCTACCACACAAAATTCTCAGCGATGTTCCTTGACGTTTTCCCGCCAGCTGCCTACCGTCCGGCGAGAAAGCCATAGCATAGACCAAGTCCACATGGCCCTTAAGCGTTTGGAGCTGCACTCCCGTGACCACGTCCCACAGCCCAACCTCCTCGTCGACCGATGCCGACGCCAGCTGCTATCGCCCAGAGAGAAGACTACTGCTACAGCCGTGTGCGTGTGGCCTTCGGGCGTGTGCGGCGCTCTAGTGGTTGCGGACCACAGCTGGGCCATCTAGTCGTTCGATGCCGACGCCAGCTGCTTGCCATCCGGTGAGGAGGCTACAGCGTGGACCCAACCCGTGTGACTCTCTAGCGTCTCTAGCGCTGCCCCCGGCGGCGCTCAGCTTGATCGTCTTGTCGCTCGATGCCGACGCCGGCTGCTTGCCATTGGCGAGAAGGCAATGGCATAGGCAAAGCCACTACGGCCGTCGAGCTTGTGCAGCGCCGTTCTAGTGGCCATGTTCCATAGCTTGATCGTCTTGTCTCCTGATGCCGCTCGCCGTCCAGTAAGAAGGCTGCAGCATAGACCCTACAAAGCAAAGAACATGTTGGCGGCTTGTAACTCAAATCACTTCCGTTCTATAAGACAACAAGCCATTTCCCACTCTGGTCTGCCGCTGCATCAACTGTACAAACCTCACAAGTTTGGTTCGACCGCAACATTAGTGGACCGCTTCGTGTTCATATCAGCAGTCTGCACTACCAACCAGCGAGCCTGTCGATCTCCTTTGACCAAAGCAATGCATATTCTCTCAGGGACCTCCGCGTCACCACCTTCATCTTGTTCTGGCCAGTCCATCCCGGTACAAGCGGCAACGTCCAGGCCTAGCTTAGCGGTGTGGGTCTCCAATTCGTCCTTCGGATGCTCACAAGGTGGCGAAAAGTGAGTGACCCAAAGGCCTTGGTGTAGAGCGCGGAAGGAGCGGGAAATCTCGAACTCCCGCTCTGGGACGTCATCTGTACCTAGCGACTCGTTGATACGGAAGTAGATGCTAGCCTGAAAGTCGTCTTTTCCGCTCCCACAGTATTCTGTTCGTTTCTTGACGCGGGACAGGCATCGCGGTATGTAGGTTGCTTTCCCACGGTCGGAAACTTCCTTACAGGGCATCATCGATTCTGCTGAGCTTCCCCCGCCCCCTTCTGTCGCATCTCTGACTCGTAGCTTGCGTTCACCGGTAGCCTTGTTCGTTGGTTCCTCGTACAACAAATAATTGCTCGGGTATGACGCTTGCAGGGTAGTTGTCGCCCATACTGCTGAGATAGATAGTCCATCCAAAATCGCTCACCATGAAGACAGTGCCCCCAGCTAATTTCTCCTCCGAAATGAAGGTAAAGCCTACCAGCATGAGGGACAAGCTATACAGAAAATCGCTCTCTTCTACCCCAACCCATACGGCTACAGGATATACGCTACCATTTCCCACAATCAAATTCTCATTCTGAGTCTCGGGGACGGCATACCCGGCGATAAGATATAGATATTCTCAGATTCACCTGTACCGTGCGCATATGGAGAGCCTAGAGACGCGTCGTGTAGAAAGCTTGCTTGTTGTCTATGTGTTGTCTGTCCTTGCTATCTCTAATAGGTGCCAAAAGACAGTCCCTCTGCCCATAAGGGGCAAATGACCAAGTGGCTCCGCCACAGCATCACAAGGCACTCTCCCAAAATAACAATGCATCTCGCGACGCCTTTATCTGTTGCAGCCCCATTCTGCACATACGAGTTCCAATTATTTCAGCCGCAATAAACTAAGGCTCTACAGGCCCCGAGATCATCATTGCTTCCCTTTCTCCAAGACATTTGAGCTTATACTATCATCGGTGTCGAAGTTTGTGGAGAGAGAATGTACGAGGCGCGATATTTCAATCCAGCCTCATCCGTGGCTCGGACGTCCCGAAACGGATGCATGTTGCGCTTCCGATATTTCTTCCGGTTGGAGCCTCAAGCCAGACTGAGCCGCAAGCACGTGGTACTCGGCGGGTGGGGCTGTATCAGTGAAGATTAGTTGGAGCATGTGGCAAGTTCGTAACGGAGAGCCCGACCGTCCGAAGTGTGGTAGAGCTCATTGTAGGAATAGGATTGAAGCTTGTAGTATGCCTTAGGAACAATATGAGAATGCGATTGGCACGGCAAAAGACCTGATGCTGGTAACTGCATATGATAGATCTTATAAGCTGATACGGAGCAGTTAGGGACAGGCCAAGACTATAGTTCAGACCAGGTGTATGTCGCAAGGCCTTCGACACCGACGGAAGACGAGTAGCTAGTGGCAGTGCTCTCTCAGTGGCGCGCAACTTCTGTCACGCTCATTGTGATAGCAGCAGCAGGCTTCTGATTCATGGGCTATACTGGGCGCATTCGTGGTAACAGGCTTGGGCATCGATCAAATGTCGTCGAAGTAGAAATAATCGAACAGCTCGTTCGAGAAGCGCTGCTTCAGATCCTCCCGCGTCCAGTTATGCTCCTTGCCAATCGCTGCTAGAATACTCTTGAACTCCTTTATCTCCTCTCGGTAGCTTTCATTCTTCAACTTCTCTGCCCATGGCTTACCGTCGACCTCGAATTCCTTCCACTCCTTCGCCCAGTGCGGTCGTGTATTCAGCTTCTTGCCTGTGTTTGGGTCAGTGTACGACGTCCAGGCGCTGATGACTTCTTGTGCAAAAGGTAGCCAAATGTCAGAGGCGCTGTGCAGCGTTAGCACGTCAATGGAGCAGGTACCGAGAGCGTTGTGACGCTGCGGAGCCATGACGACATTACTGCTACCCATGATCCGCATCTCGAGTGGCATGCGCATGGGGCAGTTCTCTCGGTGCTTTGGTTCGTAGACCTTGAGGATGGCATCCCACCAGGCACGTTGGACGATGGAAAAGTCTATCTTGTTCGGCTCACCCACTTTGGCGACCAATGGTATCTCGACCTCGGTATCTCTGACACGAACATTTTGGGTTGCGCGCTGGAAGTGAAGAGCATCAGGCAGGTAGGTCTTAAGTTGCTTTGCTGGCATTGCAAACATTGCAGCACGAGAGATGAGCGTTACGGCTGCCTCGGACAGGTCGACAGCCTGGATGAGCTCGTTGAGCAGGGGAGTGTTCTGCAGAACGTTCAGAGTCACAGCCTCGACGAATGATAGGAAAATATGCAGAGTGTCTGGAAAGTCTTCCAGTCCATGAGGATCAGTAACGTCGTTCCAGGTGTTAACCCAAGCGTAGTCCGAGAATGGGAACCAGAACCACTCGGCATAGTAGTCATTGCCGGCACGTCTCTCGAAGTCTTGTTGATCCTTCCGCTTTTGCTCAGCAGACCGATCAACTCCTTCAAGGAGGGCCTTGGGTATCTCGTCATCGCTCAGGCCAGGAGGGGGCGGCACGGCCTGGATCACAGGCATCTTCAGGGGCGCCATCTCCGCATACGTCATGGGCGAGAATTCGAGCGTGATATGAGTAACAATACCCATGAGGCCAAAGCAGCCACTAGCAACCCGCAGTTGATCCATGTTGTCGATGGCCTGCAGCTTGCCGTGAGCATCGACATACTCAATTTTTCGGACAAGGTCGCTCAAAGTCTGGTTACGACGTCCAGCACCATGGCAGATCGGCGCATTGCTACCACCCAGCGTAATCTCGACTATGATGATGTTGAGGGGAAGCGTGACCTTGTTGTTTTCGACACACCAGCGCCGAAGCCTTTCATTGGTGGTCGCACAGCCGACACGGACGAGCGAGTTTCCCTCCTTGAGTGGTTTTCCTGATGTGATCTCGATCGACTCGAGCTCCGTGGGTGCGGGCTCTGGGAAGGGCAGAGAAGCAAAGTTCGGTAGCTCGGTAGCTGTTGGAAGGTTGAGCATAGAGATCAATATCTGTCCATTCTGGCCAAAGATTGGTGACCACGAGTGACCTAACAGCGAAACATGTTAGCGATTACCACAATGTCGCTACCGGAATATAGACGCACGGTAGCCTGAACATCGCACGCGCATGTTGTGCTCTGCAGCATACTGCACGATATTCTGTACACCTTTCGTAGTGGTTGGCACGCACGTGAACTGCGGCTTGTTCGAAACGTTGAGACCCCAATTCTGGAACTCTGCATCCTTGTATACCTGATGTTCTAGTTAGCAACAAGTGACGCCGGAACAGAAAGCGGAAGGATAGTACATACAGTGACGGCATGCTCATCACCATCGTGATGAAAGAACTCAGCAAGCCTCTGCACGGCTCGATGGAACCAGTGGCCGTCCGTCTCCCTCAAGTCATCATTACTTAAACCCCTGATGGCGGTGGGCCCAGCACTGGATATATGGACCACAGATTCACAACTATGCATCTTCTTCAGCTCTTCACGACAGCCCAAACTTGGGCCCATGGTGAAGTCTTTGGAGATCTCCTCGGGGTCCTTGCCGGCGACAAACGCCTCAATCCTTCGTTGTTCATCCGGGGTATGCTGCTCGAGTATATGCTCGTAGGTCCGATCTTCTGACTGCTTGAATACTTGAAGAAGTCGGCGATGAAATATGACATCATCCACATCGACATCGGGGGCGATGTAGTCGTCCAAGAGACTCTTCAAACCAGGGACCCGCTTTACCCTGAATTCCTGGTTTGAGTCCGATGCAAGCCTCTCAGCGATTAGCTGAATTCGTGTGTCGACTGGAGCCTCCCATGAGATCGAAGGTGCCATCTCGATTGTGTGCCTTTTGTCTTTGGCTGACCGTTGAAGGTTGAGTTATGGGCCAAGCTATACCCGTTTCGGATTCGACTAGAGGACGTGATGGTTTGAGAAAGGATTGGATCTCGGCGAGAAGCATTGAACGTAAGATCCTCAAAATAGGAACCCGCTCGCCATTATATAGACCAGATATTCCCGCGATATGGCAGTAGCAGCGGGGCTGAGACGCTAATGGTGGTCAGCAGGGACAAAGTCCCTCATCACCAGCCCGCCTTTTAAAAACCCTCTGCAGCCCATTGACCTGGATCACACCAGCCAATAGCTGGCTTGACGCTCTCAGCCTTACGCCGTGTCGCTCAAAGCGGATTTTGTAAGCAATTAGTAGGGGTCCAGCCTTGCGCTCTGCGCGTCGTCCTTTCCTGATGGAGCTGTCGCGTCGGCGGGCTCCAAAGCGGGAGTATCAGCCATGTTGGCAGTCAAAACGATCTTTGGTGACATGAGTGATATCCTGTCCTACCCACCGCTGTCCGATTCTACGGAGGGGAGGTTGAAATTCTCCAAGGTCATGTCGCCGCATGTAGTCCGTTTCACAGTTGAACGCGGCTTGGAGGGGGGGAGTTCAGGCCCCGGTTCCAGCTGGCTAAGATCTTGGCGGCTGAGAGATGACTCCCAGTGAAAACAAGGAAAGCTGACGCGCGTCTAGGCACGCTCAACACAATCAATTGGCTTAAAGTGATGAGCCTAGCGACGGCCCATGTGACAGGAAGCCGTTAATTAGTAACAGTAAAAGGCGAAGATCGATGGAATGTTCCTCGGTGGGGGCCAACGCTTGCGGCATAACCTAAATATCATCATTCGTCGTTACAAGCCATCATCAACAACCTTTACCTGAGCAGCAGGGCTTGGAATTGAACAGACCACGTCCAGCAAATGCGATGAAAAGGAACCATCGTTCATTGTAGATCTACTCTGACGCTCTGAAATAAAATGATTGGCTTCGCCTTGATGAATAGGGTGAACCATTGATTATGTGTGCCTGTGTAGGCGCAGGGCAATTCTATCCAAGGTACGGAGTACAATGTGGGTTGTCACGTGACTAAAGCTTGGCGCCTTCAACACATCTCTGCCGTGTCTACTCCCTCGTCTAGCCACCTCCAGTTCAAGTCCATTGAGACTTCGGAGTTTCGAAGCTGTTCCAATGAAAAATCGACATCGTAATGGCCTCCGCTCCGTGCATTTTGAGCTCAAAAAGGGCTTTGCATCCTCGTGAGAGAAATTCGTCTGGCCGATGGACCTCCTATGCGGGATGACTCTGGAGGGTTAGTCACTTGCCGGGAGGGTCATATGCCTTTCCCATAGGTAAATTGGGGTGAATGCCATAATGAACCCCTCTTACCGCCGCTCCATATGTACATATGAGAGCTGACCTCGCCGCATGCGAGATACATGCTTGTAAAAGATGCACGCCTAAGATACACGCCTATAAGATATACACCCTGTGAGATACACGCCTCTATAAGATGCATGCCTATGAGATACACATCTGTCGCGGGCGTGCAATTTGGGAATTTAGGTTACACTTCCACCTTACTAACGCCAATAGCCCCAACTTCCCGCAGTCGATGTTGCGTGATCCCTCGCTGCCCAGAAGCGGCTGAAGTACGAGCTTGTTCTACTACTCAGACATAGCTTGCTGCAGGTTGCTCGCTTATTGCGGACATATAGCCGGACCAATGGCGCTCTTGCAATGCGTCGCGCCTTACCTGGTACACCAAAGCTTTTGTGCTCCGAGGTTCCAGTAATGCTTCTGTTAGGTTGTAGATGATGGGCAATTCGATAAGTGAACGTCGTCGGGACCACTGGCGTGAAATAGTTGGCCATAGCAGAAGCCGCGACAGCGAAATATCACACCAATGCCAAAAACTTGAACCGCCAAGAGCAAACGCACGCCGAGAAGTGGACAGAGAAAGTTCGTTGGAAAGCCGAAGGGACGTACGCGCTTTAGCACGCTATACCTATTGCGAAAGACATGAGCCATGAAGAAGTTGGCCATCGTTCTTATGGCGGGTGTTCGCTTTTTGGCAGGTAAGCCAAAAGTTTTCGGCAGGCGGGTGCGTGGTCGACTTTGGGCTGGTGGTCGGATTCTGGGGTGGTGGATTCTAGGGCGGGTGGTCGATTTTAGGGCGTGTGGTCGATTCTGGGGCGGGTTGGTCGATTTTAGGCGTGTGGTGGATTCCTAGGCGGGTGGCCGATTTCAGGCTCTGTGGTGGATTCCAGGGCGGATGGTCGATTTTAGGGGGCTTGGATGGATTCCAGGGCGGGTGGGACATCAATTTGGCGCGGCTGGTCTCCATTCCCGACATGCTCAGATACACTGGAATTGAACAACTAGTCATGGTAACGTCCATTAGCATCCCGAGCTGGAGTTGTGTCAACCAGTTGCCAGTTACTCCCATTGCCAATCAACTGGATATTGTTAGTTCTCGACTGTCGCTCGACTTGTCTTTTGGTCCCTAGACCATTGTCTGCATTCATGACTTGTAGGGGTACGAGTATTGAAGATTTCCACAGAGGAGTATTTGTCCTGCTTGATTTCCAGACCGTATAGAGGAAAAAGAAGGTTATTGCGGCATAAAGCAGTACTGGCAAGGAAAGCCACCAAAAGTTAACTTGGATGATTTGTTCCTCTACCCAAGAGGTCCCAAGAACGACGCTGCTATTCCGGCCTGACCTCAGTCTTCTGATTGTAAGCGATTGTTTCACAGAATCGCCGAAGTAGGGAAGAGGCATTACTCACGTGTTTGTTAGACTCGTCGCTAGGTTGTTAAGGCGCCTGGAAAACCCATTTAGCCCGACATGGGGTCCCTTATTGCAGAGATTAGGACTGGGTCCCAATATGTCTTGGGCGAGAACGAATATCCAATCAGTGGTGTACTCATTTGACCCTCCATTTAACAAAGAAGCTGAACCAGAAAAGACACTCTCAATAGTCGCTCCCAAAGAGTGAACAGCATACCCATCCATACAATATCGCACTGGGTCTCCATCAATGCTCGTGCAATAGCCTTCGACATCGTCCCAATGCAAGTCTACTGCTTGCTTCGTTTGTATGATTGTCGTGTTCATACTTGAACCCGCAAAAGAGGAATTTAACGTTTGCAAGCACAAACTGAAAGTACCTCTGTAAGCCGTCCAAACAGATGTGTTGTTCCAATGCGCAGTACTGTTTCCATTATCGAGATCCGGATTCTTGCAAGGATCAAAAACCACAATGAAAGCGTCTGCGACATGAGATAAGTTATACGACCAGGGAACGTCGATGTTTCCAAAATATACGGCTGCGGCCCAGAAAGTGTCGAACCAACCCCAATCATCACTCGTCTCCTTAGGCGGGGCTCGATACTGGTCTAGTGCTGCGGGAGAGAAGACAGTTCGATCAACTTGTCCCTGTTTGTGAACTACTAGGGTGGACGTTACGTCTTCCACAGAGTAGCATAGTGCCAGAGTTGTATATGGTTCCCAGGTACACCGACTTCCCGGGCACTTACTAGTCACGTTGGAAGCGCTTTCGTAATCGTTATACATTCCAGTTATGGCTGCTGACTGGATTTCGTTATCCACTATAATGAACGATCAGCAAGTCCAACATCTAAATCCTAAATTCTTTCGTTTAACGCACCCGCTACGGAATTGCCTTGGGAATCCGTACGATAATTGACATTATTTCCGTCAAAATTGGGCTGATATATTATGGAACGAGTGATTTCTGCCGAGTGGAGTTTGGGTATCGCTTGCAGCTTAATTGACACCGACTGCTGGGTAAAGACTGGAAACGCCAACATGAGAACTGTGGCGAACGCCCCGATATAAACCATCTGGCTGTTTGAAGATTAGTTCCACTCGCCAGGTTTCTGATTAGTTGCCTTACGATCGTCTCAAACGTGGTCTAGAAAGCTTCCTCTGCCGAGAACAGGTAGAGAACCACGGAATCAGATGCCACAAAAGTCGTATACTCCCTTCCGGTCCACGGCTTGCGTCATCAAATCTTTGGAGATCAATAGCTCTGCGATCTTCACGAAGCCAGATCCACTTTGCCTGGCTGATACAAGATGAGACAGAAACGATAAGTGCTGACTGTGCAAGTTGGGAGAGTGCCGCGACCATGGCGGTGATATGCACCTTTAACTTCCACATTGTATTCGGCTTGTTCTTAAAGGCCCCCAGGAGAATAATAATGACAATGAATCCCATTGATCCAAGACACCACGTGAACATCTCCCACCGCCACCCTTCAAAAAGTGCATGTAAAGACCGAGTGTGTTGCGATGATTTAGAGGATTGATGCGAATTTGAGTTTGGCGGTCCACCGGACGTTGCCTGTCCCTCGGTAGCAGCTCCTTCTGGTTGATGATGTGAGATTGCTGCCGCAGCTTGCTCGGGACTTATACTCATCACTGAAGTAACCGCATCAGTGCCTTGTAAGGCAGTGTTTAGATCTCCGACATTACTTATTCCCGGGGACGTATTACCCTCGACCGAACGGCCGATATCTTCATCGTTGGACCTCTGGAAGTTACCACTGGACTCCGGTTGATTAGAGCCTTGCGATGATGTGAGGTTAACGCCGCCAATGCTAAGAGCGGCTTCTTCCCTTGAAAGACCTGTCTCTTCTTCATTGGGTCTCTGGCCGCTGTCATTGAGCTGCAATTGATTCATGTCTTGTGATGAACTGACGTTAATCTCGCCAAGGTCGATTGGTCTTGTGTTGCCAGGTGGAGTCTTAACCGGAGAGCCAGAGTCCATTTCAGCGGCTAAAAGAGTTGTGGAGGAGAAATTGGACATATAACGATCTGCAATATTCTGAACGGATTTCTCTACCCGTGGCCAGAGCTTATGGCTGCCTCCTTCCCCTTGCCGGTCAGAGGAAAACTTCTGGCCGTATTTGGGGTATTTGTCAAAGGCTTGGCCTTGATTCTGTCCCCTAGTTAGTACAGCTCAATAGGTCTCAAAGTGCTTCGACTCACCAAGTCTGAATGCGCTGTTGTTAACTTTGATCCCACCCCTTCACTAACGTTGCAAATATACCCCCTACCGCAGCCCGCCATTAATATCCACCATGCCGCTTTGTCTTCTCTGCCTCAGGTCCTCCGACTGCGCCCCACGGGCCAGCATTCCTAGCTTCCCCGGGGTCCCACCGCCTATCACTTCGGCATACACTAACCCCCACGACTGGCTCACGACGCCCTGTTGAAATCGGCCTGGCGCCGATGATGGCGCTGATGATGACGTCGTTGACCGTACGATGGGGGCTTCTAGACCTAGGCATCTTTCTGAGCAGTGTACGCGAAGCTGCCTAGAACGATCTCACCGCCGTCCTTACGATTTCTGAATCCTCCCGGCGCCGACACGAGTTGTGGAGCCCTTATGCAGCTGAGACCTCGACGTCGCTAATCAAAAATTCTCGCAGCTGTCGACAAAACAGGGGGGCACCATACCACGGTTCAAGCTCCCTCAGCCGTCGCAGTGGACCCGTCGAGCTCCAACGAGGTCAAGGACGCCTCGTCAAGCGGACACGCAACGCTAGTGAGACGTTATCTCGATGTCCCATTGTTCTAGCCTGGGGCTGAGGCCCACCCACTTACCGTTCTCCCCAAGACCACGTAGACTATATACTGCGAAGCTGCCTGAATGTCTTTGATACCTTGTAGCGATGCGGTCGGCCTACTATTTCCAGACCAATGATTGCAAGAGTGGTGGGCGCCAATAATGCCGCTGCAGTAATATGGAGAGCAGAAAGCGGGATATTTCAGCCCTCCAATGACGGTGAGATCGGCTTTGATGTAAGTAGGGGTGCGAGCTATCTTGATCGGGGCTCGAACCAAGGTAAGCCTCTCTCCCATCGATTCGTGGGAGAAGAGGCTGTTTCTATACTGACCGGGCTGTATTGCAAGACGATACTTCACTCTACGGCGGATGCAGACAGCGTTCCAACTTCACAGTGTAAGCGCGACGTTGTGGGCGTGCGGAAGAGGTCCTCAGGGAAAGGCATCCAACAGCGAAGGCGCCACCGATAACCAGAAAGGAGAAACAGCTCCTGAGTCACGCTAGATAAGTAGCACGAAGTAAGAAGCGAGAAATAAGGAGCAAGGATGATCTTCAGGACGAAGCTAGATGGACTGGCTACTCGTAACATGGCAGGGAGTCGACGCAGCATATGAGATACCTGATAACGTGAGCTGCTTGGGGTCGCTGTTGAGGGCTCAAACCCTCCGAAAGACCACTGTTTTGTGCCTATAAAGCTCTCAGGCGACCCCCCCTTTTTTGACTAGAGCATCGTTTTCCTCGCGCTCAGTTCATGTATCCTCCTCCGCTTCTCTTTCGCAATCTACTCGTTCCCTCGTGTGGATAAGCGACCTGATTTCGATGGCGCCCACATGCTCTCAACCAATTGCTCACAGCTATCCCCCGCTCATCCACCGTCAAACCAAGCTTTCAGTTCTCGAAACCTCTATCCTCAGATGCGTCGCTGTTCGACTGTGGCGCTCGCTTTGATCTGTTTGCCATGGACGTGCTGGCGTCGATGGATGAGCGTCGGTGTGAAGCGCTCCGAGCTGTGGGCCGGTTTCTCTCGTCCTTGTTCCGCAAGTAAGATGGATGACGGTATCGATCAAATTCGAGGACTACTTCGTTGCGCACGGAAGCCTCTTTAGGGTGATCGGGGCGAGAATGGTCGAAGCCAACAAGATATGGACGGGCGAGTGACGTTCGCTGAAACAAAAGGATATTACGGCTTCGGAGACCCTTGTGGAGCCAACCACTCAATAGGAGATGGTAAACGGCGGTTGCTAGAGTATGAATCAGCTTGAACCTTGAACCTAGATCGAGAATTTCAGAGCTCGACATCCTTGTCCGCTTCAAACGATCGGGCAAAGTCTCGAACTGTGAGCTGGCATCCTGGTCCGCAGGGCATCGATAGAGGAGACCGATTCGAGGATTTCCAAACCGAGGGTCTGGGTCTTGGACATACCCTAGCAGCTTCAGGGTATGGAAATCACCCGACGAAGCCTCCAGGCAAGCAGCCAGACGATACAGGTCGATGTTGCGGCCGTATTCTTTCCATTCTAGGAGGACGGAACTGGTGTAGCATTCTCGTCTCCCTGGTATTTGCGCACACAACGTTGGTTGTCCATCGGTACCTCCTTCAATCGATCCATGTCTGGCTCAAAGTCTAATGTCATAGGAAGGACCGGGGCCATGTCTGGCTGATCGCCATGACGTGCTAGCCAATTGGCCTGGCCAAGAGATGAAATTGTCGTCCGTCTCACTTCTGCTGTGGCCGAGATATCGTGATATGCTGTGTCAGCTAAACCGTCGCGTATCGTGGCAAGGCCATCAGGAACGTCAACAGACAGTGCTTTCACAAGGAGTCGCCTGGTTAGGTGTGCCTGTCGCCCAAGGTCTAGTACACAGCAAAGCGAGTCAATTATTTCTCGTACCTCATTGGCTAGCTCTTTGAAACGCTCTGCATCGCGCACAGCCCACTAGAAACGACGACGTTTGCTGATTAGCTCAATGGTCAAGCTCGAGAAGTCGATGCGGGTGAGCTGGGTATTGGACTCGAGATTGTCAGGGTCAAGGTCCTGATGATCTGCTGATCGAGATACACCCGTGGCTGTTGGCTCCACACCATATTTCTGCAGCAGGTTTGTGGCATTTTGGAAGAGGGCTACCAAGCAGCGTAGTGTGCCTTCAATCGAGGGATAGAGATGGACTTGGAGCCGGCGTTGGTCTGCCGAAGGTTGAGGCTTGCAGAGGCCCACATAAATTGCCCGGTCAGTTCCCGCAGCAGAAATTCCGCCTAACTCTAGATAGGTACACTACACAATGGTAGAAAATGGAATTTCAAGATTGCACGTCAGACAAGCCAAGCAGAGAAAAGAAGAGGGCATGCATACCGACTCCCCACAAGTAGAAGCGAACCTTCTCCGTTTGGAGCTGACATGCGAGGTGCGTCGCCTTTGTCTCCTAGCATTTCCCAAGGCCCACATACTCCCACACATCCAAACAAGCTTGAAAGAGGCTCGCCAGCGCGAGGATGCTCAACCCGAGACCGACTGCGCCGACAATTGAGCTTGATGCAGGGTCCGTCATCTTAGCAACGATCACGATGAAGTCTACACTATGGCTTTGCGGAGTGCGTAACGGCGAGGAAAAGCTCGAGCTTCGACACTCGAACTGCTTCGTACGCAGTCCTCAGTGAACATAGCGCACGATCTCACGATATCGAGTCTCATAACCCCCGCACAATCCACGGTGGCGTTGATTCGTTTAGCACTCAGCCTCGTTGTATGTGGTCTTTATGGCTACTCCAGCTCTCAGCCGCAGCATTCCAGCACACTCAACAAAATGGTGGCAGAAAGGCGCGCTATGAAATGCTAACAAAAAAGTTGCATGTCATATCGCTGTCACAATGTCATGCTGTCAGACTTTTCGGAGGTGGTGAGATTGAGGAATCCTGTCTCCTCGTCTTTCATTTCTATCTAGGTGGTAGGTGATTCCTTTAGTACTCTACAAATCTGTGTCTCTCTGGGTCATCGCCTCTAGGCACACCTAGCACTTGTCTGACACATGCTAAATGTTATCTCAGCTATCTAGCACCCCTATAATGAGTGATCAACCCTTCTTCCTTGCTTGGCAGCAGAGTCGCAAGAGTAGGCGCTCGGATCGAGGCTGGAGCGCACAGGAGAGAGATAGGACCACTCCGGACAACAACAGCGAAGGGTGGATACATCTCACCACATTATGTTGCAAGCTCGATCTTCCCATATTCAATCCCACGACAGCTTCTATTAACACCCGGAGCGGCCGAGGGAATCTCAAGTCAATCATTGTGTGTCAAGTCCCTGGTGACCTTCGTGGCCGCAACCCCATACTCAAAGCCTTGTTGAGTCCAGACAGATTACGAAGGCAAGCTGAAACTCGACTTCGGCATGGCACTCAATGAAGTCACCATTTTGTCCAATCCAGCGCTACGCCTGCACCCCAATCTCGCACGTTTGATTGGAGTCACCTGGGAAGAGGAACATCCTGAGCTAGCCTTAGGGCTCAGTCCAGCTTTAGTATTGGACTTGCCGATGTGGGTACCTTGGCGGATCTTGTTCAGCGAAAGCCCTCTTTGTCCTTTACTGTGAAAACTGAGGTCTTTTGCGGAATAGGAGAGGCATTGCTTGCCCTACATCGCTGCAGTATTGTCCATGGGGACGTCAAGATGGAGAATGTGCTCATCCAAACAGAATAAAATGGTAGGTACGTTCCCAACCTGACAGGTTTCGATCTTTCCATGAGGATTCCACATTGCCCAAAACCACTGCCGGGATATACACGTCCATGGAATGCACCTGAAGTCTTCGAGGAGCTATGCCATCACTGTATGGAGCTAACCGATGTTTATTCGTAAGTAAGGCACTTGCATAGCGGAGCAGGAGTATATCACTGATTTTAACATCTAGATTCGGAATGTTGGTATGAGCAGTCGTGTGTGATGGTCAGAATCCGTTCGGCTTTCTCAACTGCGTTGACCCAGAAGAGAACGCTGTAGAGCACCTCAAATTGCAATCTTCCTTTATCGACAAAGTCTGCCAAAGTCTTGAATTGCTTGGCCTTGAGGCGTCGCAATCCTCCATTGTCGCGACAGTCTTCCAAAACACACTGACGACAGAGCCTGAACTCCGCAACCTCCACCGAGCTTTGTCCTGTATGGGCTTCCAAGCGGTCAATGACCTATCGACTAGCGAAGAGAAACCAGCCCTACCTCTATCCCTTGAACGGTATAATGAAGCCGTACATGATCAAGACTTTGTAAGTCCCGATAACCCAAACTGCGGTTTTGTTTACGAAACACTCATCATAGACCAGATTGTGATTGATCACAATCATCTGCAATTTGTTGAGCCGCAGCTCAAAAGCTATTTGGTCACACGTCTGGACAAGGTATCTCAACATAGTAGCCGCCAACGCCAAGGGGAAGCACTCCTGCATCTTTCGGCAGCATTTTTCGCTGGCTTTGGAGTTCAACAGGATCATAAGCATGCGCTGGAATTATTGGTCCTGAGCGCAGAATACGGATGTGTAAGAGCGCAAGCCCTAGTGAAATGAATACATGATGCCATGAGAATTGAATGTCCTCCGAATCTTCCAATACAACTGTGGCTTGTGGCAGGTGCCGAGACTGGCTCCCTTATCGCTTCGAGGGATTTGCGGCACTACTACCCTGAACCCTACTCTTCTGCAATGGACGCTTTTCGGACCACCTACCATGGAATCGGTAAGCGCAGACTTGATGGCACGACAGCTGTGAATCAGCAGGAAGAGTCCCATGGCTTTAATTTGCATGCCAAGGTTGCACACGGTGACCTTGAGAGCGTTCTCTCGCTGCTGACAGGGACTACGTCTTCCAATTCCATCAATTTGAGGAACCTCTCAGGTGAGACTTCATTGTTGTGTGCTTGTCGCTCAGGATATCTAGCAATTGCACAGATTCTTCTTGATCACGGAGCGGACGCATCGATCAATAGCTACTCGGGTGAAAGGCCAATGCATTGGTTTTCTTTCTTCTCTGACAGTGAGATTCCTACCATAGGCCAACGTCTCCTAGACAGCGGTGCAATGTTAGATCAGCATGCCGACTCCAATGTGACACACTTTCCTCATTTTTCAATAGTTTGAGCGCTGGAACGCCTCTACTCCGCAGTGTGGCTCGTGGGAACAAGGCTGCCGTTGAATGGTTCTTGCAGCAAAGGGCACAGCCGTCGTGCAACTAATACGAGGAGAGCAATAGCAAGATGTCCTCACGATGAAAATATGTCTACCTAAGAGGGGAGTAACTCGGAGCGAAAGGCCTTCGAGGTAACTCGAGCATCAGCTTGAAGCAGAAGAATGTCTCTCCAGTGGCGAATGCGTGCGCGAGCCACTACCATGAGCTCATCGAAATACTGCTTCAAGCTGAAACGGTCGATCTGGCTGAATTACCATGCTACACCTGCTTCAAATTACGGATTATGGGGCCGTTTCACGGACGAGATGTACACAAAAGCAATAGCTTGGGCTACGGACTCCATAGTCGAGTCAGCCAATACAAACGCTTTCGACCGGCTTAATGTCGTCACTCCAGAGTTGACATTACTCTATTTCGCCTGCGGAGGAGAGTCTGTTTTCGCTAGAATGGCTGTCAACGGTTCACGTGCCGGCGAAGCTATGAAGGAGACTATTGACTTGCTGGTCGCGAACGGCGCAAGCCTTAGCGACGCAGAGCAGTGACCCACGCCTGGTACGGGAGTCAGTGAGGGATTGTCGGCCCTGCCTACAAAGCCAGGATGTGGTAAATGGATGGCTGCACCCTTGAAGGTCGGGCATTGAAGGCCGGATCCATTGAAGACCTCAACGGGAATATCGGCGATTAGAAAGTCTGGGTAATGCTTTCAACTGGCAATTTTCTGTCGTCAATACACTTTGATTACGCGGCAGATGATGGGCTTGGTGTAAGCAGCAGAATCTTGGCCAAGTCTTCGACTCTTCACTCAAGAGTCGTTCCGAGTTGGCGCCCATCCTCTAAAGGTATTTTGGGCTGCTTGAATGTAGCCTTACAAATAGCAGTAGCTGAGGAAATCATCCCTGATTGCGAAGGCACCAAATCAAGGTCTTGAAGTAATACTTCTCTAGAAGGTTGGCCCTCCGGAGGTCTACTCCCAGGCTTGTCGTAGCCTCAACCACCTATCGCGATAGGATACACCCCACCTAGGGTTAGTATTTGGAGATGCCAGGTGCTGTGGGTATGATTGTAGATCTGAGGCTGAGTTAGTGACTTCAGAGTGGAGTTGTTCTTCATGCAAGCTCCAACGCATGGTCCAGGTTCAGAGAATTCTAATCAGAAAAATGGATAGCGCGGAACCTATCGCCGCCAAGCCCTATCGGCTGTTGCAAAAAGTCCGAGGCCGATCTAAAATTTCGATCATCGCACTTCGGTCCATCTAATGCCCATTATTCTACGAAAACATATCCTAATAGAAACATTTTTGACATGCACGTATAGAGCGTGATGAGCGCTATCGATTGAAACAGGTTTCACCCGAAAGGGCCTGGAATCATCCACGTACATCAGATTGAAATCTTAGGTCATCGAAAGCTGTGATGCTCGAAATTTTTAGGTCAGCTTAGGGACTTTTGCAATTGCCGATAGCGCGGAAACCATCGCCACTAAGCCCTAAGACAACAATGTGCTGATCGTGCTTACTTTGGGATTCGCCATGCGGGCAAGACGTGGGCCAGAGGTGGGCCAGCCGTGACCTAAGGCTTAAGCCTCTTTAGAACTGATGAAATTCAAGACCAATATTGATTACTGAGCCTAATTCTGGGATATTGGTTTGCGGCCTATCCCAAGAAGTCGAGATGCGTCGCTGAAATAAGCCCCCGGTCTCTTGCTGAATAACTTGACCCTAGAGACACATTACACGCTCCAGAGCCACATTTTAGGCTTTTCTAACTGCTGACATGCATCGCTCCTCTAGTCTCTTGTCCTAATGACCCCAGAGTATGGACAGATTTGGCATCCGTTGGACGCCCGGTGCATACCCCAGCCTGTCAACCTTGTCTTTGATGACGATCTGTAGCACTGGCATGACCGTGACCTGACCGACCTTTTTTTCCGGTCATGACCGCGCACCTTCTTAAGGAGGTAACATTTCGGGCCGCTGAAAAAGGATTTAGAGAGAGCGAGCTCAGAATATGCCAAAAACAGCGAAAGAAATATCAGATCAGATTGGATCATCTTTTGGTGTTGCGTTCGGATTTTGCTTAAGCCCGAGGCACGGGCCATCGGTCATGGTCATGCCAAGTGCTGGGCACTGCCGCCTACCGTCACGCCAAGCAGCCTGTGAGCCACCCTTCGAATCAAAGACAGACGTAGAGGAATGTCGAATTAGTGTCATTAGCTATACCCAGACCTTCTTCAGTACCTAGTGGGTGTAATGTTTTGGCCACTTACCTGCACAGATCATCAGCTTACACCCCGCCTTCAGATGTATCATATGCTCTCGGCACATGTAAGCGACTAGCCCGTGTTCCAGCAATTCAGGAAATATAACTCTCCAATTCCCCGGTTCTGTGATGTCAGTAATTACAAGCTCCCCCGCCGAGAACCCTCTTCTGAAATTTCCTGATACCTCATCCGAAATCCATCCCATCTATCATGGCTGCAAGAGCTACTAACACGAACGGTGCAGATGCATCTAAACCATTTTTCCATACCAAGCTCTTCATCAACAATGAGGTGAGTGAGTTGAAATCTTACAGTCAACCGCGAGAGTAGAGGTTGCCCTCTTAAATCAGCCCTTTCCGCGTTGTACGGAAACAAAAGCTGACCATCGAACATAGTACGTTCCTGCCAAATCAGGTCAGTTTTGGACAGTGCGAAACCCAGCCGACGACTCTATCATCACCGAAGATGTCCATTGCGCCGGCGAAGAAGATGTCAATGATGCAGTTGCTGCAGCAAAGGCCGCATTCAAGGGAACATGGGGCAAGATGGCGAGCAGCGAGCGTCAGAAAATCATGCTGAAACTTGCCGATCTGCTCGATGAGAACGGCGACGGCCTGATGAAGCTCGAAAGCATTGCAATGGGACAACCAACGGCCCTTGGTTCTCGACTCGGCGCTTACCTTGGCGCAACTGTTCGATATTATGCAGGATGGTGCGATAAACTTCCTGGAGAAATGCAGCCTGAAGATGGCGACGGACTGTACAAACTTATCCGCTATGAACCCATGGGAGTGTGCGCTGGCATCGCCGCATGGAATGCCACCTTGGTCTTCCTCTGCTTCAAGGCCATGCCTGCCGTTGCCGCTGGAAATACCTTCATTTTCAAGTCCTCAGAGAAATCACCGCTAGGTTCTTTGGCGTTTGGAGAGCTCATTAAGAAAGCTGGCTTTCCTCCTGGAGTTATTAACATCATTTCCGGGCCTGGTTCCACCGGTGCACTTCTCGCATCGCACATGGAAATCAAGAAGATCAGTTACACTGGCTCCGTAGCGGCCGGACGCAAGGTCCAGATTGCTGCGACGAACAGCAACCTGAAGCGCGTGACCCTCGAGCTCGGTGGTAAATCGCCGTCGATCATCTTCCCGGATGCAGATATCGAGAACGCACTCACGCAGTCCTCGCAGAACTTCCTCATCAACTCCGGCCAGGTCTGCGTTGCCGCTACACGAATCTTCGTGCATGAAGAGATTGCAGAGAAGTTCATGGAGGGCCTGAAGGTTCGCTTCGAGATGTTCAAGGGCACGATGGGCGACCCACTGGCGAAGGAAACATTCCTTGGTCCGCTCGCCGACAAGGCGCAGACAGAGCGTGTCCAGGCCTTCTTCGACCAAGGCAAGAAAGACGGTGTCGAGTTCCTGACCGGCGGTAACGTCAATGGCAATTATGTCGACCCGACAATCATGAAAAACCCACCGCTGGATTCCTCCGTTTGGAAGCAGGAAATCTTCGGCCCCGCGCTGGGGATCAGGACCTTCAAGACGGAGGAGGAGGCTATTGAACTGGCGAACGATACCACCTATGGACTCTCCGCATGTGTTTACACAAGCGACATCGCCCGTGCATTGAGGGTGTCAGCACAGCTAGAGTCTGGCACCGTTGCTGTTAATTCAAGCTTCTTTCCCGGCATCACCGTTCCGTTTGGAGGTTGGAAAGAGAGTGGCAACGGTGGACGCGAGGGTGGTTATGCGGGCATTAAGAGTTACCTGGAGGCAAAGACCATTACTATCAACATGAATGTTGGACCGAAGTGAAAGATTGTCTTAGGTAGGGAAACGATTGGATAACGTGGAGACGATAGCTACAATCCTGTAAGAATGAAAAGTCATTTTGTACTCTAGTCAGATTTGATGAGCCAATCTTCTAATTTGTTTTGCCCCGGCCGTGCCCCCCTGTCATGCCTCAGTCCTTGGCTGGGATGCTCGGGCACGCTACCGGCGACCGATCCTTGAAAAGAAAGCTTGTCCCTCCTCTGCTGCCTATTTGTTCAAGTTGGAAACGACCGGAAATCAGCGGCGAGGCCCCAAGCCCTAGGTCTTCATTACTTATCATTTGCCACACCTTTCCTTTCGCAGGCCTCCTCCGTTTCACGGCTTCAAAGTATGCCTGGTCGCGTGGGAAACTTAGGACACGATGTCACACCCCAAATACCGACAAGGAACCCATCCCGGCCACCTTCTCCATTGGAACAAGATCAACTACGACATTCACGGGCGATCTTCCGATCCGGCTTTAGTGCGCCACCACCGCCATACTGTTGGTCGAGGGGCCGCACGGATTGCGAGGTACCATCGCGAAAGACAAAGCAATGTCCAATCAGCATCCGTAAAGGGGTGGACGAATGCTTGTGCTCGATGAAATAGGTAGGTGTTACAATGCTGTACCACCCTCTGCAAGTGCCCTGTTTCCTCTCGCTATCTGCCTCACGTTTCCCCTCCTACTTTTCTCTCGTGTTGTGCTTTTCTGGTCTCCATTGAGACCTGCACCATTTAGGTGTTATATACCTATCGCAGTAAGTGATCGCAAGTATGCGCTTCGTCGCTGCTTTGTTTGTGTTGGCGGCCACCGCGCTGGCCTCTGCTCGAAGCCCTCAGCACGTGGGCAAAAAGCTGCCAGAGCTCAGGTCACGGACCCCTCCAGTTGCCCGAGCCTTTTATGAGCCCGAGCTTGAGAAAAGAGCTGCTTCACCTTTTGCAACGGCTAAGACTAAAAGTATGTGATTCTATGCTGGGCAGCCGAATCCGAAACTGACCCCCCGTAGAGTTCGCTGTCAATGGCACAGCGCTTCCAATGGTGGACTTTGACATCGGTGAGCTACATGCGCAATGCTAGGCAGCACTTGCGCGAACGCTAACAAATCTCAGGCGAGTCTTATGCGGGTCTGCTTCCGATCTCCAATAAGACCAATGCACCGGAGCTATACTTCTGGTTCTTCCCTTCTCCCAATCCACAGGCCAAGAAGGAGATCTTGATTTGGCTGAACGGTGGCCCTGGATGCTCTTCTCTAGAAGGTCTTCTGCAAGAGAACGGACCTTTCCTCTGGCAGTATGGAACTTTCAAGCCAGTCAAAAATCCTTGGACTTGGGTAAATCTTACCAATGTGGTTTGGGTAGAGCAGTAAGTTCTGCCCGCAATGCCCTGAAGCAGCTGTAGCTCATCTGCTCGTTACTCTAGACCCGTCGGTACAGGTTTCACACAGGGCACCCCAACAGCGACCTCCGAAGCAGATGTTGCGGCACAATTTCTCGGCTTCTTCAAGAACTTTGTGGATACCTTCGGTATGGAGGGCTATACGATTTACATCGCCGGCGAATCTTATGCAGGCTATTATGTACCTTACATCGCAGACGCTATGTTGAACAAGAAAGACAAGGAGTACTACAACCTCAGCTCCATTTTGATATACGATCCGTCGCTATCGTTCGATGTCATACAGGAGCAGATCCCAGCTGTACCATTCGTCGAGTATTGGGGACCTCTGCTCAACCTGAATGCGACATTCATGTCCAAAATCCAAGAACGAGCGGCAAAGTGCAACTACACTTCATACTTGGAAAAATATATGGTCTTTCCTCCCAAGGGTCCCTTACCCACGCCTCCTGATGAAACGGTCGACGGATGCGACATCTGGGACGACGTATTAACTGCAGCCACGTGGGCCAATCCATGCTTCGACATTTACCAAGTCGCGACCACATGCCCGCTTTTGTATGATGTGCTGGGCTTCCCGGGAGACTTCGACTACACGCCGGTCGGTGGGTCGGTGTATTTCAATAGGTCCGACGTCCAGAAAGTCATCCACGCGCCGCCCACGAACTGGGTGGAATGCACATCCACAAACGTCTTCGTCAACGGTACTGACAACTCCCCACCGTCTGGGTTAAGTGTGCTGCCAGGCGTGATCGAGAGGACGGAGAGGACGATAATTGGCCACGGACTGCTCGATTTCGTCTTGATTTACAATGGCACGCTACTTGTGATTCAGAACGTACGTTCCTGAAATTCCTTTTCATGCATGGTCTTGCCCACTCTGACTGAATTCAGATGACCTGGACAAAAGACGGCGTTACGGCACAAGGGTTCAGCTCGCCACCTACTAACCAGTTCATTGTACCGTTCCATGGGCCATCTCCCTCCACCCTCGACTCTGGACTTGGCAATACCGTCATTGAGCAGACGCTGGCCGCTAGTGGTGTGATGGGGCACTATCATACAGAGCGCGGGTTGACTCTGGTCAATGTGGTATTGTCGGGACATATGATTCCGCAGTACGCTCCAAGTGCGGCATATAGGCAGGTCGAGTTCCTGTTAGGCAGGATACCGAGTTTAAATGCGACGGTGCCTTTTAACACGATATATTGATTGCAAAAAAAGGCGGGAGGGGGGCCATGCAGACGATAGCACGCTTGGATGTATCGACCAATTGAAGGTGGAAGCATTAGGTGACGTCAAGCAGTAAGGTATTTTTACGGTCGGAAATGTGATGAGAAGAGTGAAGCTCCCACCTATATGCACTAGCTGAGAGTAGTTTGAAAGCCTCAGGTACTTTGGTTTGGCATTGCAGCCCTTCTCACCCCTACCCTTAATGGAATGCCGTAGACTTTCCTACTACAAGGCTCAGGTTACTCCGTCTTTTAGCTCAACCTCATATGACACAAGAAGCGATGGTACGGCATCGTTCCGTCTCCAGGAACGGTGTCTTGTTATGCTAACCGCTCGTGGCCATGCTGCTGGAACTCAAGGATAACTCGCGACCCGCCTTGCGGTAGGAGTACCTCCTTTCGGATTAGATAGGCTTGCTTCATTTAGAGCAGGCGCAGGACCAATCGCTAGCACAATGTCGGCTCCCTACTGTAAGTTTCTCTGGATTGACGTCATTTGCATCAGAAGGATGCCGAAGAGCAGAGTTCACAGGTGTAGATGATGCTCACAATTTACGCACTCTGCTCAAGACTTTGTCATTTAGCTAGGCGAAGGGTCCCAAGATAGTGACATCGCCTTTGAGGCCTTGCAAAATCGCGACTTCCAAGACCCCACAAGATGGATGTTGTCCCCTCCATTTCAGAGAGCACGATGCGCTACGCCATATCCTTCGAAGGCTATAGTGGCGTCACACGTGGGTTATCAAGGAGGTAGTTCTTGGTGAAGGTCACAAAGGAAATGCGGTTGTGGAGTGGAGGAAAGAGGATGGATTTTACAGCATTCATCAAGAGAGCCCAAATCCTCATGGAGAACAGAACCGCAAATCCGTTGGCTCCGCCAATCTCTGGGAAGCACCAGTCCCACGGTCTAACACAGATCACCTCTCTACTGGAATTAGCGACTTGACGACGCTGGAAATAAGAGATTTTTCATCACCAAAAAGGGCTACACCGGCCTTGGACCTCCAGACTGCCAGGCCGAAGACAGGATTGCTATTCTGATCGGTGCAGATGTGCCTTTCACACTTAGGCGCTGTGGAGACAGGGAGACGAGTTCCAGCCCATTGACGGGACTCACGTCTAGGACATCATGTATGGGGAAGTCATGCAGATAGTGGTGTGGAATGAGGCGATTGTCGAGCAGATTCGAGCCACTCACATTTGCGTCGTAGCCCTGATGGACTACCGCTCTAGCAGAGCATCTCCGTCAAAAAGGCCATTCTCCATCTAGCGAAGGTTTCAAGTAACACCTTGATTTTGCATGATAGTAAACTTCTTGAGTCTACTTGAGCCGCGGAGCATATTTACGACCAGGTTGAGAATCTCATCGAAGCGTGAGGAGTGAGTATTACTGAATCGACGAGACTCAGACCTGGCATCCTTCCAAACTTGGACTTGATTATATTTAGAAAACCACGGTGCTCGGCAGATACCCTGGCCACGACCAGTTAGTCACTTCAAGAAGGATCTGTTCATGCGTTCGAAGCGCAAGGACATTCTGAGGGAGCCAAGCCATTGAAATTGAAGAATTCATTCAGTATTGCGACCTATCATTATAGTCCAAGCGCCCGTAAAGAACCGAGGTCCTCACTTCAGGATAACTCGTATACACTACTAACTTGTCCCACTCTCTCAAACGCCCCGACTTCGCGGGTCTGGAAGTGGCGCCCCTGAGCTTGGGGTGGTGTTGGTGTAACCGCTAGTCAATGGGACCGCTAGACCGATGATAGGCTCTGCCTCAGGTCTGTACGGTGTATACCCAGTCCCAGCTTTTCCTGAAGTATCTGGTCGCATCACCAGTAGGGCCCGGGGATGTGGTGCATCGACTGACGAGGCTATAGGCCATGATTCTTGAACTGCGCCAGGCAGTGGAGGAAGTGGAGCCTCTCGCCTGTCAAGGGGCGAGACTGGGAGTGTGGGTTCCAGAAAAAAAGTGTCCTCAGATGCAGCTCTTGATAGTGTTCTGTAAGGCTGAGCTCCGTACGGCGTGGTCCTGTCTGGAGCAGTCTTCAATCTGGCTACCTTGCCAAGGCCAAGCCCGGGGTTGTAGGTCATTCCTTGCTCTGCGTCCTGGCCGAAGTATGAAGGTCGCTTGAGTTCGTCATATTCTAATGGTTTTTGAGCTGCAGTCTTTTCTTCGACGCCGCGAAAATGTCTGTAAAGCAGATATATGACGCCGGCGAGTATCAAGGTGCCAAACACAACGGCGACCGCCAAACCTGCTGTAGACATGCTTCTTCCATTCTCTTGTTTCGCCTGTTGGCTGCCAGTGGAACTCGACGAAAGGCCTTGGATCGGATTTGCAAGAGTTATAGGTGTGGATGAAATCAGAGATGAAGCCGACAGACTCTGGGAAGTGGAGTGAATTTCCGTTGTCAATACGGAAGATGAGGTAGTGGGTTGTACTGCCACTGTTGCTGTCGAGCTGGTGGTGGGATCAGAACTCGTTTCAGAACCAGTGATTGGACTTGAGGAACTCGCAGCTGGTGCTGTAGGCACAACTGTCACAACTTGCGGCGTTGCAGTAATTGTACTGCCATCTTGCGTAGTTGTGGTTTGGGACGTGGTTGACGCCGTTGCAGCAGTCTGTTCTGTACTTTGGGTTGCGGTAATTCCAAGGATGCTGTCGGCTAGGCTTTCAATTGGCGATAAAATGTCCCGAGCTTGGTAGCGATGTCGCTGACCATGAACTCGAGCGGAGAAAGACATAAGCAGAAAGTAGCAGATACAGAAGCTCGGCAAGCTTGTCAATTGCATGGTTCCCTGGATGGTAGGATACGAACGGGAGGTTAATCTCAACCAGACATAACAACAATCGCTCAACACAGATGTGGGAGTCACTTAGGGAAGGACAAAGCATGAGGAAACACAACAAGCGAGACCAGCAAAGGCTCTACTAAGAGGGAAAGTACTGGGGCAAAGTAGAATTGACTTGTTTCATATTGGCAAGTCACTGTCGTTGGGAGGCGTAGTTGCACAGCAAACAAGTGAAGCAGGCTTCGCAGCGCAATCATCGAAATACTCGGAACACAAATGGTTTCATAAATCTGAACAGCCTCTGACTCGACCGGCCAAAACGAGCCTCGTGTCGCTGATGTGCTCTGTGTTTCAGAAGAGGGTGTACCTTTGTCGCAATGGTTGTGTTGAAGGCCACCCCCACGTATGGGCGCTTAACGCTGGCGAGGCAGAATTGTTGATCAGTGCCAGATCATCTATGGAACCAGACATCAAACTCGGCTTACGGTCGCAAGATGTTATCATATTGCAGGCTCGAATTGGCCGTGTTGGCAAATCCTGGCTGCAGTAAGTTAGTCGATGAGAAAAGGACACTGAGTGGGCGCGGTTGGCCAGCGCGGAGAACGAGTTTTTAGGCCAAAATCCGCGCCGAGCTCTCGTTTGTGATCTTTCGGTTGAACGCGCCGATGCCAAAGCAAAGCACATCATATACGCGACCTACGAAGAGGTATGTGAGGACGACTCGGTCGACATTGTTCACATTGCTACGCCGCATATATTTCACAAACGGGATTTGCCTGGACGCGATAAGGTATAAGCACGTACTGTGCGGGCTCTCTTTGGCAGCCAACGCAGAAGAGGTAGAGGAGGTTCTTGTGGTCGCAAGGGTCCAAGGAGTCCTTATTATGGAAGGTGGGATCTGCTTCTGTTCTCGCTTCCCTGTGCCAGCATTGCTGACTTTGTCCACCAGGAATGTCAAACGCATTTTTGCCCAGCCTTTCGAATTCTCCAAGAGGTACTCCATGAAGAAAAGATTATAGAAGATATACACCGCATATTTTGCGATTCAGCGACGGATGCGGGCGTCACCGATCAACAACCTAGTTCTCCACCCAAAGATGCGGTGCTAGACGTTGGATCATTGATGGCTTACGGAATGGTACATCGCCTCCGCCTCCGCCTTCGTCATCTTGCCTTGGTTATTGTACAGGTTACCGAGATTGTTGATCGTGTCCAGCGTCGACGTGTGCTCCGCTCCCAACGCCCTCTCCTTCCCTTGCAGCGCTCGCAGGTACATCGCCTCTGATCTGTGAGGACATTGTGAGGTATCCCTGGCCCATTCCTTCTTGAACATCTTCAATCGAGACTTACCTTATAACATGCGCTGCTCCGAGTGTACGGCGAGACGAGAGATCTGCGTCAACGTACAGCTTTGGATATCCAGCCCTTTACAGCCCTTGATCGCAAGACTGCCGAAGATGACGAGAGCTTGACGTCGTAATGGGACAAATTACAGCTAACCAAGGACACCAACTTGATTCCACAATGGCAAAGGTTCCCAATTACTAATCTTCGACCCCTTCCGACATCCGACGTCGTGTTGTAGAACGTGCATCGTCACGGTGGCTGGTCAA
>Ga0335072_10000488_pt1 | contig 77831 bp, 75 predicted proteins | sample Lox_Sample_21_FD_206725 | JGI IMG/M metagenome (GOLD analysis project Ga0335072, IMG submission 206725) | Soil microbial communities from Loxahatchee National Wildlife Refuge, Florida, United States - Lox_Sample_2.1 | ecosystem: Environmental > Terrestrial > Soil > Wetlands | place: USA... | reverse complement strand
AGGGCTTACAGCAGTTGGTTTCTCCGAACCTACACCAATCCAAAGGAAGACAATTCCAATCGCACTTCTGGGCAAAGATGTTGTGGGTGGAGCCGTCACTGGCTCCGGCAAAACCGCTGCATTCATCATACCTATCCTCGAGCGACTTCTCTATCGACCCAAGAAGGTTCCCACGACACGCGTTGCAATTCTTATGCCTACTCGCGAATTGGCAGTTCAGTGCTTTAATGTGGCTCAAAAGCTCGCATCCTATACCGACGTCACCTTCGCCTTAATTGTTGGTGGTTTCTCACTTCGTGATCAAGAAGCGCGTCTCAAAACGCGACCAGACGTTGTGATTGCAACTCCAGGTCGCTTTATAGACCATATGCGCAACTCAGCATCATTCGCGATAGACACCATCGAAATCCTAGTTCTGGATGAAGCAGATCGCATGCTCGAAGATGGTTTCGCCGACGAACTAAATGAGATTCTTACGACCATCCCTAAGAGCCGTCAAACTATGCTCTTCTCCGCTACCATGACCGATAGCGTAGACAAGTTGATACGTGTCGGCCTCAATCGTCCAGTCCGGTTGCTCGTCGATGCGAAGAAGCAGACCGTCGCAGGGCTGGTTCAGGAATTCGTTCGACTACGACCGGGCCGTGAATCTAAGCGACTGGCATACTTGATCCACCTTTGCAAGACTACGTACACGAGCAGAGCCATTATCTTCTTCCGGCAGAAGCGCACCGCGCACCGTACGCGCATCCTCTTCTCGCTGCTGAACCTACGAGCAGCAGAACTACACGGCTCAATGACACAGGAGCAGCGCATTTCAGCAGTGGAGCGCTTCAGAAGCGGTCAAACCGACTTCCTGCTGGCAACTGATCTGGCGAGTAGAGGTCTCGATATCAAGAACGTCGAGACGGTGATCAACTTCGAGGCGCCGCAAAGCCACGAGATTTACCTGCATCGCGTCGGGCGAACTGCGCGTGCCGGTCGGTCGGGTAGAGCGTGCACAATTGCCGCGGAGGAGGATAGGAAGGTTGTAAAGGCTGCTGTCAAGGCGGCTCGGGCACAAGGCGCGAAGATAGCGAGCCGTGTTATCTCTTCCGAAGATGCAGATCGGTGGGCAGAGAAGATCACAGCGTTGGAGGAAGAGATTGATGACGTGCTGATGGAGGAAAAGGAAGAGAAGGTACTGCAGACGGCGGAGAGAGATGTCAAAAAGGGCGAGAATTTGGTACAGTTCGAAAAAGATATCATGGGTAGGCCAAAGAGAACTTGGTTCGAGACTGAAAAGGAAAAGAAAGCTGCGAAGGAGAAAGGATGGGCCGAATTGAACGCAGACAGCGAAAGCTGTGCAGGCAAGAAGAAGGAAAAGCGAAAGTTGAGCAATAAGGAGAAGAAGAAATTGGATCTAAGGGACGAGAGGAAGGAAGGGAAGGTTTGGAAGAAAGGAAAGGGAAGTGGTTCATTGCGCAAGACGAAAATGAAGGGCAAGCAGAAGGGATCAAAGAGCAAGCCTAGTAGTAGGAAGCCGTAGACTTTTACAATACCCGCGGTAGAATCTTATCGAGCAACTAAAGTCTTTTCCCGAATGGTTACAAAAGCTTTCGTCGGAATGACGAGCTTATCAATATTACGAGCGATGTTACATGGATGGTGGAGTACGTTGCGACAATCAGACTACCAACTTAAGTGTGGTAAGTAAGGTACGATAGGTACTAGGTAGTAAGGTAAGCGCAGCTGCATGTGAGAGCAGATGGGCGCCCCCGCGCCCCCAAATCGGCGTTTTAAGGTTGCAGAAGCTTTCTCGGAACTCGACGGACTCGGATATCCATACGTTCCGTGAATGACGGAATGCACAATCATCCAATCTCCTTCCATGTTATGCAACAGCTCAAACCCAGCGTAATCGGCAGGCCCGACATCACTTGCGTCTTTACCAGATGGAGCAGTCTAAATCTGAGATAATTGATAGCAGACCGAGTCCGCCTGCAGCAAAAAAGTGGAGCTGCGCCTGGACTTTGATACCTCCTGCCCTCCTACCGTTTGAGAAGCACCGCTATCTTTGGCTAGATTAAGGTCTAAACTCTTGTATAAAAAGGTCCTCTTCGTACCACGTCATTAATATGCTCTTCATTCAATCGCAATGCCAGACTTGGATCCAACGCCGACCGAACTCCCCAAGGACGCCCAGCGAACACGAGTGCGAGGCACTCTCGGTGAGATTAATTTTGGCTCTATTGTCGATTCAGACACCGGCACATCTTCTCAAGACAAACCAAAGGACAGTCGCGTACAAGTCGAAAACGCCCAATTTGTCATTGGAGTTAGCATAAGTCAGGCGCAAACCCGTTTGGCAGATCCCAGAACCCTAGCCATTGAGAAAGCCGCTGCGATTGAAGAGGGGGATGACTACTTCACCAAATTGTGGGAACAAAGCGATGATGTCGAGCTCGAAGCGCCAGAAGATAGCCTTTCGATAACCCAGCCGGAGTCAGAGCTAATTGCAAATGGGAAGCGGCATGAAGCGGCTGTCAGCGTCAGCTCCATTCGCCGCGAAAAGACTCTACCCTTCCAGAACCCATCACCATCGAAAGCTGAGCGTCAAGGGCCAAAAAACCTGGATACCACCACAAATACTCTTCTGAAAAGTCCCCGACAACGGGTCGTAAGAGAAAGATCAACTTCTGCTCAGGAAGGCTCACTGTCATTGTTGCTGATTCAAATGCGTCTCCAACTTCCAAGCATACCGAAACGGTCATCGATTGCGAAAGTAGAGAATTCGTCTTCTGATAGTCAAGAGTCGATTGCTCAGCGAGATGGCATGTGGCATGAATGCAAATCCCGGCGCAGAAGTGCGACGGGTAAAGGTTCTTTCGAAAGTAGTTCGTCGACATTGCTGTCGTTACTGTCTGGCTGGCAAAACGAGGGCGATCGTAAAGGAAAGTATACACCTCTCAAGCGAACGACATCTGACGACTTACTCATTCTACAACGAAGTGTTTCTACAGCCTCATCACTAGGTGACGATAGCCGCTTCGAGCACGTCCATGAGATGGTCAACAACCGATTAAAAGCTCTTAAAGACAGTTTGAATGACGCCAACTTCAAACTACCTTCACTATACGCCCTGCCACGCGCTGCTTCAAGACGTTTCAACACATCTCAAAGCGAAGTGAAAATTCAATCAGCAGATTCTGAGAAGCTTACACATCGGGGCACCATGCGGGGGAACCTTCTATCTAATACTCGTGCTATATCGTCTGCAAACGACCTAACCCGGAAGAATAGAGCGATTGACCCAACAGCCCATCCTATCTTTTCACGCATGTTGAGCCATTTAACTGGTGATGTTGTTATCCTGGGTGGTTACAGAGGCTCGGTCTTGAGATCTGCAGAATCGCCGAATCGAAGAGTTTGGTTGCCGCTTAAGGCAGGCTTGAACCTTCGTAAAGTTGACCTGGAAGTTGGATTGGAAGATGAGGACGAGGAGGCAATACCACAAAGAACAGTCCCGGATGGAATGCTCACCCATATCGGCCCTGTCGATATCTCTAGGCGATTGCTCAAGAGGTTGCGGTCTTCGGAGAACGCTGTGAATGGAAAACTCCGAGTGCATAACTACGGGTACGACTGGAGGTTCAGCCCTCACCGGCTCAGTAAACAACTCATTAGATTCCTGGAACAACTGCCTTCGAATCAACCAGGTGTACCAAAGTCCGAGAGAGGAGCCGTCATCATTGCACACAGCTTAGGAGGCCTCATTACAAGGCACGCCGTCAATCAACGCCCTGAGTTATTCGCTGGCGTTATATACGCTGGTGTACCACAATACAGCGTTAATATCCTCGGACCTATTCGCAATGGCGACGACGTGCTTTTCAATTCTCGAATTCTAACCGCCCAGGTGAATTTTACGGTCCGCACGAGCTATGCTCTTCTTCCACTAGATGGCAAGTGCTTCTTTGACGCCAAGACGAAAGAACCATATCCGGTCAATTTCTTCGACATTAACGACTGGATAGAGCACAGGTGGTCACCATGCATTAATCCACCTCTACCACCTGTTGCGGCTGTGACAAGCAATTTCGGTAACATTATTGACTCCTTCACAAGCGTCTCGTCGAAAATGATGTCAGACCTTCCATTCGTTAGTCGTCATAGCTCCTCGGCTCGTCGCGATCAGAACTCCTCTACGAGCCCTGTAACCTACGAAACGAAAGACACCAGCTCAGTGGACCTAAAGTCTCACCAATGTACGCCCCAAGTTGAAGGTTTGGCAGCTCAGGCGACAGGTTTTGACGTGCAAATGAACAAACGCCAGAGTGCTGAGATGCCCGAGCAACAAACATGCTTACGTCCGCGCAAGAGCTCGAACACAGCCGCACAAAGCGTCACTCTCGACCGTGACCGTGCAATTGTCTATCTCACCCGCACCCTCGCTCAAACCGTCGAATTCAAAAAGCAGCTCGCTTACAAGCCCTGCCATACCGAATCGAATCTCTACCCACCTGTCGCCGTTTTGTACGGAAAGTCGGAGCCGACTGTATGCGGAGCGAAAGTATTATCGCGTGAGGCCATCAAGCACAGTGATGCTTACGACGACCTGGCGTTTGCGAGTGGGGACGGAGTGGTGCTTGCAAGAGCGGCGATGCTGCCGGAAGGTTACAGAGCCGTTCCCGGTGGAGTCGTGGCGACAGAACGGGGACATCTGAGTCTTTTAGGAGACTTGGAGGGTGTTGGGAAGTGTTTGGGTGCGTTGATTTTGGCGAGGAGGCAGGGCATGGGCTTGGGAAGTACGGATGATAAGAGCAGTAGTGATTAGTCGAAGCCAATGGCCAAGATGCGCAACTGTGTCAATATTAGAGTCTGAGAATGAATGGGTTCATGTCAAGGAATTGGCATACATCGTTAAGCTTTCTATGGCACTCAATTCTACCCAATGACGCTACCTATGTCTCTTCACCATCCTCTGCCTCATCCTCACCAGTATCTACCCTCTCAACAATCAAATTCGCACTTCTCCCTAACCTTTCCTTGACTTTTCCACCACCCTCAAGCTCAAAAACTTCTCGTGGCACTGGACTGACCAGCCTGAAGCCATACTGATGGTCGAAGCCCTCGGGTTCCTCCACATCGGCATCAACACCACCCTTTAAGACATCGTGGCACTCCACAAAGGCATAGACCTCCTCCAGCGGCGCATCCGCGGCAAACCTCCGTACCAGCCTCTCCCCATCCGGCAGCCTCACGCTAATGCGCACGGCATCGGCAGCACCCAGCGGCTCAGCCGCGATCCTCGCAGCACGCCACGCGCGCCAGCACTCGCGCTCACGCCTCCCGCGCTCCTTCGCGTCGGCGGCCTCTTGCGCGGCCTTCTCGTGGGCGACGCGCCGCAGCTCGGCCTCGCGCTTGCGGCGAGCGCGCTCGCGGTCCGTGGCCAGCGAGCGCTCGTACGCCGAGTCCTGCTGGTGGCGCAGGTGGCGCGCGGCATCGGCGTCGGCGCGGGCGCGGCGTGCGCCCTCGAGCCCCGCCGCGTGCCGCTCCACCGCCCGCCGCAGCTTCGCGAGGAACGCGGGTGCCGCCAAAGGCCCGCTGAGCCGCGCCGCTACCGACATGCTGCCGCCGCTGCTACCGCCGCTGCTCACTGTCACGCCGGGTGCGGACCCCGCGGCCGCGCTGCAGATCAGCGCGGCGAACGGGAACTTCGTCGCGTGCAGCGCCGTCGACACTTGGTAGGCTTCGGCGTCTTGCACCGAGCCCGCCCAGAGCAGCATCTGTGGTGAGTCGGAGCCTGGTTCGGTCTGGGAGAGGTAGCTTTGCACTTCTGGAGCCAGTAGCGTCGTGCGTATGAACGAGGATGTGTCGTCGTGTTCCGGGCTGAGGAGGATGACGAGCAGGAACTTGAGGTCTCGCTTGGCAGTATCGAGGGCCTGGGCATAGCCTGTTTCGAGGAATGGCAGTTGATTTGGACCGTACTCCTCAGCAAATTCGCGGATAAAGCGTTCTGCACTGTCTTTTGGCTTCAATGGTCGCCTTTGTCCTCTTGCTGGAGATGTGCCGGTGAAGCGTCCTAGAAGGCGCGGGAGGAAAGGAAATACCCATCCGAGAAATCGAAATGCTCGAGTGAGAATAGCGTAGAGGAGGTTTATTGGCGTGAATAACAGAGAGATTAGAAATGGTGGTCGGCGGATGAGGGATTGCGATTCTGGTTGAGGGACTACTCGTGGTGCGGGATCGAGGTCGGATTGTCTGGGACGCGGCGAAGAGAAGCCATTCATGAGAGTTTCGGACCGTCGACTATCTTGCGGAGGGGAGGCTGCAAGAGCTTCAGCAACAGGATCAGAGGTAGGTTCGCCATCGAAGAAGCGTTGGATTGCTATCTAGTGAATCATCAGCCTTGACCTCCAAACCTGAAGTAGGTCTTGTTGGAGGACTGAGAGAGCTCGTTATGAATTACCTGCACGTTCCATTGTGATCTTTGTAGTAACGGAATTGCTGCATCAACTTCTTGATTGGTAATGGAGGTGTACTGCTGGAGGATTGATTGCTGCTCTTCAGTCAAAGAGCTGATATCGGCGGAAGACGAGCTCATTCCCGGTAGGATTGCACTGGATATCCAGACTTGGTCCGGATAGACAGAGAATGAGGGCCGATTGTAGATGTTTTCTGTGGGAAATCGGAGGTACGGGAGGAGAAAGCCTGAGAGTACGACGTCTACGCAGCGTTGCCGGCTTGAAGCCACTGTAGTTAGAAGCCACTTTTGGGGTTCAAGCAAAAGTGGCTGATGGCATCACTCGCGTTTCCTCGAAGGCTTTGGCGTCGAAACATCATTTCGCTGGACTTCACAACGGTCAATGCGCTTACTAACTCCACCAAACACAACTCTCTCCGCAGCTTGCTTCTTCCCGCCCCGCGAGCCTTGCTCATTTCTGCTTTGACTGATGTGAAGCAGAATCAGTCAAGGAAGCTGCGAGTTGAACCGTGAGGATGTTGCTGATGCTTCCGCCAAAGCTCTGAGGTCAAATCCTTGGTCAGTAGTGTGCGCAAGAAAGCCGATACTGCACGAGAACCGGCATTGCACCTACATTCATTCATGAGGAATTGTGCTAACATCCACTCTGTTCTTGCAGACCTCAGTGACGACGGCCACTCTGCCCAATCTCTTCAAGAGTTCCAGTCCTGCTCCCCCAACTGCCGCCCACGACTACTATCGAACTCTCCATCCGCTCTGTCCTATTACTTTGTCCCTAGAGTGTTCTTTCACAACATCGCCTGGCGAAATCTTCCACACGGTGACAAGCACGAACAGGTCTCAAGGTGAGGGCAGCTGGAGAAGGTGATATCACTTGCAGCACTCCAACGCTGACCATGGCCATAACAGGTCCACCAGAAGGCAACCACAATTGCAGTATACAGCACGCATCTCCAGGTTCAGATCGTGCTTCACCCTATAGTCGACAATTAGACGCCATCCGCGCCGCAGAAAGTGCCTATGCTCTCTGTAAGGTTGATGGCATACCGTCAGAGGTAGCGACGCATACCATGGCAACTCCTGCGAACGTCAACTACGGCGAAACTCGCCGCAATCTAGCTTCTCCTCGGCCCCGAGGCAGGGAAAATCAAAAGAACATCCCCTGCCGCAATATCACAATCTATGGCAATTGCAGATATGAGAATGAAGGCTGTGCTTTCAACCACGACCGCAGCTCCTTTGGCGCACTAGCACCAACCAGCACCAATTCTTCGTCAGTGCAGCTCACCGCCCGTCAAATTCAAGAGGCTTCCAGTGCTTACATCAATTACAGAAGTATGCGAACACGGATGAACGCTGATTCGCCCTCCTTTACTCCTGCGCAGACGACTCCAAATGGTGGACAAAACACTCGAAGTACAACCATCTCACCAAAGGCTGCCAATGCCGCTGTGTTCACACCAAAGACCAACAAGTCAAGTAATATATCCCTATGGAGGTTCGTGGTCATGAAAAATCTCGCTGCTAAACTTGTTGTAGGTCCTCTTGCCCAAACACTTCAAACTCGAGAGCTACAAGAGTTCAAACCACAAGAGTTCAAAAATGAAGAATTGAAAATTCAAGAGCTCAAAGCTCAAGATTTCAAAACAGAAGAATTCAAACCTCAAGAATTCAAACCTCAAGAATTCAACCCTCAAGAATTCAAACCTCAAGAATTCAAACCTCAAGAATTCAAACCTCAGGAATTCAAACCTCAAGAATTCAAGCCACGAAACCAGGGCGAAGTTCAACAGCAGGCACAACAACCGATTGCGTCCACTTCCGACTTCAACCAACAATCTTACGATCAGACTCAAATGTATAACCAACCAGATGCTAACGCGGTCGCTAACATCATGGCGAGCTACGACCCTTTCACTAATGCAGCAATGCAAGGAATGACCCATTCACAGCAGCAATCTCAGCTGAATCCTTATGCACAGGATCTATCTGGAATGGCTGGACCGTCGAATTTCTTTAATGCTGCTACAGATTTCCAGCAACCGGTTAGTTCTTCTCCAGTGTCCTTTCATATTCCCTCCGTCCAGAAGCTTCCTGAGCCCCTCAAATGGAAAGAATGGACTCGATTCCACAATAGGAGAAACCTACAAAGGAAGGCCCTTAATCCAGGAGCTTCCGCATTTGTACCTCTTCGATCTGGGCCAGGAGAACCAGCTTCGAATGCGCCCATCGGTCCTGCTGCTCAACAGCATTTATTTCAGCGACAGTCCTCGACAGCGCGAATTCCTAAGATGGACTCTTCTAATGATAGTCTCCCAGTGACTCTAAGGGTAGCTTGTATGGCTTACAACGGATCACATCGTCCGGTAACCGTTCAAGAGTGGACTTACAAGCCAGCACCCAAGGTGACGACTAACCAGAGCAGATTTATAACCTACGCGGAAAGCAAATTTCCTGGCCATCCACTGCATCACCAAAAGATCACCAGGAACAGCAAACATCATTGAAACAGACGAGTTCCGAAATGACTCGCTTTGGACCCTCCTGTGCGGCCACGCTCCGGGCTGTTCCTATGGCAAAATCTCTCCCAAAGCCGAAAATGGATCCGTTTCAACTCCCGCTTACCAAAAACTTCGCCAAAATTGCACGAGTTGACGGGCCTATTGTGTCTCCTGGTGTCCCGGATGCTTCTGCTGCTAATCAAAGCATGAATGAGCGTGGAATACTAACACCTATGCAGATCCAATACCATCTATATGCCCCTCTTGGAACGGACCGAACCCGACTCGAAGGCTATCAAAGACTCGTGCACAACCTCTTCATGCCTGATGATCTACGAGAAGACCTGCAGAAAAAGGCTGAAGCGACACTGCGAGTTCTTCCGACGTCGAATCTTCCACCTGCTATTGCCCATTTTCACACTCTCTACCCCCTTGACACAAGCCAGACGAAGAATGCAAGTCTCTATGGCCATCCAACGTCGATTTACAAAGCGAAATCGTCTCAGGATGGTCGATACTATGCTCTTCGTCGAGTGGAAGGCTTCCGCCTCGAGCGTGAGGAAGCCATTCGCTCAGTTCAGAAATGGAAAACCGTAAGGTCCGCTGGTCTTGTCTCAATTCAAGAGGCCTTCACAAGTCGCGACTTTGGCGATTCCTCCCTTATATTGATCACCGATTACTACCCAAACTCCAAAGCACTTCAAGAAGTGCATTTCAGTATGTCGAACCGTTCCAGTGGCAGTTCTCGTAGTCAATCCGCTTCATACGTCGGTGAACACATACTGTGGTCGTACATTGTCCAAATTGCACACGCCCTCAAAGCCATACACTCTGCCGGTCTCGCCGCCCGTGTCATCACGCCGTCGAAAATTCTTCTGACATCCAAGAACCGCATCCGCCTCAACGGTTGTGCGATCACAGATATCGTCAAATACGATAGCCTAAAGCCAGTCGTAGAAGCTCAACAAGACGACTTCGTTGCGTTTGGGAAACTCATTCTGGCTGTGGCAAGCCCAAACGCTAATGCACAACAAAACATGGAGAAAGCTTCGCAAAACTTGACACGCTCGACATATAGCACCAGTCTAAAGCAAACCATCTCATGGCTACTCAACCCTCCTGCTCAGATACCGTCACCATTCAGCCCACAAGTGATTGGTAACACCTCGGGTACGTCTTCGCAGCCAGCATACACGAAGGACATTGATACGCTTCTCCGCGACATATCGGACCAGTCCACACGGGTGCTCGAGTCCAGCCTTTCCCAAAACGACCAACTACACTCGACGCTGATGTCGGAGCTCGAGAACGGACGCATCGTGCGGCTGATGGCGAAGCTGGGGGTGATCAACGAGCGGCCGGAGTTCGAGCACAACCCGCAGTGGAGCGAGACGGGCGAGCGCTACTACCTGAAGCTGTTCCGCGACTACGTCTTTCACCAGGTCGACGCGCAGGGCAATCCCGTCGTCGATCTGGCTTGGATCATCAGCTGCCTCAACAAGCTTGACGCGGGCTCCGAGGAGAAGATTCAGCTCGTCAGCAGGGATGAGCAGATTGTGTTTGTTGTCAGTTACAGGGAGATCAAAAAGGGGGTTGAGAGCGGCTTCAATGAGTTGTTGCGTGCTGGCCGGCGCTAGCCTGCGCGACGACATGTTTGGATGACGCCCCAGGAATTTTCGGATGTGGATCCGGAGGACGGCTGGCGGCTAGGGATTGAATGACATGATTTTTATGATCATACTTGGAAAATGGTATGGGCCACATGGAAGGATTATTTACAGCTTGTGAGAGACAGAGACAGGTATTACGACTTTGGCGATCAGTGAATCCACAACACAAGCACAAACATTAGATAGAAATCTCGAATAAATACCAATCCTTTACACTCATAACAACGTCCACTCTCAATGCACTCGAACTGAGAAACAACTGAAAATGAGTTTAGCTAAACCTCAAAGCTGTTTTATTGAACAATTCGCGCATGGGAATGCTAGATCGAAGGGTCAATCTATATGGAGACGTTGCCCGTCGGCCTCTTCGTCAAGAAGAAATGCATAAGGCTTCGCGGACCATCTAGTATTCGCAAACAGAAATGGTTGAATAGGAGAGATTCTAAGAAATGCAAAAATGTCTAAATTACATTTTAGCTACTATTTTAAACAACCTGATGGCAGATGAACCGCCGTTTTCAGCGGTAAATCTGCCAACTTACACGCCAATCGCAGGCCCTGTCTAATGGCTGCCTTGCTGCCCTTTTGGCAGGGCGCAGTTTTTTCTGGTGTGGGTATTTTGCGATTTCAAGATTTCACAATTTTTAGAATCCCACTTTCCATCCTCCCCTCCAAATTCGAAGGGCACCGAAAATGGCGGGAATATTTCTGCCACTCGGCGTCTCCAGCAGCTCCTCCCCACTCCTTCATCTCTTAAAGAGACTTCTTCTCCTCCTCTCCTCTCCTCTCCTCTCCACTGCTACCCTCAACACCGTTTTCACCTTCGCCTTTCGTCCTTCATCCATAACAGCCATTCCACCTACTTCTCCCAACTCCCGCCACTCTCTTCGACATCGTACAGAAGGCTAGAATCAGTATGGGTCTCCATCCACCAGCAGACTCCTGTGCTTCTCCGGAGTCGGAACAAGACGATGTTTGGTCCGACGATGAAGCTGGCTATGAGACGGACTTCACAGATGCGGCGGACGTAGCGGATTCGAGCTGGCTCTTCGCAAGCAGTGACCACCCGCCGGAGTACTACCTTCGGTTGGCAGAGGACTTCGATGAGGCGGAAGATGCGAAGGAGGACTACAGCGCTGGTACCACCCCGCCTACTCGATCGAATTGAAGAGCAATGGTTTCTATAAGTTGATCCGTCCTTCTTACTTCATCTATGGCCAGGGATTCTGGCCGCGTGTAGGTACTGCCAATTTATTGCCAAAGACCCTCAGGAAATGTACCAGACCGGGCACGCCGGCCAGTTATACAGCTTTTTCGAGTGGCTACTGTCACAAAAATTAGGCAAGGGGGGAAGGAGAAGACGTGGTACCAAGCACAAGAGTTCGTTGGGTACATACTGGAAACTCTACCGTCTTGTGTACCAGAGAGCCACCGGGACGCAGGGACCATCGCGGATCCCCCCTCCCCCCCTCGATTATTTCATCCGCGGGGGACTGTTAGTGTTGCTTGGGTGATGTCGAAGTCGAGATCAGTTCTGGCACAGATGATATGGACGAGATGATAACAGCACTCATGAAGAAATCTCTCTGCGTGACCATTTTCGAGCGTTGTGCGGCCCTATACGTGCTCAGCCGTTCAAATGTTTGTTCGTACGCAGGATTTGCGGCGCCTGGCCCCATCCACTCCTTCTCACTAGAAGAGGCCGGGACGCGCAAAGAATCCAGGCCATCACTGTAGCAGGTGCTAGTCAGTCGTCCAGTCGTACCGGCGCCGAGCACCGCCTGCACGCTACGCCCTGGCCAACCTTACGATAGCCAGGTACCGTCGTGTTGGTGGTATGATGAGGCAACTAATTAATCCCCTCACGGCCTTTCCACGCAGCTGAGGCTTGGTGGCTTGAGCCTTCGGGAATCGTGAGTGGCCGGACTCTCTGGAAACGACTCGCCTGTAACTATTTCCAGCCTCATCGTCCCTTTCCGGCCACACTCTTTCAATTTCGTTGTGTGAGCTGAAACCTTTTCAAAGCGAGGCCTTCGTATTTCCGCGCACTCTGCTGTCATGTCTCCGGACTCTCACAGGGCTGAGACCAGACTGTCAGCCCATTCAATATTTTGTCTCTCCATATCTCCACAGCTGCCAATTCTGCATGCCACTCACGCATGGCGTTTCGCTTTCTGCGTTGGCATTTCTACTGGCTTCTCCTCCTCAATGCACCACTTCGGGGTTGCCGCCGGACTCTTAACGCCAAAAGTTTGTGTGCCCGTGCTCAAAGGGTGAAACTGATTTCGTTACGCCCTGTACACGGTCCCCGGCGATGGGTAGGCACCTCTACGTAGTGCTAGTGGTAGGTAGAGGGGGTTACTACTCGAGGAGACCAAGATCTGCCCGAAAGAGATGCGGAAGTAAAGGGTTGGAGAGATGGTAGGGTAGAAACGACAGAGGCGATGGAGACGATGGAAAGCGCAGAGGTTATCAGAGAATTGATCAAGGACCACGGCTCCCAGTGTCATTCCAACCTCAAGACGACTCTTCTCGAGAACCTCAACCATCTCCGCTATCCTTACAACGTCTGCCCCTCCCCAACCCTTCGACGTGCCAACAAAGACGCTCCATCGAGGCCAATCTTTCATCGGCATCCAGCCCCATAACCCACCGCATCTACAAAGCAAGAGATACCGATGGACTCTCAGACACAAGCTGCGAACATAGAAGAGGCTGAACCTCATGGTACCAGCCAGCAACGAGTTCGATCACAGTTTCACCCCCGAAGGGAACATCATAGGCCCCAGCGAGGCACTAAGTTCGCGTTTAAGACGTGGTACAACACAGTGTAAGCTACAATTAGCTCTATCAATAGTAGTGGTAGCCTGCAAATCGCACATAGCAGAGGTCAGGGTAAATTGAACACACAAACCCCTGTACACGGTACACAGGCCTCGAGACATCCGACCGCTACGTCCGTTGGGATTGACATAGTTTTCGACGAAAAATCAAACAAAAGAGGTAAGGATTCATCGGGCACTAGCGACTGGATGTGCGTCGGCACTGTATCAATAACATTTCACAACGCAAGCTCTGTTACGTCGCTCCTAGACGGGTAGGGAATAATGTGTCGAATCTTCGACAAACGTGTGTTCATGGTCACCACGTCAGCATGCAACAGCGACGAGGCTGACTTTCGTGCAGGGCAAGTGAAGCGCGCAGCAATCTCCACAGAAGTACCATTCCTTGGGAGATAAACCTTTCGTTGGATGTTGTTTCACAAGCCCAGCACCAGCCACACAAAGCGAACCAACCACCCGATTCTCGCTCAAAATCGACAAGTGTCAATCGCAATCGTTATAGGGGTAAATATAGTGTTTTGCTATTTAATGTAAAATGTCGGGGTCTCGTTGGTGGAGAATCGTTCGTCTTCCTCAATAGTTGTAGAACTTCGTTGTCGTACCATATCTTGGCACCACTAAGTTTGGCAGTGGGTCCCGCGTGGTCACGTGACGTGTACGTGAAAATTGTGGAGCTATCCGTTTGGGCAGAATTTTCAGAGAAGGAGTAGAGGCACCGATGGTGAGGCTCATTTTGACTGACGCTAATTCTGTGACCTCAATCAGGCTAATCCCTGTCTCATGTAGCCAAAAAAACGGTATCTGCACGTATGGACATGTGTCAGTACATTGTCTAAAAGACGGCAAACTTCAACAGTGTCTGACCGAATGCTTTAGTGCGTCTGCGGTTATTCTAGAATCAATATCATGGTGGCAACGTGTCCCCAATGCGCAACGGCGCGATGCGCGAACTGCGTCGTGACCAAAGTCCCGGCCCAAGAAGCTCGTCGAGGGGATGGTTGACGTGGTCATCAGATACTGGGGAGTGAGACCTTCGGGCAACTTCTCGCTTTCACTATAAGGTGCGAAATTTCTTAAATCTTCCGACTTTTCTTTAATAGACAGTCGTTTAATCTAGTCTATTTTTAAAGCGGCATGACTTTAGCTTAATTCTTCCACCATATCACTAACCTCTATGAACAGGATCTAGTTCTAATTCTGACTTCGACCTGAGAAGCTCAGTATCATCACTATACTCGGACACTTTTCGAATCTTCGGGCGGCTCCGTGAACTTTCATTATATCCCTGTATTACTGTCAGTACGCATGTATTTTATCTCGCAATCGGCCAACGTAACCATCTCAACCAATGCACACAGGTTAAGTCTCTCTGTTGCAAGCCTCCAACTTTCCTAGCTAGACCATCCATCAATAAGAGCGCAAAAGGCGAGAGCCCAGTCCACTACAACGATGTCGGCGATTCCTATAGGGCAGTATCTCTCCACTTGGTTCACGTCACGAAACGGTTATCGTCCCGATGTCGATTCCAAAACGTGGGAGCCGGTATTCTCAAAGGACCGAAGTTTGAAAGAAAACTCACCCGACTTCGATGGGTTGTTGAAAATGCACAATAATGCGGATGGGGATGACTTCAGCATCTTCTGGCAAGGTACACCAGATCCAGAGTACTTCTATGAGGTCGGAGAAGTAGAAGAATTCTGTCGAGGCACCCATCAGGATGATCTCGAGTCAACCACTGGAACGGAGAAATTACAGCGGCGTGCGTGGCTTGACGACAGGAGCTTCCCTCATAAGACGGGCAGTGGGTGTGTGAGGAAATATCCAAATCCACTAACCGCAGCTGAACTTCGCAAACACTTGAAAATACCGGTATAGTATAAATGATGGCTGCCAATGAATTTCGATTCTAATCAGGCTCGTTTAGCGATTTGGCGACAAATATATTCCAAACGCAGATAGACGCCTAATGTAAGAGCGCCATACTCCTTCGCTTTACAAGTTGTCGCTAAGTGTCTGTCTTACGCAGCTATATTGCAGATTTGGATCCTCACTATATCCGTGCGCTTACAGAGACAGCTACATTCCACCAAGCCGCCTTTTTAAAAGGCGCTATCTGGAAATACCTGGCACGTCAAACATCGATTCGGGTTAATATTCCGGTGAGAGCTCGAATTCCCGTAATAGTAGTCGCTAATTGGACGCTTATATTTGACGCTAGTCCATGGGATTTCTTGTCTACGAGTTAGAACTTCATCTTCCCTACTTCGCATTGGCAACATCACCAACATCCAAGGACCATCATCTGAGAGGCGAAAATAGCATGCCACAAAGAAAATGGATAGACCTGTCATTCCTAAAAATATCCGCCCCTGGGCGTCAACACAGCGAGAAGGACGGCTTATGTGAGGCGCAGATCTCATTCGTAATATGTGGGCCCGACGATGGGCAGTGGGTCGCATACGCTTTTGTTGATACCAAGTTTGATGACAACGACTTGGAAGATGAAGACTTTTTGTACGAAGGCTTTCAACCAGATCCAATCGCCTCAAATGGCGAAGTCGACGCAAACTTCCCTATTAGAAACCCGAGGCTGTACTTCCTAAAGGTATGGAAAATCCGAATGGTTCAAATTATAAAAGAATGGCAACAAATAGTTCGGACAGTAGAATGCAGCATTAAAGAATATGTACGTTAGCGATTTTCTGATAATAATAATGGATAATGATTCAAAGCTTGCTGACTGCCTGATTAGATTGACCGGCATTCATCCACGTTGTCACGGCACTCCGGGGCCATAGGAGACCGAACTGAAGATTTAAGGGAAACTTTCGACTGGACAATGCGGGCAATAGGTCTCCTAAGACAGCTACTACCTGGGCTGTCGGAAACGACCAAGGCGTGGGAGAGATTCGCCTCTGGTAATGGAGATATAAACTACTTCGACAATATCAAATCCTCTCCGGATAATATTTCACCTCACCGGTTGCTTCGAGCCATCAGGGGGGGATTTGAGACCCTGGAAGACCTTCAACAGAAATTGCTTGATCTAGAAAAGACTTGTCAAAGAACAGCGCAAGCTGTGAGTTGGAGACTTTATTTTCATTGCTAGTGCTAACCAACAAACATAGCTCGAACTTCGCCTGATCCTCGAAAGCAATCATGCAGCACAGCGTAATGGACTCACGTCTGGGTTTACATTTTCTGTTCGTCGTCATGAATGCCACTTCCTTTCAAATGCTGACATCTTTCAGATTGTCACCCCCTTTGTTCTTGCTTGCAGCCTTTTTTCCCTGCCGCAGCCTATTATACATTTCAAATTGAACGCTAAATCATTTGTAGCTGTTGTTGTTGTCATTATGGTTGTGTTGAAGCTCCTATTTTTGCTTCAAGATGCCTTTTTGCATCGGTCTCGGTGGTGGAAGAAAGCTACTCAGTGCAAGGTGACAATGCAACTGGACGAAGTTGCCTATTGCCAGCCGATAAGCGAGTATTGTAGTATGTTTGTGCGAAGGATACGGCGTAACCATATTGACAGAAGCACGGCCGGCCTAGAAATGGAAGTTTGATGACTTAGAAATATAACACAATCAGAAATGTCGAGGACCAATGAGAGCAAGGGCCAATTGCCTAAGGCGGAAACCGGTGGATTCGGGGGCTTCACCTGCCATTAGATTATTTACTATCTTATTTCAAACGAACGACTATCTTTATGTTCTTCTAGAAGATCCATGAATAGATGAAACGACAACCCAGCAAGATAAAAGAATCTACTTACCATCCATTAGCGGTCAGAATGTCGATGCTATGGATATCAATGTTTGACAGTCGGCTGCGGCAGTTTAGTTGTTGAGTTCAACATCGCTTGCATCAGAGTTCTTCCTGTGTCGAAACCAGTACCACATGCCAGTGGTGATGTATATGGCGACAACAGTGATCTCCATCAAAACACCCATGATTAGATATATGATCCAGTCGCCGGAGATCGGGTTAAACTTCGTGTTATGGTGAGATGAAGAGCTCGTGTTGAGGTTAATGGCATTGAGACCGCTGTAAATGGTCCTTACTAGGATGAAAGGTAGCGCAGCTGAGACGGCGACGAGAATCTGAAATAAGTCGTTGTGAGAAACCTGGTTCTAGAGTTTGGTCGTATGAATATGTACTTACAACTCGCTGATCAGCCTGCAATCTAGATGGTTTAACCCAGAGGCATATGGTAGCTACCACCAAAGCGCACCAGATAAGAAGAAAGAGTACATTGGCAACTCTGAGCAGCGTTGCGCCAGTGTTGATAGTTGACTGATCCGCACTGACCTTGGTGGTATCTTCAGCTCCCACAATGCCTGCACCGACGGCAAGGATGATAACGAAATGTAGCGGCTTGAGCAGTCGCATAAGGAGGGAGTTCCCAGATTCAGCTTGAAGCTGCGATCTGAGGGTTATGTATTAGCACTTGGTTCGTAGAACAGATGAGACTAAAGCACGTAACGTGCACTTACCTCCGCCTAAGGAAGCTGAGAGTGGAACCCATGAGTGGAGACAAAGCAATGGTATTTAAAACCGTGGCGGGCGGGAGCAGAGTTATGAGATTGGAAGGGTTGTTTTCAACATCGATGACCAAGGCTGCTCCGCCGATTCTGACTGTATTTTGTTAGGATTATAATCGGTTTGAAGTGTGCTCGCTCGACGTGAGTCTTACTGGCACAAAACGTAAGGAGATAGATCCAGCCGTTTCCGCGGCCAAAGCCCCCATCCCGGATAAAAGACCACAGGCAGCAAAAGAGGGCAGGAATATACAAAACCAGCTGGGCAATGGCGACTTTTCCATGTTCGTCCAGCATCTTGGGGAATGAAGCTAAGATTAGAAAGAAGAAAGTGAACGGTTGAGCGTGCAAGGAAAGCTGAGGGAATGAGGACAAATTTCATGAGCATATGAACTACAGAAATGGAATGAAAGGACAAAGCAGAAAGAGAAATTTAGGGATAATATATATACTCCTTACGGACGAGATTATCTGGAACTCCATGGCGACGGCACTCAGCGAGGTGTTGATTAGAAGAAAATCTGCCTCGCAAACGGTGCAGCGTACGAGGCAGAGAGTTATGACACCGACGTAACTCGAATAAAGCGAGACTCATGGCAAATCTTTTTTTCGACACCGGGTGGATAACGGGATCGACGGCTGCGCGCTTTATTCTGCTTCTCGGAGATTCGAGCTGTGCCAAAGCCACAGCCTTATACGCCTTCCCAGGCGAAGATTACCAGGAACTCGTAACGGAACAGTATGTGATTGGGCGGTTGGCTTTGAAGTCCTAATCTCATACAGTATGGTGCGCGAGGTGATGGCTAGCGCGGTCGAGCAATACGAATTCCGCAGCATCCATGTATCGTAGCATTCTTCCAACTTCTTGCACAGCCCTTTTCGACGCCTACATTTACTCGCTTGGCCACGACCTTCCATCTCCACTAGTCACTGAAAGCTTGAATGTAATGCTAGCATCAACTGCGGTGAATCAATTCTAGATTCATGCCATGCCCGGTCCATATAGGCGCAGCAATGGCTGCCTCACATGCCGCCAGCGACGAGTGAAATGCGGTTTGTTTTAACTCTGCTAGACTCGAGCAACGAATGCTAAAGCCACAGTTAGATCAAGGCCGCCCAAATTGTCAGCGTTGCCAAAAGGGGTTTTTCGTTTGTGGCGGCTACTCAACAGACAGCGAGGTTCACTCTCCTGCCGATGCAAAAGACGACAAGGGCCGTTCTGAATCAAACTCTCGCAATCTCGTTATCTTTTCCAGCTCCGCCAACTTCTCCTTCTCCAGCACTACTGCTGCTGATTCGCGGTCGCAATGCCAAGCCGTCTCGCTGCCACCTACTCTTTCTCTGCAGGGTTTCAAGGAGGACATAGTCTTTGCCCACCTCCAACAAAAAATGTTTCTAGAGTATCCAGAAACACCTGCTGGTGAGCTTGATGGCGTAAACCCGTGGTTTTCATATCTTCGTCAGCTTTTTACCCACAGCAACCGCCTCTCAGGAGCATATCTTTCCGCCCTCGCTGTGGCGGTGGGTTTCTTTGCCCGTCTCCACAAAGATCCATCTTTACAGCGGGATGGCGACCGCATCTATGGCCAAGCTTTACGACGTGTCATGGGAGACGTAGTACAAAACACCCACCCCATTGATTCGTGTTCCGCATCCACAGGTCCATTGTGTCTGTGCGTCTATGAACTGGTAAGGGCTTCCGGACCTGTTGGCTGGGCCCAACATTCGAGCGGAATTGCTGCCCTGGTATGTCTTCGTTTTCCAGTTTGTGTTGGCGAGAGTCCTAGGCGAACTGATAGTCCTTCTAGACCGAGATGATGGGCCCCTATGCGTTTCAGGATGAAGCTGCCAATGCAGTGTTTCACCTCTGTAGAGGGTTCATCGTGAGTGCTTCATCTCTTTTATTGTGTGGCTAATGGATACCGGTAACTCTAACATCGCCGCTGCAGATAATGGGTTCTGTTGTCCGCAGAAAACGCTGCTTCCTCGAACAATCAAAATGGAAAACTATTCCGTTTGAGCTCCAGAAATCACCACGTCCAATTAGTTCTCGCATGCAAGACATCAAATGTGATATGCCTGGCTTCCTAGAAGATGTACTAGCTCTCGAAACTCTGAGACAAAACGGCGACACCATCTCCGCTGATCGCTCCGCCGCAGTTCTCAGCAGTAAAGTCATCGGAGCTATCGAACAGCTCTGCGATCTGCGCTGGGAGTGGGAAGACGAAAATCCAGGCGTGTGTTATGAGGTTGTAACTCGACCTGGCACAACGCTCTGCGTGGACGACTTTGGCGAGCCTCTTTTTCAGAAAGTTCTCTTCTTCCAACGAATGGATCGTGCAATGGAGATACTGAACTTCGATGCTCAATTCTTGGTTTTGTACAGCATCCTGTCTCTAACCGGAACCGACCCACTCAGTGTTATGACCGAAAAGAAGAAAATGCCTTCTGATCTCAGCTTAGGTATCCTCTCTCCCGTCTTCGGTCCAGTTCGACTGACCAGAAGCACCACTACAAACGCCTTAGTCAACCCAGGTCAATGGAACAGCCTCGACGATTTGGCAATCGAGATTTGTCGGCTAGTGGACTACTTTCTGTTCGAAAAGTACGACGGCCTCGGCGCCTTTACGCTTCTATTCCCGCTGCGCGTAGCATATAAAACCCTGCGACACGATCAGCGCATCGCGTGCTGGCTAAGGAGAATGTTCCAGGATATCGCCGACTCGAGAGGGTTTGAAATTGGAATGCATATGCTGAAGCAGAAAGACGAGTCTTCTCCGTTGGTATTATAGATGGACGTGAATACAAGTTACAATGGATTTTATGATGAATGAGGAGCAAAAATGTCAACTATAGTGTTATGAAACAGGTTAATGTGGTGAATACTGGGCTCGGACACGAACTTGAGTCGATGCAGTTCAAAAGACCATTTTGGGCTCGGTCACAAGCATTTGACTTATCAACCTTGAGCTCTCGTCTCCGGCATCTGAAAAAAGAGTTAGATGAGTATCTCGGAAAGAGGCGAGATTGGAGTGAATCAAGCAGACAATCGCAATAGTGGCAGCGTGGCTGTTGTCGACATTGCGTTGTCGGACACACGTCTCAGCTGTTCTGCAGTTTAGATGTACTTGTTATAGGGTGATGTTAACGTATATATGAAACCTTGGAATAATCCACAAATTATCGTTTCCCTGCTTCAACTATAGACCATTTAGATCAGTACCCCTAAGAGAGCAAAGGTGGGCATTCTGTGGCGATGTGGTGGCGGCCAGGTGAATGAGGCATTAAGGCAGGAAAAGCGCCAAGACCTCCACCCATCCCGAGTCCGCACGTCGCCCGGGTCATCCACCTTACAGTCTCGCAACTGTTTGCATTTCGGAGCGACATCGAATCAATCCTCATTCCTATTGTCACGAACCTGAGAGTCTGCGCATTCTTTTCTTAGCTCCAACTTGACCTGACAACAATCTCCACACTCAACCACATCCTCCGCCGCCACTTCGCTAAGCGATGACCGTTTGAAGCGCCTTCTATCCACGCGCCGACAAAGGTGTTACGGCAGTGTAGTAGTGGTGTCGTGGAGGCACGGTGATCATGTCGACCACCGTCACAACGGCGAGACCGGCTCAGGCTCTCCGCCAGCGCCGGGAGTCTCAGCGTCCAGGTGTCGCTCGTGTCAATACCAGAGCGACTACCGTGGAGGCCGCTGACAATGTCCCATCCTTGCCTGTCCCCTTAGGTATGAATCAACCCTCACCCAAACGTCATGTGTGCGTTTTCGCTAATAGAATTATAGTCAAAACGCCGGAGTATATCCTCAAGAAGTTTTCCGGGAAGCGACCGTCCCTCATACTCCACCTTCACCCTACTCACTTTCGCTTCGACCAACAAGATGGCAGCTTCACATACAATTCTCCCATGAGGCTTATCCTGGAGCATCTCAAAGAAGGAACCGTTCCTCATATGATTGTTGAGGAGCTCCTCGCTGCTGATGTTCCGTGGTACGACGGTTGTCTCATTGTCGAAATCCATGATCACAAGACTGGAGCGAAGTCTACTCCTGCCAATGCCACAAATCAAGTTGGTGGAACAAGTAACACTCCATTCTCCATTAACAATTACAATGAGCACATTACGCCCTCTCCATTTGCGCCATTCCCAACAGACAAACTCCCTCTCAGACCCGGTGCATCAAAACAGACGGCAAGTACTGGTGATGTTGTCAACGGCGTTAATGGCCTTAAGGAGGCAGACAAAGACAACATGCCAGCTCCAGATCAGCCTGCATCTGCATCTCAGAAGAAGCAAGCCAAAGGACCACGCATTTTTACGACGGTGCTGTTCCCAACCCCACTTTCCTTTGAAGAAGAAAAGAACATCCTTGCTAGAACCTTAGCATCCGATGCAAGAGGCATCAAACGAATCCTCCAAGTTAGCAGCAGGGATGGAGCCACACCGACAGTAGGTCAGCCTCCTACTCCGTTGGCGTCTGTCCCGTCGACACCACTCGCAAGCAAGAGCGCCCCGCGCAAGCCAAAGATGGCACTTGATGAAACAAATGTCCATGAGTTCGAAGCGGAGGTTATACGAATCTCGAATCCAAAGCTCTATCTCGAACCAGCCAAGGATCCTGAGGAGATGTTTGCGGTTCTTCGAGCATTGGCACATCCACTTCATTCCGAAAAGACGGCCGGTGCCAAGACACGCAAGAGAACAATTGCCGAACTTGCAGCAGATGAAGCACAGGCAGCAAACGAGGAGTTGTTTGCACTCAGCCTCGATGAACGGCATCAGCAAAGCGTTGCTGGTGGTGCTGGTGCGGCGTCTGATGCACCAGCAGGTGCAGCGTCCTTCGAGCCAAGCTTTAAGCGATTCAAAACATTGGAGAACATCAAGATCAAGCATGCAGAGGCTGAGCGTGAGAAGAAGGATGCGGTGGCGCGTGAAGCTCAAATGAAACGGCAACAATCGGAAGCAGACGCGTTGAAGAAGCAAGATCTCGAGAAACGAGCTCAGGAACAGAAGGCAGAGCAAGCCCGCAACGACTTGATGAAGCAACAAGCAGCAATTCAACAGCGTGCCTTGGCTGCTCAGCAACAGGCGGCCGCAGCTTCAGCCACACCTATTGCATCTCATGCACCGCACATGAAGACCATGATGCCTACAACGACGCACCCTCAGCTTCAACATGTTCAGAGCGCCACTCGTATGTCACCTGTGATGCGACAAGCAAGCCAGACCCCAATGAACTCTTCTCCTATGGTAGGCGGTCCCACTATGTCAATGGGAATGACCGGGGTTCCTATGGCTGCTACGGCTTCAAGTCAAGGAGCTGGAAGTCCTGTTCGACCGCCAACTGCTATGTCTGCTCATCCTAACGGCACAAATATGACGCGCCAAGTCAGTCAACAGGTTGGAAGTGGACATGGTACACCTCAAATGCTCAGCACTCCCAGTATGGGCCCAGCGGTTCCCGTAACCCGAAATATGACACCACAGCCGCGCAGCGTCACTCAACATGGTAGCCCAATAGCTGGTGTTCAAGGCACACCGATGATGAATACGCCTTCTCATCCTTCGCAGTTAACACCCGAACAACAACAGCAGCAGCAAGCAGCGATGTTGCAGGCTAGTCAATTACGCCAACAGCAAATGCAGAGCAAGCAAGCCATGCGGAACCAACCTAACATGCAACATTCGCCTCAGAACATCCAACAAATGATGGCTATGCAACAACGTCAAGCACAGATGGGCTTGGCTGCTTCGGGTCAACAAAATCCTCAAATGATGGCCAACCGCCAAGCCATGCTACAGCTCCACTTGCAACAACAACAACAGAACGGTATGCAACAAGGTTCACCGAACAACAATATGATGGCTATGCAGAACCAGATGATGAGTCAAAATGCCGTCCAGCAGCAGAACAATCCTATGCTTGCCAAACTCCAGGCTCACCACCAACAACTTGTCAATCAGTTTAGACAGCAGAAGCGACAACGAGAGACCAGTTTCGTTATGCAGAATGGTAACGGCAATCTTGATGCCGTTCCCGCTGCTCTTCGACAGCAATTCCAGCTCGCAGAACGTCAGAAAGAAATGGAATTCCAGCAACAGGTACATAGAGATTTGAACGGAGAAAGATCTTAAGCTGACGTTGAATAGCTCCAAAACTTCACCCGCAATCAGATGATGCAAATCCAACAAGCGCAAAACATGATGCGGCAACAATCCACCATGAATCAAGGCAACGCACCAGCTCCGGGTGCCGGTGCGGGTATGATGCAGAACATGGCCCAAATGGGAGGCAACAACATGATGGGTGGTGGAGGAAACCCAACCATGGCGCAATACACTGCGCTTGCGAACGAGCAGAGGCAGCGACTGGAACAGCAGCATCGAGTACAGAATATGATGGGTCCGGGACAGGGAATGCAGAATATGCAAAACATGCAAAACATGCAAAATATGCAAAACATGCAAAACATGCAAGGCATGAATATGGGAAACGTGAACGCTCAGATGATGCAGCAAGCCATGCAACAGAATCCGGCACTTTTTAACCAGATTCGTCTTCAGCAGATGCAGCAGCAGATGGGCCAGCATATGGGCATGCCTCAACAAGGCATGCCAGGTCCTGGGCAGGGTATGGGCATGTGAGGATGTTGAGTGAGGACCGAGCCAAGTCAAGTGACTAGAATTAGGTGACACGGGATTTGCACTCTCTGGCGTTTAGGTTCAAAAGAGTGTTATCGTAACGATGGGATGGGGGATTTAATGGGACCATGCAAGCGATACCCACCCTGGGATAAGACTCACGGCGCTAGGCATCATTGAACGTTTTACAATCAATCCAATCGTCTTTTCAAACCGCTTCGGCGGTATTCATATTCATTGTGGCATTATCAGCCTTAGCTAAGAGTGTCATTCACTTGCGTTGAAGAATCAGTTATACGACCTTCCTGCAAATTTGGACATATTCGTGACTGCCATTTGTCAAGCTTTTCTCCGTTCGTGGTATCCACGCGAGCTTCTAGACCATGCGAAGGACAGTTCTTTCTTCAAAGGAGAGGCGCTGGCTCCATCGTTTGTTCAAGTGCTGAAAGCCTCGTAAGCCAGACATCGGAACCTCTGAATCACTTGTCTCTCCTTGAACTCCACTAACACATTTCCCTTCGATATCAATACTCTGCCGGATATACCAAACCTATCTCGCCCCTAAGGACTCAACAACAAAGTCGACACTCGATCACGCTGGCTCCATTTCAGTCCAATATGTCATTCTCACCGACGACACTTAATCTTCCCACGATCGTTATCATTCATGATGCCTGGCATACTCCTACCCACTATTCCAAACTGATCGATCTACTATGCGCGGAGGGGCTTGAAGTCGCGTGTCCATCGCTTCCCAGTTGCTCATCAGAAGCGGACAGCACTTACTCTTTCAACGACGATGTGAGCTTGATGTATCAGCTTGTGTTCGACCTCGTGAGCGAGGGAAAGAGTGTCATATGCGTCATGCACGGGTATGGTGGCTACATCGGCACGGAGATCCTGGGTGAACTTTGTACCGGCCAACGTGCTAAGATCTGTCGACCTGGTGGCGTCGTTCACATGGTTTGGATCAGTGCAGTTATGCCTGGAAAGGGTGTGAGCATGCAAATGGCTATGGGTGGAGAATTCCCAGATTATACGCCTCTTCAGGTATGACACTCCAATAATCTCTCCACCTTTATATCTTTGATTGTGACCGAGGCTGACGATGCATCTTGTACAGAAGGATGGTACCCTTCTCATCCTTGAGCCCGATCGCTATCTTTTCAACGATCTCGGCGCCATGGAAATGGTGCACTGGTGTGAACATCTTGTTCCTTGGACTGCTCGAGCGCAAGATATTGTGTGTCACGCCGACACTCCGGCATACTTGGTCTGCCCGTCCACGTACATCATCTGTGGCGAAGATCAGTTAATCTCAGAGGATGGACAGAGGTACATGATTTCGCTTGCGAAAGAGATGGGTGCTACCATCAACGAAGAATTTCTGGAGATAGCTGGCCACGATCCGATGTGCTCTGAAGCAGAGAGCCTGGTTGCCATCATTAGCGGTGTCGCCGCTACAGTCATGGGACCTGATCTCGGAGAAGATGTAAACGCAGATGGCGGAGACCTTTCTCAGATGGACGGAGCTGCTAATGCTCTCACTTTGGAGCAAACCGATAATAGCGAAGCCGAACCAGACACCATGAGTCCAACACCAGCAGAACTAAACATACCTCCTATTCATGTTGTTCCAGCAAATACGCCTCAGATACCTACTCCACCGTCCGTAACAACGCCGAGTGGTTATCAGACCCCGCGAGAAGATACTGACACCGGCGTTACTGCATCTGACCACTATGGCCACCACAATGACAACACGTCGCAAGGTCCTACACATTCTGAGAGCCGGTCTGCTTGTTGCTGCGGCGGCGAGTGTCTCTGTTCTATGGAACGTACTGAAGAGCACAACTGCAATTGTAGCTCCTGTGCATGGGGCGACCGGTGTGCTTGCGTCCAAGCTAGACCAGCTGCCGGTACTGATCACCACGAACGAATGGATTCGTGGTCGTCGAATGTCGTAACATTGGGGGACGACGACGATTTAGACGCAGATGACGGGCTAAATTTCAATCCTACCCGCGGAAATCATGGCATCGACTCTGCCGACGTCCCCAAACGAACCTTAACGAGAAGCGCCACCGCACCAGCTACGACGGAGGATACGTCTGCCGACAAACAAGACAAGGCGAGTTTCCTGCCGCTGGCTTAATAGCCTAGGCTCAGCTTGCTGACAGGAGAAGAGTACAAGTGAAGAAATTGAGAGGAAGGATCGAGAGGGACGATGGTGGTGGTGTCAATGAAAGGGCGGTGCTTCATGTCGGAGCTGGAAGACGAAGTTGCCGCTCGGATGTAGAATGTTTCAGCCCCGAATACCTTTGAGGAGGCCAGAATGGATGATGGTGAATTGCTTTAGAGGGCAGTTATATGTCTATCAGATTACGCATCTATACCTAAATGCTCTCTCCGACTCAAACTAGCGTTTGGTTCCCCATAATCTGTACAAATGCTATGGTGAAGTCTGTAAGTGTGTATAGCTGACATCCAGTCGATTTACTCTTAACGCTTTCAAAATCAAAGGACGATCTTGTGAAATTCTGGTCCCACGTTGCAGTAACGTTGGGAATGAAACAGTGGATTACTTAATACGACTTCACTTTTTTGCCTGATTGGGACAACGGTCAGTGGAAGGTAGTTTGATGACGCACCACAGCCAAGGCGTTTATGAATCCTTGGACCTTTTAGTTGGTCATTTGCAAAGTCAAATTACGTTCCATGTGAAGTTTTGAGACCTTATCACTACAGCATGCCCGTGTCTAGTCCTTCCGGCGGAAGCACGCGGATATTATTATATGGGTCTATCAGTGATAAACTTAAGAGAGGATGTTCGAATTCCAATACTTGATCAAGTTCTAGGTTTGTAATACACTCGGAAATAAGTGAACATTGAACAGCGCTGATGGATAGACTAGCCAGCTACACAGCTGTAATCCACTTAATGCGGGTCAGCGCCACTCAGCAACCCTTCAACTCTGCCGCGAGCTTGGCCCAGAACCCAAGCCAAGGGAACGTGGATATACTGTTGGTATGACTTTGAATAAACCATCCAAATTTCGCTTGAGCTAATTGCCTAATCAAGAAGTACCTAAATTATTACTAATATCGAACTCGAGGCCTCTCAATGGTTTAGACAGTTGAAATATGAGCTGTTCTGCCCATAGCATCATGGCTCACACACCTGTACAGTTTTCTCTTTCATAGCAAAATCCTCTCATCGGTCGTTAAGACACAATGGATGTACTCAGAGAGTCTGCTGTAGGCCAGGTGCTTCGATTGATAACTGGGAACATGGTTCTCCTGTATCCTGAAGAGAAAAAAGGTTTTAGTTGGGCGCCTTTGGTTAGTCTTTCCACCAAGTGTCACGTTTTTTATGAAGCTACTTACACAAAACAGGATGCTCTTCTAGCGAAGGAGCAAAAGACTGTCGGCTCCCAGGACGACATACCTGATGCTCCACTTGACGACGTTCAAGAAGCCGCGGAGGAAGTCGAAGAAGCAGAGGAAGCAGAGGAAGTCACTGATCAGGATGCAGCACGTGAGGAGAAGCCGCTTGATGGTGACCTTGAGAAAGGAACACCCGATGGTGAGGACGAAGCTCGATACTGGCTGGCTTCCGTAGCCACAGCTCCTGACCACGACCATCATACTCATCCTCATCCTCCTCAGGTAGCGGTGGCGCATACTCAACATTCGCAGATATCACATGTACTCTCCAGGACGTCGACTAGGCCATACACTCAAGAACGCTTTGAAGTCGAACAGCAGCTCGCGGCTGAGAAGACGAAGACCATTGTGATGGCTCCGACGAAGACATCTGATGGAACGATTCTGGTTGATTGGTATACGACCGATGACCCGGAAAATCCCCAAAACTGGACCGCTTCGAAGAAAGCAGGCGTCCTTCTTCAACTTTGTGCATATTCAATGGCAGTATATGGCGCGTCGAGCATGTACGTTCCTGGTGAGCAGGGCGTAATGGAAAGATTCCATGTAGGTACTGCGCCAGCTGCTCTTGGTCTTGCCATCTACGTTGTTGGATACGGTGTCGGCCCTCTGATTTGGGCCCCGCTCAGCGAGATACCTGCGATCGGGCGAAATTTAGTATATGCTCCAACGTTCTTCTTATTTGTCATCCTGTCAATCCCTACTGCGGTTGTCAACAACTACGCTGGCTTGTTGGTCCTGAGATTTTTGACTGGGTTCTTCGGTAGCCCGTGTCTGGCGAATGGAGGTGCCTCTGTTGGCGATATGGTAAGTCGCGCTGACGATTTCCTCACGGTACTAACGCTGATACTACACAGTTCTCCCTTCTGGAGCTACCGATATATCTCTCTTCCTGGACTGCAGCTTGTTTCTGGGGTCCAGCCATAGGACCGTTAGTCACCGGTTTCGCGGTTCAAGCCAAAGGATGGCGCTGGGGACTTTGGGAGATTGTCTGGCTGACTGGCCCAATCCTGGTGGTATTCCTATTCGCATATCCGGAGACATCTGCCGACAACATTCTTCGCCGAAGAGCTCAACGTCTGCGTAAGCTGACTGGAGTGTCCAACATCAAGTCAAGCAGCGAGATTGCGCAACAGAATTTGAACATGACTGAGATTGCGTGGGATGCTCTTATAAAGCCGATAGAGATTTTCATCAAAGATCCAGCTGTTGCTTTCACGAATATCTATGTGAGTAATCTTGTTTCTTCTTCAACGCGATTAGAAGGCTAACAAATGTCCATAGACTTCACTCACTTATGGTATCTACTACTCGTTCTTCGAGGTTTTCCCGCTCGTATATCCTCCTATTTACCACTTCAACTTGGGCGAAGTAGGCCTCTGCTTCTTGACAATTGGCATCGGTTGCGTTCTCGCCGTCACGGGTTTCCTTATATACCAGATCTACTATCTCATCCCAGACATCAAGAAGAACGGTCTGCGTGCTCCCGAACACCGCCTCGTTCCAGCATTGATTGGCGTCTGCACACTACCGGCAGGATATTTTATGTTCGGATGGACAGCTCGACACGGTGTACATTGGATCGTCAGCTTGATTGGGGTGTGCATCCTCGTCATATCAAACTTTCTGATATTTCAGTGTGTCTTCGTCTACCTACCGCTGTCTTATCCGAGGTACGCAGCATCGCTCTTTGCCGCAAATGATCTGTCGAGGAGCCTTTTCGCGGCTGCTTGCGTGCTGTTTTCAAGACCTATGTTCATAAATCTGGGCATCGGCGGTGGTGTTAGTCTTCTCGCAGGACTGTCATGTCTCGGGGTACTGGGTATGTTTTTCTTATGGAGGTTTGGAGCTTGGATGAGGTCGAAGAGTACGTTCGCCACAGGTTAGCTAAAATAGGGGGCAAGTGTGAGCCGTCGTAGCCGCATCAATTTCTTTATTTGACCAAGAGCAAAGTCCAACATAACGTAACTTATAAGTTAACAATTACTATTTAGAACAGTGATTCTTGTGGGAGCCGGCCGTCAGCGCATTGGGTATAGATATTTAATTAATACCTGTAATTGGTAACCACCTCTTGAGGCCAAAGTCGCCGTCAACGGACCGCTGCGGCGAGAGTACTCCGCGGCAACTCGAAAATGACTATGTTTGAGTCTTTTTATGCTGGAATATAAAAGTCAAAATTCTAACTCTGTTCGAAATTATGGGGGATTGGCGCAATGGTAGCGCGTTGGTTTTCGGTTGTGGGAAGTGCTTCGATGCAATTCTCCAATTGCCATACACCAAAGGTTGTGGGTTCGAGTAAGCGTGCCCCGAAAAAATATAACGTTGCAATTGCTCATAACTGGATTAGGCCCCATGTCCCTCGCAACAGGCGTGTTTGCTTCTCTTTTTGCTCTTCTATTCGTTTGTTTTACCTCGGACATACAAAGCAGCAATCTTCGCTTCGTGGGGCAGAGCAGGCTTGGTTAGAGGCCGTAGAGTATTATCGTCGCGAAGAGATAGTCCAATAATCAAGCATTAGTTACGACGCTTCTGCGTTACGTTCATTATTACAATGCGTCCAGTGCACAGTGAGATTGGGAATATTTTGTCGTGGTAATTAGTCGACTTTGGAGGTTATACTACCACTGAACATCGGGTGCTCAGTCTTGCCGAACTCATAAGCAGTCAGTTTCTTCTTCGTTACGTTCCTTATCGGGGTTGATCTTGCAGGAAATCGATTGTTCTATATTGTGTCGAAGGCTAATCTCTGTAGCAAAACGAGAATCACCTCTCGTGTACAACTGATCTTTACCCCCGGTAGCACCGCTGCACAACCAGAACAAAGCGGGCTACAAATTGATCATAGATGAGTCCACCCTACGAAAGAAGCTACCTAAATCCCCCTCACGACCCTCGGCTTGGTGGGTTAGCTATGTTGAAACAAGCGAAAATGGCAACAGCTAGTGACAAGGCGCTCAGACATACGTCTGCATCAGTCCCGAGGCGATTTGAGAGTAAGTCGTTGTTTATCGTATTGCGTGGTATTAGATTGAATGTTGTTGCAATCGCCGACCATCCTGTAACCGCCGGAACAACCAATGTATCGGCCATTCCAAAGCAATGCTCGAATGGAAGGTTTGAAAACGACGATAGGGCGAACGTCAGAGTGAGAGAGTATAACTCTAGAAGACGATACCGGCGTCCAGACCCAAAGCACGGCAATGTCAAAAGAACGAATCTATAGATGGCGTGTGCAAATATCCAAGATTTGCTGACGGCAGTGAAAACGAATAAATCGTCGTGGAGAACGATTGTCTTCCATTCAGCACGATACCCTTGTTGGACGATCCAAATGAAGAGTGCAACGCAGGTGACCTTGCTACACATTCCCCGAAGGGTGCCTTCCGCGGGAGTCCCTACCATCATGCCAATGTTGCCATACACCGCGAAATTAACGTAGGTCGTAAAGGCAGGTAGAAATCTGGTCTGAAAGGATCGATTCGCAACGAGGAATGCCAGGACAGAGCCGAGACCGAGGGGAAGTTCACACATGATTTTGGTCATTTCGCCAGCGGTAGACGTTTTATCGAATACGATGATGGTCGCGCTGGCACCAAGGACTACGAGCAAAAGCAGGCTCCGATTTCGAATAGCACAGCCGTAGGTGAGGATGAGAATGATACTGAGCCATAAGTTGAATGGGATATCAATGTACGACTCAAGCGCTGTATGCGGTGGTGAGAAAGCCATGAGATGGGGTGGGTAACTCTGTTCTGAAGCTTTCATGTCGAACTCCCCTGACTGCCGTGGGCGCTTGAGTGGAGTCGTCGTACGGTACGGTACCGTACTCTGGCGCTTTGACGCAAGCGCGGTCAGTGGCTTCTTAACGCAGCACTCCCTTCCCTCAAAGAAAAGTAACCTTGACACAGGATCCAGGACTATCAGCAAATTCCAGCTGGATTCAATTTTGGTTTCAACCGAGATATCGTTGATTTCATCATAACCACGACGAACGCCTGCGCATGTACAGAACGCGACCAAGGAATCAAACAGAAACGCCATCAACGATGACAGACAAGGCGCTGTATTACCCTCCCTGACACCATTTTCAAGGCGATATGGAAAGTCAAATATGATATCCGAAAGATTTTGGGGCCTGAAGTCCGTCACTGACCTCATCGACTGGAGCTCTCTTTCTTCAAATGCTTGCCCAACGCTCTCCATTTCTCCAATGTGTTAATTGTCTTCTCCGCTTCACCCGCTTCTTCTAGTTCCCTCAAGGTCTGGTAGAGTAGATTAAACTCGACTCTTGGATTCCTTGCTGCCTTTGCCCACGCTAAGTGCGTCTTGTAATGGTCCCGGAGATTGTCTCGTCGGCCAAAGTTCTTGGAGCAGTTGAGCTTGCCATGCCTAAGAACGCATTGGTACGGCGTTTCACCACTATGAGTTACAACATGACGGGTGAGATGCTCCACTCGATTGAAGGACTTTCCGCACACCTTGTTGTTTTGATCTACATACTCGCAGATGTGTTTCGTTTGCTTCTCCGCCAGGCGTACATGGCGAACTCCGACCGCGCTGCCATGCAGTGTTCCGATGTACTCATCTGCCAATTGGTTCTTTTGCTTTCTTTTTGTTCTCGTCGAGCTTCTTCTTGCTTTTCCACTCTTCCGACCATTTCCATCAGACGTCGATGGCTGCTCCATTGATGAGTCGTTCTCGGATTTGATTTGAAAAGTCTCATCGTGGCTGTCAGATTGTTGAACGCTATTCGAAAAGCGGAAAACCTCATCACCATTCAAAGCTTGGACGCTGCCGCAGTGACTCAGTGTAACGTCCTGCTCATTTTGAACCGGCATGCTGTATACTTGATTGTGGCAGTCCATGTCGATATCGGATGGAACAATGCAAGAATCAATTTGAATCCTGTCAGTTTGCCAGAATTTCGATGTTAGAGTTGGCAAAGGCGGCCCATCTTGAATTGCGATATTTGAGTCGACGGCGTAAGGCTGGACCTCGACATGCCCGAAGGTACTGTAGTGGTCGTACCGTTGGTCTTGCAATTGATTGTTGCGAAAAGTCTCTGCTTCAACACTATAACTCGGAATACCATGCTGTGAATGGACGATGCCTGTTCTAAAGGCAGCTGGAAGATCAACAAAAGCTGGCATCATTCGATCCATTCCAACGAACGGCACTCGCAATCGTTGGCTTTCGATTCGGTCTTCCATACCAACCCAGTGGACTCGGGAATCGAATTCGACAGGATAAACTGGAGAGCCAAAGAAATGTTCCTGAGGATAAATTAATGATCGTTTCACGTCGTCGGTCTCCGGAAGTAAGCCTGAGTCTTCGAAGGACGAAGAAGAAGATAAAAACGACATATCGGTGTGCAGACAGTGTGGAGGTGGAGTCATGGGTTCTTGAGATGATCGCGTTGATGTAGCACTTGAGGGCTGCGAAACTGCTTCTACAGCTTGCGATGCGAACGACCAACCACTCGATGCCATCGATGACCGCCGTCCATCGCATGCGGCAGATATTGGCGTTAGAAGTCCGGTCTGAAATTTACCCTTTTCGTCTGTAAAGCAATTAGACGATGTGTCTATGCGAAGACAGCCCATATCTGGAAGTTTGCGATCCTTCGACAATGTAGACATATCTTCGTTTCAACCAATAGTCGGCAATCAGAGGAGTTCGAGCTACCAAGCGACTTCAGGGTGAGATCAGATAAAAGCTTGCTTTGACCAATGGTGAAACTGACAAGATGAAAAGGCACAAAGAATTGTTCTGGCTTGAAGTCGAAAGGTTGAACCGGCCTTTTGAAGACTCTTGTGCCTGACAATATAGGCGATCCCCAAGGAGCGAATTTCTTTCTAGCTTCTGTTATTAACCGCTGTGGAACATGATATAATGAGTAATTGGTTTACGTGGACGCGCTTCTAGATGCACTTGCAGCAGCAGGAATGGTGGGATAGGTGAATCTTTGAGCAACGATCTGGACTTGTCGTAAGTTGCGCTGTCGAAAGTCGAAAATTTCCTGGTGAACCGACGAACCGCACTGTTACCAGCAAGGGAGACACAAGTCTCCTTGAGTATAATGTCCCCTGAACCGCTAAAAGGGCAGCACAAGAAAACAGTTAACCTTGCTTTGCAGAACTCAAAGGCGTTCGACCGTGATCTTAATACTGCAGAAGAGTGGATACACGCACAGTTCTCAATTGCTCCAAACAGGGAGGTAAAGAAGAATGGTATGTCGGCTGCTTTTCTCGGGCTGGGGCATGCGAAACAGTGGCTCATCTGATCCAGATCATTCCACAAGCGATCCCGATTCACCGAGAGTTCCTTTTCATCGTGACCTTGGCGCCGACAGCTAGATAAACGCGCCAACCCACACTTTGTAAAGAGTAAATGATTTGCACGAATTCATGACCGAAACTCATTCAAATGGTCCATTTCTTGCTGGCATTAGCAATGCGACTGTTCCTCGCTTTCTGTTTCCCTCTATTCTGTTTTACGACAAACCATTTACTGTCAGTCAGTTCTGATCGAGTGAACGGAAAAATCTCGCTGGGTTGTGGGTTACACAACAACAACGCAGCCTAGCAACCTCAATGAAAAGTGCAGATGCGGCTGCAGAATATTGAAGCTAGGGCTTTCGGCAGGTTGTTGAAGCCTGGTCCTTGAAAGAGATGATGCACTTATCTGGGAGTTCAAGTCGAGTACCTAATCCCACCGAATGCGAGCATCAATCTTGGGATACGCTCGGTTCCCATATGGTATCCGCCATTGACGACCGGGTTCGCTTGTGCTGAGTAGCACTACTTGTAAATGTCAAAACTCTGTCGCAATACCGGCTATCCACGACCACCCGTCCACTTTGCAACCCATTCGGGGCTGATGAATGTCGCTCTTTGCTGATTTCAGTCTTCTCGATTAAAGACGGGTGTTACACAGCATCTACCCTCACCTACCTACTGATCAAGCTCGGAGCTTTTTCTGCCGTACGTCGATCCTGCACAAGACCATTGACGTTAGCTGCTATGTTTCAGAAGATGGAGGGAATGCATTTCGCCTATTGCGATCCTCCAGCGATCTGTTTTTTTGCTCACATTCTCCAACCTGACCCAACGCTAAACTAGCAATCTTGTGTTTCTTAGAGTATGTTGCTAACCTTAACTTGCGTAAGCTTAGCAATAGTGTCGAAAAGAACTGACTGTGCGTGTTACAGTTCCTGCATCACGAAAAAAGCGTTGGAAATAACCAAAGTTGTCCATGTCTTTGGGTGAAAATATATGGTAAGATCGAACAAATGGACCATTCCATCTTCAACCCAATTTCCTGGTCGAATCAGACCTCGAACGAAGAATCACAATGTATCACATATGCTAGACATACGCAGGGGAGAGAACGGGCCAAAGGAGAAATGCGCTGTACCACGACACCTTTCGATTCTACTCAAGGAATCTTTTCTGGCACGACAAGACGCAGACTCGAACAAAGACTACAGCTCTGTGTGGGCGTTGGTTTCACAGGAACGTCCCCCACATTCCTTCAACCCTAGCCACCAGGTATTTCCACATCCTGCAGGTGAAGTTAATCATAGATATACATGGTATCGCTATCTTCTAGATTTCTAAAGACCGCTGCATAGACTCCTACTCTGGAAGAGCCTGCAAGAATGCCGTATTTGCCAAATACCACCCGTCCATGGCCATGGAACATTGTATCGCAGGTTTATGTGGATACAAAGCATTGGCTGCCAATGTATCAAACGCAGGAAGACATTTTGGACGGCGCTACAAGGGGGCGTCCCTGAAAGTCTCCGACCGCTGACATGTTTGGAGGACGATGTGGCATTGGATATGCACAGCTTTCAACCACAGCTACCTCTTGTCGGAACACAGCTGACCCGTTGACTGCGTTTGAAGTTCCATCGAAACCGTATTTTCGTGAGAGGTGAATAAACTTCTAAGCCAAGTTTGGAGTGGGAGTCGCGAAAACTGTGGAATATGTTGAACTTTGGCACATGTTACGCTCGCCCTCCAAAGTGAGATGGCCACCATGCCTTCATTGCTAGCCGAGCATGCGCTCCCTGAGTAGTGTATTAGATACAAGATGCAATTATACTTCATCATTAGGGGTTCTCTTCGGAGAACACCTAAAAAGGTGCACGGGAAAGTAGTTTTGCCTCTCTACTGGCTGACGAATCACAACAAAAGCTTCGTACAGTCCATCCAATGACAAGGCGAAAGCAGCCGTCATCGACCGCGTCACTCCAAATCTTGATTGTTAATAAAGCTTCATGAATCTTTGCATCTCCTCACAACGCAAACAGCAAACATTTACGGAGCAACATGCCCATCCGCGATCATCTCGAGAACTTTCTCCAGCGTCGCGGGCTCCCAAATAGCCCTCCGCCAATTCCATACGGAAGCAAGCCTCAAAGCACCCCACAACCTCAAAACGCGCCCCCTTCGCAACAGTCATGCCATCCAAAGAGGTATTGGCAGCCCAACTTCGATCCAGCGCTCCCGGTGAGTGCAAACTTCGATCATGAGCTGGGCGATCATGGCTGGGGCAACAACGAAGCGGAGAATTACGTCGCCGCGCCGGCAAACTCCTTTCACACCCCTTCGTACTCGCTCGTCATCCGCGCCATCATAGCCTCCGCACGCGACAGAGACAAGTACACCAGCGCGCGCTTGCTCTCGCGCCAACGGCTGTCGAGACGAAGCGGATACCTTGAGGCGCGGATAACGGCGCCGTCTGCGCCGGGCATCTGGCCCGCGTTCTGGATGCTGCCGGAGGAGCCGTGCACTTGGCCGACGGACGGAGAGGTCGATATCATGGAGGCGTGGAACGGTGAGAGGATGAACCATTCCTGCCTGCACTGGGGCCATTACAACGGCGAGGATTGGGATAAGCATCGCGTTGTTGCTACGCCTCTGCAAGACTTGGATGGTCCTCGTGGCCACGTTTATGGTTTTGCGTGGGACCAGCCGGAAAACAGGTCACAGGAGGGTGGAAGATTGATTTGGTACATTGATGGCACACCGGTCATGAAAGGCTGGAAGCCACAAGGAACGAGGAGGTTTGAGGAATGGAGGATAATACTGAATGTTGCGGTTGGAGGCAACGTCTGCAACGGTCGGATACCTGCAGATGGGTGTTACGATCTTGTCGTACATGAAATGGGCATGTATGAAGAACCACCTGGCGGAAGGCAAAAGTTCCAGAGCGATTGGGCCCACACGAAAGAAGGAGCGCCGAATGCTTGACGGTCGATTTTTGCGGGCTATTTCTTCGTCATTTGAAACCCAAGTACATGCGCCAATCTCAACAATGGTAATTGAACTCGGAGCCATTCTTCACCATGGGTGCGATAGTGTGTAACAGCCCGCAGTTTTCTAAGCTATCTCGAAAGTTTCTGCTGCTGAACCTTTACCTATAATTTCGCCGTCCATCGCTCCATGCACATAGGCATCACCGATCAGGACCAATCTTCCCAGCTTATCAACAGGCCTTAGAATGTATGGTAGATCCGCTCCAAGGATCACTGCAGCTATATCGCCCTTCTCTATCTGTTTTGGTCCCACTCCGACGTATCCTTTCTCGGTAAGGAACGGACGACGCCCAAGGTTCCGATACAGCAGAGTCAGATAGAGGTCAAACTTGCCCATATTCTGCAACAACACAGTGGCGAGTGAGGTAGCGGCTTCAGGACCATTGTCTCCGCTACGCGTCTGGAGGGTGTTGCAAGTATGAATTACAGTGAGCAAGCTCTCGCAAAATGCCTTGCTCCGCGTGGTTGCGCGCACCGTGACAGCCGTGGCTGGATTCTCCATTTCACGATCTGATACTGGGATGCGGTATTGCGCGGGCTCGAACCATTCCGGCTCGAATTCGTCGAGGTTCTTGCTAGTCGGCCCATAGGGGCAAGGGTCCATGGCTGCAGCCTGACGCAGGTAAGCATCAATTTGAATAATGAAGCGGTGGATGGGTCCAAATGCCGTTATAGGACTGCCGGTGCCAGAAGTGAGACCTGCCAGGATATCACCTGTTTCTCTGACCGTGTCTATGCGGATACCTTCGGCGGCCAAAACATTTGGGTTAGACTCTAGAGGCTTCGGATATTTGGAGGGTTTGCGAGTGGCAGATGCCCGGAAGCGCTTGTTAAGATTGCTCGCGTCATTCGGGCTTTCCTTGATATCATTTCGCAGTTCCGGCACCCAAGACGGAAGTTCCGAATGTGGATTGTAGCCGCAAAGCTGAAGCAGGTGCAATCCCCCGTTTGCAAGAATTTTTGCAGTCACATCAGCGTACACTGCGCCTACGCTCATTCGGTAATCCGGTATGATCGCAAGTGTCTCCGCGTCCCGCGCTAGGCCTAGCATGCCGTATATCTTATCCTTTGGGTCCGTAGCGCGCAGTCGTAGATCTGCAGCACCTATGGTATTGAAAGTGAGCAATAGGTCCGCCATATTCCGTCGATTCTGGCTAATTACGCCCTGGAAATGATGCCGTTCTCTGAAGAAGGCTTGCGCCATATTTGCTGTTGGGCTCTCCGCGACTTTTCCGATCGTCTGGCCTGTCAACATCATGGTACTTGCAAAACTGTATGCCGTGCTGTATAACAGCTTTGTGGTCAGAGTGATAGCTGTCTCGAATGTATCGAGCATAGAGCGCTTATTGCCGCATTGGAAATAGACTCGGCGGGCCGTTGAGAATTCTTGCAAAACCCAAACGCGATACCACCAGTCGCGCGCAAGGAGCGCCGTTAATGCCTCTACTACTGTCTTCATATGTGGCCCTCTGAGCAGTTCCTTAAGGTGTGGCTTCTTTTCTACCTCCTGCTTTACAAGGTTAACCGCATTCGGATCGTTAAAGAAGCTCGTCACCCCTTGACCCTGAGCAACCATCTTTTTCCCACTAGTATCGAGATATTCCATGATAAGATCGCTATTATCAGCGGCAGGGCCTAGCCAAACAGTCACCGACTCGGCAGCTGCGTAAATGTCGCGCATTCGAAGGACTTGTTGGCCTTTCTCCACGACATTAGACTGGTCGATACACAGGGCGTCAATCCACAGTAGTATTTGCTCGGTGTCGTGTTGCAAATGCCGTAAGGCAATGGATAGATTATTGGTGATTGAAACTTCCGTACCATTGAGGATGAATGGCACTTTGTCAGTTTCTGGGCCCCAAACGTAAGACAGTGCTACGAAGTTAGGGACAGATTCCAATGAGACGGTTTCCAATACTCCCGCGAGAGGTCTTTGCGAAGGATGCTGGTCTTTTGTCGTGAGCTGCAACGCTTCGGTCTTGGAGACAAGATCTGGCACTAAGGAGATCGTGTGGTCTATACTGGGGCCAATTGTATCCACAGATGTTGAACTGGCTTGAATCGCATCGAGCTTGGAATTCGTACGTTGAAGGGTCGTTTGGACGTTTGAATCCGGTGGTTGTGACACTTGACCCTTTGGATGCAGCCGAAGAAGTCGAATTTGAAACGTCGTAGAGTTCAGATTCCGATAGACTTTACTTTCCATATCTTCACACTCTCCAAAGGCAGGATAAATTGAACTTTGCAGTCGAAAAGTGCACGCTTTTTGCTAGCTCGCGGTTGCTCCCTAGCGCCCAAGCAGCCGAAACGCTCACGTTGTCTGCGGTGCATTGGCGTTTGGTCAGCTGAATAACGTCATCAATATTTGGCGAGGAGTTGTAGGTAGTTCCAGTTCCACCTAAATCGCCATTGAGGATTTCTTGCCTCATTCGGCACCATGCCAGGCATCGTTCGGCGAGTGTTGATATTCGCTGCCGTCGACGGCCTCATCCTCCAACCTGCGCCACCGCGAAACCATAAACCGGCAACCGAGCAAGCCATCAAAGTTGAATACCGGACCAATATTGTATCTCCACTGCTCAAGGATCGAAGGGATACTGATGCTGCTCCAAACGCACTTGACACTCACGGTATTGTTGGTAAGGACTTCTCTCGTGGAAGGGATTCTAGTGATGTTAAGTCTTTGACTAGGTCTGCTGCGGATCGCGTCTTCATCGTTCCTCATCTCCGTCTCGCGTCGTGAACAAGTCGCTCAGATTCGCGGAAAGCCTATATATGCCATAAGTGAGGTTGCTCTCATACCTCTCTCTTCCCAATCAGATGCCGAGCGAGCCATCGTGAGAGCTCGAGAGAGTCAGCAACGTCATTCCAAAACTGAGGAGATTGGTGAAGATTTCCAGTCGGACAGTGAGCTGTCAGAAGATGAACGAGAAGACAATATATCACTGCCTGAGGAGCCTTCAGCACCATCATCACCACCGAATGAAAGGAGTGATGCTCCATTGAACCCTTTAGCGCGAAAGACAAGCATTGCCGAGGATGTGATCCACAAGAAGGGTCTTTATGGCAGATTTGCTCAGAAGTGGTTCTCCCGAGGTGGGTGGGCAACGGACAGTAGACGTACGCAAGGCATGAGTAGTGAAGAGGACCTAAATCGCGTGCGAGAGCTACAGCAAAACCCTACTGCTGCGGTTGAACACGACAAGGAACATGAAAAACATGTCGAAAACCTTGAATCCTTCGGAGAACATAAGCGCGACGAAGTTGTTCAAGAGCCTCCGCAGGAAATTGTCGACACTGCAAAGGTGCAAGCTGAAGAAACGCGGATACCAATGCTTCCCAAAGTTTTGACGGTTACAAAAATGTTCTTCAGTTCAAAGAGCTTTTACTTTGCGTACGATTACGACTTATCTAGAAGTCTTCTAAACCAGCCAAATACATCTTCGACTTCTCCCTTGCATCGAACTTTTGACCCTCTTGTAAGCTATCTCACCAGGAATTGATGGTGTAAATTAACGCTGCTCAGTTCTTCTGGAACCAAAATCTTGCGTCGCCTCTCATAGATGCGGGACAACATTCCTTTGTACTTCCTTTGATTCAAGGATTCGTTGGTCAAAGAGCATTCACTATGAACACGTCGCCAACGTCCGAACCAGACACCATCGCACACGCAGTTTCCAATCCAACCGAGGTTGTGGAAGTTCAGAACGATCCAGATCTAATTCTTCCTCCTTCACTTCAATCTACAGTGACGGAAACTACCGTAGAAGAGCCGCCGGAGGGTGGTGATGCTCGTAGCTTCCTCTTGACATTGATATCGCGACGATCTGTAAAACGGGCAGGTCTGCGATATCTCCGTCGAGGTATAGATGAAGAAGGAAATGTTGCAAATGCGGTCGAAACCGAGCAGATCCTTTCGGCAGTTGACTGGGACACGGACAACGAATGCAAAATCTATTCATTCCTTCAATGTCGAGGGTCAATCCCTTTGTTCTTCTCTCAGTCACCTTACAGCTTGAAGCCGATACCTGTCTTTTATGGCTCTGAAGAAGCAAATAGCGCTGCATTCCGGCTGCATTTCCAACAACTGGCAGCAAGATATGGCGACGTTCAAGTTGCCTCCCTTGTTGAGAAGAAAGGTATTGAGGCCGCAATTGGAAGCCAATTCGAAAAGCAAGCGCAGCGACTTAACGATGAAGGTGGAATTGATGGTCAAGGTACAAAACTTCACTTCGAATGGTTTGACTTCCACGGAATGTGCAAAGGCATGCATTTTGAGAATGTCATCATGCTTTTTGAGGCCATTGGCTCCACATTGAATGGATTTGGATGGACAGTCAGCCAGAACAATGAGATAACTCGAACTCAGAGCGGTATACTACGAACGAATTGTATGGACTGCCTCGATCGAACCAATGTCGTGCAGTCCGCTTGCGGTCGCAACATGCTTGAGGCACAACTGAAGGAAGAGGGTGTCAACATTGATTTGCACAACGATCCTCGAACATCTTGGTTTAACTCTGTGTGGGCAGATAATGGTGATGCCATCTCCCGGCAGTATTCAGGAACGGCTGCTCTCAAAGGAGACTTTACAAGGACCAGGAAGCGGAACATTCAAGGAGCTCTCACCGATTTCGGCTTGACATTGTCGAGATACTACAACAATATCGTCAATGATTACTTTGCGCAAGCAGTAATCGACTACGTCCTTGGACGTGCCGACGAGAGCATCTTTGTTGACTTCGAAGCTGATATGAAGAGTCAGGACTATGCTGTTGATCTGCGCAAGGTCAGGCAAAGTGCAATTGACACATGCATTAAGATTTGCGTAGAGGAGAACGAGGATTTGGTCGCAGCTTGGGCGTTGAGCTGCCCGGCACAACCTAACACGCTACGTTCTCTACCTTTTGAGGAGTGTGTTCTTTTGCTCACCGAACAGGCACTCTACTTCTGTCAAATGGATTGGACAACTGAAAAAGTCCGTCAGTTTGATCGCTTCGACCTGGAAAGCGTAGAAGCAATCGCACGCGGCACTTACATCACTTCAACTTTCGCCGCTCGAGACCTCGACGAAAAGAAGAACGTTGGGTTCGTGATTCGAATCAACACAAAAGGCAAAGCTCTTACGCGTGTCAACACGCGAAGTCTGAGCCTAGCTGAGGACATCAACGACTCTTCCAAGAAGAAAAGCAAGAATAAGGCCAATGCATCCAAGACCAATGCATCTAAGACCAATGATAAGTTACTCGCGTTCAAGGCACTGCCACCCAAAAGCAGCTTTATTCGTTCTCAAGCTGGCGACGATGAAGAACCTCCCAGTGAGACTGAGCTTATCAAGATTATCTGCGACCAGATAGCCCGAGCTGCAAATGTAGCGAAGAAGGCTGCACTACCGCATACAGAAGGTGAAGAGTCGGTTCCAAACGCGGAAGAAATCGCAAAAGGTGGTGGCCCAGGTGCACTTTCCGTGGAAGAAAAAAACATCATTTCGGCTGCCGACGCAAAAAAGTCCACAGGATACCTGGAACAGTTGGGATATTCTCTGAAGAAACTGGTTTGGGCATCTTAGACCTTCCTATGATTTACGTGCCACGGTTAGTTTGCTGTACATACTTGTATAACAATGCGCTAAATTTAGCAGAGACACAGAGCATATGTGGCAAGATTCGAAATTCTAGAGTTGCAAAGTTATGTAATGATTGCAAATTACTACTGAACTGTTGATCGCCAACCCGGATATGGCAAATTGATTCGACATACACATATACTGATACTTGCAGAAGGTCACCCGACGGTGATGAGTTTCTGAAACATCCGTCTTTACGTTAACGCTAGATCAAATGCGGACGTCAAAACTTATAACGTCCACTCCCTCATGAGAACGGGTTTAGAGTCTAACGAGTTGAGCGACCGTCTCTGGGACAGAAAGCCCATCCAAATGCTCACCCATGTCTTCCTCTTTCATCTCGACAAGCATAATGAGTTTGGCGTTGGAACGCTTGAGTTTTTCATTCTCGTTAGTGAGCTCCACGATCCTTTCTACCAACTCGCGGTTATTCTGAATGATGTTATCGATAGTCTTTGTCATGCAGTTCATAAGCATTGCCTGGTCGTTGGCGAATTTCTCATTCTTCTCCTCAAGGAGCTTGACAGCAACCGGTGAGGACATCAGCGTCTTGTCATGGTTTTCGGTGGACATCTTGTTTTGGTATGGCGATGACGGTAACAGTGAAGATGGTGGTTTTGGGTTCTTTTTATACGGTTTGTGGAGCTTGTCGATGATGGATCGCAAACGCATAAGACTGAATTGTTCTTAGATGATTGATGAAGCTCGTGATATCAGTTCTCAGGGAGTTGAAGGTTCGGTTGCCTATTCTCGCGAGTGATAGAGCGCGTCGCGGTTTGTGTACTTCTCCTAGACACGGTTATAGTAACACAAATGTAGAGAGCGCAACACTATCTTGAAGACGCAACACTACTATGTCAACTCCCTACCATAAATATTCGCTCTACTACTTTCTCCGTTTATCTTCCTTCACGTCACACATCACGAACGCGAACTTAAGGCAATCATCAAAGTCGGTCATCAACATCGGACAAAGTCAAGCCTTTGCTTTGAGAGTCAGTCATTCCAAACCTAATCCTGCTCTTCAAATTTCTGAAGAGCCTTTATGGCGGCCACTGACAAGTGTTCTTCTAGAAAGCACGATCTCTATCCGCCTGCGAATCCGATCATGGAGCGCACTACCACCGACACTGCCGATAAGCATCTGCACGATCGTGGCAATGATGACCGTCACCATCTATCTCAACCTCCCTCTTACCATCGTTACCGCTCGCGCTCCCCAGGTCGTCGTCCCTATCGCTCAGCAACGCGTGAGCCTGACCGATACCCTTCCCGTCGCAACGACCGTGAACGATCATCGTCCCGTGCTTACGATTCCTACCGCCCTGGTAAAAAGCAACTCAACGACCGCTGTCCTCAAAAGTCTTTTACCTTGAGTGGCTCATGCCGTCGCTGTGGCCAAGGTCGGAAAACGTCTTCATGTCTATGACAAGACCGAAGGCTAACTCTTAATTCAGCCGACCACTTCATCAAAGATTGCCCACATCCCGCGGGTTGGAAGCCTAATCAGCAACCCGTCGAAGTCACGACACCGCGCGGAAATGATCACGCAAAGCAGGTCGTGCAGTTCAAATCTGTTCTTCGTGAGCTGTCAGACCAAGCCGCCGCCTATTCTCTCGCGCTCCACACTCTTGAAGTGAACTGGAGCCTTGTCGACGAGCACATGCTCACTACGTGGATGAATCCGGTTCGGGAGATTGAATGGGACATGAAGCAGGTTAACAACGTGATGGCCTCGCTTATGGAACAGTTTGAAGCCTGGATGCAGAAAGCCCACGAGAAGGAGGAAGCAAAGAGCGTTGCCGGCTTCAACGAATAGAACTTTATCATGATCAACCCCACGCAGATTGGCGAGACAATAGACGTGGATTGGATGGGTTGAAAGCGATGTCGATCATATACTCATGACATGAGATGTCCAGACTGATGAGACAAAATATTTATCCTACATACCTAGTATCGGCAATCTTATCATCACCTAAGGCAGTTTTCATAATATGCATAAAACTATTGGCTTCCGCGATGTTGTATCCACTCGTTATTTCGCCTGATAATAGCTCGGTTCCCAAGAGCTACGAAATCGACTCGTTACGGTTACAGAATATTTCTTATTTGTTTCTAGACCTCAAGCTATGAGAGCGAAAAATAACTCTCGCCCGCGCAACCTCACAACCGTTCCTGCGAATCCTTGTCTTTATTCAGCAAAGGCTCTAACTTTCCACCCTCATTTGACTTCTTCCAATCCGGTCTCAGCAGCTCAATACCCTCAAATACCCTTCCATAGGTGATACCTCCAAGTCTGCTCATGGGCCTCAACACGTTAGGATCAATCAGGCTCTTCTCGTCGTTGATAGCGTCGTCGCGCGCCCAGAATCTCACACCTTCAATCACCGCCAACACTCCGGTCTTCAGGCCTGGCGTAGCCTTGCTCTCAAACTCCTCGGTGGAATGCAGCTTGGCCTCAACACTAAAGACAGCCTCGGCCACGCGCGGCGGCTTGACGGCTTCGCAGGGGGCCGGGGTGAGGCCGGTGACGGCCCACTCGGAGATGCCATGCGGCGCGTTGATGGAGCAGGCATTGGCGGCCTCGATGAAGTGCTCGGAGATGATGTTGACGCAGCACTCGCCGGTGTCGACGAGGTTGCGCAGCGAGTCCTTGGCGCGGTCGAAGCCGCCCGAGAAGCCCAGCACGAACATGGGCGGGTCCGAATTCACCACGTTGAAGTAGCTGAAGGGCGCCAGGTTCTGCGCGCCGCTTTTGCTTTGCGTCGAGCAGAAGCCGATGGGTCGCGGCACGATCGCCGATATCAGGAGTTTGTAGTTGAGCGTTGCTGGCCGTCCTTGCTCGTACGGGTCGATGGAGATGTGCTTACGAGATTTGCAGGACTGATCATTAGCACCGTCGCCGAAGGACCATGATGGTAAAACCGTCTTGGTGAAGCGCCATTCGGTATCTTGAGACCAGTCAGGTCGAGATGCTTCTACTTTTTTGAAGTCCGGATGCGGATTGCGCTTGATGGCTTTCTCCGCATCGGCCATTTTCTCGTGAAGTGCTGTGTCAGACATCTTGAGAGATTTTGAAGGGAGGTTGCGGTCGCTGTGTATGTTGAAGATGAAAGTGGATCTACGAAAAGCCCTACCGTACCTATGACAAAATGAAAGAGTACGCAAAGCCGAAGATTGTGGAATTCGAGAAATAAACATTGGTACGAGATCATTTGCCGGGGCTACTGCCGAGTTTCCTCAGAAAGCCATTGCCGAGCCGATACTTGAACATACACAATCAGTCAAAGCCTGAGACGCCAATTTAACCGTTTCATTCAATCTAGAGTATTAACAGAATACCAGTCTCGGGACTATGGTATTTTTATCCGCTTCAGTGAATCGGGAGATGGAACTTCTGCCCCGCATGCTTGACAGTTCCATCGCGCGGGGCAATTTGCTAAGAGGAAGCTGAGTTAGGCAGGTTGAAAACTCTAGGTCCAAGGACTTATCGCGTGAGCTTCGCATTCGACTATGGAAGCATATTTGGGCCTGGATTCTGCCTGTTTTTAATCCAACATCTACTACCACCGCTGCAAAATGGCCGACGACTATAAGACATTCAAGCTTGGAGATTTCGAGTTGAAATCAGGAGAATCGATCCCAAATGCTTTCATAGCTTACAAGACCTTTGGAGATCCTAGCTCTCCAGCAATCATATATCCCTCTTGGTATTCTGGGAGTAAGTCATATGCCGAAGAGTTGACGCTGCAGACGGGCCAAATTGGCGATTAACGGAAACGGACTGACAGTTAAAAGAAATATCGGATAATGTCTGGCTAATTGGTGACGATAAGACGCTGAATCCGAAGAAATATTTCATCATCATCCCAGCGTTATTCGGTAACGGCCAATCCATCTCTCCCTCAAACAGCGACATCAAACCGTTCCCGAAAGTCACTTTCTACGACAATGTGCGCGCCCAGCATGAACTCGTGACCAAAGAGCTGGGTATCAAGCATGCTCGCGCGGTCATGGGATGGAGTATGGGCGCTGGACAAAGTTACCAGTGGGCGACACAGTATCCCGAGTTCATGGATCTGATTGTTCCTTTCTGTGGTAGTGCTAAGACAAGTCTTCATAACAAAGTCTTCCTCGAAGGTGTTAAGTCGGCATTGCTTGCTGCTCGATGTGACAGTAGTATCGGAGTCGCCTTGGAAGAGCGGAAGAAAGAGAACTTTGTGCAAGGAACGGATGGAAAGTGGACGAAAGAGCAAAAAGAGATGGGATTGAAAGCTCTAGGAAGAGTTTATGCAGGATGGGGTTTCTCCCAAACGTTCTATCGCGAGAAGTTGTATGAAACCGCACCAACGCTCGGATACAAGTCGTTGGAAGACTTCATGGTCAACTTTTGGGAAGACTGGGCACTATCCAAGGATCCGGATAATATGCTAGTGATGCTATACACGTGGCAGGCTGGAGATTGCTCTGCGCAAGAGCCATATAACGGCGACTTTGAAAAAGCCATGAAAGGGATCAGAGCAAAGGCATTGGTGTTGCCCGGTCAGACCGATCTGTACTTTCCGCCCGAGGACAGCGAGTACGAAGTGCTCAATATGAACTCAGGAATCGGTAAATGTATCCCATTTAAAAGTCAATGGGGACATTGGGCAGGTGGTGAGTGTGAGTGATTATTGTGTAGGACATACGCTGACCTAATTCCAGGTCCCGGGCAAAGTACAACCGACGTGAAATGGTTGGACCACAAGCTCGCGCAGTTCTTCGAGAAAGGATCAATCGATGACGTGGAACCAGGCCATGTGAGTACCTCCGAACCAGTTACGGCGGGAGTAAAGCTTCCTTTGCGAACAACAGATGCCACATAGTGCAGCCATTCCAAATGAAAGCGCGGGTACTGTTGGGAGCGTTCAGGAAGGGAGAACTCAAGCCTCAGATGGAAAAATTATCAGCACAAATTGAGAATTTCATAGCGACCATCAGAGCTTTAAATTTGTCTAAGGGCCCAGAATAGCTCTTGCTGTGACATTGGAAGAATCGGCCACGTGGAAAGCGCTATGTAATGACCCGAAAGCTTGTCGAATGTACCTTCAGGTAGCTAGCGGAACCGATCACTATGAGTTCGGCAGAATTTTGTTTCAAACCAAACGTTTCGCCGAACCTTTCAGCCAAGAAACAGTTGGTTTTCGAGCATGCTGGCGAACCTTTAGGCAGATCAGAATTGACAATGCTAATCTCTGAATCAGAGTCAGATAACGACGAAAGTGGGTGGAGGCGGGTAACTGTTCATGACACAGGTTTAACCGCAGACTTGGGGAGGTGTCGCATTCGAAGCGCCGTGTGCTACGGCTTTGTTCGATGGGGGTTTGATCGCGGAGAAGATAGGACGGTGTTGAGTGGTTATCGGAGCTTTGCAGAGTCATGGAGCTAGCAAGGGCGTATCTTTGAATTGGCCAATCACGCGCTTACAATTCCCTACAACACCCTTGTGCGGCTCCTGCGGTTCAAACAGGATCGTTTACTTCGTGTCCTCTCCAACCTCGACATCTCTGCCGTTGATGAAGGCGGCTGAATGGCGAGTACTCTGGAAGCTACGTCCCGTGCGATTGGCAAGAACGCGGCAGAATGTCACCTTCAGGTAGGAGAAACGGATGCCCTCTCCCGAGACGCAAAGCATCAAAACCGACTCGCCTTCCAACATGACTCTCAGAGCCCGTTTGTTTCATTGCTGACATCTACTGTCCATTCTCTCCGGCCCTGTGAGCAAAACTCTCTTCCTCGCTGTCTGTAACTCTCTTTCCCGTGCTTGGTTCTGACGTGTCCTCGTGCGCCTTCCATCGACAACTACCTTTACTTTTCAACAGAGGCATGCTGGATACTGCTCTTCTATTCACTGTTCACTTGTGACGCCACGAAACAACGCCGCGTTTCGAAACATCTACGTTTTGACATCGCCACGACTACTCTAGAAGAGCAAGGGTCTCCAGATTCTTGAAATATTCAGCACGCAGTAACGATTCAATTATAATCAGCGTTCATCTTCAACAATACGATTGTAGAGCGCTTCGCATTCGGTGCGCGTTGACAATGTCTATTGTTGGTCCTTTGTGCACAACAATAGCATTGTCCTCGTCGCTTTGTATTGAAGACTCGCTATCACACCACAATAGGCGAACTCACAGTCGCTACTGAGATCAACTTTCGCCGAACCCTCACTCGAATACACCAATCTTCACCTACAACCGGAACTGCTGGACTGTGTCTTACTGCTCGATTTAATTCTTCAAGCATTTCTCGCGAGAGTCAACCAGCTAACCACCAACAACGAACTCAGCAAACACCGATATCGAACTTTTCTCTGGCGCTGGGCGCATCTTTACAATCTTCTTCCGACGAACCTCCCCAGACATGCCGCCGTTCAACCAAAACAACGCCAAGTTCATGACCGTCAACGGCTCTGGCACGGCAAACATATCCACGAACAGTACACAATCCTTTTCCGACCTATTTCCATATTCTGCTGGCCTCGCTGGCATCAACCAAACGAAAAATTTTCTGTACATTCACATACTCATTGCCACCTTCTGCTCTCTGATCGCATTCACCTTGTTTCTGCGAATCTCCAAACGCACCATCAGCGCTCTTCGACTCGGTTGCGCAGCTGGAAATTCTCGTGACCAACGCTTCTGGGCTGAAAACAGAACCGAATGGTGGCCATGGCTCAAGAAGAACCTTCTCTACGCACCGCTGTGGAGAGTTCGGCACAATGAGGAATTTCAATTATCGGCGGCATACAACATGGGAACTCTTCCATCTCGAGGACATACATTCATCTTGTTTGCGTATCTGATCACGAATATCGCTTACTGTCTAAATGTTGTCTACCGCCAATCCACCGAATCGACCGTCGCTGAGCTTCGAGGTCGCTCAGGTTCTCTCGCTGCCTTTAACTTGGTGCTTACAGTACTGTTTGCATTGAGGAATAACCCCTTGATATGGATCTTGGAAGTTCCCTATGATACGTTCAATCTCTTCCATCGGTGGATTGCTCGCCTAGCCATCTTTGAGTCGATTTTACACATCCTCTTCTGGACTGGCGACACTGTACACGCAGGAGGTTGGCACGCAGTTCACGAAGCTTTGAACGCTAGTCCACAGGCACTTTCATACGTGAATGGCCTGGTTGGCGGAGTGCTATTGTGCATCATTGCAATCCAAGCCTGGTCTCCGATTCGACATGCCTTCTACGAAACATTCCTCAACATCCATAAGCTTGCGGTTGTAGCTGCACTGGTTACGATTTACTTACATCTCGACCTGGACTCACTACCTCAAACCCCATGGCTGATACTTGCATTCTGTCTCTGGGGTCTTGAATACTTCTTTCGACTTAGTCGAATCTTGTATTACAACGTCAGTCTAAGTCGCGCATATGCACCTGTCACAATCGAGGCTCTTCCTGGTGAGGCATGCCGCGTTACATTCGACTTAGCACGCCCTTGGCGATATCGTCCTGGTGCTCATGTTCACATCTATGTCCCGACGATAGGCTGGTTGAGTAGTCACCCGTTTACGGTTGCATGGGCAGGAGAAAAGTCTCCACCGAATATCTCCTATCCGCTGGAGCGATTGACCACTGAAGAACTCAAGAAGGTCACATCCCGGCCGACAAATACTCGGAATCTCCAGTTCAATAAGAGCAATACCTCCATCAGCGTCGTCTGCCGCGTGCGAACAGGCTTTACCGCACATCTTCTCAGGGCCGCTGTCAACGCGCCAACGCGCACGTTGCACACCTGGGGTTTCGTTGAAGGACCGTATGGAAGCCTCGAGCCGCTAGCAAGCTATGGCACGGTGCTGCTCTTCGCAGGCGGCATCGGCATCACGCACCAACTGTCGCACCTGCCGGAGCTGCTAGGCGGCGCAGCACAAGGCCTGACGGCGACGCGCAAAGTCGTGCTGGTGTGGAGCGTGCCCAACACCGAGGCGTTGGAGTGGGTGCGCCCGTGGATGAACGACATACTCGAGATGAAGGACCGTCGCAACGTTCTCCGCATCTTGCTGTTTGTCACCAAGCCTCGCCGCGCAAACGAGGTCCGCTCTGCGTCCGGCTCCGTCAGGATGTTCCCTGGCCGCTGCAACGTTCAGATGATTGTGGACGACGAGGTTGACAAGAGGGAGGGTGCTATGGCGGTTACCGTGTGTGGGCCGGGACGCTTTGCGGATGAGGTTCGGCGAGCCACGAGGACTAGGGTTAAGGATGGCGTGGTGGATTTCATTGAAGAGGCGTTTACTTACTAGACTGCAGATGAAACCTGCATTGATTTTCACTCTGCATCGATAGACAAGGCGTTCTACATAAATTTCTCGCGTCGGTAGCATATAGGCCATAGTAATGTCCATCCCCACGTAACGGGAAGCCCATGGTGCAGACAATTTGACTTCAAGCAACTCCACTCTGTGCATACATCGATGTTTCCCATAGTTCTATATAAGTCGAGTGCTGTGGTCAATCCTCAATACCCGTAAGTCCCGCTACCTAGAAAGCTATAGCACGTTCACGTCGTGCTTTCACGGAGTCTCCTTTCATGGCGTAACAGGATTCTTCCGCCAGAACGCCACCATCAAGCTTGTGCCACTCTTGAAGCCGTCCTGCTAAGCGAGAAGATTGTAATATTCTTGTCCAATGACACCACCAGCCCGGGCGAGCCCTCCATGTTAGCGTGATAGGCTGGCTGGCCTCGAAAGGCTGGGCTAGGTCTTCACTTCAGATCAAGGCGTTCTTCAGCTCCTCCCTTCGAGGCTGATCCATGCTACAAACACTACAAACCGCGCACTAGACGTTGCGCAGTACCTTATCCCATTCAAACGCCTTCTGATTCTGTAATAAGATGGTAAATGTCCACCGCCTCGGCTTTACAAGGCTTTCAAAGGAAGGGGAAGACGACGGCGACTTCAGCTTGAAGTTAGGCCGCATATTCCTGCATTATATGCCCATCTACTGACCGGACATAGCATAATATTCGTCCATGGCCTTCGAGGACATCCTCGCAAAACCTGGGAAAGCACACCAGTCGCGAGCGGCGAGCACGGTAGCGACGCGGACGTGAAGCAAAGAGGCCTCAAGTCCTTTTTCAAGAAACGAGTGGTCGGGTCTTCGCCAGCAAGCACGGAGCAGGCACAAACCTCCTCGTCTTCATTGTCATCGTCCAACATATTCTGGCCGGAACAATATCTCGCATCTGATATACCTAAGGCAAGAGTGTGGACCTAATATTGGAGGACTCTTTCAGGCGAACAATAAGAATAGCATCTCTCAACATGGTCGCGATCTCTCGGTCGGACTTGAAAGAGAGATCGACAATGCAGTACGATACTGATAGCTTGTGCCTTGTGTAGAGGGGGTTCTCTAACATCTTCGTAGGACCCGATCGCATCTGTGGCGCATAGTCTTGGTGGTATCATCGTAAAAGACGTAATGCCTCAATATCCGTAATACAGAAAAACATGCCTACTTGTAATCATAGGCCCTTCATCGATCAGAGAAAATCCGCGAACGGACAAAGCTCATCATTTTCCTTGGGACGCCGCATCGGGGCAGCGGGATATGCCGACTGGGGCCAGATCGCTTCTAATCTTCTCCGAATCACCCTCCAAGATACGAATAAGAAGATCCTCGAAACGCTAGAAGTAAACAATGAGGTTCTCGACAATATCCATGAGGAGTTTAAGACTTGTGTTCAAGAACGAGATGAAGATTTATTCTTTCCAAGAGGCACGGGGGATAACTGGTATGAAAGGGCTACACGAGAAGGTACGTTTTCGCATAATGCTACACATTTACCAACAATCTCTTAAATAACGCTTACAACTACAGGTTGTGGATGACTTCTCATCGAAGCTCGATCTTCCACGAATGATAGAGACTGTCGAGAGTATCGACGCAAATCATATGCAGATGACTAAATACGGCAGTAAAGATGATCAGGGGTACCGTGCTATCTTTGGCACTATTAAAAGCTTTATGCGACAAGGGATGGAGAGTGGTAAAATACTGGCAACTAGTGCCACGGAGGTTCCTTGTACGTGAAACGCGAAGGCTGTCGAGTATCGTAGCACAGAACGCTTACGAATGTACTTCTACAGGCAACCAGCTCGTTGTTCATGGTCCCTTTTCCAGGGACAACTCGTTCGTTGGCAGAGAAGATATTATCACGAAGATTAGCCGGAATCATAGACAAGCAGCTTGGCGGAACCACACACGACATGCTCTTGTCGGGCTTGGAGGCTTGGGGTACACAGCGTTTCGTGGCATCGTTATAAATGATAATCTGACACGTCCTTAGGAAATCGCAGATAGCCATTGAGTATGCGTATAAAGTTCAGCAAGCGGAACCGCAGACTCATGTGGTCTGGATACACGCCAGCAACCCTAGCAGATTTAGGCAGGGATACAGAGACATTGCTCACGAAATTCTAATCCCCGGACGAGAGGATCCAACGGCTGAGATCTTGCAACTGGTCTACGAATGGCTGTCCGATAAGAGGAATGGGCAGTGGCTCATGATACTCGACAATGCTGATGACGATAACGTTTTCTTCGCCGCCGACAACGCCACAGGCGTAGCATAGACAGGCGACATCGCGAGCTACACAAGGCCGCTTGAAAGCTACCTCCCACAAACGCCGAATGTAGCGATCCTCATCACCTCAAGAAACAAAATTGCTGCACACAATCTCGTTGGAACTCACGGCGCCATCGTCGAGGTAGATCCGATGGATGAAGAGGAAGCACTAGCGCTGCTACAGAGCAGAGTGCCATTTAGCGAGTCGAGTAAACCTGAAGCGAAAGGCCTGGTTGAAGCTCTAGAATGTATACCTCTCGCCATTACACACGCTGCGGCGTACATCAAGACAAGAGCACCTATGACAACAATATCAAGCTACCTCGAACTGTTCCACGAGAGTGAGACAAATCAGGTGCGTCTCTTGGACAACAACAGTTTCAAAGACCTGCGGCAAGACCACAGTATACGGCATGCTGTTATGGCGACCTGGTGGATATCTTTCACGCAGATCCAGAAGACAGAGCAGTCAGCTGCAGACTTGCTTTCATTGATGAGCATGTTCGACAGACAGGGGATTCCAATATCCTTGCCGCGAAACAGCACCAGCCAATTAGACTTTGACAATGCTCTGACACCGTTGCTGAATTTCTCTCTTGTGCGGCCAGAGATCGGAATGCAGTCGTTTGAGATGCACCGTCTAGTGCAGCTATCGACGAGGCGCTGGCTGGAGACGGATAGGCAGCTACACGAATGGATAAAGAAGTCGATAAGAGTACTGGCTACGGCGTTTCCCAGCGCATACTATGACACTTGGGAAGAATGCCACGTTCTCCTTCCCCACGCAAGAGAAGCTATAAATCATCGACCAGGAGATGATGAGGACGCTTTAAATCAGTCAGAGATTGCCTTAAATCTAGGCAATTACCTAGATCTTAGAGGCGAATATAAGGCTGCGGAAAACATTTTTCGATTATCAGTTACCGTGAGAGAGAAGGCGCTGGGCAGGGAGCATCCGGACATGCTCTGGGCTATCAGCTAGCTAGCATGGTCACTGTGGGATCAGGGCAAACACGCCGATGCCGAGCAGCTGTAACGGCAGGCGCTGGATGGGATGGAGAAGGCGCTAGGCAGGGAGCATTCAATCACGCTCGCAACCCTCCACAACCTCGCGGCGACGCTGAGGGGCTTGGGCAGGTACGATGAGGCCGAACAGCTGGACCGGCGGGGGCTGGCTGGGTGGGAGAAGACGGTAGGCAAGGTGCATGTGGACACGCTCCGGGCCATCAGCAATCTTGCTTCGACGCTGCATCCACAGGACAAGTACGCCGAGTCCGAGCAGCTGCACCGGCGGGCGCTGGGTAGGATTGAGAAAGCATTAGGCATGGAGCATCCGGATACGCTCACTGGGGCCGGCAATCTCTCGGTGACGCTGCATGCCCGAGGCAAGTATGCCGAGTCCGAGCAGCTGGACCGGCGGGTGCTGGATGGGCACGAGAAGGTATTTGGCAGAGAGCACCCGGCCACGCTCGCGAGCGTTCACAACCTCGCCGGGTCGTTGCAGAGCCAATTTAAGTTCGCTGACGCTGAGCGGCTGTACCGGCGGGCGCTGGATGGCAACGAGAAGGTGCTAGGCACAGAGCATCCTAGCACGATCTTGATTGTGCACTCTCTCGCATACCTATACCATCAGCAGAAGCGGTACGATGCTGCATCTAAGCTGTACCAAAGCGCCTATGATGGGTATGTGAAGGCGCTAGGCCCGAGTCACCCTGCGACAATCCATTGCAGTAACATCTTCCAAAAAAAAAATTGGAAGAAGAGAGAAGTTATTTCAAAGAGAAAGGCCACGGCCGTTCCAGCGCTTGAAGAGTCTACGATGAGGCTCTCTAATGCAAGGACCAGTGTCGACATGGTACTGTTGTGTGATAATGTTTCTATCTCTCTACTAGTTAGAATAATGGCACATTGACTATAATTTCATATACTCGGGAGGGAGAGACTTGAGCTGCCTGGACGATGGATTCGCCTCGGCACGGCGGGCTTCTCATTACATGCCGATGGATGTTAGATATCTATAATTGCCTTCAGTGAACAATGTACTGAATTCTGCAGTGGATCCATGCTCTCTGCTAAGCATTACGGCGAGAAGGATTAAGAACAAGCCAAACTGAAATTGCATCTCACGAGCTAATCCAGGCATTACGTCAAGCTCGGAGGCCCTTCAATACGGAGTAGAATTGTTTAATATCTTTTTTCACATTAATCTCGAGGATGAAGTTGAGGGACGTAAGCACGACTACAGAAGAAATTTGACGGTTTGCCTGTGCATGGGCTCAATGGAAGACAGGTCCGAAATATTGTTAGTACAGCGAGGCAATTGGCAAAGCTCAAAGGAGTAGATTCGAGTTATGAGCATTCGAGCCTGCGATTTTTACGGAAATGGAGTTCTCGATCCACGTTGATCATTGTCAAACGCGTCGCATTCCGCGTGAATTGAAAGAAATTTGGGAGGATAAGGCCGAGGAAAAGACGGCAATCAATCGACCTGATGGAAAAATCCTGTCGCACACAGTCACAATGCCGCATGGGATACTTGAGTGGATTGATGAGTGGAGAATCCCTCATAGCAGTATGACATACGGCTGACTCCTTCCTACGAAATGATGTCAGCCCTCAAGTACTTTGGTTGCCGCCGTTTTGATCGCATTGATTCCCAGGAAGTACAGCTGCGGCCCTATGCTAATTCTTGCGACTCCCAGATCAGCTAGGTCCTTCGAGCTGAGCGTGTCTGGCGCATCGTCTGGCTTTGGCAATCTCACGGCTATATTGACCTTGCCTTGCAAGGCGTCCACAATCTCCTTGATACTTTCACGCGTCAGAGGTTGCGACCCATTCAGAATATAGATAGTCGTGGCGCCAGCATCCAGATATAGCTTCCCACGGCGAATCGCCTCCTCCAGCGAACCGCCCCGGAGATAGGTGTCGGAGCGGGCGTTGACGACGAAGTCTGGAACACCAGCTTTAGCAGCGGCGGCTAGCGCACGCTTAACGCGCTGTACGGCTACGTTCTCGCCAAACATTGCCTGCGTCTTCTGATCCGAGTCTTCGAGGTTGATACCAGCGACTCCGAGATCAATCATACCAGTAATAGCCTCTTCAAGTCTCTCGCCATACCCATCTTGGAGGTCGACCGTCAATGGTTTGCCGAAGCTGCGGGCGACCGCGGCAATGTCTCGCACGGCAGTGAGCTGTGTCTCAAGGCTAAGGTTGGGATCGTCGGTCCCATTGACCACGGAGAGGGCTGCGCTGGCTGTCGCAAGCGCTTTACACGCTGGCAGCGAGGCTACCGCTTTTGCGCTAGTCGTATCGTAGACATTGGCGAGGATAAGCGGACGTCCTGGGACATGCAGCGCCTTGAAAGCAAGAGCTTGTTCATTTGTCGTGTGAATACTCATGGTGATTTGGTTCAAGAAGCGGGGTTTTAGAGAATGGCGCAGAGTAATGTGTCTGTATGTGAACCGAAGCATACAGTAGGTTCTGAGAGCGAGGTGAAGGCACTTTTGTAAGTCTCCCAAGTACGTCTTTCGGTCTCCGAGCTGACGAAGCTGCTTGATAAGTAGAAACTAATCGTCCCGATCACCGGTTATGACATTCATCGAGAACCAAGAGTGGCGCCTGCTATGCGTGGTAAAGCGCGAAATGAATACGCGATCACGTGTAGCTTATTGCGAGTATTTCGTTGGGGAGGGCGGATTATTGGTGAGCTTCTCGATTGCTGGCAGAGAGGGTTAACAGCCAATGCTTGGAAATCTAAAAGAGTTAAAGGTACCATTAATACCAGAGGTTTCATACCTGTTGACGATGCCAATGTCACGACTTCGGCCGACGTTATCGCTACCGAAGTCGCTTCGCAATTGCACGCACTTACTCTAAGAGTTTCAGCCTCCCGTAAAGATAATTTAGGGTGCAACCCGCCAAGTACTAGGGGAGATCGTCTGCCAGCGTTGTCCTGGCGAGGGTTTGCTTCGCCCAGCTGACAACGTACAGTGACCACTCACTCCTTTCAACATGCCTCGGCGACATGTGGCAGTTGATGAGGCTGTGCGAAGCAAACACCCGACCCCATTCTTGCTCAAGGGGCAATCATTGCGAGAAGGCGACTACGTACAGAGGTATAGCAGTAGAAAACAGCAACGGTGACGAAGACGCAAAAATAAATATCGAGCCAAAGGACGACATCAGAATGCCGCAAGTTGAAAGGGTGGTGATCGACCGTTCGCCCAACCGCTTCGGCGTCTTGTGTGTAATTTGGCGAAGATGATTGGTGAATGGAAGTGAACACTTCGGCCACCATCAGACCTCCTGCAGCTCTGTTGGAGTGCCTAAACCGCTGAAGCCATCGATGACGTAGTTTGTCAACGACCTGGAATACTGCAGGTTAGAAGGTACTGCTTATCGAAATGCTGATTCCTTTGACTATTGACATTTGCATGCCAAGTTTCCGCCTTTCGGGTCTTTCACTCTTTGACAGAGGCTTAAGGGAGTCGTAAAAGCAAGGAAGCAAAGCAGCATCTTACAAGTTGCGTGTAGTAGTGAAATCGGCCTCGGTTTCTTCGGCAGATCGACAGCCTTAGCCACCCTGCTTTGAGAAGGTGGGATACGTGCGGCGAACAGGCCAGGTTTGCTTTGTGAAAAGCTGCATTTCTCATCCAGTAGTCGCACCCACGAGCCATCGTCGCGTTGTTGATGCCGTCCTCTTTAACCACACACTTGGAATGACATAGCAAGTCACTAACCGCTAATGACCTCGCGCAGCTCTTTCGCGCTGAAGCGCTAATGCACGACTTAACAAAAGCTTGAGTTCAGGCCTCGGACACATACATAAATAAATGATGCCGGCCCATATGTGTTCTGGAAGGTTGCCGCAAAAGGTTCACTCTCAATCCATTCTTTTAGCTATTCCTCAATGGAGGTCCTCTTCGCTATTGCCAAAGGACTGCCTCTCCTTGCTACTTGCGTTCTTGCGGCAGCCAGTTATCCACCAAAGCCCGTTGACTTGACAACTCCCGTCCAACAGCGTCTTGCTGTCAAGGGCCAAAATGGTGAGTCTACGGACCGATATCACGTGGTACCGGATTGAACTGGGTCACACTGGTATACTAACCTTACTTTCAGCGGTTTCGATAGGCTGGAACACGTACGAGCAGCTTAGCCAACCTTGCGTTCAATATGGTCTATCCAGCAGTGATTTGACTTCCGAGGCTTGCTCATCGGTGTCCGTTACTTATCCAACATCGCGGACCTGGTCGAATTCAGTGACTCTGACTGGTCTTAATCCGGCCACGACTTACTACTACAAGATAGTATCGACAAATTCAAGTGTCGAGCATTTCTTCAGTCCTCGAGTAGCTGGAGACAAAACGCCTTTCACCATGAATGCAGTCATCGACCTGGGCGTGTATGGAGCGGACGGATACACCATTGAAATGGATCAGAGCAAGAGAGACACCATTCCTACGGTTGATCCCTCACTTAATCACACCACTATTGGTCGTCTGGCCGATACTGTAAACGACTACGAATTGATAGTTCATCCGGGCGACTTTGCTTATGCTGATGATTGGTATCTCACTCCCGCTAACTGGTTCGATGGCACGAATGCATACGAGGCCATCTTGGAGCAATTCTTCGACCAGCTCGCTCCTATCGCTGGTCGGAAACTGTACATGGCCAGTCCCGGTAATCATGAGGCAGATTGTGAAGAAATCGACTATACCACGGGCCTTTGTCCCGAGGGTCAGAAGAACTTTACCGACTTCATGAACCGATTCGGTCAGACGATGCCAACTGCGTTCCCATCCACCTCAGCGAATACCAATGCCAAAGTCAGCGCCAACAAAGCCCAGACGCTCGCTAATCCTCCTTTCTGGTATTCATTCGAGTATGGTATGGTTCATGTTGCCATGATTGATACCGAAACCGACTTCGCCGATGCGCCAGACGGACCAGATGGATCTGCTGGCTTAGACGGCGGTCCATTTGGAGCCCCTAACCAGCAGCTGGAATTCCTCCAAGCCGATCTGGCCTCGGTTGACCGCACTGTCACACCTTGGTTGATTGTCGCTGGTCACCGTCCTTGGTATTCGACTGGTGGCAGTTCCAATATCTGTAGTCCTTGCCAAACTGCTTTCGAATCTCTTCTTTACGAGTACGGCGTTGACTTGGCCATCTTTGGGCACGTCCACAATTCCCAGAGGTTCCAACCTGTCTACAACAACACAGCGGATCCCAATGGTTTGAATAACCCCAAGGCTCCTATGTATATTGTGGCCGGTGGCGCGGGGAATATTGAGGGTTTAAGCTCTGTCGGAAGTAATGTCTCGTACAATGCTTTTGCTTATGCTGAGGATTGGAGTTATGCAACGGTGTCATTCTTGGATACTAATAATCTAAAGGTTGAATTCATCAGGTCCTCAACCGGTGATGTATTGGATACATCCACACTGTACAAAGCACACACAGAACAATTCGTTGTGCAGTAATCGACATAGGCTTTTCTTGAAATCGGCTTAACAAGAACGCGTCTACTAGAGTATATTGCATAGTTTTAATGACTTTCACGTCATGAAATTACAACATATTACCCATACCTTTAGTGCTTTTCGGTACTGCCCTAAGTAGTAAGCCATTGTGCCATCTCTTTTGACATCTATGAGAACCCTCCAACCACTACTTCTGTCATCCCTTAACCACTTTCCTAACGGTTCTCGTCTACCCCTACCTTTGCGACTATCGGAAAGCCTTCACACCACGAGGTAGTTGGTCGGAAATAAGGCGGAACGGTTAGCCGATATAAGGCGAATCGGGACAACAGAAAGACTCTGGCGCCGAAACCTTATCAACACTTCGTGAATCGCGAACGTTTTCTCATGCAGCATTTCACACTCAATTCAAGCATAACACTACATAGCCAATTCAAGCTTTATACACTTTCGTAAGTGTTCCAAGACCCACTCCAAACTGTGACACCTCTCTAAGTTTGATTTCACGCGGAAAGTACGGCATTGTATCACGCACGGCAGCATGCCGTTCTGCCGGAGCTAAAGTCGCCGTCTTTGCCTCCGCAGATCCACATCTCTCAGGGGATGATGCTCGAGTCATAATGTTCTGACTTCATGAAAAATATCCCATACTGGAGAGAACGGATTTCATTTCCCGGCCAAATATCTAGTCCTAGATGACTTCACAGATCCTATCGCAATATTTACCAAACCTCGTCGGGTACGGACATACATATCAAAAGTTGAAGTACCCGGAGATCGGATGCGGGGTACATTGACAGCGGGTACAGAGACAATGATTAATAGTCGTTCCGGTTCTAGTATTGAAGATCTCCGTCCGAGTGATTTATATCTTGATTGAGGAGTCGTGTTCCTTTCGTTCTGTATTGATCGTTAAACTCTCGAATAATCATCCATCAATTCAATACGGCCGTCTTAAATTTGAGGGGACGTACCCTATACCTTCTCATGAAGATCGTCTGTGGTCTTAGCTTCATGATGTATGGTGTAAGTAGTAGAATCTGAGACCATCTGATAAGCAATAAGGCTGTCCCATTCATCCAGTACGATGCTGGAGTTCTTGGAGGGGTATTATTGCACAAGCCGTTCCTAAATGCCATTGGAAACCCACAAGGTGAATGGATCATACCCATGATTGTCGCATCCTATGATCTTGCTGCTTGCGTGACGGCTGTCGGCCTCTCTTTCTTTGCCTTCCGCATGGGCCGCCGTGGAACAGTTATTCTGGGAAACGCTGTTGCCATAGTCGGCTCGGCTCTGCAAGCCAGCTCATACAGCCTAGCTCAACTCATTGTCGGACGTCTTTGCACTGGTTTCGTGATCGGCTGTATCTCAAGTGCCGTACCCATCTACCTATCGGAAACTGGTGTCGAGATTGGAGATCGTGGACCAGCAAATGCGTTCAACGCGATCCTTCTCATATCTGGTGTACCAATTGCCTACTGGGTCGATTTCGGTTTCACAAAGATGCAAAACCAGGCTAGCTGGCGAGTTCCGATCATTTTCCAATGTATCTTCGCTATCGTTTCCGGCGGTACAATGTACTTCTTGCCAGATACACCTCGTTGGTACTATGCTCGCAACCGTTGGGAAGAAGGTGATGCTGCCTTAGCACAACTCAATGATACAAACATCGAATCCGAGAAAGTGCAGAATACGAAACGAGAAATTTTGCTCTCGATCGAGGTAGAGCTAAAAGCCAATTCCACGCTGGACTGGAAGGATTTTCTGACCATGGATATTGTCGACAAGACACGAATAAAGGTAATTCGGAGAATATGCATGTGTTTCTGGCTACCATTTATTCGCGAGTGAGTTACGTCTTTCAATGGAAATAATGGAGACTTGCTGACTCGGCTCAACTATAAAGGTGGATGGGGTCATCGTTGATCGCCTACTACAGTAAGCAAGAATCACATCGAACAGCACCATTGATAGACTGATGTTCGGCTAGGCAGCATTATTCTTTCGACTGTCGCAAAGCCTTCATTGGTGTCAGCGCTCTCGGGTGTGCTCATGGTTTTCTTCGCTCTTGGCTGTGTACCCTTGTATTTCACCGTTGAGCGGGTTGGTTGTCGTTCAGTTTTGCTCTACGGAGCCATGGTGATGACGGTTTTGATCACCACTTTCACAGTTCTAGTCGCAGTCGGCACTCATAGTACGTCCATTCAATGGGCCTCGATTGGTATCATTTTCGTCTTTGAGTTCGCCTTTGGCTATTCATGGCAAGGTGCTGTCTGGCTGTACTGCTCGGAAATTGCATCACTTGAGTATCGACATATTGGTGCAGCAGCGACTGCATTTGGAGAGTGGTTAATGACATTTATAACTGTCTTCGCTGGCCGTAAGTCTTCTGAGATCTCCTGGACGCACAATAGCTAACAACTCTCTAGCCATCGGATTTGACAACATAGGCTGTAAGTCATTACTTGCTGTGGCTTGCTGCGTAAGCTAATATATTTCTTAGAGTACTTCTGGCTCTGGGTGATAAGTGGCAATGTCATCGCAATCATATTCGTATTCTTGCTCTGCCCCGAGACTGGCGGCAAAACCTTAGAACAAGTTGATTATCTCTTCGTCCGCGAAGGTTTTGCTGGTCTACGTAAGACGTTCGAAGTGACTGAGGAGGATATGGAATACGCTAGGACTGACGAAGTTAAGGAATACGCAGTCATGGAGAGGAGAGATGTTGCAGAGTGAGCAATGTAGAACATCGCTCAGCAGAGAATTTTGAAGACGGTCAAGTTTATTAGACTAGAATAGAGAGAGTCCTTGGCTTTACAACTGCGGAGACGTAGAATTTAGACAAAGAATGATAGGAGTAGTCATTATAACTGTCACCGATGCATGTCGTATACGCGGGAGAGGACGATCCCTAATTACAGCTTAGCGTGTAGTTCTACAAGTACAATAAAACATGCCACAATAAGAGCTTTGCTCGTGCTCGGTCGTGATGTAACCTGAGCCTCAACCAGTACTGCTCCATTCCAGAGCCGAATCAGCTCACATCATCGCCAACAACTTCACCTATGCTTTGGCCCACCTTGACCTTTTGTCCTTTCTCGACATTCCATTTCCACCCACCGAGCCTGGATTCACCTTCGACCCAACCCTGATCTAGGCTAGTCAACCGACGGCTTTTAGGCGCCTCAAAGACAAGTACGATAGTGCTACCCAACTGAAACCCACCCATCTCCTCGCCTCGCTTGAGCGCATGGCCATGCAAAATAGCGCTCGCATTCTCATACGTAGCCTCCGCAAAGCCAGAGTAGGGCTCGCCACGAGTGGCGGCGCGCTCGGCCTCGCGATCGGCGTCGGTGTCGGTGATGAGCGAGTTGGTGCGGAGCTCGCGGTCGAAGTTGATGACGATGGAGCCGACGTTGGTGGCGCCGACCGGTGTGCAGCTGAAGAAGCCCCAGCGCCACCGCCCCAGCAGCACCACCCGCTCGTTCAGCGTGAACAGCCCCGGCAGCCGCCGCTGCAGGTACGGCGACACGCTGTAGAGCTCGCCGGCGAAGTGCCGCCGCGATGTCACGACCCATGACACCGGTGAGTGGAAGCGGTGGTAGTCGCCCGGCGCGAGGTAGATCACGCAGTAATAGAGTTCCGTCGGCGTTTTCTTGCTGCGTGGAGCCCACCATGGTTGGTTCGCCTCTGCTAGCGCGAGGTCTGCTCGAACCTCTGCTTCTGAGGACGGTTTTGGTGTTGTGGACTGGTCGACAGGCGGAGAAGCACCTGAGTCTGCAGCTTTCTTGGCTCCTTCGTGCTCGGACGCTTCTGCTTGTGCGCCGCCAGATAGAAGGTTGGGAAGGGTGTAGGATATGCCGTTCACCTGAGCAAACTCCTCATCAGCGCGAATGATGTCTTCATCACCGATTCTGAGGTGCTCTTCTACCGGTGTCAGCTTTGGTGAGGCAGGTGGCGTGCTTGCTTGAGAACTTGACTGGCTTCCGGGACTTTGCGAGCCAAGCAATGCGTCGAGGCTGTAAGTTACTCCTTTGACCTGCTCGACTTCGCCGTGCTCAATGGCGCCAAACTGGATGATTTTACCATCTGATGGAGATAGGACGGCGTTGGGATTTGGATCTAGGGGTCTAACGCCTGGCTTAAGTCGTCTGTAGAAAAACGCTGCAAGATTAGGATACACATGTAGATCGTCTTGCTCGACCTCTGAAAGATTTACACCAAAGATCCAAGAGTAAAGTTTGAAACCCGGAATGCGAAACCAGTAGGGTAAAGGAATCTCGTTGAATTTCCCCCAAAGCCTTGATAATGCTTTCAGAGGGAGTGTTGACATGACCTGAACAGTCCATGGACCGGATGGTCTTATTTTTGGTCTCTTTTTCGGTCTCTTCCCAAGCTGACCCTCTGCATCATCATCCGAGCCATATATACTGTTTCGTTCCTCCTCTTCCTTTCGCATTCGTTCTCTTTCGCGTGCTGCAACATGATACATGTGGGTTGCTCCAAGGAATGCTATACCGAGGCCAACTGGAATGGTATACCATTGTATGCGGGTGTTCTTGAGAGCGAAACTCAATCGAGCCCGGAATGACTGTTTGCGATGCTGATTTGATTGCTGGAATCGAAGTCGAGTGGATGAGAAAGAACGAGACTGATATTGGGACAGGCATCGCAACGGAGGTAAATTCGACGACCTGACCGGGATGAGAAGCTGCGAGGAGAGATTTGGCGGGCGCAGAATCCTGACAACAGCCATTTGGGGCAGGTATGGAGTCGGTGTGGGCTTCGTAGTGAATTTTGTAGATGGATGACGAAGGCTTGCCAGGCCATGCAAATGACTCCAACCAAAAGAAATTTGTGGGGTTACGCTGGCGTTTAGCGGGTTAAGGCCCTGAGAGCCGTGGGGGTCCCACCGTTCTGTCGTGGCTGAGCCACCTTAGCTGTGGCTTCAAGCTCCCGTACTTTTCTTTCGCCGCATCTCATTTTCAACTTCTTCGACTACGGAATGCTTCGACCACCAAACACCTCCTCCACCCCTTCACCCACAACTTGGAATTCGTGTATTGAAATCACTTGAACACTATCTCATAATCCTATCCACTGTTATTCATCGATCTCATGATCGCCACCTCATCGTGAATCAAAGCGCACTGAAGCTGTCAACATGGCTTCTTCCGAGCGGCCAGTAGCGCAGGACCATTCACGCCAGTTGATCGATATCAAGATTCTTGGTCCGTCAGAAGAGCTTCGAACTGGTATTCAGTTCTCTGGTATCCCAAAGACCACTACCATCGCCGAACTGAAGGAGAAAATTCAAACCGAACTTCCATCGCATCCAAGTCCAACGAAACAGCGTCTCATTTACCTTGGTCGCGTTCTCCAGCCTGACAACGAGACTCTTCTTCACTTCTTTGGTGACAACATAGTAAGAATCATCATTCATATGTCCGTCATCGGTAGGGACACAAAGAGACTAAATGCTCGTGACATAGATCCAGCAGTCGGCGTTGCACACCCTTCACCTTGTCCTCCGTGATCATCCTCCTCAAGTCTATCCCAACCTCAGCAATTCCGCCGCTACTCCATCGCATTTGAATCAGACCCCTTCTTCGATTCCAAGACCATCCTCAGTCCCCACACAAAACCCTCTTCGACCGCTTCGAAGTCCTGCGAATACGGATCAACAAGCTCCGGCCGCCCAAACCAATCCATTCCGCAACATACCTAACAGACCTCTCACACCTCGTCAAGTACCACAAGCACAGGCTCCTTTTTCTCAACTTTTGCAACATGGTAATGTTGAAGCTCAAGTGAACGTGAACGGTGTCCCAGTGAATCTTCCAATGGAAGTCATCAACAATCTTTTGAACCAGCAATTCAACGCTACGGCACAGGTTCAGCTATTGCAAGCGTTGCAAAACCAGCAACAAGCCACGGCATACCAACAGCAAGGGCAGAACGTGAACAATTCTACATCTGAATCTGGAACGTCTCCCGCACAAGCCAGTCAGCCTGCGGCATCACAATCGTCTCTAAACGAACGAACAGAGGGAAACCCAAATTTTATTCCAACTCTTGAGTCTCATTCAGGTCTGCGTGCTCTCCATCAACAGCTAGCCCACGGACAACAGGCAAGAGCCGGTGCTGGAAGACACGGAATCGGTGATACCGGAAGTCCGAGGCGAACAAATGAGGCACCTAATAGACACTTGCATCCTCCTAGCCCAACTCAACCTGGTGGAGTAAATGTACCGAATGCAAGTCAGAGCGAACAGCCGAGCGCAGCGAGCGTAAATCCGCAAGTCACCGCAGCACAACAACCATCTGCTCAATCCACACCGGGTACTATCCCGAATACTGCTACTGCAGCTGGTAGACAATTGAATATGCCAGCTCCAGGCCAGCTGCCATTTCCATTTCCTCTTGCTGCTTTACAGAACGCTCAACTTCCTCAAGGACAAAGCTTCACAATGACCTTCAACACAGCCAACGCGGCGATGCCTCAAATGCCAGGGTTTCCGCATGCTCTACCTCAAATGCCAATGTTCCCTCCGCAACTGCAACCTCAGCTCCCAATGGCTCACAACCATCTCGGGCAGATGAGAACGGCAACACCGACTAGACCACGGACTCCACATCTAGCTCCTCCCGCAGGAACCCGATCCGTCTCTCCTTCGCGCTTGTCACGCGGTTCACGACCAGATCAAAGCTTGCAAAGTCACATTGACGTGGCTCGATCAAATCTGGATACTGCCAACAGGCTACTGGATGTGCTAGCGTCGGAGAGGAATTCGGATGGCACTCCAGCGCCGCCTTTGCCATCCGATCGTATTGCCAATTTACGATCTATTGGGTCAAGGCTCATACGAGACGTCGAATCCATCCAGCGCGAGCTGTACGCGATTACCGAATCCATACCAGCTGCAGCCAGTTTACCCGAGTATACACAGGCGCGAAGTAGCTATCACACGCTGTACGAACAAGTGACGCAGACGAGGCGGCGGATAGATGAGATCTCCAACGTGTCACTGAGCAGAACCATATCAAATGTGACACCGACAATCCGGCCTGCACCCACCGCTTCGTCAGATCTTCCTACCTCTGCTGCGCATCCCGAACTTCGCCTCCTCACGAATCCATCTGGGCAACCAACGGCGCTCCTGATTGGACCAGGAGGTAGATATACCACTCCTCCGCTTCCAATGGAGATTCTCTACGCGCTCTTCGCTAGCCAATTGCCACACGAGCAATTAGTACAGGAATTCAGCACCATCATGCGTGAAGCTGCCAATCTAGTGATGGGAAATTCGGCACGAACCGGACAAATCACAACAGATGCGACCACTCAAATCCAATCGAGCCTTCTGACACCTACACCGGCAACAACAACCCAAGTAGGCACACAACAACAACAGCAGCAGCCTGTAGCCGCTGCTCCGGTCCAACCTCAAGTCGAACCGCAACAGGCATTCCAAAATCCGCTCGGCATCGTGGTTGCGGCTCTGGCCGGAGAACCATTAAATCCTCCCGCACAACCGGCGGCAGATGCAGCACAGCAACCCGGCGCCAATGGCGCGGCGCCCGACGCCGCAGGCCAAGCACCAGCAGCCGGCGGCGGCGACCAAAACGCGGCGGCGGCGAACCGGCCGCCGGACGAAATCCGCGACATCCTGGCGCCGATCGTGCGCAACCTGTGGCTGCTGATGCGCATCGGGATCTTCTTCTACTTCTTCAGCGCGGGCGGGCGGCCGTCGTGGCGGCTGATCCTGCTGGCGCTGGGCGCGGCCGCGGTGTGGGCCATCCAGAACGGGTGGCTCGGCGCCGCTGCCGGCACCGAGGGCCTGCGCCGCCACTTCGAAGGCCTGTTTGGCCTCGACGCTGCGCGCCGCGACCGCCCCGCCCACGACATCCGCCCCAACCGCAGGGTCAGCGACACTGAGAGACGGCCTGGGTCCCGCGTCGGTCATGCTGCTGCCGACCCCAGCCCTGAGGATGCGGCGAGGCGCATGGTGCGCGCCCGCGACGACGCTACTCGCAATCGCGTGGTTGGCCATCTTCGTGCGCTTGAGCGCACCGTTGCGCTGTTCCTCGCCAGCTTGTGGCCTGGTGTGGGCGAGAACGTCGTTAGGGTTCAGGAGCAGCGGCGGCGGGATGAGGAGCGGAGGGCGCAGGAGGCAGAGTTGGAGCGCAAGAGGAAAGAAGAAGAAGAAAAGAAGAGAATCGAGGAGGCTGCAGGTGTCGGGCCGGCGAGCGAGAGTACGGCTGCGGATGCGGCTTCGTCGGCAACAGATCTCAGCTCCGGAGACGGTGTGACAAGAGTTAACAAGGGCAAGGCGAAGGCGAGCGCCGAGGAGGTGGAGAAGCAGGAGGCTGAGAGCTCGAGTACCACCGCCCAGGCGGCTGGGATGGAGTAAGATCTCTTTCTTTTCCTTATCCGTTTCATCATAGCGATGGCGTAGTGGAGTCTACATATTTCTTTTCAAACCAAGGCCTTCAGGGCTTCAACCGGCCATCGGTTTCAATAAGATCTACAGATCACATGGAGGCTCTCCGCGGCGATTGTTCAGCATTCTCTTCATAACTCGCTTTGTGACTTTATAAACAGTCCAGAACATCTCTGTGACCCCCTTCACGTTAGATACGTACAGTGGGAGTGTTCGAGCGGTTAACCAGCCGTCCACGACAAAGTATAAGGCCTTGGAGACGTTTGAATCGCGCATTTGACGCTCGGACTAAAGACTGTCAGTAATGGCGACCAAGTGCAGGATCCACAGCTTTACATAGTCGTATTCACCCACTCTCCTATGACTTGAAGCCCTGAATGCATCAACTCTATAGCTTGGTAACGAAACGCAACGCCATAAACACCAAACACGCCTTACCGCATAACCGGCGGTCTGCTTTCCTTATTCCACTTGACGCGGCTGCAAATCCACTCGACAGCCTCCTCAACACCCGTTCCCGTCAGCGCAGAACAAGGCAACACCCTACTATCCCTCAACGAGCCACCCTTCTCCCCCTCAAACACCTTCCGAACAAACCCCTCCTTAATCCTCACCACCTCGACGCAATCCTCGCGATCCTGCTTATTGGCAAGCACAAGCAGCGGCACGCCCTCAGCATCGGCATTGAAGAGCACGTCCTCGAGCACAAGGCGGCACTCCTCCAGCCGGCCGGTGTCCAGGGCCGCACCGCCGTCCGCGGCGCCGCCCAGCCGCCCCACGTCCGCGTCGCCCACGTCCGCCGAGTCCAGCACGAACACGATCGCGTGGCACGCCGCGTAGTAGTGCTGCCACAGCCCCCGCAGCGCGTGCTGCCCGCCCACGTCCCAGATCCGCAGGTACAGGTCGCCCACCGCGAGCGTGGCCACGTTCTGGCCCACCGTTGGCACCGTCTTGAGGTTTGGGTGCCCGTGCGGCGAGTGCGCCGCTTTGATCTGCTCCAGCAGCGTGGTTTTGCCCGCGTTGTCGAGCCCGAGGAGGAGGATCGAGTACTCTGGTGTGGGTTAGCGGGTTGGGCTGCGGCAGGCTGCGCCGCTGTGCGAACCTTCTTTGGCTGTCGCGAGCAGGTACAGCGACTTCGCTAGGTGGTACATGTTCGGATGGCCACTGCTACCGGGCTGCGAACTACATATCTTTGCGGCTATTTGATCACCACGCCACGAGTAGTCAAGGGTTGAAGTTGAACTTGCGCTGCACAGGGTCGGAACTTAGGCGACAAGGCTGCAGTCCGAACGGCAAAACTTACCGACGGCCGAAAATATGCAGGAAGACGAAGGCGCATCGATCGATAATTGACGTGTAGATGATCATTCGTTACAAATCTCTAGGGAATGAAGAGATCAATTTCATTTATGAAGAATAGTCACTTAGTGCTACATAGACCATAAGGAGACTGACGCTATCTCAACTCGTGCATCCATTTCACGTATAGGGGAGTCGCCAAAGTTCGCACGCCACCCCAGACCTTTCCGCGCAAGGCACCGAATCCCTCAGACAAGAGGCCAGACCAACCAGCGAGCTCAACAGACGGCGTGGGTCTTGCCATGCTTGGCCTGCAGGGAGTGATCCTCGTTCTTGTAGTGCTTGTTGAAGCGGCCCTTCTTGTGGGCCCTGCCGACGCCGATGATGTTCTTCTCAACGTGCTGCTTGTGCAGCTGCGACGTGGCCTCGTCCATGGCGTTGAGCGTCGTCACCGCGTACTTGATGTCCTGGATCAGCGCGTCGCACCGGCTCTTGCTGAAGTCCTCGCGCACCACTACCCGCATCAGCTTCAGGCTCTCCGAGTGCGGCGCCATCGTGTACGCCGGCACCACCCACCCGCGCTCGCGCAGCTGGTGCGCCAGCTGGAACTCGTCGTAGAAGTGGTGGTGCTCCGGGTTGAGCGCAAAGGCCACCAGCGGAAGGCCTTCGCCGCCCTTCTTGGACAGGATCTTGAAGCCGAGAAGCTCCAGCGCCGACGACAGGTAGTCGGCCGTGCGGGTCAGGTTCATCATGATGGAACGGTAGCCGTGCTTGCCCAGCCGGATCAGTTGGTAGTACTGGCCAATGATCTGGGAGGCGCCGCGGGAGAAGTTGAGCGTGAACGAAGCCTGGTCGGCACCCAGGTAATTGATGTTGAAGACCAGTTCCTGCGGCAAGAACTCAGGATCACGCCAGACGATCCAGCCAACACCAGGGTACACAAGACCGTATTTGTGGCCAGAGACGTTGATTGAAACGACTTTCTCGAGGCGGAAGTCCCATTCGAGAGCCGGGTTGACGAAAGGCACGACGAAGCCGCCGGAAGCAGCATCAACGTGAATTGGGCAATCGATGTTCTTCTTGATCAGAAGGTCATTGATAGCCTTAACATCTTCATACTCGCCGGTGTAAGTTGTGCCAATGATGACGCAGATGCCGATTGTGTTCTCGTCAACGAGTGCGACGGCCTCTTCGGGGTCAATCACGTAGCGGTTGGGTGTGCAATACACATACTAAGAAATCTTGTTAACTTGGGCCACTTGGAGGTACGCTGCATTGTATCTGCATACCTTCTCGTCAACGTCGAAGTATCTCGCCGCCTTCTCCCAGCAGACCTGGACGGCGCTGTTCATGACAATATTCGGCTTGTCGTACGGCTTGCCCTCCGCCTTTCGTTTGTTCTGCCAGCGCTTCTTCATGGCCAAGACACCCAACATGATGGCCTCGGAGGAGCCGATGGTGCTGGTGCCCATAGCGTTCGTATCCTCATCGTGAGCGGGGACATTGAAGAGGCGTGCGATCATGGAAACGCAGCGGTTCTGGATATCGGCAGAGACCGGATACTCCTAATTTTGCAAATTTAGCTAAATCAATGCTTTGCGCAACAGAATTATTTGACGTACCTCGTAGTCAATAAAGTTCTTGGAGAAACCCTCCACCATGAGCTTCTCAGCTTCATCTTCCTGCGCCACGTCAGTGCTTGCTTTTACGACCACTCTCGTTATGGATAAGTCTCACCATGTAGGTCGTAACGAACGATGCCAAGCTGTGGCGAGATGTCAGCTCACGATGTAAACCATTGTCGCCACTGAATACTCACTTGAGTGTGGGAGTGCCATCGAGAGTCAAATCATCCCTACGTGTCAACCGTCAGTATCCAATGCGGACATTGCATCACATTGAAGCTCAAGGTAGCTCAACTCACTTGATTAACCTGTAGGCAACCTCCTTAGGCATCTCGGTCTCTGGCATCTCGACCTTGGGAAGGTCGCAGGCGGCATAGCGGGTGCCATAGACAGCATCAGTGTTGAAGGTGTCGTTGTCATCGAAATGAAGGCCCTCAAGACCTTCGGTGGAAACAGCAACCTCCTTGTCGGTCGGGACGGAAACAAGGTGCACCATTGTGAATAGGGAGCTTAGCTAGCTAGCTTCAGGTGGTTTTGGGTTTTTGGTTCAGGGATATTTTTTCGCAGAGCGCGCAAGCTTAGATGTATAGAGGGGCAGTAGCAGAGGGAGATGGAGTTGTAGGAAGCAACTCGGTGTCGGAAGGGTCAGAGGATCAGATATATGCTTTTTGGCAATTGAGAAAAAGCTGATGAAAAAAGGAAAACCGCATACTAGGCGCTTTGATCCAGCCCGTAGTAGGGGAGCGATGGAGAGAACGTGTGGGCTTCTCTGGTCCCTGGCTGGTGGGCGGCGCATGCAGCAAGCTCCAGCGACAGCTCCATCGCGGCCCGAGAAAAGCTTAGCCCGCCATCGATGGGCATCCAGTACGGTCTTTTTTGGCGGTGTCGCAGGATTTGGAGGCTGTTGACTGGCCAACGCGGTGGGGTTTCGCTGACGTGCGGGTATCTGGCAGGACACGCACTGGCTGCAGGCCCCGGCTTTTTGTTGCCGTTCTGGATTGCAATGCCATGCAATTTTGTGGCTGCTTCTTCCTCCATCAAGTCTCAAGTGGCCGCTTGTGCCAACTTTTTTGCTCCGCGTCATCGTGTTTGGCCCATGGCAGCGGCGCAGGAGCAGCTCTCTCCCCACCCTGAACTTTCGTTACTCTGCTCTGCAACCAAAACAGAGCCGTGGTCCGATCAAGACGGCCTTCGCAATTGGCCTGTTCGCCTCGTAAGGGATAAATTGGCTTGCCATCGTACCATGACATCAGATGCTTAGTTTCGAGCTACGATACAGGGCTTTGCCGCATCACATTTCAGCTCCGAGCTTTTGGGGGTGGAGTGTGTCGTGTGCTGGCGTGGCTGTGTGTGTTTCAACCCTGGGCAATCTGATTTGCTTGCTCTGCTACCCCCTATCTGATTCCGTGGGATCCTACCTTATCATTCCTTCAAAATCAGACCAGATGGGGGCTGAACGTGCTGTATTCATACAGATTCCCAATGCGAGCGACAAGATAACAAAGAAATGTCCGCCCACCAAAGTCGAGACAAAGCCTAACTGGCCTGTGCAAATTGCCTACCCGATGCCATATGCGCACAAGTCCCATTTTCCCAATCAACCACCAGTTAAAGTCTGATCCTGATGAGACATTTGCGATATCTTCGCATCTCGCCGTGAAAAACAATACACGATGCCCTTCTATTGGCAAAGACAATGACCAAGCTGCATCACTTTTCCACTAGTAGAAACAAAGTGGTAGTCGGCCGTGTCATCATAATCTCCATAATTCCTATTCTCATCCATGTTACCAGTATTAAGCATTCATGTGTCGTCCAATCAAAGTCATATAATGTTCGCAATGCTGATGCGGCTGGCTCCGGCCGGTGTACTGCTTCCGTTGCCGTTCGTCGTGGCAGTCGTGGATGTGGTCGACTGCTGTTGATGCGTGGTCGACTGAGTCTTTGGCTCGGGAGGAGCCAGTTGTTGCCTCTTTGCTGAGTTTTGTGCAGGCTGGTAGAAGGTGTGACCCTCTTGGCTTCTCTGCTCGTGTCTCTTTTGGTCCTCTTTAATGTTCTCCAACATACGTACCACACGTTCCCAACCTCCCCAGTCGTTTATCTCCTTATCAGTGAGCAGCGCCGTCATAGGGATCTCCGGAAAAGAACCACCATTTGCTTGGCGCAGGTTCGATGTTGAGGTGGCTTCCAGCGGTAGAGGTGATGTCGCTGCTTGCTCTCTTTTCTCGCTGCCAGACCAGATCCAAGCCGTCTCTGGGTCTCCTTGCATATCCGCAGTCATAAGCGCAACCATCTCATCGTCGGCCTCCAAGCTTTGCTGGCTGCAAAGACCTCTCTGCACACGTTCGTGGAGTCGATCGAGGAAATGGCTTAAGTAACGTCCGCATGCGATGTTGAATTTACGCATCGATCCAATTGCTTCACTGGCACGAGCGCAAACCAGTGCCGAGTCGTAGTCGCCACGGAATGCCAGCACCAGTGTGCATCTCCAGATGTGTCGACAGATGCCGTTACTTGCTTGCGACTTCATGAGATCGCGCCAACTGGCGTGCTGCTGGGAACGTGGTGAGCTGTGAGGAGGAGTCGGTGGCGGTAGCATCGTTCGAGATATTAGGCGCGCCGAATCTTGTGCGATGGTCAAAATACGACTGATTGCGTCGACACGTTCGCATGGTTGCGCAAAGATGTTTATGTTGTGCCGGTAGAGGATAAAACGAGCAGCCATCAGAGGGAAGCAGACGCTGAGGGAGAAGGGATCGAGATAGGTGTCAACATGAGGGTGGACCTGTTGGGGGAATGAGGCCTGAATCATGCGGAAGTATTCATCGTAGGTTTTCAAGGTCGCTGGAGAAATAACTTGAGACTTCATCGTCTTCCTCATCTCCGATACCATGCGAACAACCGGCATCATAAGCGCAGGTGTTGCTTTTGATTGAATGCTGTTGGCTGGGCTCAGTGGATATTCATGCGGGAGAGGATACATCCAGTGCTCGTCTGCGTTCTGCGGAAATCCGGAAGGTCCGATGAAATCTTCCTCAATGAGGGTGAGAGGCTTACCCTCGAGCGAATGGAGCCTACGAGAGTCAGCCATCGTAATTCAGTTGTCGCGAAGATAACATTAACTGTTCAGGATTGAGGTAAAGGTTTTGTAAGAAATCGTCATACCTGTCGTAGCCGAAGATAGTCCATGCAACTCGTCGTCGCGCTTCCAGCTCCAACGGAGTCCATGGGCCATTTTCACTGCTTAGACCAATCTCCTGTGCCGTTCTTACCGCCGAACCCAACCAGATCCATCCCGAGTCCTTGATGTTCATTTCCACCAAGAAAGACGAGACAAAGAAAGTACATCGTGCGTGGTCGATGGTCAGATTGTCCGTCCAGGTATTCAACAGCCTCGCAGCGATTATTATGTACCTCATTCCATCAACATCAGGATTTACTCCTTCAACCGTCGGATCAATCGATTGCGTGGTGCCATTAGCAAGCAATCCAAAGAATACTCCGACCCAAATCTGTGTACAGCCTTGGAAGTTGCCTTGCGCGTAAACTCGGTCGATCTGCTGAGTGAAGCTTGTCCAGTGTATCATCGGCGCATGTCGATGGAGATGAGAATGGTATTGTGCAAGGAGTTGATTGGTGACGTGTCGCGGTGGAAGGTTAATTTCTCTTGTCGTCAGGTCGGGAGTAGGCATCATATCGCGGAACGAAGGAGGAACCTTAAAAACACCGCGACTGTATGTTTTAATGTTCCTTCTGACGTGGTCGAAGTTTGGAATAACAGGTGGGCCATGATCTCGTTCAGATCGTTTTCCAAGCGCTGGCAGGTTCAAAGGTGAGTCGATTGGCGGCACATCAACGTGTATCTGCTGATTTTGCAATAGCGATCTTAGGTGACCGATCTGCTGTTTTGCATCCGAAAGTTGATTTTGCAAGTCTTGAACTTGTCTAAACTGCATTAGCCAAGTGATCAGGTTTCGTATGTGGAATGCGTTGCACTAACTTGATTGAAGACATACGTCGATTTGTTTCTTTGGTGAATTGGCACTTCACATTACGACTCGAACATTCAGAACAGCTCGAAGTCTCCGTGGCATCACACTAGACATTTGTTAGAAATTCACCGATTGGTCCGCACCAAAGACGACACATACCTTGACTTTACGCTCTCGACACGCATCGCAGCTCGGGTCTTTTCTCCTCTGCCGATACGCGCGTTTCTGCGCAGACATTGAGTTCGCATTGAGGTGGGTTGGCGAGATACCAGAGGACCCGTAGGGATCCGCCGAGCTCAGAGGTTCGTGAATAGAACTTCCAGCAACACTACTTGGCGAGCCTGAAGAAGTTCCGTAGGGTCGATACCCGTACTCGGACGCACTAAAGCCAACTGGCGATCGATTTGCAGTGGATACAGGTGGAAGCGGTTCGGTAAGGCCTTGTGTTCGAGGAGGGACGGCCGTGAAGAAGCTAGCAGGTGGAGGTATCAGCGGTTGCGATGCGACCGACGACGCTGCCGGCGAATCATGACCTGGAAAGGAATTCGAGGGATGTGGGCGTCTTGAGTATGGACTCGGTAATGACGAGCCGTCCATGATCAGGAAAATGCGAAATTGCCGAAGTGTAATTGTCGTCGGATTCGGCGGGGGACGGGTGGAGTAAAATTATAGGTCGGAAAACGCGACCGTGATGTTCCAAAGAATAAGAGCGACATAAAGTCCAAAGCCTAGCTGCAACTCTCAGTTTTCGTGGCAACGATAATCGCTGACGAGATATTCCTAGCTGCCGGACTCCGTCGCTGCACGGATCGCCTCCGTACAAAGCCAGGAGGTAGCGGCAAGGCAATGATGGCTAAGTCGATCAAGATCGATCCAAATTTATTTCATGGCCATCGGCAAACCAATTGATAGGCCCGTTTCCGTGGAAAGAGGCACAGGGAGTCCTGAGCCCGCAAAGCTCGGTTCCAGTTCCGCTGTACGAGAAATGTCAGCCGAAATCCCTCTGGCCGCATCGGACCAAATCCTAGAATACGCTCGTCGGAAACCCAAGGATCAGGGTAAAGGAATGCAGGATAGATTGCTGAAGGTATGTGCGTGCAGAAACAGATTGACCAGGGCAATCATTGCGGTCAGGAGGATAAAATCAATAGTGTCTGCCTACAGTTTGCGACGAAAGTTGGTGACGCAGCGCAAAGATGAGCCGGTTCAAGCTGCCAGTCTCGGTCGGCTAGGAACTTTGGAGTCTTGCACTGCGGACCAAAAGGAGATTCACGTTTTCGAGTAACCTGATATTGCGGGTCGTCAGCACGTGCGCGGAAAGGCTTCGTGAAGTAGTGTAACAGGCTGAGAAGAGGTGAGAGCCACGGCGCAAAGGCGCAGATCTGGCGCGAGAAAGGGAATAAGCAATTCGACGAGACAATGGTCGAAGAAAAGGCGTCGAAGCGGCGAATCGTCCCGAGATACCAGAGTCAGGCCTGATGCCATGGAGTAGAGGATATCAGAAGTGAAGAGATGCGGTGTATGACAGCACAAATCTGTCAACGGTCGGTGTCCAGCAGGTAGGAGCACTGCAGTAGTTTTCGTGGTGCATGGCATATGCGAGTAACGCGAGAAAATGGCTTACAGATGCTTGACAACTAATGGTCGGCGGCCGGCAGCACAGCACCTTGGCGCGGGTGACAGTCCGTGCTGAGGCTGGACGGGCGGGCGGAAGTTTGCTGAGTTTCGCCAAAGATCGGGAGGAGGAATGTCGGAGCGTAATCAGTGAGCAATGGAAGAGAATTGGCAGAAGTCGGTTGTTGGAAAGGGAAAAAAAAAGGTATCAGGATCTGGAGGTATCGGTGGGTAGAGGGGAGCAGAATTGGGGCAAAAGGCAACGAATGGAATGGAGACAGCGGCACAGGCTTCCGGAGAATGGAGCTACAGCAGGAATGGGAGGTTTGGCGGCAGGCACGAAAGCCCGACAGCGACTCAAACTGGAGCTGTCACAGCCCAAGCACGCTGGACGCAAGTCGCAGGCTGGCTCGTGGGCCGCAGAGGGCACTGGGAGGTGTCGGAGGTATTGATTGACGGATTGGACGTGTGAGAGTGTGGTGTGTGTGTGCGCAAGGTAGATGGGAGTAATTATGGGCGAATTGGACGTATGGAGGCGTGAGGGCGAGCGGGCGCATGGGTGTCTGGCCGCAACGTCTTCCGATAGGGCTTTTCCTAGCCTTGCCCGAAGAAGGGGACGTAGCGAAGTTCTAGTAGGGTGCATCTGAGGTGGTAAATTTATCGAATGC